>Ga0308408_1001224_pt1 | contig 12347 bp, 10 predicted proteins | sample HotsprSampleMSe3_FD_203466 | JGI IMG/M metagenome (GOLD analysis project Ga0308408, IMG submission 203466) | Hot spring phototrophic mat microbial communities from Mushroom Spring, Yellowstone National Park, Wyoming, United States - 20060912_MSe3 ... | reverse complement strand
AAGGAGGTGCGGGTGCGCAGACAACCAGGAGGTTGGCTTAGAAGCAGCCATCCTTGAAAGAGTGCGTAACAGCTCACTGGTCGAGCGCCCGTGCGCCGAAAATGACGCGGGGCGAAGCCCGGCACCGAAGCCGCGGGTCGCGCGCTGCGAGAGGCGGCGTGCGGCGGTAGGGGAGCGTCGGCGTCGGCGGGGAAGGTGCGGCGGGAGCCGTGCTGGAGCGGCGCCGAGTGCGAATGCCGGCACGAGTAGCGGAAGGGCGGTGAGAATCCGCCCCGCCGGAGAGTGCCGAAGGGTTCCGCAGCGATGCTTGTCAGCTGCGGGTGAGGCGGTCCTCAGCTGAGGGCGGAAGCCGTAGGCGAGGGGCAGCCGGTCAAGATTCCGGCCCCACCGGCGCCCGATCGAGCGATGGGGGGACGCCAGGCCGAGGGTCCGGCGGTCGGAGGGACCGTCCAAGCCAGGGGGCGTGGCCGAGGGAAAGCCCGGCCGGAAGCGCCGACTGGCGAGTGCGAGGCGGGGGTGCGGCCCTGCCGAGCGGATCTGGCGGTTTGGCCGAGAAAAGCCTCTAGCGAGGGCGGCGGTGACCGTACCGCAAACCGACACAGGTCGGCTGGTGGAGGACACCGAGGCGGACGGGAGAACCCCCGTCAAGGAACTCGGCAAATTGCCCCTGTAACTTCGGGAGAAGGGGGGCCCCGGTAGGGTGATGAGCCCGAGGGGGTTGCAGAGAGCAGGCCCGCGCGACTGGTTACCAAAACCACAGGTCTCGGCGAAGGCGGAAAGCCGAGGTATCGGGGCTGACGCCTGCCCAGTGCCGGAAGGTGAACCGGAGGGGTGGAGAGCCCCGAAGGGAAGCCCCGGTGAACGGCGGCCGTAACTATAACGGTCCTAAGGTAGCGAAATTCCTCGTCGGGTAAATTCCGACCCGCACGAAAGGCGTCACGACGTGGGCACTGTCTCGACGGGGGGCCCGGTGAAACTGCTGGACCCGTGCAGAAGCGGGTGACCCGCGGCGGGACAAAAAGACCCCGTGGAGCTTGACTGCAGCTTGCCACTGGGTGCGGGCCCGGCCTGTGCAGGATAGGTGGGAGGCTGAGAAGCGGGGCCGCCAGGCTCCGTGGAGCCGCCGGTGAGATACCACCCTGGCGGGGTTTGCGCCCTCACCTGGCCCGCGGGAACGCGGGCAGGGACCGTGGCTGGTGGGCAGTTTGACTGGGGCGGTCGCCTCCTAAAGGGTAACGGAGGCGCCCAACGGTCCCCTCAGGCCGGATGGCAATCGGCCGGAGCGTGCATGGGCAGCAAGGGGGCTTGACTGCGAGGGGGACATCCCGAGCAGGGCCGAAAGGCGGGCCAAGTGACCCCACGGTTCTGTGTGGGCGGGCCGTGGATCAACGGATAAAAGCTACCCCGGGGATAACAGGCTGATCGGGCCCAAGAGTTCACATCGACGGCCCGGTTTGGCACCTCGATGTCGGCTCGTCGCATCCTGGGGCTGGAGGAGGTCCCAAGGGTTGGGCTGTTCGCCCATGAAAGCGGCACGTGAGCTGGGTTCAGAACGTCGTGAGACAGTTCGGTCTCTATCCGCCGCGGGCGTCGGACGGTTGCGGGGAGCTGGCCCTAGTACGAGAGGACCGGGCTGGACGGACCGCTGGTGTGCCAGTTGTCGGCCAACCGGCAGCGCTGGGTAGCCATGTCCGGACGGGATAACCGCTGACAGCATCTAAGCGGGAAGCCCACCCCAAGATGAGCCGTCCCACCCCACACGGGGGTAAGGCCCCGGGGAGATGACCCGGTAGCGAGGCGGCCGGTGGACAGCGGGTAACCGACTGGAGCCAAGCCGTCCTCATGGCCGAGGCCAGTCCTCACCTCGCTTCTCGCCCGTCGACCGAGCAAGCAGGCACAGCAGAGCCGACCTCAGCGATCGAGCCCGTCCGTCGAAGCGTCTTTCCTTCTCGTCGCGTGTGCGCGTGGCCGAGAGCGGTATGGCAACACCCCGCTCCATCCCGAACCGGGTCGTGCCCCACACCAGCGCCGGAGAGTACTGCGCGGGCAACCGCGTGGGAGGTGAGGCCGCTGCTCGCACACCCGACGAGATGGTTTGCGATGACCCATCCGCTCGTCCGCCGCGGGGTGGAGCAGCGGCAGCTCGCTGGGCTCATAACCCAGAGGTCGTGGGTTCGAATCCCACCCCCGCTACCAGAACGATGAGCCCTCGGCAGCACTGCCGAGGGCTCGTCACATTCAGGAGGACGACGTGTCGGGCGATTTCTCGATTTCAGGCAGCTGGTCCCGGTTTCGCGCATTTGCCGCCCGAGCGTGGTTTTTTTATCTTCGTTTTGCTGGTGACCTTGTTTCTCTTGCGGCATCGAACTGAGCTGGCGGAATTGCGTCATTTCCCAGTTGTCCGACCACAATGTCTACTCCTGACCAGTGCTGCCCAAGGGCTCGTTCTGCTGTCCATCATCTGGCAATTGCGTCTCCTGCTCGCTGCTTCGGGGTTTTCTGTACCGCTCTCGAGACTCTTCCGGGCTGATCTCCATCGGGTCGCGGTTAGTACTGTCACCCCAGCTGGCTCGGCAGCCGGTGCCCTGGTCTTCGCGGCGGATCTGCAAGCAGCAGGTGTTCCGACGACAGCAGCAGCGGCTGCCACAGTAACCTATGGTGTCGTGGGATTGTTCTCTTTCCTGCTCTTGCTTCCACTCACTGTGCTGCTCCTCGGCACTCGACAGCTTATCTCACTCCCTCTCTCCTTGCTTCTCTTTCTCGGCGCTCTCGTACCCATCGTGTTGCTTCTCTTGCTACCGTGGGCACTGCGTCACGGTATGCCACGCTTGTCGAGGATGTCGCTCGTTCGGAGATTCACGGAGACCGGTCGCTCGTAACGAATTTCCGTACTCGGACGAGGTCTCGTCCTGGCACTCGCAGTCGACCTTCTCAATGTTGCCATTCTGTATGGTGGAGTACGAGTCATCGGCGGGGCGTTGACGCTCGCTGAAGCACTCATCGCCTATCACGGTGCTTATCTCTTTGCATTCCTCATTCCATTCGCGCAAGGAAGCGGAGCGGTCGAACTCGCTGGGACGAGCTTGCTGACGGCTCTGGGTCTCCCTGCACCGACTGCGCTCGCGGCCGTGTTGCTCTGGCGGGCCCATGAACTTTGGTTCCCTTTTCTGCTCGGTACTGCACTCTTGATGCAGCGGGAGCCGGTGATCCGCCGTGCATTGGATCGCCTTCCCGCATTACTGCTCCTTTGGTCGGGAATCGTGGGCATGGTCGGGCTTCTCTAGCCGCACCATCACCGAGTGGTGCCTCGTCGTCTGGAGACCACTGGTTTGCTCGAACCGTGGGAGTTCTCTCGCAATCTCGAATCACTCGTGGCTTTCGTGTCGATCATCATCGCTTGGTAGGTGTGGCGCCGAAAACGTACAGGTTGGCTCGCGGCGACACTGCTGCTTGGCGTTTCGTTGTTCCATCAGTTGATCGGGCGACGCGATGCACTCCTTTTGGCGCTCACAATGCTCGCGCTCGGGCTTCTGCTCGTGCGCTGGCGCACCTATCGAGTTCGGTCAGCTATCCCGAGTATTTGGACGGGACTTGCTCTGGCCGGTCTTGGCCTCACTACCACGTTGCTCTACGGCACGATCGGGCTCATGCTCTTGAGCCGACACGCGCTCGTTCCCAAGCATCTCTCGTTTTGGGATGCACTCCCGGTACTGATACGATCGGCATGGGGCTTCTTGCCCTGGGCTGTCGAACCGGTGTCGCGTTACGGAGGGTGGTTTCTCGACTCTGTCACGCTGCTCGCGGGTGCATCCCTTCTGAACGCCGCCTGGAGCGTCGGGCGGCTGGTGATCTGGCGGTCATGGGGCTACGAATCAGAACGGCAGCGAGCACGAGCCATCATTCAAGCATGCGGTAACTCGTCCCTCGACTTCTTCAAGTTTTGGCCTGACAAGCTCTTCTTGACCCCGCGAGAAGTGCGTGGAGTGGTGAGTTACCGTATCGTCGGTCGGGTCGCACTGGTACTCGGTGATCCCTGTGTGTGTGGGGGGAGCGATTCGGGACAGCTCTGGACGGCTTTCTCGATTTCTGCGATCTGAACGACTGGGAACCAGCATTTCATCAAGTTGGGGAGCAGTATCTGGCCGGCTACCGTGCGCGAGGGCTGCGACTATTCAAAATAGGTGAAGAGGCAGTCGTTGATCTCACAACGTGGTCGCTCGATTGCCCAGGGTTGAAAGAGTTGCGCTACCTCGTGCGGAGATCGCAGCGCGAGCACTACCGGTTCGAGGTGCTCGAGCCGCCGCTTCCCGACGATGTGGTCGAAGAACTCGCGGACGTCTCCAATGAATGGTTGTCGCTGCCAGGTCGACGCGAACACGGCTTCACGCAGGGACAATTTTCCCGTGCCTATGTGCGATCGACCCCTGTCGCGCTGATCCGGGATCCAACTGGTAAAGTCGTCGCCTTCGCGAATCTCATAACGAGTGGGGTACCAGGCCAGGCGACGATCGACCTCATGCGGCGTCGGCACCAGCCGTACGGTGCGATGGATGTCTTGTTTGCCCTGCTCTTCCAGTGGCTGGGTGAGCAGGGATATACATCGTTCTCGCTGGTCTGGCTCCGCTGAGTGGGATAGACCTACCGCTTGTGGGGACGGACCCGATTCGGGAACACTTTTTCCGGCTCATCGAACCATTTTTCTCTGTCCAAGGGCTCCGCCATTTCAAGGCCAAGTTCGATCCTCGCTGGGAACCTCGCTTTCTCGTCTTTCGCTCAGTGAGTGCACTCCCCGCTATCGGATTAGCCCTGTCGAAAGCGACTTCCACCGAGGTCTCGCACGTGGACAGCGATCTTCCCGAGTTGCAGATCGCCTGAGTCACCTGTCTCTCCCGGTCAGGCATCCCTCGTATTGGCTAGGTCTCTCGTACGTCTCACCTATGTGGCGGGACTTCTCCTGTGCCTTGGAAACGATGATGGGAATGGTTCGTGGTGGGATGCACCATGCGTCGAGCAGGTCGCCTGTATCTTCTCGCCGGGTTCGTCCTGGCAACGATCGCGGTCGTCCTCGGCATCATCGCCCTGCAGCGCCAACGTGAGCCAGTGATGCCAACGCAGACGACCACGCCTACCACACAGGTGGTCGTGGCAGCGCGCGACGTGCGTGCTGGCTCAGTGCTGACGAGCGAGGATGTGACGGTCGTGGAGACGTATCCTGCCTCAGTCGCACCCGGCACCGCGCGGCAGCCTGATCAGGTGGTCGGGCTCGTCGTCGCCGGTGATCTCGTTGCTGGGCAGCGTATCTTGCTGGCGAATCTGGTCTTACCCAGTGTCTCGAACACTGTGCAGCCTGGTAAGCGTGCAGTGGCCATCCCTGTGGATCGAATCAATGCGCTCGGCGGTCTGCTCCAACCCAACGACTCGATCGATCTCATTTATGCCGGACAACTCTACCTCGTGCGGATCCTTCCTACCGAACCACTCGAACTCGCCGGCAGCGCACAGGGGTTCAGCCCATCGCTCGAGTCGGTCAAGCTCCCCGAACCCGGAAGCGGGAGTAGCCAATCTCGTCGTTATCCCTATCCGGGTGAGCCAGGTTCTCGGGTCGTGATCAGCGATACGAGCGAGGGGCAGCCGGTCACAAAAATCATCGTGCAAAACCTTCGCATCCTGCAGGTCATTGCGGGAACGTCGTTGGTCGTGAGCTCGCCCGGCCAAGCGCGTTCTGAACTCACCAGTACCGAGCCGACGCGCACTCCCATGCCGACGGCCAACGAAGCGACTCTACCACCGGTCGATCTCTTGATCGTCGAGGCCGATCCCGAACAGGCCGAGCTGATCAGCTTTCTCCTCGATCAAAACGTCCGCTATCAGGTGATTCTCCGGGCGCGTGGCGATGCACAACCCGTGCAAACGGACGGGGTGACCTACGATCGCCTGGTCGAGCGGTATGGACTGCCAGTTCCAGGGACGGTGGTGGTCAGCGGGGGGCCGCGATGACGGGCGAAAGTACTTTGCGCATCGTGATCGTCGACGATATCCCGGAGAGTCGGGACAACCTCGAACGACTGCTTTTTTTCGAACCGGACTTCCAGGTTGTCGGCAAAGCGGCGCGCGGCGAAGAAGCGATCGACCCTGTACTTCGACTGGCTCCACACGTCGTCCTGCTCGACCAGACACTTCCAGACCTCGATGGGATCGAGGTCGCGAGTGCGATCACGGCTCGCGCGCCAGGAATCGGGGTCATTTTGCTCGGCGTGGAACAGGGTCCCGAGATCTTGCGTCGGGCGATGCTGGCCGGTGCACGGGAGTATCTCAGTAAGCCACTTACCTACGATGACCTCATCGAGGCTGTCCGACGTGTGGGGCGCGTTGTGAATCCACAGTCGATGATGCCCGCTCCCGCGACCGTCTTTGCTGCTCCCCTCGCTCCGGTGCACGAACCAGTCACGAGGCGCGAGGGGCAAGTGGTCGTCGTACCCGGCAGCAAGGGCGGTGTCGGTCAAACGTTCATCACCACCAACCTCGCGATTTGTCTTCAGCGCGCGCTGCAACGTGAGGTCGTACTAGTCGATGCCGACCTCATGCGCGGAGACGTTGCCGTCTTTCTCAATCTCCCGGCGCACCGTTCCTGGACGGATCTGGCGCGGCTCGCTGGTCCACTCGATGGCGAACTCATCCACGAGTTCGTGACCCGTCATGTCAGTCAAGTTGGAGTCGTGCTCGCCCCGGCGCAACTCGAGGACGCAGAACGGATCGGCGCTGAGCGTGTACAGGAAGTGCTGACAGAACTCCGGCGTGGTGCTGACTTCTTCATCGTCGACACTCGTGGTGGGTATGATGACATCACGCTGGCTTGTGCGGATGTCGCCTCGACGTTGATTTGGATTTTGACGCTCGAAATGACGGCCATCAAAGAGACCAAACGGTTCCTGGAACTCGTCGAGTGACTCGGGTTCCAGCAGAAGCGGATCATTTTCGTCTTGAATCAGCAGCGCTCCGGAAGCGGACTGACTGTGGAGGAGGTAGAAGCGAGTCTCCGCTTGTCCATTCCGATCCGCATCTCGTCTGATCCTCAGGCGGTGATCGCGAGCATCAACGAGGGCACGCCGCTCGCCTGGCAGCACCGACAGCATCGCATCACGGCTGAGTTGATACAGTTGGCAGAACTCCTGGCGGACGAGTCGCGAGAAGCCGTGCTGCACGCAGGGGTTCGCAAACGTCGCCTGCCTTTCTTGAGCGTCTCTCACCGATGGACCAACGGGAGGAGATGAGTGCCATGTCGCTGCTCCGGCGATTGAGTACGGCAGGTGACACTGGTCCGCTCGCAACCGAAGTGCCGGCCGATCGCCCAGACGAGCCAGAGCAGTCACGCGGACCGATGGGAACCGGCCAGCTCGCGCAGACGCTCAAACGACCGAGTCTGCGAGCGAGTGCTGCGGCTTCATCCAACGAGAATGCCTTTCAACAGCTCGAGGGTCGAGTGCAACAGCGGGTCATCGCTGAACTCGATCCGCGCATGGATCTCAGCGACCCTGATCGTGTGCGCCGTACCCTCGAGGAAACGTTTCTCTCGGTGCTGGAATCGGAGGGAATCGTCCTCGGTCGCACGGAACGGCACCGGCTGTTCGAAGCGATCGTTGCAGAAATTCTCGGTTATGGCCCGATCGAACCCTTGCTGAAGGACAACACCGTGACCGAGATCATGGTGAACGGTCCGAAGCAGGTGTGGGTCGAGCGGAACGGCAAATTGGAGAAAACGGCGATCGAGTTCGATGATGACGACCATGTCATGCGCATCATCGACCGGATCGTGTCACCGCTCGGACGGCGCATCGACGAAAGCTCGCCGATGGTGGATGCTCGCCTGCCTGATGGCTCCCGAATCAATGCGGTCATACCGCCGATATCGTTGGGCGGCCCCTGCTTGACTATTCGGAAATTCAGCCGTGATCCGCTGACGGTCGATGATTTGATTCGCTTCGGGACCATGACACCCGAGATCGCGCAGTTGTTGAAGGCATGCGTCAATGCGCGCTTGAACATGGTCGTTTCGGGAGGAACCGGGTCGGGCAAGACGACGCTCCTCAATGTTCTTTCGTCGTTCATTCCTAGTGATGAGCGCATCGTGACCATCGAGAATGCTGCCGAACTTCAGCTCCGTCAGGAGCATGTCGTCACGTTGGAGTCGCGGCTGCTTAACATCGAAGGGAAGGGTGAAGTCACGATTCGTGACCTGGTGATCAATGCCTTGCGGATGCGACCCGACCGGATCGTGGTCGGCGAGTTCCGTGGTGGCGAAGCGCTCGACATGCTGCAAGCGATGAATACGGGTCACGATGGTTCGATGACCACAGTCCACTCGAACAGTCCTCGCGACACACTCCACCGTTTAGAGACGATGGTGCTGATGGCCGGGATGGACTTGCCAGTGCGGGCCATACGTGAACAGATCGCATCCGCACTCGATCTGAGCATCCACATGGCGCGTCTCAAGGACGGGTCGCGGAAGATCGTCGCGATCACCGAGGTCCAGGGAATGGAAGGGGACGTTATCGTCCTGCAAGACATCTTCGTCTTCGAGCAGACAGGCTTCGAAAACGGGAAGGTACTCGGGCGCATCAGGCCGACCGGCGTGCGACCCAAGTTCGTGGAAAAGTTCGAGGTTGCCAACATTTACTTGCCTCCACAGATCTTCGGTGTGAACTACCAGCGACCTTTCGGGAGGTAGTCGGTGTTCGAGGATCCGCTGCTCCCCATCGCTGTTTCCCTCGCTGGAGCCGCTGTGACGCTCGTTCTGGCGAGTTTGCACGCGCGGTCTCGCGGTCACTCACTGGATCATCGACTCGAACAGTTCGCGCGCACCGAGTCGGCGCCGGAAGAAGCGACAGCGGGTCCTCATCTCTTGGCTCGCTAGCTGGATCGTGCTGTGCGTGGGCGACCCTTCGCCGAAGCGATCCGGATGAATCTGGCTCGTGCCGATATCCGTCTGACCGTGGGAGAGTTCCTTTTCTTGCGCGGGTTCGTGACGCTGCTCGCCTTCGTGATCGGATTTCTGCTGGGGCGGGGGATAACGCAACCTCTGCTCGGGCTCTTCACTGGCCTCGTCTTCGTAGTCAGTGGTTGGTTGGCACCGCACTACTATGTTCTCTGGCGAGGACGGCGCCGCTTGCAACGGTTCGTGAATCAGCTGGGCGACACGATCGGGCTTATGGCGAACTCGTTGCGTGCTGTTTACAGCCTACTCCAAACGATGGACTTAGTCGCGCGAGAGTCGGCCCCCCGATGTCCGAGGAGTTCAGGCGGGTCGTTCGCGAGGTGGGCCTCGGTGTTCCCCTCCAGGACGCACTCGACCATCTGCTCGAACGGATACCGAGCGAGGATCTCGATCTCCTGGTGACAGCGATCGCCATCAACCACGAGGTCGGCGGCAATCTCGCCCAGATTCTCGAAATAATCGGTGAAACGATTCGAGAGCGCGTGCGCATCAAGGGTGAAATTCGTGTTTTGACAGCCCAGCAGAGTCTATCTGGTTACATTATCTCGCTTCTGCCTGTGGGGCTCGCGATTCTTATCTTTCTCTTGAACCCCAGTTATTTGCTGAGCCTATTGCGATGGCCCTGGATCTGTATGCCGATCGGGGCCGTGATCTGCATGGTGCTCGGATTCATGGTGATGCGCCGAATCGTGGCGATCGAGGTTTAGGAGCTCGTCGTTCGGAGTGGACGATGCTGGCTGCTGCAAGTCTCGTTTTGGCCGCTGCTGGCCTGGTGGTGATGGTGCTCGGACTTCGGGCCGAACGCCGCCAAGTCGTGCTCGAAGAGCGCTTGGCTCGTTTCGCACAGCGGCCCCCGTCTCTCGACGATCTCGAGCTTGCGGTTCCGTTTCGACACCGGGTGATTCTGCCTCTGGTCGAGCGGCTCGCGCACTTCGTTTTGCGATTCACTCCTGGGGCATCGCTGCACAGTATCGAACAACGACTCGTCGAGGCAGGTCTGGATGGATCATTGCGCCCTTTGACGTTTCTCGGTCTCCGCTTCGGACTCGCGCTCACCATGGCCTCCTTTGCGATCGTCCTGACTCTTGCCGGGAGTGGGCCAGTTCAGTACCGGGTTGGCTTGCCGTTCGTACTGGCTGCTCTCGGCTGGATAGTGCCCAACGCTTGGTTGAGTAGACGGATCGCACAACGGAAACGAGCCATCCAGCTAGCCCTTCCCGATGCCATCGACCTCTTGGTCATCAGCGTCGAGGCGGGCCTGGGGTTCGATCAGGCTTTGTTGCGTGTGGTCGAGAAATGGGATAACGAGTTGACCCGAGAGTTTGCCCGTACCCTCTCGGAGATGCGCATGGGAATTCCTCGCCGGCAGGCGCTCCGTGATCTCGCCCGACGGGTGAACGTCGATGACTTGAACGTTTTCATTGCTTCGCCGGTCCAAGCAGACCAACTCGGCGTCAGCATCAGCCAAGTGCTTCGGGCGCAGGCGAATCAGATGCGCTTGCGCCGGAGGCAACGCGCGAAGGAACTGGCGCACAAGGCCCCCATCAAAATGATCTTCCCGATGGTGTTCCTCATCTTCCCCGCCTTGTATGTCGTGATCTTGGGGCCAGCCATCCCGCGCATCGTCGAGGCGTTCTGCTAGCGAGCGACGAAAGATATCAGTCGCTCAGAGGAGGGGGATCGATCACGATCGTCGGGTCATCGAAGCGGGCGTAGGATCCAACCATATAGTGACCGATCGCCATCATCTCGTATCGGCGAAGCAGGAAATCCGAAAGGCCAATCCACATCTGGTAGCGCGTTTCGCTCGCCGGATCGTAAAAGGACAAAACATAGCAGGGTGTGCCGTCAATCGATTCGACGCCGAGGAGACGAGCCTCTTCAGCTGTTCGAGCATAGCGGAAATTTGGCCACCGGAACGGCTCGCTTCCCGGCCATGGTGCCACAGTCCATGGTCCATCACCAGCACGATCGTATCGTCGGTCATCGATGATGATCGTTTCGGTAGGAGGGCGACCGGAGGTTGTCACCGTGTAGGCTGCACGATCCGGTGCCTGGTACCGGATTACGGTTTCTACAACCGGTCCTCCACTCGTCAGCGTGGTTCGCTCTTCCACTGCCCGCAGGCGATTCATCGCCGCATCAGCGCGCCCGAGCAAAATCCGTGCATCCGGCACCGGAATCGGTACCCGAAAGCGAGCCGGTGGTGGCGTCGACTCGCCTGGTCGCCTGACGTAAACCAGAACCGTCCAGGTATCTTGTAGGAGAGCGATCGTCCCCGTATAGGTTGTGGAGCTTCGCCGGAGCTCGACAACGCGCGGTCCATCGGCTGCGCTGAACTCGGCGACGACATGTGCATCGCTGATCTGTTCTCCGTTCGGTGAGCTGAGCATGAGCGAGAGTTGGTTCGGTCCAGGGAGTGCCGACTCGATCGAGAGCGTTACCGCGTAGGGGCCAGCATTGGCCGCGAGCGTGAGGGGAGGCTGCGAAGGGCCTGACGACTCGAAACGACGTGCTGGTGGAAGCATGACAAGCCCGGTAGCGAGAATGAGGAGAAGCAGCATCTCCATACCCTGCAGGCGTAAGAGCGACCACGGAACGGCGCGCCTGCGGAACCAGTACAGAGTCGCCCCGGCGGCTGTGACGCCGAAGATGCTCGCACCAATAAATTTCAGAGCGAGGATGCGGCCATAGGTAGTCGTGAGCAGCTGTGCGGGATCGGCCACATTCGTCCAGAGCGCGTACGCACCACTGATCGTCAAGAGTTCGACACAGACGAGGGCAACGGGCGCGAACCGGCGAAGTATCTGCTCAGCAGCTGCGCGCGAGCGATCGGAAGCGCTGCGAAGAGGCCGTGCGAGAGAGAGTCCGACGAGCGTACCTCTAGCGAGCACCGCGGCACTGACCAGATGAACCGTCGCGAGGACGATACCGACGAGAGGATAGGTGCTCGTGGCGGCGTGGCCAGCGGCGGCACGAAGTACAGCGAGCGCCAGTCCGACGAGCAGGAGTGATCCCGAGGCGATGCTGACGGAGAATCGCGCGAGGAGCAAGAGATACCCGGCGAGTGCGACGAGGATACTGGCTGACCAAAGCTGGCCAGTTGGTGTCGCGGCGATCGAACGCAGCACGAGCGAGTCCGTCATGTTCGGCGGCGGTGCGAACAGTGCGAAAATCAAGAGGAAGCTGGCCATCACGATGAGAAGCAGTCCGCGGTGACCGATCCGGATGGGTCGTCGAGCGATCGACTCGATTTCGTGAATACCGCGCCCGAGGAGTCCGATGGTCACGCTTCCGGCGATGAGAACGAGTCCCAAGAGGTGAAGCCAGCGCGCAATGGCTTCCAGAAGCG
>Ga0308408_1001222_pt1 | contig 12360 bp, 16 predicted proteins | sample HotsprSampleMSe3_FD_203466 | JGI IMG/M metagenome (GOLD analysis project Ga0308408, IMG submission 203466) | Hot spring phototrophic mat microbial communities from Mushroom Spring, Yellowstone National Park, Wyoming, United States - 20060912_MSe3 ... | reverse complement strand
GGCTCGCTGAAGAGCACTGAAACTTCTAACTCCTTCACCAGTAGTTGTTCAACCGTCTCGATTGAGGAATTTTCGGCTCGCTGAAGAGCACTGAAACCGCAACCTCGTCCGGTGCGTACTTGACCGCACGCAGATTGAGGAATTTTCGGCTCGCTGAAGAGCACTGAAACTAGCGCCAAATGTATTCGCTTGCCAAATGCTCTTGCGTAAATTGAGGAATTTTCGGCTCGCTGAAGAGCACTGAAACCGTGCACGAGACGGTTGTACAACTACTGGCGAAGGGGTTAGAAATTGAGGAATTTTCGGCTCGCTGAAGAGCACTGAAACTCGCGCACGAACATCACAAAGACGCCCGCCGCGCGCGTCGATTGAGGAATTTTCGGCTCGCTGAAGAGCACTGAAACCGGTCCAGGCGGGCGTCGAAGCGCAGCTGCGCATCGATTGAGGAATTTTCGGCTCGCTGAAGAGCACTGAAACGGGGCGCGTCGAAACGGAAGTGCGGGTGGTGAGCGGTATTGAGGAATTTTCGGCTCGCTGAAGAGCACTGAAACTTGACGAACAAGCCGCGTTCGGTCTGCCCTACGAACGCATTGAGGAATTTTCGGCTCGCTGAAGAGCACTGAAACGGATTTCCTCAATCTTCCACCACATTTCGAGGTTTCATTGAGGAATTTTCGGCTCGCTGAAGAGCACTGAAACTCACGCGGCGCGCAGAGACGGAAGGCGTCTGACATATTGAGGAATTTTCGGCTCGCTGAAGAGCACTGAAACGCACGACACCCCAGCCATCGAACACATACGGATAGAATTGAGGAATTTTCGGCTCGCTGAAGAGCACTGAAACGTCGTTGTCCTTCGCAACAGCGACCGCTACTACGACCTATTGAGGAATTTTCGGCTCGCTGAAGAGCACTGAAACCCATTCTGCCGCAATCCGTCGTTGACGCGGCGAAGCATTGAGGAATTTTCGGCTCGCTGAAGAGCACTGAAACCGGTGCGGTAGAGCACGCAACGCTCTACCCACTCGTATTGAGGAATTTTCGGCTCGCTGAAGAGCACTGAAACCCCAATATGCAGCGCGTCGCGCCCGAAGTCCAGCCAGATTGAGGAATTTTCGGCTCGCTGAAGAGCACTGAAACTCCAGATCGTTGATGCGCCGCGCCGAGGTCTTCCCGCCGCATTGAGGAATTTTCGGCTCGCTGAAGAGCACTGAAACTCCACAACGGGAAGGACATTTCGCGGTGGGAGTGGGTATTGAGGAATTTTCGGCTCGCTGAAGAGCACTGAAACGGGTGCGACAGGCGCGCGGGCTTGCGCACCCACTTTGATTGAGGAATTTTCGGCTCGCTGAAGAGCACTGAAACGCGCGCTGCATATCTGGGTGCATGCCGAGGGATCTCCATTGAGGAATTTTCGGCTCGCTGAAGAGCACTGAAACTCATCAAACCAGGCGGCTGGTCGGTGCGCGACGGGATTGAGGAATTTTCGGCTCGCTGAAGAGCACTGAAACCGCGGCGAAGCGGCTGCGCCAGCCGTACCGCGATCTGATTGAGGAATTTTCGGCTCGCTGAAGAGCACTGAAACTATTGCGCGGCAATCGGTAGATACGTTTCTATCGCATTGAGGAATTTTCGGCTCGCTGAAGAGCACTGAAACGTTGCCGGTGTGGATGATCAACGTCGGTTCCGGCAAGATTGAGGAATTTTCGGCTCGCTGAAGAGCACTGAAACGTTTGCGCTGTTCGCGATCTGGTTCAACGCGCTTAATTGAGGAATTTTCGGCTCGCTGAAGAGCACTGAAACTCCTCGCCGAAGTCCCGCGCGGCGGGAAGACCTCGGCGATTGAGGAATTTTCGGCTCGCTGAAGAGCACTGAAACACGCTTTGCTTCCTCGTTGATTGCGCCGATCGCGTCCAATTGAGGAATTTTCGGCTCGCTGAAGAGCACTGAAACCGTTCGGGCTGCCGTATGAGCGAGTGATCGCGCAGAATTGAGGAATTTTCGGCTCGCTGAAGAGCACTGAAACGCGTGAAGACGCGCGGGAGGACGACGGTTAACCGACATTGAGGAATTTTCGGCTCGCTGAAGAGCACTGAAACACCACACCCCGCGCCGGTTGTCAAGCGGGAAATTCATTGAGGAATTTTCGGCTCGCTGAAGAGCACTGAAACCTCGACCGTCACGCGGCGCGGGCGTTGCTGCGCCGCATTGAGGAATTTTCGGCTCGCTGAAGAGCACTGAAACTCGTCGAGAAGCGACAGTCGCATCTGATGCACCGCATTGAGGAATTTTCGGCTCGCTGAAGAGCACTGAAACGGCTCTCGTCTGTCAGCACCTCGACCATTCGCTTGAATTGAGGAATTTTCGGCTCGCTGAAGAGCACTGAAACACGGTGATCGTTGCGTAGTCACTGCTCCCGCCCACAATTGAGGAATTTTCGGCTCGCTGAAGAGCACTGAAACTCGCTGAAGAGAATAGCAGCATAGACGGGGATTGTATTGAGGAATTTTCGGCTCGCTGAAGAGCACTGAAACCCGTCCCCGGGCATCAGAAAGCCTTGGGACGGTACAATTATTGAGGAATTTTCGGCTCGCTGAAGAGCACTGAAACATCAGGATAGGACGTCACAATATTCATTTCGTCACCCCATTGAGGAATTTTCGGCTCGCTGAAGAGCACTGAAACGAACCCCGCGCACCCCGCGCGCCCAGTCGACCGCGCGATTGAGGAATTTTCGGCTCGCTGAAGAGCACTGAAACCCGATGTAGGGAAAGAGTTGTCGTGGCATTTCCTTCATTGAGGAATTTTCGGCTCGCTGAAGAGCACTGAAACCGAAAAGCCCCGACAGTACGACAAAGTCTTTTGCGCGATTGAGGAATTTTCGGCTCGCTGAAGAGCACTGAAACGGAGCCGACGTTCGAAGACGTTTTTGTCTTCGAGTTTGAATTGAGGAATTTTCGGCTCGCTGAAGAGCACTGAAACCGAACGGGTGCGGCGTCTGTGCAATCATCCGCTTGATTGAGGAATTTTCGGCTCGCTGAAGAGCACTGAAACCGAAGGTACACCGGATCATTATACTTCTTAGCAACCATTGAGGAATTTTCGGCTCGCTGAAGAGCACTGAAACATTTCCGCGTTTCCCGCGCGTCCGGCGCGGCGGAACATTGAGGAATTTTCGGCTCGCTGAAGAGCACTGAAACCTGTGCCGTCGGTGTCGTAGTCGAAGTCACGCAGGTGTATTGAGGAATTTTCGGCTCGCTGAAGAGCACTGAAACTCGTATTGCTCTGCTCGATGATGTCGCGCAAATTTATTGAGGAATTTTCGGCTCGCTGAAGAGCACTGAAACGCTCGGTCGTCATCTATTTCATAGAGCGCCGAGGCTACGATTGAGGAATTTTCGGCTCGCTGAAGAGCACTGAAACCGTGCACTGGCGGCGCAGCATAAACGAGCCGTCTCGTGATTGAGGAATTTTCGGCTCGCTGAAGAGCACTGAAACTCGCGCGCCTCTTCGATCCGCTCGATCTGCCCGCGCCAGATTGAGGAATTTTCGGCTCGCTGAAGAGCACTGAAACCGAGCGCGGGGTGTTCGTTGTGCGTCACAACAACGAATTGAGGAATTTTCGGCTCGCTGAAGAGCACTGAAACGCGTTGCGCGGGTGGGCGTGTAGACGCCTCCCTCAAATTGAGGAATTTTCGGCTCGCTGAAGAGCACTGAAACGGCGCGCTTCGCGGTTCCGTTGGGTGTTGACCAGACCGGATTGAGGAATTTTCGGCTCGCTGAAGAGCACTGAAACGCGGGATAACCACACAAAACTGGAACGCGGGCTGGGCGATTGAGGAATTTTCGGCTCGCTGAAGAGCACTGAAACGGCGCGCTTCGCGGTTCCGCTGGGGCGCGACCAAAGATTGAGGAATTTTCGGCTCGCTGAAGAGCACTGAAACATCCACGTCGCCTCCGCCAGCGCAGCGAGTACCTTCGATTGAGGAATTTTCGGCTCGCTGAAGAGCACTGAAACCGTCGTTGTGCGCGTTGATCAGCGCGTCGAAGTCTATTGAGGAATTTTCGGCTCGCTGAAGAGCACTGAAACTGGGACGGATCAACCCCCGTCCCCGCGCTTGCTGACATTGAGGAATTTTCGGCTCGCTGAAGAGCACTGAAACCGTGCACTGGCGGCGCAGCATAAACGAGCCGTCTCGTATTGAGGAATTTTCGGCTCGCTGAAGAGCACTGAAACATGGTCTGCTGAGCGCGCTCGATCTCAGCGACAACCTCAAATTGAGGAATTTTCGGCTCGCTGAAGAGCACTGAAACACATTACCAGATCGCGATCTGGCGCGTAGGCAACCATTGAGGAATTTTCGGCTCGCTGAAGAGCACTGAAACAGTACGCAGAAGGTATGCTTTGTCGGTGAGTTTCATTGAGGAATTTTCGGCTCGCTGAAGAGCACTGAAACTTCAGCGAAATCGATTACGCTCATATCCTACCACACCCATTGAGGAATTTTCGGCTCGCTGAAGAGCACTGAAACGGCGTTCACGCCCGCGCCTTGGCGCGCGGCTGACGGAATTGAGGAATTTTCGGCTCGCTGAAGAGCACTGAAACCTGCCAAAGACTACGCTTTCATCCTCCGCAAGGCGGATTGAGGAATTTTCGGCTCGCTGAAGAGCACTGAAACGCACGACGATTTCGGCGGCGCTGCTAGTCCGGCGCGTATTGAGGAATTTTCGGCTCGCTGAAGAGCACTGAAACTCCACAACGGCATCATCGAGTGGGTTAACTCGCTGAATTGAGGAATTTTCGGCTCGCTGAAGAGCACTGAAACTTCGAGCAGAGCGCCCGACGCGCCGACGGATCGACTATTGAGGAATTTTCGGCTCGCTGAAGAGCACTGAAACCCAGTCCAGCCAGCAGTTCGATAATGTCGGTTACAGATTGAGGAATTTTCGGCTCGCTGAAGAGCACTGAAACCGCACCGGGGCGATGTGGACGATCTCCACCCACCCGGAATTGAGGAATTTTCGGCTCGCTGAAGAGCACTGAAACCGTCCAACTCCTCCGGTTGTGCCTCGTCCAACTCCTCATTGAGGAATTTTCGGCTCGCTGAAGAGCACTGAAACGATCCGCCAGCGCGCGACGCAGCAACGCCCGCGCGGATTGAGGAATTTTCGGCTCGCTGAAGAGCACTGAAACGCTTGCTCCTATCCGGCGACTACGCCAACGACCCGGATTGAGGAATTTTCGGCTCGCTGAAGAGCACTGAAACCAGACCGCGATGCGCAGTCTGGGATTGTCGCCGTTGGATTGAGGAATTTTCGGCTCGCTGAAGAGCACTGAAACGCACGCGCTTGAGCCGAACCCGGCGCAGGTCGAGTACATTGAGGAATTTTCGGCTCGCTGAAGAGCACTGAAACAGCGGTTGGGTTGAGATCGTGCACATCGCCCCCGTTCATTGAGGAATTTTCGGCTCGCTGAAGAGCACTGAAACGCGCCGGACGATGCGCAGACTGCGGAAGAGAAGCGCGAATTGAGGAATTTTCGGCTCGCTGAAGAGCACTGAAACGAAAAGTTCTTTTTGAGGTTTATCAACTATCGGTCGCTTGATTGAGGAATTTTCGGCTCGCTGAAGAGCACTGAAACAGTACGTCGCCGCGCTTTCCGAGCGGCTGCGCAGCGTATTGAGGAATTTTCGGCTCGCTGAAGAGCACTGAAACTCCAGCGCCGCGTTGCGTCTGGCGCTGCGGGTGACGCATTGAGGAATTTTCGGCTCGCTGAAGAGCACTGAAACTCACCGGATCGTCGAGTGTTTCAGTGCTCTTCAACGATTGAGGAATTTTCGGCTCGCTGAAGAGCACTGAAACTCCAGCGCGTCCGGCAAGTTTCAGTGCTCTTCAACGAGATTGAGGAATTTTCGGCTCGCTGAAGAGCACTGAAACTCACAACACCTCATATAAATAAAAGAGAAGATGATGGATTGAGGAATTTTCGGCTCGCTGAAGAGCACTGAAACTGGGACGTGGGTAGAGCCGTCCCCGCGCGTCCTAAATTGAGGAATTTTCGGCTCGCTGAAGAGCACTGAAACCGTGCAGATCGGGCGCGCCGCCTGCTACCGTCGTCTGGCATTGAGGAATTTTCGGCTCGCTGAAGAGCACTGAAACCCTCAACGAGCATCCTAGCCAGCAGATGTGATTTCCCATTGAGGAATTTTCGGCTCGCTGAAGAGCACTGAAACCGCGGTACGGCTGGACGCTCGACAACACCAACGACGCATTGAGGAATTTTCGGCTCGCTGAAGAGCACTGAAACGCGGGTGGATCGAAATCGTCCACATCGCTCCCGTCCATTGAGGAATTTTCGGCTCGCTGAAGAGCACTGAAACACGCGCCGCTGGATTATCTGCTGCTGGACGGCGATTGTATTGAGGAATTTTCGGCTCGCTGAAGAGCACTGAAACACCAACGCGGGCGTTCTGACGAGAAACTGCTCGTTGATTGAGGAATTTTCGGCTCGCTGAAGAGCACTGAAACCGTAATACGGCGTGAGGTTCAGCCGCGCTGCGCTCTATTGAGGAATTTTCGGCTCGCTGAAGAGCACTGAAACGATTGCCGGCGTCTTCGCGTTCCTCGCGCTGGCGGCATTGAGGAATTTTCGGCTCGCTGAAGAGCACTGAAACACGGCACCAGCATTACACGCCAGTCACGCACACTCATTGAGGAATTTTCGGCTCGCTGAAGAGCACTGAAACGGTACGCGGCGTCGTTCAGTGCGTGGTACGCGCGCAATTGAGGAATTTTCGGCTCGCTGAAGAGCACTGAAACTTTGACGCCGACGGGGCGCGTCGGGCACCTCACGCGATTTATTGAGGAATTTTCGGCTCGCTGAAGAGCACTGAAACGGCGGGCTGGGACGCTCAGCGGACAGTACGGTTTGTGCATTGAGGAATTTTCGGCTCGCTGAAGAGCACTGAAACTTCGATCCCTAATGTCGCCTCAACGTCACCCTCACGATTGAGGAATTTTCGGCTCGCTGAAGAGCACTGAAACCCAGGTCGGTACGAGGTCGTAGCGATATGCGAGCGCCATTGAGGAATTTTCGGCTCGCTGAAGAGCACTGAAACAGGCGCGAAGACGACAGAAGTGTGGGTTAGCCGTAGAATTGAGGAATTTTCGGCTCGCTGAAGAGCACTGAAACCGGTAGTAATTATATTCGAGGTCTGGACAAGTAGCATTGAGGAATTTTCGGCTCGCTGAAGAGCACTGAAACCCGGTGAAGTACGAGATCGTCAACGATCTGGACGGCTAATTGAGGAATTTTCGGCTCGCTGAAGAGCACTGAAACCTCGTTCCGTCCCGCGGCGTGCTGATGCGCCGGGACGATTGAGGAATTTTCGGCTCGCTGAAGAGCACTGAAACCTCCAAAACGTCACGTCGCGATAGGTCTTCATACGCGATTGAGGAATTTTCGGCTCGCTGAAGAGCACTGAAACCCGGTTTCTGCCGGACGCGCGGATATTGAAGATTAATTGAGGAATTTTCGGCTCGCTGAAGAGCACTGAAACGCTTGGTGAGCGACGGGTCTAACTTATACGCCATCAATTGAGGAATTTTCGGCTCGCTGAAGAGCACTGAAACGTTTGTTGCGGGCGTCGTCGCGCCGACGCTGCTGCCATTGAGGAATTTTCGGCTCGCTGAAGAGCACTGAAACCATACGGGCGCGGCATAACAATCCTACAGCGCGATATTGAGGAATTTTCGGCTCGCTGAAGAGCACTGAAACCTCGGAAAGCGTTGCGACGTACTCGAAAACGCGGCGTATTGAGGAATTTTCGGCTCGCTGAAGAGCACTGAAACATCTGATTCGGGAACGTGCGTCCCGACCAGAAGTTCATATTGAGGAATTTTCGGCTCGCTGAAGAGCACTGAAACCGTCTGTCGTTATGTGTAACTTCTTCGCCAGACCGATTGAGGAATTTTCGGCTCGCTGAAGAGCACTGAAACGCGACGGCAGCAGTACGAGGTGGTCAATTGCGCGGTATTGAGGAATTTTCGGCTCGCTGAAGAGCACTGAAACGGTGGATGTCAAAAGGCGGGCAAGCGACGGATCGCATTGAGGAATTTTCGGCTCGCTGAAGAGCACTGAAACGGCGGCGCTTGGCGGCGACGACACTGCGGATCGCGATTGAGGAATTTTCGGCTCGCTGAAGAGCACTGAAACAGCCGCGCGACGAGTTCCGGCAGTCGGTCTCTGACGTAATTGAGGAATTTTCGGCTCGCTGAAGAGCACTGAAACACGGACTGCTGAGCGCGCTCGACCTCAGCGACAACCTCAAATTGAGGAATTTTCGGCTCGCTGAAGAGCACTGAAACGCGCGGAACAGCGCCAGCAGCGCCGGGTCTTCTGACAGAATTGAGGAATTTTCGGCTCGCTGAAGAGCACTGAAACTGACGTTACGTTCAAGGCAATGCGTGTAAACCCTACTCATTGAGGAATTTTCGGCTCGCTGAAGAGCACTGAAACTCACGAAAAAGCAGATCGCAGCGACGACCGCCGGAATTGAGGAATTTTCGGCTCGCTGAAGAGCACTGAAACTGATGATTCGGTTGAGGATCGCGCGAACATCAGCGAATTGAGGAATTTTCGGCTCGCTGAAGAGCACTGAAACGCGACGAACAAAGACATCATCCGCCCGCTGAATTATATTGAGGAATTTTCGGCTCGCTGAAGAGCACTGAAACGAACGAACAGCGGAATACGCTCAAAACGCGCCGCGATTGAGGAATTTTCGGCTCGCTGAAGAGCACTGAAACCGTCGCCTCTATCTCATCCAGCGCCTTCGCAATCTCTATTGAGGAATTTTCGGCTCGCTGAAGAGCACTGAAACTTTCGGTTTGCGCACCCACTTCGAGACGCGGATCGGCATTGAGGAATTTTCGGCTCGCTGAAGAGCACTGAAACGCCAGCAGCAGCGCCGTCAACGCGAGCAGAACGGCGAATTGAGGAATTTTCGGCTCGCTGAAGAGCACTGAAACGAGGATTTGACGAAACGCGAGTTGGTCAAAACTGCGGCAATTGAGGAATTTTCGGCTCGCTGAAGAGCACTGAAACTCGCCCTTCCGCAGTCGCCGAACACCCCCGAAATCAATTGAGGAATTTTCGGCTCGCTGAAGAGCACTGAAACCCCAGATCGTCGTACACGAGCAGCCAGCCGCGCACAATTGAGGAATTTTCGGCTCGCTGAAGAGCACTGAAACTTTTGCGAATCGAAATCCGCTGGTTCGATGGCGTCGGATTGAGGAATTTTCGGCTCGCTGAAGAGCACTGAAACCCGCACAGACGGCGTGGAACGCGGTGCAGTCAACGGATTGAGGAATTTTCGGCTCGCTGAAGAGCACTGAAACCTGGGCGGACCGCCGGCTGTGGTTCATCCAGGCGCGATTGAGGAATTTTCGGCTCGCTGAAGAGCACTGAAACTCGCCCGCGTCGAGCGCGGGGAGGACGTACACCTCTATTGAGGAATTTTCGGCTCGCTGAAGAGCACTGAAACGGCGCTGCGCGAGATGGGCGAGGAACTGGAGCGGCGCAATTGAGGAATTTTCGGCTCGCTGAAGAGCACTGAAACGACGCGCCGTACACCGTATTGGCGCGTCGGGACAAACATTGAGGAATTTTCGGCTCGCTGAAGAGCACTGAAACGTCGAAATCCCCGACCAACGCCGGCGTGCGCACCACAATTGAGGAATTTTCGGCTCGCTGAAGAGCACTGAAACTGGGACGGGTCAACCCCCGTCCCCGCGCTTACTGAAATTGAGGAATTTTCGGCTCGCTGAAGAGCACTGAAACAAAATGGCAACAATCTCTATCTGGCGAGGGTACCGGCACATTGAGGAATTTTCGGCTCGCTGAAGAGCACTGAAACTCGTCAACAGCAACGTCGCCGACGGACTGCTGAGTATTGAGGAATTTTCGGCTCGCTGAAGAGCACTGAAACGGAAACGACGCGCGTCGTTGACATCTCGAAAGCGCCATTGAGGAATTTTCGGCTCGCTGAAGAGCACTGAAACCTCCTCACAGAAATCCGCTTGCTCTTCCGCCGCGTCATTGAGGAATTTTCGGCTCGCTGAAGAGCACTGAAACGGATGACTTTGTGACCGCGTTGAGGTGAGGAAGGAACATTGAGGAATTTTCGGCTCGCTGAAGAGCACTGAAACCTCCAAAACGTCACGTCGCGATACGTCGCCATCCGATTGAGGAATTTTCGGCTCGCTGAAGAGCACTGAAACTCGCTTGACGGCGCGTAGCGCGGCAGTATCTGGCGCAATTGAGGAATTTTCGGCTCGCTGAAGAGCACTGAAACGGTCACATCCACGCCGCGCAGTCGCGCTGCGAAGAATTGAGGAATTTTCGGCTCGCTGAAGAGCACTGAAACGTCCGCTTCCCAACACTCTACTTCGTACACAATTATATTGAGGAATTTTCGGCTCGCTGAAGAGCACTGAAACACGAAACGTTTTCTGTCCTTCGCCGTCAACGATGTATTGAGGAATTTTCGGCTCGCTGAAGAGCACTGAAACTCACCCGCGCGATTACGCCAACCGCGGTCGCTTCGACATTGAGGAATTTTCGGCTCGCTGAAGAGCACTGAAACCACCGACAACACGCGCGGGTAGCACTTCGCAGCTTCTGATTGAGGAATTTTCGGCTCGCTGAAGAGCACTGAAACTTGGCGACCGCCCAGCGCGCCGCGCGCTGCCAGATGCATTGAGGAATTTTCGGCTCGCTGAAGAGCACTGAAACTGGGCGTTCCAGATGCGCATCACCAGTGCAGTTGCATTGAGGAATTTTCGGCTCGCTGAAGAGCACTGAAACAGCATTAGACGTATCTTTTCACGCTTGTACTTGTCGATTGAGGAATTTTCGGCTCGCTGAAGAGCACTGAAACCTTGCCGCGCACCCAACGCTCGACGAGATACGCCCCATTGAGGAATTTTCGGCTCGCTGAAGAGCACTGAAACTGCTCGTCCTACTTGCATCGTCTCGCCCGCGCCCTGAATTGAGGAATTTTCGGCTCGCTGAAGAGCACTGAAACCCGCGAATCGCTGTGCCGCGCCGTACGCGCCGCGCATTGAGGAATTTTCGGCTCGCTGAAGAGCACTGAAACGGAGCGCGGGGAGCGACGCTGGATAGGTCACGCCAATTGAGGAATTTTCGGCTCGCTGAAGAGCACTGAAACCGCGTCTTCGTAAGTTGTATGATTTCACCGATCCCGATTGAGGAATTTTCGGCTCGCTGAAGAGCACTGAAACGCGCTTTGCGGCAACGGCGGCGCGGATCGCGTCAAATTGAGGAATTTTCGGCTCGCTGAAGAGCACTGAAACTTGTCAACGAGCGCATCGGCGACCCAGACGCCAACGATTGAGGAATTTTCGGCTCGCTGAAGAGCACTGAAACGACCCGCAACGACTGCCGCGCGATCCTCGAACGCGATTGAGGAATTTTCGGCTCGCTGAAGAGCACTGAAACGGGGCGTCATTCTCGCTCTCGTCAACAGCAACGTCGATTGAGGAATTTTCGGCTCGCTGAAGAGCACTGAAACCGCCGGGACGCGCGCCGCGTAGTCCGCCAGAACGTTGAATTGAGGAATTTTCGGCTCGCTGAAGAGCACTGAAACCGGTGGCGCTGCCGGGCAGCAGACGCTGGATCATCGCCAATTGAGGAATTTTCGGCTCGCTGAAGAGCACTGAAACCTCCAGATACGCAGCATACGCACGACTGCGTCGCACCATTGAGGAATTTTCGGCTCGCTGAAGAGCACTGAAACCGAGCGAGAGCCAGACCAATACGTACAACGTCGCAATCATTGAGGAATTTTCGGCTCGCTGAAGAGCACTGAAACTTTCCCGATCCGCGCGCTTCGGCGTGTTTACGAGCGCGTGCATTGAGGAATTTTCGGCTCGCTGAAGAGCACTGAAACACGCCGGATTGATTACGGAGATACGACTCGTTCCCGCATTGAGGAATTTTCGGCTCGCTGAAGAGCACTGAAACCGAAGCGTGACGTTGCGGTGCGCGCGGCGGGGGCGTTCGATTGAGGAATTTTCGGCTCGCTGAAGAGCACTGAAACTCCTAAGAGCGGTTTATGACCACTATCGATACGATTACATTGAGGAATTTTCGGCTCGCTGAAGAGCACTGAAACGGTGTTTCGGTTGTATTGGGCGTTGACAGGCGGCGTGATTGAGGAATTTTCGGCTCGCTGAAGAGCACTGAAACGACCGTCGCCTCACCCAAACGTAGTACGCCACCGCCGATTGAGGAATTTTCGGCTCGCTGAAGAGCACTGAAACACAGGCGCAGTTACGA
>Ga0308408_1001221_pt1 | contig 12362 bp, 10 predicted proteins | sample HotsprSampleMSe3_FD_203466 | JGI IMG/M metagenome (GOLD analysis project Ga0308408, IMG submission 203466) | Hot spring phototrophic mat microbial communities from Mushroom Spring, Yellowstone National Park, Wyoming, United States - 20060912_MSe3 ... | reverse complement strand
TGTATACACTATCTGTATTTATATTACCGACAACACCAGCTTGAAGCTTATAACTAAAATCTTGTAAGCGAGATAAAGCGTCTTTAATATCCTTTTCTACCACTGATAGATTATGTTTAGCGGTTTTTACTTTCTGTATAAGTACGTTAAAGGGAGATAGCTCTATACCTATCGAGTTAATACCCAACACGTTAGCTTCTACAAGTGTAGTACCAGACCCTGAAAATAGGTCTATAACCGTATCACCTTTTTTGAAGTATTTTTTCAAGAAAATCTCTACTAATTGTGGAATAAACTTACCAAGATAAGGGTGTAATCTGTGCACATGTTTTGTTCTTTCACTTTCTCTAACATTTGAGAAAGTTAGATCATTTCCTAATGTTTTTATATTATTTTCAGCATACAATTCGTTTTCACTTAAACCAAAGTCCGAGTTTGGTATTTTGTGAAGTAAGCTGTGCATATTTATGAAATATACAAAAATAAATCCACAAGCGTAGTTTGGATTAACTACACACGTTATTCAGCCTTTTTACTATGGAGGTTAGCAACATTTACTAAATTATGTCTAAAATTGTACATTTATAGTATAAAATCTTAAATATGGTGGGGAAGAATGAGGCGAAGAGAAGGGTTGTGGTACAGTACATATTGTCTATCCGCTTTTGTAAATCTCCTTTATATTATGAATCCGCAAACAATTGGCCAATTAATAAATCCAATTTATCGAACGCCTCTTGAACAGCCGTATGAATCAGTTCATTAACTCTTTGGTTTATTTCACATGAAGAACACTCGATACTGACCTTCATTATCTCTTCCGATTTTGATAACAGTAAATAAGCTGCTATATATTCTAATACACCGTCAGCGTTGTCAATTTTAACACCGGCCAACTTTAACATATCACAAATAAGTATAAAACGGTAATAAGATATGCTTAGTTCTCCTGATTGTAGCCAATTCATCAAGGTATTGACAGCACTTTGCAGCTCTTTAGTGAGTAAAATTTTATTTATCTGATATTGTAGTTTAGAGCCGCTGGCTTCGTTACGCTTAGTTATCATATTACAAAACCCATGACGCCGCAAGGGTATTGTGACTAACGATATATATGTTCAGGTTGATTGGAAAGATATAAACTAACTTTCCTTGCGCTTTTGTTGTAATGAGTGGTATGATGACGCACGCACAAGTCGGCGGAACCGAACTCAAAGTTCGGATTGAGAAGGCCCTCAACGAAAGGAGCCTGAAGAAGCTAATCACGAATCTGGAAAAGGAGCTGAACGGGGAGCACAGCTTCCTCACTCACGATGTGGAAGCACAAATTCGTAGGGAGATTGCGAGTGCTGGTGTAGCAGTATCGCAGCATGGAGGCTGGTACCGGTGTATCGCAGCATACCTGCTTTTGCCCAGACTTGAGGAACTTCTGGCCGTCAAAAGCACAAGTGAGGAGGAGAATGTGTCTCCCATCGTACAAAAGCTCCGTAACGAGGCCCTTCGGGAATCCCTCGGCGCTTTCGGGATTGATGTGCCTGCGCGTTACGCTCGGACATCCAGCAGTACTGGTCAGACACGGGTGCGTATCTCACGCGAGCAAAAGCAAAAACTTGTGGAAAGCTTTCTGGATGCTCTCCCTACCTTTGAGGCACTCCAAGATGTACTGGACACCCTCCCTAAGAATACTAACCTTATGGTCAAGCAGATTCGCAGCTTGGTCAAGCGATACCTCAGCATCGCTAACCGCCTCCAAAGTGTAGCAACGCACGAGTAACCACCCGCTAGCCCAAAAGTAATGAAGCCCTGCCCGTATTAGGCAGGGCAGTTTCGTTTTCATCCAAACCAAGCAAGGTAAATGATAGTAGGCTACCCTGCTCTCAAACGATTGTTTTTTCTTACCTTGCGCACTCAGCGGGATGAGCGTTATGACCGCGCAGCACACGCTAGGCAAACAGTTAGAAGAAGCTACAGCACACTACCTCAACGTAGTATGGGAAGCTGATGTAGTCGACTGGTACATCTACGCAAAACAAAATGGGCTAAGTGGTCAGGATGTGGGTATTGACCTAGTGGCTTACAAGAACGACGAAGCCTACGCTGTACAATGCAAAAACTGGGAAAGGACAGTGGGCATCAACGACCTCCTAAGCTTTCTGCACAAAGCGAAAAAGGAAGGTTTTCAAAAGGTTATCGTAGTAGCCGACAAGATAAGCACACGGGTAGAAGAAGAAATCAAAGACTTTGGGTTAGATGTAATATTCATAAAGGCTGCTGATGTCAAGCAGTATGCTAATGAGCGTGGTGAGCCGACTATTATAAAGCAAAAGCTCGTGCCTTTGCCACATCAGCAGCGAGCTATTGAAAAGGTTTTGAAAGGGTTTGAAAAGTACGATCGTGGCAAACTCATCATGCCTCCCGGAACAGGCAAAACCTACACTTCCATCAAGATTGCAGAAAGTTTGGTAGGCGACTCTGGATGGGTGCTCTTTTTAGCTCCCTCTATTGCGCTTCTTGACCAGACGATTAGGGAATACCATCTGAAAAGTGAATATCAGATCAATGCTTACGCAGTTGTGTCGGACGACAAAGTGGGAAGAGCAAGTATCAAAAAGAAAACTGAAATAGACGAAGATGAAAACAATGTTATTGACACCACGAATTGGCACAAGCTTTCACTCCTCAGTTATCCAGCTACTACGACAGCTGATGAACTAATCAAAAATATCAGATTTGAATCAAATAAGCTAAATGTTATCTTTTCCACCTATCAATCTTTGGATGTTTTGATTGAAGCGCATGGTTTAGGACTTTCAGAGTTTGAGCTTGTTATTTGCGATGAAGCGCACAGGACTGCTGGTGTGCGTCGTAAAGGTGCTGAGGAAAGCGTATTCAAAAAAGTACATTACAACGAATACATCAAAGCTAAGAAGCGCCTCTACATGACTGCTACTCCGAAAATAGTAGAAGTGAAAGATAGTAAAGAAGCTGACGAGATAGCTGCCCTGTACAACATGAACGACCCAGAACTGTTTGGGCCTACCTTTTTTGAATACACCTTTGTACAGGCTACAAACGATGGTGTGATTCTGCCCTACACGCTACTGCTGTTATTCATAGACCGCCGTAAAAAGAAGCTACTCCAAAAAGAGTTTCAGAAATACCTGAAACAAGAAAAGGCATTGAATGTAGATTACACTACCAAGCTGAAAGCACTTGAAGATTTCATTTTAGGTAATGCAGTAGATGAGAGAGACCGTCCTATACGGGTAAAACCTAAGTGTGGTATCATTTTCACTAATCGTGTCAAACGAGCTAAAGAAATCAGTCAAGAGTATAAACGCGTAGTCAGTCAGGCATCAAACATCAGTATTGAATACATAGAAGGTTTGATGAGTGCTTACGACAAAGCGATGCTCATCAAATGGCTCGGCGAAGGTAAAGAAGAAGATGTTCGCATCTTAGCTAACGCTAAGGTGCTTACGGAGGGTATTGATGTTCCTGCACTCAGTTTCATCACCTTTTTTGATCCGAAGTCAAGCGTTGTAGATGTTGTGCAAGCCGTAGGTCGGGCAGTACGAAAAGCACCCGGCAAAAAACGCGGGTATGTAATACTTCCCATTCTGGTCAATGACGATTCAGAAGAGACAAAAGAGAAGATTGATAAAAGCACTTTCAAGGTTATTTGGCAGGTAATTAGTGCTCTCCAGTCTATGGATCAAACCCTAATAGCTAAGATGCGTGCATTGTTCATAGACCCAAAGAAAGAAAAGACAGAAGAAACTTTTGAGCCATTGAAGGAAGGCAAAACAGAAGAAGTGGAGGAGAGTAATGAAAATGAAATCAAGTTAGGGATACTGGGAGGTCAAAGGCTTGAACTTCAGGAGCTACGCAACTTCATTATCCCCAAGATCGTCAAAATCTTCCGTTTATCTCACGAATTCATAGCTGACTGGACATCAGAAGCAACAAAACTTGCAAAGGAAGTAAAAAACTTATTAGAAGATGAAGTACAAAATCCACAATCAGCTATAAAAGTAAAAGTAGAAGAACTACGAGAAAAGTTAAAGGCAATGTATGGCTATGAGCAAATCACAATAGAAGACAAGAAGCTCATCGCTATCATCACCCAATACATCATAGCAAAACCGATTCTGGAGGCCCTGTTCTTTGATAAGAAGTCAGAAGTAGAAAAAGTGCTGGATAAATTGTTTGAAGAATTTAAGCACTTTGTAGAAAACAATAGCGAGCGTTTGCAATACTTCTACCGAAAGGCTACTGCCAAAGCAAAAGCAATAGTAAACAACGATGAACGGCAAGAATTCATCAGACTGCTCTTCACTAACTTCTTCAACAATGTCTTCAAAGAAGTTGCTAAGGAGTCAGGGATTGCTTACACACCTATTGAAGTAGTGAATTTTGCAGTCTTCATGACTAACGAGTTAGCTAAAAATCATTTAGGCAAGACATTAGGTGATGAAGATGTTCATGTTGTAGACCCGTTTGCAGGTACTGGCTCCTTCATCGCTTCAGTTATTGAAATGATAACACCCGAAGAAGCAAAAGCAAAGGTGGAACGTAATGAGATTCGTGCTGCTGACCTTGAACTTCTTCCTTACCTCATCCTGCTCAAAAATATTCAGGATACCTTAGAGCGGAAAATGGATGACCCGCCCATCTTTGACGATGCACTGTGGACTGACAGCCTCTACTTCCTTTCAGAAGAAAAAGCAGGCCTTCTCGACATCAACCCGCTCAAGGAACATGCTAAAAAGCATAAGCAAAAACCCATCCATATTGTCGTTACTAACCCACCATGGAGAGGATTTCGGCAAGATAAAGAAAGCGAAAGTGAGATTCTTGTTCCAACAAGTATAGCTAAACGTATTGAAGAAACATACACTAAGTATGCGAAAGAGGTTCTAAGTACAGATATAAGGAATGTAAGCAGATATAGTGACCCTTATATTCAGACTCTTAGGATACTCACCGACAAAATAAAAGAAGGTATTTTGACTATGGTAGTCAATAATAGTTTTTTGACATCAAAAATTGGTGTTGGTATACGCGCCTCATTGCAAAAAGAATATGACTACATATACATATACGATTTGAAAGGTAATATTAACAATGGGATAAAAAGCACTGAACTTAGAAAAATAGAAGGAGAGAATGTCTTTGGCTCACAAACTCGTTTAGGTGTGTGTGTTATTTTTTTAGTCAAGAATTCTAAGGTTCAGAACAAAAAAGCACAAATATACTATGCTGAAATAGGAGATGGTCTGAAGGCAAAAGAAAAACTTCGTAAACTAAAAAACATCGTCGTAAATACAAATGAAAGCGTAATATGGCAGCCTATTATTCCAAATGAAAGATACGATTGGTTAAATCGAAGTGATTCAACTTTCCACAAGTATCCAGAATTACGCCAAACTATATTCAATATTTTTAGTAACGGTATAAAAACAGGTAGAGACTACATTTTGTACGATTTCACAGAATCTGGAGTATTACAAAAAGTTCAAAAATACTTTAGTATAGGAGATTTACATAATCATATTAAGATAGCCTTTTACAAGCCTTTTGTACCTATGTGGCTTTGCCATCATGAAAACACTTTACATAGGATTTATAAGACCATAGTCATTGACACCAATGCGCCGACCATAACCTCACTTTACGGTATCCCGGAGACTGATTTATACATCACAAGATATGTATGTGATTTTTTCTTATGTGGTCATCAGACAATGATTTACCCACTCCGCACTAAATCAAAAGGCAACGGCATTTTTGATAGCAATAACGGCGGTTCTAACAACGAGATTAGCATTCCTAACATCAGCGCTGAATTTTTGCAAAAGGTACGCAAAGCCCTCAATATGCCAAACTTGACTGATGAAGACTTGTTCTACTACATCGCTGGCGTCATAGCCGCTCCGCGTTATTCGGAACAATATGGCAATAACCTCATTTCTTCTCATCAACGGATTCCCATCTTTGACTGTGAGTCCTTCCAACGGATTGCTGCGGTAGGTAGGAATCTTGCTGAGCTACAAATGCTCTATCAAGACTACATGGTAGGTATGGTACTCAAAGTTTGGAAAGATGAAAATCTTCGTAACCTCCCTGAGTATCCACTCCAAATCACAGGGGATGCTGATATGGATAAAGTGATTGAGTACATCCGTTACGATAGCCGGGACAAGTCTTTCATCATCAATGGTATTGTCAAAATCAGCGGCTTCCCTGAGGGAGCGTTAGAACACAGGATAGGCACACTTCCAGTTTTGAAGACGGTCGCTAATAGGTTGCAGCCCCGTCGTGATGAGAAGACGGGCATCACCTTAGATCCGAAGCTTACTATTAGGGAGATGTACGACATCATGAAGAAGCTGACCTACTACTGCGTAGAAGCTGACAAAATCAAGAAGGAACTCAATACGCTCTACGATGCAGCGGCTATCGTAGAACTGGATAGCCATAGCCGCTGATCTTAACACAATCCGCTGGTTGTGCGCGTGCGTCATAGCCCTACCCGTGAGGGTAGGGTTTTCGTATTAAGCTTTCGGTTTATATCTTGACAGTAGGTATTTTCTTCACCAACGACATAGACGATAAAACAAAGTAATGATAAGCATTTGTAGTTGAGTTCGGGTAAGAATAGCTGCAATCATAATAAGCTAAGACTATGTCGTTTGAAACATTCTTTACAGATTTCGCATAGCAAGGCGAATTCTCATACTGGAACAAGCTTGGAACTGGCACGTAGTGACTAATGCGATTATACTTCATACTAATAAAGTTATGACCTTCGCTGTATGATATATCTAAGTTCATCATTTTAGCCCCTATAAATCCATATCTATACAATTCTGATTTCCATAACATCAATTTGCTTATGTAAAAAACATATTCTATGTTTTTCTTTTGATTCTTATTATAAGCCTCATCGGCTAATGTTATATATAACAATTTGAAATTTACATCATTATCTGCCATATCCCACATAAAAACTCCATAGTATTCTATATCTTCTATTCTATATTCAGCTATGATATATAATTTATCTGACTTTCTATCTATATACGCTCCAATTAGTTCTGTTATAATGTTCTCATCTATCTCTGGCGGTGTTTTTTTGATAGCGAGCAATAGCTTCTTGGGTACAGAGAAATAATGTATCAAGCCTAAAGTAGATTCAAAACTTTGTTTACGTTCAGACTTATATTTTCTACTAAAAATATCATCTATCTTTTTAGTCTCTAAAAAAATAGGTGAGTCAAATCATTGGACAAAAATACCACCTTATTGTTTGAAGATGAGTAATAGTATTCAAAATCAGTTATGTTTTGAATATCTAATGGGAAAAATTCACGACTTGTCATAATCCCTATGAAATCAGTTTCTTTGTCTACAATGGCAATTTTAAACATATAACTGTTACAAATTATGATGTAGTAATTTTTGTAATGATATAATGAACAATTTTCCATACAAGAAATTTCGCAATGTGCTAACCATCTACCTATATTAATAATTTCCTGTTTATGCTGGCCATGTTTTACGTAATAGCAATAGTCATTATGTGAAGCTTCGTTGCATTTTTTAGTTACTCTTATTGTATATTTTTTCATGAGAAAAACGGGATTTTTAAGGTATTGTTTACACAATATAGTATGTACGGCTTCTGTAGGGGATTTGTGCTCAAAGACACGTATGCTTGCGTGACTGAAATCCCAATAGCATTTAAAGCTGTCTCCTTCCATTGTTATGTATATATATAATTGTTTGATTTCATAATTATACTTATTGCCCTTTAGTTTAATTATGCACTCAGATCTAATAGCGCGCACATACGATGTATTTTCAAAGCACGTTTCATATAAGTACTCTTTTTTATATACGAAAAAATAATCTATTTGCACTATATTGTCATCCGATATTTCATTTTTTACTTTTTTAGTTTCATCCATACTGTTGATTATATCAAATACTACTTTATCAATGTCATTTAAATCCCACGAAATACTATCAAACTTACTTTCTGATATATTCAAAAAATGCAGAATTATTTGATTGTTTGTACATCGTAAAATAACGAAGATGTCATCATAAAGCAGGTAATCCGAGATTATATAGAAGTTTTGTTGATACTTTAATATATTCAAATCCCATTTTATATGTTCTATAATTGTATTATCGGATACTTCATCGTTTTTTATGATTATGTCCTGTTTTTTATACTATTTTTTACATTTATAGCAATGGCGCACCATTTATTCTTAGTTGATCTAGCCGATAGTATTGACGATTTTTGTATGTCTTGGGTATCTGTTTCAATCTCAATAAACTTATAAGTGTTACGTGTAGGGTTAGGCAAGAATGTCCCCTCATATTTCTCAAGCTGTCTATAATAACTTATTAAACTATTTTTAGTATAAAAGTAAGATACATAGTCTCTACCTGCTATACGATACATAGTTTTTTGTGTGTGTCTATAACTAGTATCCTTTTGCCGAAAGGCATTTAGCATATTATCAGCATATGGGATCTTTACGTGCGTTGCAACTTTAATAGCTAGATTATTACTAACGCTCAATTTCAGATACACAATAAATATACTGAAAAGAAAGGTTTATCTGTTTGTCGTATTGTTCCCTATAGTTTTTGTCGTAATGCTTGATATGACAACGCAAGCACATGGTGAGCAGAGCATCCCTGGTCACACAAACTATACAAAACTGTATATATTTAGTATACTCATTCCCTGACCATGGAGAGGGACTAGCCCTTTTCGTTTCGCCACTCCTACCCAATCCCTTGAAATCAGAATCCGTTTCAAGGGAGAGAAGTCTCTGAAACTCTCAAGGCAGGAGAGGGCGAGGGCTACGGAGAGAACTTGTCAGCCTTTTTGCCTTACATGGGTAAGGCCCCGCACCCGTTCCATCTTGCGGTTGACGGTTTGTTGGGTAGCTGACTCGCTCTCCCCGCTGTCCAGCAAAGACCCAAACAAAAGTTTCAATTTCCCTTTGAGTCTTCTCAAATCACTTCTTAGCTTATTCGTTTTGTATTCGTTTTTCTCTTCTCCTAATTCCTTCTTAATCTTAGTGATTCTATCCTCAACCCTGGCTACTGAATAAGACAAGAATTCCTTATACTCCAAAAGTTTTCGGTAATTCTTAGGCAATCTTTCTTTGAATCCAAGCCCGCGCCTTGCTATCACGTAAGCGCCCGCCGTGTCCTTATCTATATTGTATATTGGTGCATACTTCAGCTTACCAATGATTGACGTGTAGGCTGGATTGACTTTGATTACCTGAATGCCATTACGCCTCACTACAATCTCAATTTTTTGCAGCAACCCTTTGTATACCCACTTGTGTAGTTTCTGTCTTAGCTTAGGCAGTCCATCACCTCTTTTGCCCTTTGGGAGCTTCTCCAAATTCTCCACCTAAGGCCAATGGAGCTCTCCGTGAATCAATAGGAACCTTTGGGCTTGTGCTGCCTGCAAAGAAGTTACAAAGTCTCCATCAAAACTTCACCAGCGACCTTCCATGTCTTCCCTTGCGTTTTCGACGACATGAGCGCTATGGAAACGCATGACAAAAACATGACAGGAGTCCAAGAGGAACTCCTTCGCATCATCCAATCGGATGAAGCACGCGAACTGATTGAAAACATGGTTGACAGGATGGCGGTGATTGAAGAAGCCTACTATCGTATTCGCGAGCTACGAGAGGCAGTACAGCCTTACATCCCTGAGGATTCTGAGCATGACGAAGAGTACTGGCTAGCTGCCTATCTTGTGAAACCCCATGCTTCCAAGGTGATAGAAAAGTTTAGGCAACTTAGGGAAATCCAACATAAGTTAGCTAATCTTGAAGAAAAAGTACAAAAGATGGAAGAGGAGGAATCGTATTTGGAAAACAAATTGGGGGACTTAGACGCAGCACAAGAGAATATGGATGCAAATATTTACGAACTAGTCAGTGAAGCTGTTGACCCTTACGTAAGTTTGGGTGATTCAGATTTATACGATTTGTTGTACGAAAGTATTCGGGAATGGGCTGAAAAGCAACTAAGCACTGACCAATCTTAGGCAGTCGCCCTTAGTAGGGCGCGGTCGTCTTTCACGCATACGCAGGCGGGGCATTTGCCCCGCTTTTTTGTTTCCACTCATTTGTCAAATTGCAAAAACAGTAACTAAATCACCTTGCGTTTTTGTTGTAATGCTTGATATGACGACGCATGTGCAAGTCAGCGGAACCGAACTCAAAGTTCGGATTGAGAAGGCCCTCACAGAAAAAGGCCTGAAGAAGCTTATTACGAATCTGGAAAAGGAGCTGGATGGGGAGCACAGCTTCCTCCCTCACGATGTGGAAGCACAGATTCGTGGGGAGATTACGAGCTCTGGTGTAGCGGTGTCGCAGCATGGAGGCTGGTATCGGTGCATCGCAGCGTACCTGCTTCTCCCTAGACTTGAGGAACTTCTGGCTGTCAAAGGGATGGGTGATTCGCGGAGCGTGGCTCCCATCGTGCAAAAGCTCCGTAACGAGGCACTCCGAGAGTCTCTCAGTATTTTCGGGCTGCAGGTACCCGCTCGGTACGCTCGGACATCCAGCGGCACTGGTCGGCCTCGCATACGCCTCTCACGGGAGCAAAAGCAGCAGCTTGTGGAAAACTTTCTAGACGCGCTGCCCACCTTTGAGGCACTCCAAGAGGTGCTGGACAACCTCCCTAAGAACACTAACCTGATGGTCAAGCAAATCCGTACCTTGGTCAAGCGGTACCTCTCCATCGCTAACCGCCTCCAAAGTGTAGCGGTGCGCGAGTAGCCGATTGCCCGACAGACAGTAATGAAGCCCTGCCCACTACGGGCAGGGCAGTTTCGTTTGTACCGAAGGTGCGCAATGCAATCTAGTGGCTGTCTCCTTTGCCGTGCAGTCGGTGTGTCTAGTTTTCCCTTGCGTTTTCGACGACATGAGCGCTATGGCAACGCATGACAAAAACACGAAAGGAGTTCAAGAAGAACTCCTCCGTATCATCCAATCAGATGAGGTACGTAAGTTACTACACGAAACCGTTGAAAGGATAAAGGAGATTGAGGAAGCCTACCAGCAAATTCGCCAACTTCGCGAGACAGTGAAGCCAATCGTGCCTAGTAATTCAGAGTACAATGAAAGGTACTGGATGGCTGCCTACATCCTATATCCTAATTCCTCGGAACTGTTGGAGAAAATGAAAAAATTTAAGGAAACCTACTTGGAAATGGAAAAACTGGAAAAAGTCATTGAATCGCACACGGAAGAAAAAGAAAAGTTCGAAGCTCGAATCAAACTTCTAGAAAGAGAGCGAGAACACATAGAGCAGGATATTGAGGAATCTCTTAGTGAAAACTTGAACTACTATCTGAGTTTTGATGGCTCTGAATTAGAAGATATAATTTGGCGTATTATGACAGATTATTACGAAGAGTATTACAGGAAAGCTGAAAAGTAAAAATCATTTTACGAACTTATCATAGTACTTACAGGCGAGGCTGCAGCCTCGCCTTTTTTGTTAGTTTAGCCATACTGCGCAAGGCAAATCATTCACTTTTGAGTAATGCCCCGTCCCAGACACGCCTCTGGAAGCCTCAGAAACGCCGTTCAGAGAGGCGCTCCTGCTTGTGATAGGCATCTGATACCAGAAGCCACCCTAAGACGCCCAGAACGGCTAAAAACGGGCAAAAACGACTTGCCCACCTAACGGCGTTGTCGGAAGCAGTTTCGTAACGGGCAGACACCAAGACATTGAAACTCTATTCCCCAGTCCTTCGTCAGACACGCCTCTGGAAGCCTCAGAAACCCCACTCAGAGGGGCGCTATTGCTCGTGGTAGACATCTGATACCAAAGGCTGCCCTAAGACGCCCAGAACGGCTAAAAACGGGCAAAAACGACTTGCCCACCTAACGGCGTTGTCGGAAGCAGCCTGGTAATAGGCAGACACCAAGACATTGAAACCCTATTCCCCAGTCTTTCGTCAGACACGCTTCTGGAAGCCTCAGAAACGCCGTTCAGAGAGGCGCTCCTGCTTGTGATAGGCATCTGATACCAGAAGCCACCCTAAGACGCCCAGAACGGCTAAAAACGGGCAAAAACGATTTGCCCAACTAATATCGCGATAAAGACATTATAAAATTACATCAAAAAAACAAATAAAAAATAATTAGTAACTTATAATGCCGAAACGGCCATTTTCGATTGACAAACTTCGTACCCCTCAAGTTATTATTAATCATCTACAGTACACAATTAACATATAAACATAAAGTATAATTCCAATAATTTAACCTATATTAATTATGTACTCATAGATTCCT
>Ga0308408_1001218_pt1 | contig 12381 bp, 10 predicted proteins | sample HotsprSampleMSe3_FD_203466 | JGI IMG/M metagenome (GOLD analysis project Ga0308408, IMG submission 203466) | Hot spring phototrophic mat microbial communities from Mushroom Spring, Yellowstone National Park, Wyoming, United States - 20060912_MSe3 ... | reverse complement strand
GTTACTGGATTTCCACTTAAATCTAAAACACTCGAACCTATAGTTTTGAGTCTATTCAGTGCTCTATTTACTAAGTTAGTAGCAGTAATACCATACTCTTTAGTATCAACCGAAGCCTGAAGCATTACAACAATATCACTCTTCTTAGCTTCAGCTAATGCGTTAGCAATGCCTACGATCATTAGAGCCTGATCAGATTCCATCTGGAACATGCTACTGAACAAGCCTGAATGTCGTTCGTCATAGAACATTCCAAATAGGTCTGATAGACTGGCATGCCCTACACCGACCCTGAATTTAGTGCCTGCAGAAGTGTCTAAATACTGTCTGGTAAGCAATACACCGGGATTACCTGTAGGTAGATTACCTATTCTGAATAGATTAGTCTCGCTTTCAGTACCTCTTAGATTAGGTATTCTTCCTTTAGTTGAACCAGGTGGAGCTAAACTTCTTTTTAACTTGTCTAAACTGTAAAGCTTTAAACTACCTCCTTTAGTAAAGTAGTCATACCGCTGTTGAACAGCGGATGTTATACCAACTGTATCTAGTAAATCTTCGTTATCTAAGAAGTTTTGATATTCTTTGTCTGTAAGTTCGGAATAACGACGTAGAAAATCAAATTGTGATGCTATATGGTAGCTTTCTATTAGATTTCTTAGTTGTCTGTCTCTAAACTCTTTAAGCGATTCTCGCTTATTTCTACCTGCATTTGTCTCTAGATCGATCTTTTCAATATAAGCTCTCAGCTGATCTTGTTTTTCTCTTAACTCAGATAGTGAGTTAAACCTTGAACTTAGTGGATCAATCTGATGTTTTAGTTTCTGATTTATACCCAACTTTGTATCCATTAAGCGAATAGCCTCTATTTCGCCTAATAGACCTTTCCTTTGAAGTATATCAGCATCGTCAGCCTCACTTAGGCTGTCATCTAGGAAACCAAATTTATCTAGATCTACTTCGGCTAATAGGTCATTTGCTAGCTCAACCGATATTTTGTCTAACCTACGTTCACGTTGTGAACGTGTATGTAATCCATAAGAGAGTACATCACTGACGTTAGCTTTAATACTACTAGTGATGTTATCTAAACGCCAGCTAAATAAGCCGCTTATTCTAGGTCTATTCACACTTATACTTAGTTGGACGACAGACTCAACTATTGTACTGCTGTTTATCTGTACTAATTCTGTTAATTTTTACGTTGATAAAGATGAACTTTATTAAGCTGAGTTTTATTCATTGTGCCTAGTTTATACAAATACTCAAAAATCATACTTCGTTTATAGTCTTTACTAGTGAATAACCTTTTATGTATCTAAAAACGTATAAGTGTACTCTACCGGTTTCTAAAAACGTTGTCGAATTTCGTGAAGTTACGTTTAAAGATAGAGAAGAATGTATTAGATTAATTGATGAACTAGGTCGTCGAAGAACTAGTTTACAACTTGGAGATATATTAGCTGCATATGCCATTGTGAGCATTAATGGCCAGCCTCCATTTGAAATCGATCCTACAGCTCGGTTTAATGACTGGCACTATAAAGACACGAGCTACTACATCACTTTCTTTTCTCAACTTTGTTTAGTAACCGATGAGGATCTAGAGGAGGCTGCGAGAGAAGCAAAAAAATTGCAGATGCAATATATGTCTGGAAGACCTTTGGCAGAAGACAACCCCAACCCAGCCAAATCAACCCCCCGCTCTACGACCTCATTGAAGACGGAAGAGCTCAAATAAACAGAAAAGCTAATTATTATCACATACAAAACAGACCTCCTTTATTGGGATACACCTTACCGCACATGCCTGACATGTGCTGGTATGGTTTGCCAGACCTGGCTAGGTTTGCTGTCTACTACTCTGTATTTAGTTCGGGTGTACCCTCAGGAGCTGAACTGAGGATACAGTGGAGAAAATTAATAGCTAATCAAGTTCGTAGGGCTCTACATTTTGATAGATTTGTTTTACTTAATAGGAAGTGTGGTATTACTTTAGATCAGTTTTTGTCTATGACTTATTCAGAAACTGAAGCATTGCTCCAAAGTGCAACGCACTTAGATAACTTGATTAAAGAGGAACTCAATAGACAGAAAAGTCTTAATGATCTTCTGGACAAATATAATCCAAACTCAAATAGATCAAGCAGTACGTTTAACGAAACAGTGCAAAGTAGTCCGTTTAACTCATTAATGAATAGAATAAAGACAAATCCCCTATCTATATTGCAATAAAGAAGAACTCAAAAGTTATTAAATAGCCGAAATAATGCCTATTAGACAAGCTAGACCTGCAGGTGCTTACAAAACTAAAATAAAGCACTCTAGAATTCCACCTGAAGCTGGTGGAAGAGCACAGCAAGTTGGCCAAACAAACTCAGCTATTTACGCAGGCAAGTTTCACTATAATTACTACCTACCGAGGTATTCAAAACTTAGGGAGTACGAACAAGCTGTTAATGTAGATCCAACCATACAAGCCGGTCTAGAGTTTATAATCAAGTCTTTAATTAGTTCACTAGGTGAATACCAGCACCCTGATTTAGAAATACAGAGATTTGTAAGAGCGAACCTAAGAATGATGAGTTCAAATCTTAGGCAAGTTCTAGGAGAGATTTTGTTTTCTAATTTATGGGCAGGTTATTCAGTTTCAGAGTTTAATTGGACCATAGTAGACGGTCAAGTTTGGTTAGAGTCTGTTGTTTCTTTACATCCGGCTACAATTATCTTTGTAACAAATGATCAAGGTAGGCTAACTCAAGGTGAGAAGGTAACTTATCCAACTGTAATACCTAACGTAACAACTGGTATATGGCAGTATCAAGCATATAAAGCTTCTCCTGTTAATATACCTTTAAATAAAGTAATTTATACTACACATAGTAAAAGATATTCTAATTATTACGGTGTTTCTGCATTAGAATCAATTTATCCGCATTATCTACAAAAAACATTACTTTACCCAAGCATGGTAAATGCTCTAGAGAGGTTTGCTTCTCCTATTCTCTACGCTATTGTACCTAGAACTAAGTCTTCAAGATCAATAGAAGATCCGGCAGATGGTGGTATACGTTATAGGACTTTAGCAGAAGAAACAGAAGAAGCATTAGCTAATATACATGACTCTAATGGTATTGTTCTTGAAGACCCAGGAGAACCTTTCAGAGCTCCAGAAATAGCAACCTTAACGGCTCAAAACAACTTTGGTGATATCTACACAGAAGCTATTAAACACCATGATAAGCAGATTTATCGTGGTTTATTACTACCAGCTCAGCTTATAGATGACTCTGTATCTGCGTTTTCTCAGACTTCGCTAGAAGTGCAGTTCGAACAGTTTAAGCAGCACTTATTGGCACTCTACGCTGAAGTTGTTGAGCCATTTACTGAAATGTGCTTAGGTAAATTGGTTTGGCTTAATTTTGGCTCATTAGAGCCTGGCTATATACCTATGCGTATGACCGATCCAATCACCAGAAGACTACAAACAGAGCTTTATACAGCTATGATTGATAGAGGAATTATTGATGTTACGTTACCTAAAGATTTACAGAATGTGCGAGATATGATCGGAGACTTACCGATTCTTAATAATGAAGAGTTGAAGCAAGTAAGTCAATCAGCAGCCAGTATGCGTGCTTCTGCTGCAGCTATAGCAGAAGCTAAACTGATAGCTTTACAGTCTGAACTAAAACAACAGAGAATTGTTACTAGACAGCATCAACTATTTGCAGAGAATCGTATTAAAGAGAATAGAATTAACACTCAACTTAAGTTGTTACAGCAAAAATATTTTGAATCTAAACATCCAAAAGAACCTGATGGAGAAACGCTGTTAAAAGAGTTAGAATATGAGTTTGGGTTAGACGAAGATTAAGTTCACGGTTAAGCTCATGAATAAAAACACGGATAACAATAAAGATAATAGTAGAGATAGAATTAATTGGACCCCTATTGGTGGAGCTCCTCTAATAAGATCGGAGTTAGCACCTAATTTTAAAGCCCTACTAAAACAAGCAAGTGAAAATTTGACACCTATTGTTCTAAACTTTGGTACCGTAAACTATCTTGCTTTAATATGTGATGTACATGAAGATTACTTTACTTGGATATACGCTAAGGAAAAAGGAGTTTTATTTAAGGCTGCAAATAAATATGAAGAGTTAGTTCAAGTTATCTTTGCAGCCACAGATTGGACAGCCACTTCGAGTTTACCTGTTACAGGCGTACAGGTATTAAACTCTGTTTACGATGTTGATGATAACGAGGTAAATCAAAAAGAAGAACACAGCGAAAGTTCTAATAATAAAGATGTAAATTTTTTACTTGTAGATGAAGAGGTGTCACTTGAAAACTATTGGGATTACTTTTCCGATCCTCCCCCAGCAGAGGAAGACTTGGATGATGATGATTCTGATCTTGTTTAGCTATTAAATATCTCTAATAACTCTAGAAAAGCATCTTTAAATAACAGGTGTTTACAAGGCTCTCTTTCACCTAGATTGTAAGTAAAGTCTTTACACTCACACGTTTCATCTTGCATATAATACTCAACGCCCTCTCCAGTTATACATTTGTATCCGCCTTCTACCTTTTTCAGGGTATAGCCTTGGAGAATTAATTTTCCAAATACCAATCTTCGTTCTAATCGTGCGAGTGTATCTAGACTCAAATTACCAGGAATCTTTCTAACTTTTTTACTACCATCGACAAATTCCACTGTTAAATAACCCGAAATATTTAAGTGTGCGTCCTTAATTTGCTTTGGATCTATATTAGGAAACAGAAACTCAGCTAACCTTTTGGGAAATCTTTTTGTTGGTTGGTTGTACATATACCCAATCGTTTTGTGTTACAATTAGTTTATTCTTTAGATCAAAACAAATATGAGTGAATCAAGATATTCCTTATCAAAGAATACCCTAATCGAAATTTCAAACTATTTAGGTAATCAAACTTATCGAGAAGTATATAGTTTAATTAGTGCTTTGGATTCAGACCTAAGACAAGAGAATGAGTTAAGTGAGAAACCATTAGAGTACTACAATATTTCTAGCAATATGCTCTTAAGCCTGAAGAAGTACTTATCGAGTAAACCTTATGGAGAGGTTTACAAGTTCATGTATGAGTTGGAGACAGCAATTTGTGTACCAGATCGAGTTGGTGATAAGACTTCTAACTTAGATAAACATGAACAAGCAACTACTTTACAAACCTTCGAGGGGTTAGATAATGCAGATGGTTCTTCTGAATAGTTAATACGCCTAAACATTGTAATAACCAGTTAATATAATGAGTGCTATAGATACAGCACTCATTATTTGTGTCTAATTTAATATGGCTTTTCAGCTAAATCCAACTATACCTGAGTTACCTAATGCATCTGTTGTAAAACCAACAGACTTAGTTATTGTTGAGACAGATCCAAATACAAGTCTTCAACAAACATCTAAAGCATCAGTTTCAAATTTAGTAGGCGGGACTAGACTTGTAAAAGTACAATCAACTCCTTCTACTACTTGGGTGATAAACCATAATTTAGGTTATTACCCTAATATACAGACTTTAGAAGCAGATGGCAGAGAATTTATTGGGGATGTAGTCCACATTGATTTGAATACAGCTCAGGTTAGTTTTACCCGCCCTAAGTCTGGTTTAGCTGTTGTAGGTTAATAGGATTATTTAGGAAATACAATGCCAAGCTTCGAATCAAACTTAGAACTTAATCAAAACTCCCTTCTTAGAGCGGTATTGCATCCGTTTGTAGAGTTTCCTAATACACCCCCACCTGTACCAGGACAAGTCGGTTATAACGCAAATATAGGCGAACAGAGACCTTATTTTTATAATGGTTCCCAGTGGTTGCCATTTAACCATATACCCAATGGCTCTCTAACAAACGCACTTTGGTCAAACTCGCCAGCAGATCGCTTGTCCTTCGAGAAGTTAGCAACACCTACTGCTAACTTTGATTTTGGTAATGTTAGACTAACTAACTTAGCAAGTCCGGTAGATAGCAAAGATGCTGTTAATAAAGCTTATGCTGATGCTATACGAGAGACTTTAGACTTTAAAAACTCTGTTAGGGTTGCTACAACTGGACCACTACCTCCGAGCACTTACAATAACGGTTCAGGTACAATTACAGCTAGTAATAATGGATCGATAAATACGTTTGGTATCGACGGTATTACAGACCTAACTGTTGGTAGTAGAGTCCTTATAAAAGATCAACTCAATCAAGTAGAAAATGGTATTTATACAGTTACTCAATTAGGTAGTTCGTCTACGCCATTTATACTAACAAGAGCTACTGATGCAGATACTGGTGATAAACTAACCTCTGGTTCAGTTGTATATGTTGAAGAAGGCAATGTTAATGCCAGACGAAGATTTACTCTAGTAACACCTGGGACGATTACATTAGGTGCTAGTAATTTAGTATTTGAACAAAGTTCTGGTTTAGGTCAAGTTAATGCTGGTGTAGGTTTAACTAAAACTGGGGATACATTAGATATCAATCTAACTGGTAGTAATACTATAACTGCTATCTCAGATTCCTTAAGAGTCCGTAGCTCTTCTACTCAACACCAAGTATTACTCAGTGCGGGTAGTATTTCAAGTGAAGCTGTTTGGGGACCTTTACCACTCAATCAAGCTAATGCTGTAAGTGGAGCTTTACCTATCGCTAATGGAGGCACAGGAGCAACTACAAGAACAGCAGCCTTCAACGCATTAGCTCCTACTACAACAGCTGGACAAATGATTTGGTTTGACGGAACAAACAATACAACCGTTCCGCCAAACATAACTTCAGTTGTAAAATTTTTAGCTCAGGCTTCTTCAGGACAACCGAACTGGACTACACCTACTACGTCACTAATCACTTCTACTCATACCCCAGTTAACTACACGCCTACGGGTACAAGCCTGACGGAACATATAGCTGCTATGGATGCAGCTATAGGTGTAGCTTTGGTATCGGGTGGGATAACCAACCTTATAGAAGATTTAAACCCAACTTTAGGTGGAAACTTAAATACAAATAACTTTCTTATTACATCGAGTAATAATAACGATGTACTTATTAGCCCTCACGGTACAGGAAGAACACGTATTGGTGTTGTTGATAGAAGGTTAAGTATTGATACTAATACTGCTAATAATATTGATTTAACAGCAACAGGCACTGATACTGATATTAGTATAAATCTGATACCTAAAGGTACAGGTTCACTGAAGTTTAATACAGTAACTTGGCCTACTAACACAGGTTCTCCGGGTGATGTGCTAATTAGACAAGGTGCAAACCAAACAACTTTTGGTACACTAGCGTCTAACCAAATAGCAGCTAATCGAACACCTATAAACTATACACCAACTGGTTCAGACCTAAAATCTCATCTGGATGCAATTGACAGTGTATTAGGTAACATTAGTAATGCATCATTTTTGTTAGTTGGTGATACTAACCCCACTTTAGGAGGTGACTTAAAACTAAATGGGCATGATTTAGTTTTACAGGAGTTTGATGTAAATAAAGTAAAATTTGGTGAAGAGTCAGAACTTAGATTTGAAACTCCACAGGGTGTGTCCCTAAGAATGCGGGCAACACCAATTGGTATGGAAATTACACCTTATAGGTATGTTGATCCTAGTTTTGGAGATCCTGACGACCCAAACTTCACTGCAGCACTAGAGGCATTAGGTGAAATCAACATACGGTCTAATAATCGATTTCAGAGAATAAGAATTGAAAGTTTAGCGTTTCCTAGGGAAGACGGACTACCAGGGCAAGTATTAACTACAAATGGTTTAGGTGAGCTTAGTTTCACTTATGCTGGTGCAGGTAGTTCTACAACAGTAAACAACCTAGGTACTGTAGTACGTGAAATTAATACAAGTACGAACATAGCTTTAATTTCGCATCCATTCCAAACGCAAAACCTGGTTGTAACAGTGATGCGTACTGATAATTTTCAGATTGTATATCCAGAAATTATATACACTAATTTAAACGACATTCAAATTATCTTCAGTACACCACCTCCGCCAGGTTTATACCGTGCTATTATACAAGCTGCAGCAACAATTAATTTAAGAAGGTTCTTTTTTGATATAAATGATACTGTAAATACAAGTATAGTTATAAACCATAACTTAGGTACAAGAGATGTAGCTATAGATGTATTTCAGCGAGTACCTGTATATAGAAGAGTATTTGTAGAAGCAGCAGCAACTACAGTAAACTCCATAACGCTCACATTTAGCAGTCCACCTGGAAATAATATTTACAGAGTGATGGTGACGGGATAATATGCCAATACCTTTTCTAAATACCGCTAGCTTTACTGGAATTCAGCTAACTTCTAACCCCGTTGTAGGACATGTACTTACCTGTGTTGATGCAGATGGTACTGCAGCTTGGTCACCTGTATCTGCAGCAAACTTTACAAGTTTGTCAGCAGACTTAGATGTAAACGGTAATAAAATCGTTTCGTCTAATAATGGAAATATTGAGTTCAAACCACACGGTACAGGCAAAATTTTACTAACAGGGCCAACTGTTTTAGGTGGTAACTTAAATACTAATGGTTTTCTAATTACAAGCAATAACAACGGTAATATAAATATTGATCCACATGGTACAGGTAAAATTCTACTAAGTGCATTAGTTGAATTAGGCGGAGATTTAGATTTAAAAACTCACAAAATAATTACAACCGGCTCAAATCCGATTACACTTGAACCCGCCAATAACCAAAATATAGTGCTAAATCCGAGTGGGACAGGAAAAGTGGTTTTAGACTCGGATACTGTATTAGGGGGCAATTTAGACGTATCCACAAATAAGATTGTTACTACTGCTAATAATAATGATATTGAATTAGATCCTCATGGTACAGGTGAAATCCTACTCAATGCTAATGTAAAACTTGGTGGGACACTAGATACAAACGGTTTTGATATAGTATCGAGTTCAAACAGAAATATAAGACTCACACCTCATGGGTCTGGTTTAATTAATCTAAACGGACCAATCATTTTAGGTGGTGATATTAATGTAGATGGTAAAAAGATACTCTCAACACAGAATGGGGATATCCAAATTGAACCACATGGATCTGGTTTAATTAGGCTTACTGGTAATGTAAGTGTACAGGATGGTTTCAATATACTTTTAGGCACTACAACAGGTACTAGAATTGGTACAGCAACTAATCAACGCTTAGCTTTCTATGGTGTTGCACCTGTACCTCAGCCAGCTAGTGCCGCACAAAGAGCAGTTGTAGATAACACTAATGGCGATACCAGTGCACTTACATTAGAGAGAGTGCAAGATACCTCAGCTGGAGATGAATCAACAACGATAAACAATAACTTTGCACGAATAGCTGTTTTACTGAACAGACTTCGTGCAGACCTAGTTAGCTTAGGTTTAATTAAAGGTAATGCATAGTGGTTTCTATGAGTGATGAATTTGACGTAGACTTACTGCATCAAGCTGTATCTTTAAATGAAAGTGAGTTTGACTCATTTCTTGAAGAATGGTACAACTTACTTTCTACAAGTCAGCAATTATCCAAATCAGTTTACCTAAAAATGGGTAAACATAGAGATCCAAGGGGAGGTCTAACTAAAGAAGGAATCGAGTACTATAACAGAAAAACTGGCTCTAACCTTAAGCCAGGAGTTACTTGGAAACCTAGAACAGCCGAGGACTTTAGAAGGAAAGGTAGTTTTTTAGTTAGGTTCTATACGAATCCTGTTGGTCCTTTAGTAGATGAAAAAGGTAGACCAACAAGGCTGGCCAAGGCAGCCCGTGCGTGGGGTGAGCATGCCCCCACTACACGAGCTGCAGCAGCTAAACTAGCAGCAAAAGGTAGAAGCCTACTAGAGAAGGCTAAGCGAATGAAGGAGAGCAAAAAGAGAGTAAAAGCGAGTATTAACTCTGTTTACGAGCAATACTCTATTCCTTCTAAAAACCCAGATGATTACTTAGTAGTTGAAGATAGAAATAAAGTATCTACTTATCATTTGCAGGTAAAAGAAAACGGTGTTCCTAACCCACGTTTAATGGGAGCTGCCTGGCGTGCTCTATATCACCCATCTGGACACCGAGGTAATCCATATAAAGGTCCACAAAAAGATAAAGCTAAGCGTAAATTAAGAGCATTGTATAAATCTCTAGGAAGAGAAATGCCTAGAGTACAGAGGCATAGTTTTTTTAGTTCTAGTGATGTAGAAACTGGTGAAATTAACCAGGAGCTAAGCAAATCACTTAGATTAAGAAACTTTATTTACAATCTTGTACAAAAACCTCTGAAAAGGGGAATGGCAATACAAAGTCCGATTGTAAGAAAACTCACTTCAGATGAACATGTTGATTCTAATATAGATGATTTTGATGCAAATGTTTTAGATTATCAAGAAACTTACTCTGATTTCAATGCAGACTTCAATGAGTTGTTGTCAGTAATAGAAAATAACTTATCTCAACTAGTAAACTCAGATAAATACTCAAACTGTTCTAAAGAAACCTTAGATTTAGCTTTGAGTATATCTAGGGATATTATTCTTAGTTTATTGGAATTAGATTTATCTGAATCTAGTTTTACTGAATCTTTAGATGAAGTTGAGTACTATCTATCAGATTCAGAATTAGGTGAAAACAAATTATCGGTACTTAATACGGAATCATATAGTTTAGAAGAAGTTGATCTTCCAGATGGGTTTGTATTTTTAACTACTGTTGATAGGGACTTCATTCTAAGGAAGTACACTTTCAATGATTACAGTCAAGCTATTTCGTTTGTAAACGACATATACAATAAAGCTGAAGAGGTTGGGCACCATCCTATTGAGTTGTTAACTATATATAATTCTCCAGTAACGGAAGTTTATATAAAGCTGAGTACAAATGATGAAAAAATTGGTGATACTACTATTGAGTTTAATACTGTTACTCTAAAAGATATTAGCTTAGCTCATTACTGTAATAGTATATACAAAACCCACTATAAGAATGGTTTGTCTAATAGCGGAAGTGAAGACTTATCAAATAATGATGATATTGAACTTACTAATTACTACATAGATCAATTAAACATGGCCTTAAACGATCTAAAACTTACAAAAGAAATAGATCTTGATGATTATGAAAGTTACTCTGAGAATATCTTTCTAGACAGAGACAAGCACGAACAGGCTAAGGCAGAAGCTAAGCTCAAATTCAGAGTTTACCCCAGCGTATATGCAAATATGTGGATGGTTAAGCGTTATAAAGAGCTTGGAGGTAGATTTGCAAAACGAGATTAATATAGCTTAGTTTTAACACTTTTATTCTAACTATATTTATCATGACTGATTTAAATTAGTCAAGAATGGAAAGGTATTTCTATATATCACCTGAACTATATGAGCAGCTTCTATCTGCCAAATTAGTAGATATATTAGATGAGACTGAACTAGATGAGCAATTACTAAGTGTATCACCAGAAGTGTGTAAACAACCTGGTGGACCAAAGGGTTTCTCTGCGATAGCTTCATGCAAAGCACAAGGTCTAATTCCCAGAGCAGATGGAAGAATTTATAAGTCGAAAGAGAAACTGTCGAATGATTGTAGTGAATTAGACCTTGTAATAAAACAAGTATCCGAGAAGTATGGTTTACACCCAGGTGGACTGAAAAAGTGGTTTGAAGAGCAAACTCCACCAGAGTCTATCAGAAAAAGAATAGAAGAAAAGACTGGTGAAAGTTTTCCTGGAGGTTGGGTACGGGTATCTGGAGAAACTGGTGAGATAATAGGTCCGTGTGGTAGAGAAAGTAGTAAAGATGATAGTTCCTATCCAAAGTGTATGAGTTACGAAAAGTGGAAAAGTTTATCAAAGCAAGAAAGAATTGATGCTGTAAAAAGAAAACAAGCAGAAGGTGTGCCTGCACGTGGTAAAGGCAATAAGCCTAAATTAGTTAAAACAGAGCTTTCAGATACGGTTAACTATATAGATCGAACTATAACAGCTCAAGTAAATAAACCTAAAGAATGGGATGGTTTAGCATTATATGTTGAGTATTCACCTGGAGAAAAAAGGATAGATTCGAACGGTATAACTACATTTTTAGATTTTTATGGCTACTTTGAAGATTCTAATAACTTAGATTCAGAAGAGCTAGATTTTTATTACTACTCAGGTAGTCCTGTTTCTAACAAAGTCTTTGTTGTCGAGAAGAAAGCAGAAACAGGAGTGTTAGATGAGCTCAAGGTTATGCTAGGTTATCCTTCGCAATTAGACGCAATGAAGGCTTACCTAGCTCATAATCCACCTGAATCTTTTAAATCTATCTATGAAATATCTTCTTCAGCTTTACATTCTTTTATAAAAG
>Ga0308408_1001213_pt1 | contig 12422 bp, 12 predicted proteins | sample HotsprSampleMSe3_FD_203466 | JGI IMG/M metagenome (GOLD analysis project Ga0308408, IMG submission 203466) | Hot spring phototrophic mat microbial communities from Mushroom Spring, Yellowstone National Park, Wyoming, United States - 20060912_MSe3 ... | reverse complement strand
GGACTTGACACCAAGTAGAAAATAAGGGACGGGGGTTAGTTATGCGACATTACCCGTCCCTACCAGAGATTGTAGCAGCCGTAGAAGCGCTGCTGCTGCCCAGACGCAAGAAGGCTCCGCAAGGACGTAAGCCCCGCTATAGCGATGAGCTCATCATCGCCCTGGCCGTCTACCAACACCTCTGGCGCTTCCGTTACGCCCAGGATCTCTTGTACTGGCTGCGCACGCATGGGCACCAGGTTCCTGCACCCGCTACCTTCTGTGAAGGCAAAGCCCAGCTACTCGGCCAGGTGATTCTGGCGGTCAAAGCCCTGGCCGGTCTCTATAACCCTGCACCGTGTTTGCGTATGGATTCCAAGAAGCTGCCCACCGCAGCCCTGGCGCGGGCTAAGCGGGTCAGGCTCCGGTCGGGACCATGCCAACCGCACTTACTTTTACGGATTGCGCTTACACGCGCTGGTGGATGACCAGGGCTTCTTGCGACGGGTGCTGCTTTATCCGGCCCACAAACATGACGTGGTGGTGGCCGCGCGGCTGCTACAGGGGTTGAGCTATGTGGTGGTCACGGGAGATAAAGGCTATCTGAGCCGAGCGCTCAAGGCACAGGTGGCTTGGCAGGGGGTGGATCTGATTGCCAGGCACAAGCGGAACATGCGGCCCCATACTCGGCGGGAGCAGTACTTTTTACGAGGGCAGCGGATGGTCGAAAGCGTGTTTTCCAGCCTGGATCGGCTGGGGTTGAGCGAACGCCCCTACCGCAAGACCCAGGGGCTGGTCTTTCACCTCTATGCGGTGCTGCTGGGCTATGGTCTCTTCAAGCTGATGGAGCACAACCCCGCTTGGCGTCTCCTGTTGGCGCAGCTTGGGGGAATGTGGCTGGTGGCTTTTCCGAATTGGGGTGCGGTTAATATGTTAATATTTTTTTCATAAACACACCTCCTGTCGGTAAAAATTAGAAATTTATTTGTGCAAGTGCTAACAAGCTCAGGTTAGGGCTGTGTTAGGCGGCACTGGCGTATCTTCTGAATCGGCTATGCGACAGCTTTTGGTAGGTTTGGTCGGATACTGGGTAACTTGATTTGTCTTGCACAATACATTTGCCTTCCAGATGGGAGGCCACGCCTCTAAAGAGTGCGCCCAGCACCCTAAGAAGTCGAAAACACCCAACCCCCGAAAGGGTTGGGTGTTTCGCAATCGCGCTTGGCTTAGAAGTCCATGTCGCCGCCTACGCTGCTAGAAGGGGTGGCGGGAGTCTTCTTTTCCTCGGGCTTTTCAGCCACCACAGCCTCGGTCATGAGGATCAGCGAGCCGATGGAGGCAGCGTTCTGCAGGGCGGTACGGGTCACTTTGGCCGGGTCTACAATGCCCCACTCCATCATGTCGCCGTACTCGCCGGTGGCAGCGTTGAAGCCGTAGTTCTTTTCCTTCTTGCTAAGGATGTTGTTGACCACCACGCTGCCCTCATAACCAGCGTTGGCCGCGATCTGACGAGCAGGTTCCTCCACAGCCCGCAGCACGATCTTGGCACCGGTGGCCTCATCGCCCTCGAGCTCCTTGATCAGGTTCTTGATGGCCGGAACAGCCCGCAGCAGGGCCACCCCACCGCCAGGGACAATACCCTCCTCCACCGCAGCGCGGGCCGTGGAGAGGGCGTCCTCGTAGCGGTGCTTCTTCTCCTTGAGCTCGGTCTCAGTCGCAGCGCCCACGCGGATGACGGCCACGCCACCTGCCAGCTTGGCCAGGCGCTCCTGCAACTTCTCCTTGGCGTACTCGCTGTCAGAGGTCTCGAGCTCCTTCTTGATGCCGTTGATGCGGGCCTCGATGTCCTCCTTCTTGCCCTTGCCGCCCACTATGGTGGTCTCGTCTTTGCTGATGCGCACGCGCTCAGCACGGCCCAGCATGGAGAGGGTGGCGTTCTCCAGCTTGAAGCCCAGCTCTTCGCTGATGACGGTACCACCGGTGATGGCAGCGATGTCTTTGAGCATCTCCTTGCGGCGGTCGCCAAAACCAGGGGCCTTGACCGCAGCAACGTTCAGGGTGCCGCGCAGGCGGTTGACCACCAGGGTGGCCAGGGCCTCACCCTCGACGTCCTCAGCGATGATGAGCAGGGGCTTGCCGGTCTGGGCTACCTGCTCGAGGACGGGCAGCAGCTCGCGCACATTGGAGATCTTCTTCTCGGTGATGAGGATGTAGGGCTCGTCGAGCTGAGCCTCCATCGCGTCGGGGTTGTTGACGAAGTAGGGTGAGATGTAGCCCTTATCGAACTGGTACCCTTCCACGAAGTTAAGCTCGGTGTCGAGGCTCTTGGACTCCTCAACGGTGATGACCCCCTCGCGGCCCACCTTTTCCATGGCATCCGCGATCAGGTTACCGATCTCGGTGTCGTTGTTGGCCGAGACGCTGGCTACCTCGAAGATGGCCTTGCGGTCGTTGACCGGGACGGCCATCTCCTGGATGCTCTTGACGGCTACTTCCACGGCTTTCTCGATGCCGCGCTTGAGCTCGAGGGGATTGGCGCCAGCGGCCACGTTGCGCAGGCCCTCGCGCACGATGGCCTGGCCCAGTACGGTGGCGGTGGTGGTGCCGTCACCGGTGATGTCGTTGGTCTTGGAGGCGATCTCGATCATCAGCTTGGCGCCGATGTTCTCTAGGTGGTCCTCCAGCTCAACCTCCTTGGCCACGCTAACCCCGTCTTTGGTGATGGTGGGGCTGCCAAACTTCTTTTCCAGTACCACGTTGCGCCCACGGGGGCCAAGGGTGACCTTAACGGCGTTGGCCACGGCGTTCATGCCGCGCTCGAGGCTCCGGCGTGCAGCTTCGTCAAAAACCAGCATTTTTGGCATAACTGTGCTCCTTTCTCAAACAGATGTCGTTTTGCCGCTGGATACGGGTTTCTTACAGCACAGCGAGCAGGTCGCGCTCAGAAAGGATAATGTACTCTTCGCCATCAATCTCAATTTCGGTACCACCGTACTTGGCGAAGACCACGGTGTCGCCCTCTTTGACTTCCAGGGGCACCTTGGTGCCGTTGTCTAATACGCGTCCGCTGCCCACAGCGATCACCTTACCCCGCTGGGGCTTTTCCTTGGCCGTGTCGGGCAGCACGATGCCCCCTTTAGTCTTGGCCTCCTCTTCGATGCGCTTGACCACCACACGGTCACCGAGGGGTCTGAGCACGGTTGCTGTAGCCATAGGGTTCCTCCTTTGACAGTCTTGGGTTTTGAGTGTCAACCCAGCAGTATATTATTTGGGTATCTCCATAGGAATGTCAAGAGGGCTGGGCGCTAAGGCCCAAGTCAGTTGAGCCTGCTGGTATCAAGTTCCGGGGGGTTATCCGCCGCCCACCGGACTGCTTGGAACAGAACCCCATCCAACAGAGCAGCGCTGTCTTTTGGCCTCGTAGAGCATCAACGCCGCCGCTACCGAGACGTTGAGGCTGTCGGCCTGGCCTTGCATAGGGATCTTGACCTTTTGAGCGGCCCGAACCAGCCACGCCTCGCTCAGCCCCTGGTGCTCCGCACCCATCACGATAGCCACCGGCCCCCGCAGGTCCACCTCCCAGTAGGTGAGGTCGGCGTGGGGGGTGGTGGCCAGCAGCGGTATCTGTTGCTGTATCAGCCAGTCTAGCAAGGTCTGCTCGCTGGCAGCAAAGGTGGGCAACGAGAAGATCACACCCGTAGAGTTACGAACCACCTGGGGGCTGTAGAGGTCTACTCCACCGGCGACCAACACCGCGTCGGCTCCAGCAGCATCGGCTGAGCGCAGTAAGGCCCCCAGGTTGCCGGGTTTTTCCAGCCCCACTGATACCAAAATCAGGGCGTTCCTGGGTGGCCTGTAACCAGAAAGGGAGAGGCGGGGCCTTCGTGCTACAGCCACTACCCCTGCTGGGTTCTCCCTTACGCTAAGCTTTTTGAGTACTGGCTCGGAGGCTTCTATTAGCCTTAGCTGCTCGAGCCGCCCCAGTTCCACCGCCAGTTGCGCCTCTTCCGGCCCGGGGTCTACTTTGAAGTACACCTCCACCAGCTCCACTCCTGCTGCTAGGGCCCGCTTGATCTCCCTAGCCCCCTCAATCAAGAAAAGCCCGCTCCGCTCGCGCTCTTTGCGCTCCTTGAGAAGAGCTGCAACCTTAATTCGGGGGTTTGCCGTAGAGGTAATCTGCATAGGCTTATCCTAAGCCTGGCGTCCGCGGGTGGGGGTTGTAACCGCAGTGGCGGTGCCAGCCCGCTGATTCCTGTGGTCTCATAATGGCTAATATGAACCCCTTGAGGGCAGGTCGGCACTCTCGATCCCTTGCGCTTCGGGGGGCCTCAGAGGGGTTTGTAACTGCCCTGGGGAAGGCCTGCTTTGCACCTCAGGAAGAGCCTGGCTGGCAGGGTTAGTGGGGCAGCAAGGGGCGCAGGTAAGCCCGAAGCTGGTCGTAATCAAAGGTGTAGACTGAGCCGTTGGGGGTGGTGATCTCCAGCAGGTCGCCGCCGTCCTCTACCACCCGGCGCAGGAGCAGAAGACCCAGGGGGTTGTAAAGCTCCACCTGGGCCGCGCGGTAGGCCCCCTCGAGCCGGGGGTGGCGTCGGGTCAGGCCATAAGGGGAGGTCTGGGTTTCGGGCATCTCCACGGCCTCGTGCGACCAGGCCGACTCGTTGGGGTCGAGCAGCTCGTCTTCCTCCAGGTGGGCCAGACCTTCGGCCAGCTCGAGGGCGGAAAGCCAAAGCACCTCCTCTCCCGTCCCATCTGACAAAACCAGCTTGAGGTTGTCGTAGTTGTCGTCCTCCAGGTGGGCCCAGATGCCCTCAGGGGGTTTCATGGTCTCAGTTTAAGCGCAAAGGTTCCGGCATACAAAGCGCTGCCCCATAAGCTGTGGCCCAGCCCGACATAGGGGCAATAAGGGGCCTGGGCTCGAGCTGGTAAAAGTACCAGACCCGCTCAAAGGCCTGGCGAACGGGCTTCAGGTCGGGCAGGTGCCCCACAATCACAATCTGGGACAGCCCTGCAGCCCGTGCTGCGTTGATCGCCAGGGTGGCGATGACCTGGCCCACCAGCGTAACCAGGCCCGCCGCTAGGTCCTCTCGGCTGGGGCTGATTCCCTCTACCAAACGGCCTAGGTTGACCGCGGTGGCATCGGGCGGCAGATGTCCTATCCCCCCTCCAATCACGTCCAGCAGCGTGGAGTCCACCTTGCTGGGATTGCCCTGGGCCGCCAGGCGGGCCACCTCGAGGGGATCAGCCGTACCCAACAGCAGCCTAGACAAGCCGAGCAGGGTTCCGCCGCCCACTGCCGAACCCGTGAAGTGCTGGGCTTCGGCCCCTCGCGCCACCACTATAGCCGTACCGGTACCTGCCGAGACCGCCAGCGCTTCTTGCAGCCCGGTGAGGGCCAGCGCGCCACGCCCTACCGCCTGAACCTCGTCGATTTTCTGGACCGGTATACCCTCAAAAGCCTCAGGCAGCAAGCGGGAAAGCCCGCCGGTGCTGGCGATACCCCCCAGTTCGGCTGGCGCCACATCCAGACTTTGCAGCACAGTTGCTAGGACTTCTGCGCGGGACGGCCCGGTTTTGAGCGTCTGCTTGGCTAGAATCCTGTTGCCCTCAAGCAGTACCACATCAGTATTGGAGAGCCCAAGGTCCACCCCAAGCTTCAACATGCATTCTTAGGATAACCGCAAGGCCCCAGCAGCGCAGCATCAGAGGGGCCCGGTGTTCGCTGCCTTGCGGGGGTGTAGGGTTGTAGATTGTTGCTGTGGCAGCTTTTTGCAAAGACGACTTCGGCCCCGGCTTCCTGTGGGGGGTGGCCACCTCGGCCTATCAGATTGAGGGCGCGGTGAGCGAGGACGGGCGCAGCCCTTCCATCTGGGACACCTTCTCGCATACCCCCGGCAAGATCAAAACCGGCGAGAACGGCGATGTGGCCTGCGACTTCTACCACCGCTACCAGGGCGACATCGCCTTTATCCGCCAGATGAACATGCAGGTTCACCGCTTTTCGCTGGCCTGGCCCCGCATCCTGCCGGGTGGAACCGGGCCGGTTAACCCCAAAGGGCTGGACTTCTATCATCGAGTGATTGACCGGACGCTGGAACTGGGCCTAGAGCCCTGGATTACCCTTTACCACTGGGACTTGCCTCAGGTGCTGGAAGACAAAGGTGGCTGGACCAACCGCGATGTGGTGGGCTGGTTCAGCGCGTATGTGGAGGTGTGTGCCCGGGCCTTTGGCGATAGGGTCAAGCACTGGATGGTGCTCAATGAGCCTACCGTGTTCACTGCGCTGGGCTATATGCAAGGTAAACATGCCCCTGGCCGCAAGGGCCTTGGCAACTTCCTGCCCGCTGTCCACCATGCTGCTATGGCCCAGGCCGAAGGAGGGCGCATTTTGCGGGCTAATGTAAAGGATGCCCAGATTGGCACCACCTTCTCGGCCTCCTACGTAGAGGCCGCTGGCCCCACCTGGCTCAGCCGCGCTGCGGCAGCCAGCTACGATGCGGTGGTGAACCGGCTCTTCCTCGAGCCGGCCCTGGGGCTGGGCTACCCCTGGAAAGCCGCACCCTTTCTGCTGGCCCTAAAGCGCTACATCCGCCCCGGCGATATGGAAAAGCTGGCCTTTGATTTCGACTTCATCGGCCTGCAAACCTACTTCCGCCAGTTGGTACGCTTCGATCCGCTGGCCCTGGGCACCTTTGCCCGCGAGATTCCCCATGCCGAGCGGGGGGGCGAGCTGACCGAGATGGGCTGGGAGGTCTGGCCAGAAAACATCTACCTGCTGCTCAAGCAGTTTAGCGCCTACAAAGGGGTCAAGCGCATCATCATCACCGAGAACGGGGCCGCCTTCCCCGACACCCCCCAGGGCGAGCGGGTACACGACCCCAAGCGCTTGCAATTCATCCAGAACCACCTGGCCCAGGTCTTGCGGGCTAAGCGTGAGGGCGTGCCGGTAGAGGGTTACTTTTACTGGAGCCTGCTGGACAACTTCGAGTGGGCCGAGGGGTACCGGCCCCGCTTTGGGCTGGTGTATGTGGACTACCCCACCCAGAAGCGCATCCTAAAGGACTCTGGGCGCTGGTTCGGTGAGTTCCTGGCCAACTGACCAGCGGGTCAGTAGAATAGCTCAGGAATGAGTACCTTACCTAAACGCAGCGAACTACCTAAGGAACAAACCTGGAACCTCGAGGCCCTGTTTGCCTCGGAAGCTGAGTGGCGAAAAGCCCTGGAAGAGGCTGCGCGAAGCGTAGAAGCGGTCAGACCCTTTGCCGGACGGCTGGGGGAATCGCCCCAAGTATTGCTCGAGGCCTTGGAAATCCACCAAAACCGGATGCTCGAGGCCATGAAAGTGCTTCAGTACGCCTCGCTGCAGCTCGCCACCGAGGGTACCAACCCCAACTTTACCCGCATGGTGGGCGAGGCCCGGGCGGTGGTCGCAAAGCTCGCCGCAGCAGGGGCCTACCTCGAGCCCGAGCTACTCCGCCTACCCAAAGAGACCCTCGAGCGCTTCCTAGAGGCCCTGCCCGAGCTGGCGGTGTATCGGCACTACTTTGAAGCCCTGCAAATCCGCCAACCCCACATACAGAGCAGCGAGGTAGAGGCGCTGCTGGCCGCCGCTTCCGACCCCCTGGGGGCCCATGCCGCCACCGCCAACGCGGCCACCAACGCCGACATGCAGTTTAGAGCGGTCGAGCACCAGGGCCAGAGCCTACCGGTCTCGCACAGCACCATCGGCGAGCTTTTGGTACACCCCAGCCCCGCGGTGCGCAAAGCCGCCTGGGAGTCGTATGCCGACGGGCACCTGGCCTTCAAGAACACCCTGGCCCACACCCTACAGGGCAGCATAAAGAGCTTCGTTTTTCAAGCGCGTGCCAGGGGTTATAAGGACAGCCTCGAGATGGCCCTGGCCGGAAACCGCACCTGCGGCGACAACATCCCCCGAGCGGTGTACGACCACCTGCTGGCCACCTTCCAGGCCCACCTGCCCACCTGGCACCGCTTCTGGCGCATCCGCAAAAAAGCCCTGGGCGGCAAGCTCCACTGCTACGACGTGCCCATCTACGACGCCCCGGCACCCTTGGTGCCAAGCCCCAAAATCACTTTCTGGGAGGCCGCCGAGACCATCTGCCGGGGCATGGAACCCCTAGGGCCCGAGTACGTGGAGCCCATGCGGCGGGGTCTGTTCGAGGAGCGCTGGGTGGACTGGGGGCAGAACCAGGGCAAGCGGGCCGGGGCCTTTTCGTCGGGCTTGAAGGGGACCTTCCCCTACATTTTTATGAGTTGGTCGGACGACCTCTTCTCGCTCAGCACCCTGGCCCATGAGCTGGGCCACTCCATGCACAGCTACTTCACCTGCCAGACCCAACCCATCATTTACGCCCGCTACAGCCTGTTTGTGGCCGAGGTGGCCTCGAACTTCAACCAGGCCCTGGTGCGGGCCATGCTCCTGCGCGAGGCCCAGACCTCAGAACAGAAACTGGCCGTGCTAGAAGAAGCCTTCAGCAACTTCCACCGTTACCTGTTCGTGATGCCCACCCTAGCCCGCTTTGAGCTCGAGCTCTACCAGCATATCGAAAAAGGCGGTGCCCTGACCGCCCCCTACCTGATCGAACGGCTGGCCGAGCTCTTCGCCGAGGGCTATGGCGGCGAGGTGGAGTTGGACAAAGAGCGGCTGGGGGCAGGTTGGATGCACTTCTCGCACCTCTATAGCCCCTTTTACGTCTACCAGTACGCCACCGGCATCGCCGCCGCCAACGCCCTGGCCCGCGATGTGCTCGAGCAGGGCGAACCCGCTGCCAGGCGCTACCTAGACTTCCTCAAGGCGGGCGACTCGGTATACCCACTGGAGGCACTAAGGATTGCCGGGATTGACATGACCAGCCCCGAGCCAGTGGAGCGGGGTTTTGCTGTGCTCGCAAGCATGGTGGACGAGCTTGAGCGGCTAGTGGGATAGAACTTGAGGAGCAAAGAACTGTTTTCGGCGAAGCCTGTACGCTTCAGGCTGGATTGATGTAGTCTACTTTCCAAACGCGCGAACCCTAAGCGAGCGTCAAAACCCAGGGGGGTTCGCGCAGGCCGAGAAATCGGCCAGGGGACATTGAAAACCCACATTTGTCTTGCCCAGTGCCACCCTACGTTGGAACCCTTTTTGGTGGGGTTCGCGCAAACCCCCTCTTGAACCCCGTCCAGCACGCACACTAGAATGAAGCCGTTGCACTCGGGCGAAAGCTCGAGTGAGGATTGAAACCTCGCTCGTGCGTTTTACCTGACGACTCATCCCCGTGTTGCACTCGGGCGAAAGCTCGAGTGAGGATTGAAACTAGATTTCCGAAAATTCCAGCGATTCGATGATGCCTGTTGCACTCGGGCGAAAGCTCGAGTGAGGATTGAAACTAGCACAGCCCAGGCCCTCCCAGCCAACCAGCCCAGGTTGCACTCGGGCGAAAGCTCGAGTGAGGATTGAAACTTGACGCGCTGCGGGCCGAACTAGCCACCCTGGACGTTGCACTCGGGCGAAAGCTCGAGTGAGGATTGAAACGTGTGCCTTCCACTATGTGCGAGACATACGCCGTGGTTGCACTCGGGCGAAAGCTCGAGTGAGGATTGAAACGGGCGGCAAATCCGATTTGCGGTAGCGCTCCTCAAGTTGCACTCGGGCGAAAGCTCGAGTGAGGATTGAAACGATTACTATCGGTGGCAGCTTTAGCGGGCCGGTATGTTGCACTCGGGCGAAAGCTCGAGTGAGGATTGAAACCTGAAAGCGCTGGGTGAATTGCTTATCGGCAGTTGCACTCGGGCGAAAGCTCGAGTGAGGATTGAAACCTCAAGGCCTTTCCAGAATCCCTCAACAATGTTTTGTTGCACTCGGGCGAAAGCTCGAGTGAGGATTGAAACAATGAGCGCTGCCATCATCACACCTCCGTCTTGTTGCACTCGGGCGAAAGCTCGAGTGAGGATTGAAACGCAGGCGACCCCATCGAGCTTAGGCCGAACCCGACCGTTGCACTCGGGCGAAAGCTCGAGTGAGGATTGAAACCCGCCAATCGCCCCGCTTACCATACCCCGCCTTTACTCGTTGCACTCGGGCGAAAGCTCGAGTGAGGATTGAAACCGTAATAGCAGTCCTCACAATACGGGCCTTCGCCCCCATGTTGCACTCGGGCGAAAGCTCGAGTGAGGATTGAAACCGCCGCGCAGCCCCAGGCTTTGAAGATCTCCTCCAGGGTTGCACTCGGGCGAAAGCTCGAGTGAGGATTGAAACCTTTATCAGCGCTAACTACTTCACCACCAACCACCAGGTTGCACTCGGGCGAAAGCTCGAGTGAGGATTGAAACTAGAGGTAGATGCTAATCATTTTCATCATCACTCTAGTTGCACTCGGGCGAAAGCTCGAGTGAGGATTGAAACATGAGAGTGAACCCGCAGCGGATACCCCCTCCAAGTTGCACTCGGGCGAAAGCTCGAGTGAGGATTGAAACGCGTGCACCCATATAGGCAGCCTGCCACTAATGCAGTTGCACTCGGGCGAAAGCTCGAGTGAGGATTGAAACTTTCTCCGCCGCTATCACCCCCTGCGCGGTCTGCAGTTGCACTCGGGCGAAAGCTCGAGTGAGGATTGAAACGGTCGCATCCCGGCGGGCATAGAGGGTCAGCCGTCCATGTTGCACTCGGGCGAAAGCTCGAGTGAGGATTGAAACACTCCATCACCCAGGCATAGCCCTGGACGTGCTGGTTGCACTCGGGCGAAAGCTCGAGTGAGGATTGAAACATCCGGGGGAATACAAGGAGGAAGGACATGAAAGTTGCACTCGGGCGAAAGCTCGAGTGAGGATTGAAACACCCGGACCACCCCCTGGAGTTCCCGCCGAAGCTCGTTGCACTCGGGCGAAAGCTCGAGTGAGGATTGAAACCGTATAGCCAGCCACGTCTATCTCTACCTTCTCCATGTTGCACTCGGGCGAAAGCTCGAGTGAGGATTGAAACACCCAATCTACCCCGTCCCCCGGCGGGTAATCCGGTTGCACTCGGGCGAAAGCTCGAGTGAGGATTGAAACCACCCACAAAGGCCGCATACATATCAAATTCCCGGCGTTGCACTCGGGCGAAAGCTCGAGTGAGGATTGAAACTCCCCGAGGATTGGATTCAGCCTGTTTGGAATAGTTGCACTCGGGCGAAAGCTCGAGTGAGGATTGAAACGCATAGTCTGCACCATCGGATGGCCCAGTTTGCCCGCGTTGCACTCGGGCGAAAGCTCGAGTGAGGATTGAAACAAGACCATTGATGAGGCCCTGGGAGATATTTTCTACAGGTTGCACTCGGGCGAAAGCTCGAGTGAGGATTGAAACGGGCTAGCCCTACCCCCCAACCCCCATGTCGCCGATGCGTTGCACTCGGGCGAAAGCTCGAGTGAGGATTGAAACATAACGCGCATCGTCAAGGTGTACCGAGGCGCCGGTTGCACTCGGGCGAAAGCTCGAGTGAGGATTGAAACGCGAGCGGTAGCTAGGAATAATACGCTCTCCCGGCGTTGCACTCGGGCGAAAGCTCGAGTGAGGATTGAAACGAGCTCGAGAACCTCACGCAGAACCAGCCGCACGGTTGCACTCGGGCGAAAGCTCGAGTGAGGATTGAAACCTATCGGCTCCACCACCAGCCGCACTTTGCCCGGCCGTTGCACTCGGGCGAAAGCTCGAGTGAGGATTGAAACTCCTCGCCCGAACACGCCGGAAACAACATGTTTGGGTTGCACTCGGGCGAAAGCTCGAGTGAGGATTGAAACGGGTTTACTGATAAAGATGTCAGCTATGGTTTGTTTGTTGCACTCGGGCGAAAGCTCGAGTGAGGATTGAAACGCCAGCCATTTCCTAATCGCTCTGAGAAAAACTGCCGGTTGCACTCGGGCGAAAGCTCGAGTGAGGATTGAAACGCGGGTGTACGCATACTGTGCAGACCCGCCCGCCCGTTGCACTCGGGCGAAAGCTCGAGTGAGGATTGAAACTTAGGCGAAATGACGCTTAAGGCCGTTATGGGGGCGGTTGCACTCGGGCGAAAGCTCGAGTGAGGATTGAAACAAAACCCGTATTTGGTGCCCAGACAAGGCATTTTGCGTTGCACTCGGGCGAAAGCTCGAGTGAGGATTGAAACTAATTCCCAGAGACATCAATATCGTCACCGTAAGGTTGCACTCGGGCGAAAGCTCGAGTGAGGATTGAAACCTCTGGCCACTTCCTTCACCCTACCCCGTGGGCTTTGGTTGCACTCGGGCGAAAGCTCGAGTGAGGATTGAAACTCCAGTTGCGTTTTGCTCTCTCCTGATTGTATCCTGTTGCACTCGGGCGAAAGCTCGAGTGAGGATTGAAACGAGGCCATAGAGGATGTCTCCTATGGCCGCGTCGAGGTTGCACTCGGGCGAAAGCTCGAGTGAGGATTAGAAGCCGTGGAAGAGCGCAG
>Ga0308408_1001208_pt1 | contig 12437 bp, 10 predicted proteins | sample HotsprSampleMSe3_FD_203466 | JGI IMG/M metagenome (GOLD analysis project Ga0308408, IMG submission 203466) | Hot spring phototrophic mat microbial communities from Mushroom Spring, Yellowstone National Park, Wyoming, United States - 20060912_MSe3 ... | reverse complement strand
CAAATACGGCTTTTGGACTTGCAGGCGTTGGAGATCTTTTTTTGACTGGTTCAAATAGTGACAGCAGAAACTTCCAATTCGGTCAGTTGCTGGCTCAAGGCTATACTGCCGAGCAGGCTTTGAAATTGATAAACCAAACCGTAGAGGGCTTTAATTCCTTAAGGTACATTAACGAGTTTTTGGGCGAACTAAGAACAGACACCCCTTTGTTAAATGCCGTTAATCGAATCATTCAAGGTGAAACCCCTAGCTCGGTTATCGCTTCGCTATTTAAAAGACCTATAAAAACGGAGTTATAGCAAGTGATACTTTTTTTAGGTTCAACTGAAATTAGCCAAAAAGTATTGGAAGCCATCTCTAAAAAATATCAGTGTCTTGTAATAACCAAGCCGGGTTGTGAAGTTCAGAGTTTTTGCGAGCGAAACAATTTACCTTTTTTCACAGTTAAAACTTTGAGAAATTTTTCAATGGATACACTAAATGGCCTAGTTTTTAAGTTTCTCGTGACAGTTGATTTTGGGCTGCTAGTTCCCAAATCCTTTTTGTCTCTCCCAGAAATTGCTCCTGTAAATATTCACGCTTCGCTTCTTCCTAAATTCAGGGGAGCTGCACCTCTGCAATGGGCAATACTGTCAGGAGAGAATCAAACAGGAATCTCTTACATGAAAATGGACGAGGGTCTTGATACAGGTTGCGTTTATAAGCAAATTGCTGTTCCGTTAGACGACTCAATCACATATACCGATTTAAGAGGAATAATTGCAGAGCTGAGCTCTAAAACTGTTGTAGAAACTCTAACAGAAATAGAAGAAGGCAAATTAGACTGCGTTGCTCAAGAAGAGTCTCTGGCTACCTACGCCCCCAAAATTACTGCTGAGTTAGAGAGGCTCAAAATAACCAACGTCTTTAGAACGCTCAGACACATAAACGCGCTAAGCTTAAAACCCGGAGCCTACGTTGATCTGAATGGGAGAAGACTAAAAATTTTGCGAGCAATCGTAGCTACTGGTTTAGATGGCGGAGAGCCAATGTTGTTTAATGTAAAAAACAGTCTTTATCTTCGTTGCTCTGATGGGTGCCTAAAGGTTACGTTGTGTCAGTTTGAGGGAGGCAAAATTATTACTGGTGAGGATTTAGTAAATGGATTCAGAGGTAAATTACGATATGATATTAAAAGCCAATAAACTTAAATGCTCTTTTCAGTAAGTCGTTTAAGATAAGTTAGTTAATATGTTAATTCTTCCAAGCCTTTTAGCAGCTCCATTAAGCGATATCAAAAGCGTGATTACCAAGCTTAAGATTTCTGTTGTGCATTTTGATGTAATGGATGGAGTCTTTGTACCTGAAATTTCTTTTGGATCCTTTCTAGCTAAAGATCTTCAAAAAAACATACCTGATCTTAAACTCGACGTGCATCTTATGGTAGCAAACCCGTCCATACAAGTTGAGAATTTCCTCATCAGTAATTGTTTCCGGATCACTTTTCACTACGAAAATAATGTTCACCATTTGCGATTAGCGGTAAAAATTCGAGCAACAGGTAAAAAAGTAGGGCTTGCAATCAATCCAGAGACTCCAGTTTCAATGATAAAAGATATTATCCGTTACTTCGATTCAATTTTAGTGATGTCTGTATGTCCAGGGTACTCCGGACAACAATTTCTGGATTTTTCTAAAGAAAAAGTGAAAGAGTTAACTAGGTTAAGAGAGCGGGAAAATTTGATCTTCAGTATCTGCGTAGATGGTGGGGTGGATGATCAAATTGCACTGGAGCTTTCCAATTTGAAAGTAGATGAAGTTGTGATGGGCAAAGCTTTTTTTAACAAATGATGGTTCTCGTTTACTTACTTTGTTATTTATTAGGAGCTTTCCCTACAGGATTGATCATAACTCGTAGCCATAAGATTGACATCTCAAAAATTGGTAGTGGAAATGTAGGGGCCACAAATGTTTCCAGAGCTTTGGGGCTGAAATGGGGTTTAATAACTTTGATCGTTGATATTTTAAAAGGTTTTCTAGCTGTTCAACTAGGCTATTATTGGGGTCTAACCCCGGAGCTATGCGGTAGTCTGGCTGTTGCTGGGCACATTTTTTCGATCCCCCCTTTTTTAAGGGGCGGTAAAGGAGTAGCGACTTTCATAGGGGTTCTCTTGAGTGTCAATTTTGTGGCTTTTTTAACTTTCTGTATAGCAGTAACTGCTTTATTCCTAATAACGAAAATTGTGTCTTTATCATGTTTACTAGGTATAATTTTTACAATAAGTTCACTTTATCTATTGGGGGCGGCCTACATTGAAGTGTGGATTTTGGTGGCTGTTCTGATAATTTTTGCGCATCGATCCAATATTTCCAGATTGGTAAAAGGTGAAGAGCCTAAATTCAGTTTTAAGCAAAGGTAGCTTTTTAGAATATTTAAGTTGCATTGAGATTTTTTTATGTTCTCAGCCAACGCTGAGTGTATAATTTAAAATTTAGAAGTCCCCGTAGCTCAGTTGGATAGAGCGTAAGTTTCCTAAACTTAAGGTCGCGCGTTCGAATCGCGCCGGGGACGGTTAGTGTGTGAGTTTGTACGAAGGTATGGGTTTAGATTAAAATTATTGTTAAGTCTCAATGTCAATTGATTGGCTTTTCCATTTAGAAAAATCTTTGGAGTTTGGGAAAGAATATTACGCCTGCCAGGGCACAGGCAGAAATCAGTGGATTATTTCCAAGGACAAAGAGCAGTTGAAGGAACAGGCTCAGACCATAGCAAAACAAAAAGGAATGCCCGTTTCAATTTATCAACTTAAAACCAAGGCAGAAGGAGTACAAGGTTGTTTTTATTTAGTCCCCTTAAGAATAGAGGAGTCAGGACCCAAAGGCGAACCTATGGTTTTATGGTCCATGGTGGAAACAAAAGATGCGGCGGAAATGATCAGAGATCTTCGTTTTGGCCCCAGCCCATACTTTGCTGCATTCGAGGTAGAAACAATTAAGCCGTGATTAAAGGTATTAAATGTATCGTTGTACAAAAAATCATCCAGGCGCGTTATAAAAATTTAAAAAAGCCTGCAGATTGGTCTTTAAGAGTTTCAGGAATAGACATAGTGGAAGGAGAGGATGGCTACATCTACAAGCTTTTCAGTCAAAGTGACCAGTCCGTTCCGCGTCCAGGATCAATACTTGTTCTGGAGCCTTATCAAACTTCAACCGAGAGTGAGCTTTTTAGCTGGACACTCTACGGCTTTAAGCCTGAAACAGAAGTGTTTTTAGATGAGTTTTGAAGTAAGTTTCGAGCCGGTTATAGGTCTAGAAATTCACGTTCAGCTCAAAAGTAGCACAAAGCTGTTCTGTAGAGCTAGAAATTTTTTTACAGACGAACCTAACATAAACGTCGATTTCTACACATTTGCTCTGCCAGGCACTCTGCCGGTGTTAAATAAGGAGCCGCTTGAAAAAGCTATAATCTTAGCTTTAGCGCTTAACTGCAAAATTAATAAAGTATCTTTTTTTGATCGTAAACATTACTTCTATCCAGACTTACCTAAGGGATATCAGATAACTCAATTTTTTAAGCCTTTTGCTCAAATGGGCAACTTTAGTTATCCATGGGAGAATGGCTTAAAAGAGGTTACAATCAAATCTATAGTTTTAGAAGAAGACGCGGGCAAAAGCATACATGACACTGCTTTAGGTTGTAGCCTAATTGATCTAAATCGAGCAGGAGTTCCTCTTGTTGAGATAGTGACTGATCCTTGTTTCTCTTCGCCTTCCGAAGCTTCCGGCTTTTTAAAGGCGTTACGGAATTTAGTTAGATTCTTAGATTTGAGCGAAGGTGATTTAGAAAAGGGCTCTTTAAGATGCGATGCAAATGTTAGCGTTAGACAAACCGGAACAATGTCTTTAGGAACTAGGGTTGAGATTAAGAACATTAACTCTTTCAAGTTTCTAGAAGCTGCTTTAGAGTACGAAATCGCCAGACAAATCAAGCAATTGAGAGAGGGTAAATCCGTTAAGAAAGAAACTCGGGGCTATGACAGTGAAAAAAATATCACCTATTCTCTTCGGATTAAAGAGGAGTACAGTGACTATAGGTTTATGCCTGAACCTGATCTGCCTCCTTTAGTCATTTCAGAACAGCTGATTGAAAGATTAAAGGCGTTAGCGCATCCAAATCCAACTGACATTTATAAAACACTCGTCAGAGATGTGGGGCTTTCTCCTTCTGAAGCTTTATTTATATCTAGTACCAAACCCTTTGCTATGCTGATGCTAAAAGGTGTTGAAAGAAAAAAGAGTTCAAAAATCTTAGCAAGTTTAATTATTAACGATATTCAAGGTATTCTTAACAGTCTAAAAAAGTCTGCAGACCAAATCGCTTTGCCAGAGGAGCAGATTTTTGAGCTAGTTGATTTACTAGAAGCAGATAAATTAACTCGAAAGAACTGTCGCGAAATTTTAGCTGAAATTATCAGCTCTGAAAAAGCATCTGTGGTAGAGATTATAGAATCGCGTCAACTTCTTCATTCGTCCTTATCAGATGAGGTTTTAGATTATATAGATCTCGTGTTAAAAGAAAACTTTGACATTGTAAAGGAGATTTTAAAAGGCAGAGACAAGAAAAAAGCTGCCCTCGTCGGGCTAGTTTTGCAAAAATTTAACTCGGCAAACCCAAGAGAAGTCTCTAAAGTTCTCGATCAAAAACTCGAACAACTTAAATCGACGATTTAAACTTTCAGATGAATCAAAGAGCTGTTGCTTTGTTAAAGTCAGCTCCAAGTATGCCCGCTTTGAAAATTGAAATATTTTTTGGTTAAAACATTAATTAAATTTTTAACACCGAGTAGGTAAAGATTACTTCCTTTGATTTAGAACAAGATTTTTAATAAGAGACTGCTATTTTTTCAACTATTTAGCTGTTTATTTGCAAAGAAATTTTGTTGCGAAAAAATGTCAAAGTAAGTTTTATTTAAGAGTGCTTTATTTTGCAAGTCTCTTAGCAAGCTTAACCAATAAAAAGAGGATCACGAGTTCATTTTTATTATAAATTATCCTCTCGGATTAAGGGATTGTTACCATTTAAGATTACAGTCTAATCCTGACTCAACAAAAAGCTTTAATCTTTTAGGGACGGTCTAGAAATTACTAGAGGAGCCCAGCAAGAAGATTGTCACGCAATTTTACCCTCAAATTCGTGAGAAAAGATTAACTTAAGAAGTTCTGAAATTTTATCTGGAGTTTTCCTGCTACGGATCCTCCTCCTGGTAGCTTTGCTAAAAGGCCAACAAGAATGTTAGTGAAAATTGTTAATCTAAGTAACATCAAAAAAGTCACCTATCTTTTTAGGGGTCCTAGCAGGCTTGAGTCAAAAAAGTTACCAGCTTTTATTCTGTTACATTAAATCAAAAATTTTTCTAATGGCTTAACCAAGGAGCTGTAAAATTTAAAAACTTTGCTAAGTTTCTCTTTTACTAACTGTAAATCCATGGAAATAATCATAGCAAGGGCTAGCAAAAAGCACCTTGAACATTCTTATTGTTCAAACTAAGCAAATACCAAGATTTCGTGCGTGATAAACTTTGGCTGTCAAAAATCTCAAAAGACTTTTTAAAATACTTGAAGTTCAAAACGATCAAAAACTGAATTTAAGGTTACAGCTATAAAGCTGACTTCTTAATTTGAGGCTCTTTTTGATTAATGCCATGTCAGCTTCCTTAGCATCCAGCTAGCCTTGAAACTTTTATTAAAAAGATTATTAGTAACAGCTTAGATCACCCTACGAAAGGGCTTTAACTAGCTACAACCTCCTTAATAAAAGTAGTCTAAAGATTTTTGAATTTTCATAGCTCGATATTTCCTTTAAGCAAATTTTAATTTAAAGCTCAGATTTAGCTACTTCTTCCTCTCTGTGGTAACTGACTAAAACTGCCATCAATTTGAGAAGAGATATTATCTAGCGCATAATCAAAGACCTTTTAATTTTGAATCAATAAAGTGCTCAGGTGTTTATATAACCGAGCGCACACTTATTACTTATTAATTACTTATTAAAAAGCTGCTACTCGTCACAAAGAACCTCCATTCAAACACTACAAGTTTAGCATTTCTAATTTTAAATGAGGAAAATAGGCTAACTAAAAATCTGCGGAAATCACACAAATGCTCTTTGTAGATTGCTCTGGGTAGAGTCTGAAACAAAAGATTTTAACTTATAAAAACTACTGCACTTAACCCAAAGTTTAAGATCTAGCTAGATTTTGATTCTCTCAGCAAAGCTTTCTTTAAATTTTTGAAACAATACAGGATCTAATTAGACTGTTTAATCTGTGCTACATTTCCACATTGACCTATACCGCCATCAGAACTTCAAAAAATTCCGTGAAGTTGTTTTTTTTAGTGTAAAAATGCTCCAACCCTTCATGGCCGGAAGACTTCTTTATGTTTAAAAACTCCTTAGAGGGCGCTATCTATCACTTTCCGCAAATTTTCTTTAGTAAACCCAAAATACCTAGCCAGATCTGAGTCCTTGCCAGATTCCCCGAATCGACTCATGCCCATAAAGTTAACTAACTCCAACTTAGAAGCGAATGAGGGAATAGAAGCCGCCTCTAAAAGTAAAATTTTTTCTGTTCTTATAGCAGCTTTTAGATTAGTAGCCCTTTCAAAACAAAAGACACTCACTAAATCAACAGAATCTTCAAAATACTCTTTAACGGTCTCATAAGCTAACACTACCTCACTTCCTGATGCAACGATGGTTAATTTAGGATTTTTTGCCTCGTGTACAAACCAAAAACCTTTGAATAAACTTTTTAAATCAAATGAAAACTTCAAGCTTTTCAGAGGCTGCCTTGTTAAGATGATAGCTGAAGGTGTTTGGCTCTGATTAAATGCCAAATGATAGCTTACAACGACCTCTGCCACGCAGCTAGGCCGAAAAACAAGAAGATTTGGAATTGACCTAAGATGATTTAAATGCTCGATAGGCTGATGAGTTGGGCCATCCTCACCTAAAAAAATTGAGTCATGAGTAAAAATATAAACAACGGGAAGTCTTGATAAACAACTAAGCCGCAGGGACGGTTTTAAATAATCAAGAAAACATAGAAACGTTGAAACAAATGGCTTGAAAAAGCCAGATAAGGCTAGTCCATTCGCTATGCCAGCCATGGCATGTTCTCTCACCCCAAATCTAATGTTTCTAGCGCCAAAGTTTTCCCTACTCACTTCATCACCACCTTTAATGTAAGCCTTTGTAGATGGCTCTAAGTCGGCAGATCCTCCTACGATCCACTCGTAATCTTTAGCCATCTGATTTAACACCTCCCCCCCTATATCTCGAGTCGCTTTGCCTGATAACGCTTCAGCTACCGTGTAGTAATGCTCTAACTTGTCTTCTGAAATAATCAATTCCTCGCTATTTCTTTCAAGCCCACTTTTAAATTTAAGGTTAAACTCCTGCAAGTTCCGCTGTCTAACTTGCTCCACAATATTCTTGACTTCTTGAGGAATCTCCCACTGATTCCATGTAATGCCTAAGTTATTTTTAGTTTGGCTTGTTGCATCCTTGCCAAGTGGACTGCCATGCACCTCATGGGAGTTTGCCTTGGGCGAACCGTAACCAATAATAGTGTGAAAGATGATTAACCTTGGTTTCTGCTCCTTAGAGGAAATAGCTTTGTCAAATGCTTCTTTGATGCTGGAAAAATTATGCCCATCAGCCTCAAAAACTATCCAACCTTGAGCTTCAAATCTTTTTTTTACATCCTCTGAGAAACAGACATCAGTTGGACCCGCTAACGAAATCTTATTGTCATCATACAATAGATACAAATTATCCAAACCTAAGTGACCAGCTAAGGAGGCAGCTTCGTAACTGATTCCCTCCATTAAATCTCCATCACTAACCAATCCAAACACTCTGAATTTAGCTGCCTCGCCTGATCTAGCCTCCAGAAGCTTAGAGGCAAGAGCCAAGCCTACAGAATTAGCCACCCCTTGTCCTAGTGGCCCTGTAGTAGCCTCTACTCCGTCTAAAAGATGGCTCTCAGGATGACCCGCAAGTTTACTCCCTAACCTTCTAAAATTTTTTAAATCATCAATGCTAATATCCGAGTATCCAAATACCGCAAGAAGACTGTAAAGAAGTGCCGACCCATGACCCGCAGATAACACGAACCTATCACGCCCGGCCCATTTCGGATCCTGCGGATTGAACCTTAAAATGTTGCAAAAGAGATAAGATGCAAAATCTGCTGCTCCTAAAGGCAGTCCAGGGTGACCACTGTTTGCGGCTTCTACTTGATCTAGCGATAACGCGCGAAGAGTGTTGGCAAAAATTTGCAAATCCTTTTCAGAAAAAACTACTTCCATTTTATAGAGCACCCCCTAGGTCGATACTTTAGACTCCGAGAGCTATCAATATTTTCGCCACTAAAGTAAGCGCGACAAACCTCATCCAGAAAGTTTTTAGTAACCAAATCAGGGTTATCTGGATAATCATTGATACCACCGTGGTAAATTAAACACTTATTCGAATCAAACAAATATAACTCGGGAGTACAAGCAGCATCAAAAGTTTTGGCTACTTCTTGTGTCTCATCAAAACAGTAGGGAAAACAAAGGTTATGCGTTTGCGCAAACTGTTTCATATTCTCAAAAGAGTCTTGCGGATATTTCTCTGGATCGTTGGAGTTGATGCCAACAGCTTGCAATCCTTGATCTAAGTACTTTCTTATTGTTTCATTCAGCATTTTGATACTCCCTACTACATAGGGACAATGATTACACATAAAAACGATTAAAATTGCTTTTCCATTTAACTCTTTAGAGTCTATTGAACCATGAGCCACGGACGGCAAACAAAACTCTGGAAGCTTAGAACCTAACACAAACTTACTACTAAGCTCTTGTCTTTCCATACCGAGTATAAGTTTAGCTACAAACTTTTAATTTAAAAATGGTTTTATTTTCTCCGACTAAAACTTTCGATTGACCTGTTAACTCTTATGAAATCATCAGTACTCCAAACTACAAAATAAATGTCCGGATTGAAAAACGGCTTTTTAACGATAGCATTGTGAAACCGCTGAATTAGAGGCCGATCTTGCAAGTATAATTTACACTGGATTTGGCCTTTCCAATGAGCAAGTGTATAGGGAGCTCTCCAAAAGAATCTATCGCACTTAAAGCTACTTAACCCAACAATAACGAGATCTTTTTTTGTGGCCGCCAAAACTTCATTGATGTTGGTATTTGGAGTGATAATTTCGATAAGGTCAGGTAAAGACGAAAATAAATAATTTGGAATCACATAACCGGTCACAGCAAGCGCGTGAGTTTTGGTGTCTGCTTTCTTTAAAAAGTCCAAAGCTGCCTCTGCAGTATCTTTTTTAACTGAGAGAGAAATTGTAATTAACGTATTAAAAAGGCAAAAAATCACTCCAAGTATCTTGAATGCTTGAGAAGTGGAGCCAATCAGCCCCCCTACTAAAGGGATTGCAAAAATATAACCAGGAAGCAAATATCTATGATGCTGGGGTGGAGGCTTCCCAGAGGAGTGTTCAAAAACAAAATAAACCAGGACAAAAGCTAAAACAAAAAATTTCTGCCAAAAGCTGCCCTTTAAATATAGAGCAAGGCTAATAACTAGTAAAACACCTAAAATAAAATTTTCAAGCTCTAAGAAAACTTCTTTGAACAAGAAAAAATACAAAAAATCCTTACCAGCTAAAAAAACGCCTCCATGATCTCCTGAAACTCTCAAAGACTCTAGAAGAAATCCTCTCTTGTAAAGATTAAAATTTGAAAAGAGATCATGATTCAAAGCAAAAAAACCGAGAGCCGAAAAAATTGCCAAAATAAAAAAGCTCCTGAACAGTTTGGAGACATTGCCAGAACTAAATTTAAAATTTAGTAACCTCCAGTAAGTAATAGCCGTGAAACAAACTAATAGACTAAGTAAACCTGAGTATTTGCTCCCAAAACTAAAGCCACAAAAAATGCCGCTTAAAATTAACCAAACAAGCTTTTCGCTATTTACATACTTAAGCACACTTAAAATAGCTAGCGAGAAAAAACAAACGAACAAATTATCTTCTTTCAGCGAACTAGTTGTCAGAGCGGGTAATAAACTACAAGAAAATATTGCTAAAGCCCAGTAGCTGGCAGCAACACCAAAAACTTTTCGGGATATAAAAAAAATAGCCAAAGCAGTAAAGATAAAAGCAATTAGATTTGGAAGCTTGCTGAACACAGCCAATTGAGCCTGTGTAGGACTTTCAGTAAGCAGGCTAGTAACAAACCCGGCAGCTTTGATCATAAAAGGCGGGTGCAAATACCTATTTCTCAACACTTCACTAATATGCTTATCCCAGGTATTAGATACGTAAGCTTGCACACCTAACAATTTTGAAAACTCATCAGCATGGTTCGTAAAAGTCGAGGTTTTCAAAATCAAAGCAACCTTTAATAAGACCGAGACAATAAAAACACCTAGGCAGAACACCTTTTCGAGGACGGACACCCGCTCGCTGCTCTTTGAATCCAGATACTTTAAAGAAGCCAAAAAAACGATCGTAGAAAAAATTAGAGCCATGCAATGTGTATAGTTGTACTGAGTAACCATTCCTAAAACCACAGTGAAAAAACCACACAGTACAACTGTCTGATTAAAAGTAAAAAGAAGAGCACTGATAACGAAAGCTACTACGAACATCGCCTTGTACCAAGAAACAAGTTCTACCTTGCCTTTGATTGCCCAGAAAGTGTTGGGAGACTTGGGTGTTACTAGCACTTTACAATCCCCTTCTAAATGGATAAGCCGAAATTCCTCTAGAACGCTTTCTTTGCAGTTACCTAAAATTCTTATCTTAACTCGCTGAGGGACCTTTAAACTTTTTAATTTAAAAATAGAGGAATCCTCAAAAAAACCTGGTGTTCCTGGCAACTCAACTTGCAATCTCCCTTCATCACTGAGCGAGAAGCTTAAAGCTCCAGCCTCAGCTGAAGGCAAATTCCTAATTTTGAAAATTAAAAAGCAAGCAAAATACCCAGCTAGAGCTGCTATTAAAATTTTTAGGCCAAGAACGAAACCCTGATTTTCGTAGATTTTTCGAGCAAGCTGCCTAAAACACATTAAAACCTTTAGTTTTGAACCTCCAAAAATTTTTAAGGTTCATCTAAGAAATACATTCTCTCTATTTTATTAAATCTTTATTAAATCAAAACGAGTACGTTAGCTCTACGTAAGAAATTGCCTACTTAAAAAATTAAAATAACAGAGCTGCTGATCTTACTAAGATCTACTAGCGCAAGATTACTTGCTCCTCTTAGTCTTAACACGTAAATTAAGAAAGCGCTCACTAAAAAGGAACTGAAAGCTACTTTGGTAAACCAGCGAAGGATTTGGAGGCCAAAGTTGTTCACCAACCTGACCTCCTTCTCCATCGCTAGAGATCTTAAAACCTTACTTGATCAAATCTTTCAAAACCTTGTTTGCAGAAAACCTGACTCTTTTCCTGGCAGGAACTTTCATCATCTCCCCAGTTGCCGGATTTCTAGTCATTCTCGCTTTGGTCTGCCGAATGAACAATTTCCCCAAACCAAACAGAGGAATTGTATAATTCCTCTTAATTGCATCCTTGATGAACCTAGCTATGTCATCGCACAAGCTTTTTGCTTGAGCTTTACTTTCTAACCCGCAATAACCCCTAATATTCTCAACAACCTCCGAAAGTGTGTATAAACCTTTGGAGTTTGCTGGCTTTGAAGGATTGTTCCATTTAGCCACGTTTCGTGTTGGCAAAGGCTTAGCGGCTACCGCCTTACTTGGGGAGCGCTGCTGCTTGCCAACATTCTTGTTTTGTTTTTGTTGAGCTCTTTGCATAGCCATAAATAGCCTCCAGAGGCTAGTTTCCTACAACTTCCGAATCAAAACAATACAAAAAGTTGAATTGAAAAGCGCAAAATAGCTTTTTATTTATTTTTTTACAGCAGACTTTACTTCGCGGTCAAAAACTATTATCGGGCGCTCTCTTCGCTTAACAACTTCACCTGTTATTACCACTTCTTTCACTCCGCTCATTGTGGGTATTTCAAACATCAAATCAAGCATAATAGATTCTAGGATGGACCTAAGTCCTCTAGCGCCGGTTTTTCTCTCTAAGGCCTCTTTAGCTATTTCCTCGATGGCTTCATCGGATATCTTTAAATTAACCCTCTCTAGCTCCATAAGCTTCATATACTGCTTAACGATCGCATTCTTGGGCTCGGTAAGAATCTTTTTCAAGCCTTCTAAATCTAGCTCATGCAAAACGGCTATTACCGGTAATCTTCCTACAAATTCTGGTATTAAACCAAATTTAATCAAATCTTCAACTTGAACATGCGATAAAACTTGAAAGCTTTCATCCATTTTGTAATCTTGATTATTTTTTTCAGTGCCAAAACCCAGCTTA
>Ga0308408_1001200_pt1 | contig 12488 bp, 11 predicted proteins | sample HotsprSampleMSe3_FD_203466 | JGI IMG/M metagenome (GOLD analysis project Ga0308408, IMG submission 203466) | Hot spring phototrophic mat microbial communities from Mushroom Spring, Yellowstone National Park, Wyoming, United States - 20060912_MSe3 ... | reverse complement strand
GTGTTTCGGCAGTAGCAGCGTCCAGTATTTTTCACTTCACTCATCAGACACCTTTAGAGGCGAAACATTTTCTTAAGACAAAGGGGTTTAACGTTCGCATCTAAAGATAAACATTGGGCGAAAGTTTCGCAATCTTTCATCCCATTTTGATACGGAAGATAGGTATAAATAGATTAATGTGCTGGTTATCAATTTGGTTTTGTGTAACTCGGTTTGGTCTTTGATAACCTGGAGATCTATAACTGTTTATCATTTCCCAAGCCGTGAAGAGAGGATAGTAGTATGAGTAGACATGGTCTTGGAAAACTTGCTGTACAAGGCGGTAATCCCATTCGACAAAAACTTCTGCCGTATGGTAGGCAATTGGTTGACGATGATGATATTGCAGTGGTTGTTGATGTCCTTCGTTCAGATTGGCTCACGACCGGCCCGAAGATACCGGAATTTGAGCAGGCTTTTGCAGCATTGACAGGTTCTCTGGAGGCTGTAGCGGTTAGTAGCGGTACTGCGGCCCTGCACGCAGCAATGTATGCAATCGATATCAAACCGGGAGATGAGGTTATTGTTCCGGCTATAACCTTCGCTGCCACAGCTAATAGTGTTGTCTTTCAGGGTGGCCGTCCAATTTTTGTTGATGTGCATCCTGACACACTGCTTATTGATCCGGAACAGGTTGCAAGGCATATTTCAACGAAAACGAAGGCGATCATTGCAGTAGACTATGCAGGCCAACCGTGTGATTACGATACCCTCCGTAAACTAGCCGATCGGTATCATGTAAAGTTGATTGCTGATGCCTGTCACTCGTTGGGTGGCAGTTACAAGGGACGCCCCGTCGGTCAGTTGGCCGATTTAAGTACCTTTAGCTTTCACCCGGTAAAACATATCACCACTGGCGAAGGGGGAATGATTTCTACCAATGATCCCGACCTCGCTCGTCGAATGCGTATCTTCCGCAATCACGGTATTACCAGCGACCACCGCCAGCGCGAGCAACAGGGGTCTTGGTTCTACGAGATGGTGGATTTGGGTTACAATTACCGTATCACAGATATTCAGTGTGCGCTTGGGTTAAGTCAGTTGCGAAAACTCGCTGCTTGGGTTAAGCGCAGACAAGAGATTGCGCAGCGATATAATTCTGCGTTCGCCGAGATTCCAGCCGTACAGCCACTGGGTGTTCGTGCAGAAGTTTCGCACGCTTATCACCTTTACGTGATCCGACTCGATTTGACCAAACTCCAGGCGACTCGGGGACATATCTTTGCTGCTTTGCGGGCCGAAGGGATCGGGGTCAATGTTCACTATATTCCGGTGCATCTACATCCCTTCTATCGGAAGCAGTTCGGTACAGGCCCTGGGCTATGTCCTGTGGCAGAAGCGGCTTACGAGCAGATTATCTCGCTCCCCATTTTTCCGCAGATGACGAATGCCGATCTCGATGATGTTATCGAAGCTATGCATAAGGTTATAAGTGCATTCACGGCTTAATGAGAAAACATGTCCGGAGGTAAAGATGACAGATCCGCTGGAAATTTGGGAAGGCGAGTTTGGTAAAGCCTACACAGATCGTAACGAAATTGATTGGCGTGCTCGGTTGTCTGCTTTTCAACAGATGTTGGCAAGCTTGACCATCAAGCGAGTACTTGAGGTTGGATGCAACCGAGGGCACAATCTTGTTTGTCTTGCTGAACTTCTCGGTGAGGAGAGCGATGTTGTTGGTGTAGAACCAAACCGCTACGCTCTGGAGCTTGCCAGGGCATCCAGTGTAAAGGTGGGTGTGTTGTACGGTCAGGCTTTTGACTTGCCGTTCAAGGACAGGTATTTCGATCTAGTGTTTACTGCTGGAGTATTGATCCATATCCCGCTAGAAGGTCTTCCATTGGCTTTAAACGAAATCTATCGAGTAAGCAGACGCTATATTCTGGCAATCGAGTATTTTGCCCAAGAAGAGACGGTCGTTCACTACCGAGGCCACGATAGCCTGTTGTGGAAGCGAGATTTTCTCCAGCACTTCCGCAGCCAATTCCCTGACTTGACGCTCATTCGGCGTGGATATTGGGGACCTGAGGATGGCTTTGATAGTACACATTGGTGGTTGCTTGAGAAGGCTTTCAGTTAATAAGAGAGATGAAGACTATCGCAATCATTCAAGCCCGAATGGGCAGTACCCGACTGCCAGGAAAAGTATTACAAGACCTGGCTGGCGAGCCGATGTTAGCACGAGTTGTTAACCGTACCGGTCGGGCAAAAACCATCCAAGAAGTAGTAATAGCAACAACAACAAATGTGTTAGATGATGTAATTGTCGAATTGTGTAGAGCCCGTAACTGGTCCTGGTTTCGTGGGAGTGAGGAAGATGTTCTTGATCGCTATTATCAGGCGGCTAAGAAATATCAGGCTGATCTCATTGTTCGCATTACCTCGGATTGTCCACTGATAGAACCAGAGATTGTAGATCAAGTGGTGCAAGAATTTTTGGAACGCCAGCCAGAAATAGATTATGCTAGTAACATATGGCCTCGACGCACATTCCCACAAGGTCTGGATACCGAAATTATGCGTATGGATGTGCTGAAGCGGGCCTGGTATGAAGATCGCAATCCGTTCTGGCGTGAGCATGTCACACCTTATATCTATCGTAATCCCGACCGATTTCGTATTCATAATGTCCTCGGCCAGGTGGACTATTCCGCCATGCGCTGGACAGTGGATGCGACCGAAGATCTCACCTTTGTGCGCCAGATATATGACTACTTTGACCACGATGGTTTCTCTTGGCACGAGGTTCTCAAAGCGCTGGAAGAACATCCGGAGTGGTTGGAAATCAACCGGCATATACAGCAAAAGGTGATTTAAATGGGAAATTGGGTAAATCCTTTACTCATCCGCACTGATGCCAGCGTCCAAATCGGCACAGGTCACCTGATGCGCTGTCTAGCTCTGTCCCAGGCTTGGCAGGATGCTGGCGGTAAGGTGGTTTTTCTGATGGCAACCAAAGCACCGGCGCTGGAGGCCTGCCTGCAATCAGAAGGCATGAAAATCGTTCACTTGTCGGTTCAACCTGGTAGCATAGATGATGCAATTCAGACATCATGCTATGCACATCAGGTAGAGGCTGACTGGATTGTAGTAGATGGTTATCACTTTGGTACTAATTACCAGCGGATTATTAAGAACCAGAAGTGTCGGCTTCTACTCATTGACGACTTAGGAAATTTCGAGTATTATTATGCAGACCTAATTCTCAACCAAAATATTTATGCTCATGAAGAGCTGTACGGAAACAGAGAGCCATATACCCAACTGCTGCTTGGAACACGTTATGCTCTTCTTCGACGAGAGTTTCTCAAGTGGCGGGGCTGGAAGCGGGAGATACCGGAGGTGGCGCGTAAGGTGCTGGTCACCATGGGGGGCAGCGACCCCGACAATGTGACCCTCAAGGTGATTCAAGCATTGCAGCAGGTGGATATGGATGGCCTGGAGGCAATCGTTGTGGTGGGTGGTAGCAACCCCCATTATGAAGAACTGCAATCCGCCGTTCAGGATTTGCGCTTTCCCATCCGGCTGGAAAGCAACGTGACGAACATGCCCGAACTGATGGCCTGGGCTGATGTGGCCATATCAGGTGGAGGAAGCACAAGTTGGGAGCTGGCTTTTATGGGAGTGCCTGCTCTCGTCACAATTCTCGCCAGTAATCAGTATCCCATTGCTGAAAGTCTTAACGCAATAGGGTGTGCTGTAAACTTGGGATGGTATGAAGATGTTTCTCCCACGGAAACGGCCCAAGCGTTGACGCAGTTGCTGAGAGCACCAGGGACACGCGCTGAGATGAGCAAGCACGGTAGGCAATTGGTGGATGGCGACGGAGTCGACAGGGCTCTGATGCACATAAGAGGCGAAAGCGTGAGGTTGCGGCGAGTACGCGAAGATGATTGTAGGCTGCTCTGGGAGTGGGCAAACGATCCAGAGGTGCGAGCAGTTTCATTTTCATCAGAGTCAATACCATGGGAAGAGCATCTTCGGTGGTTCAACGCAAAACTCGGTAATAGCGGTTGCCTCCTCCTTATCGCCGAGGATAGCGCAGGCGTACCTATTGGACAGGTGCGGTTCGATGTAGTGAGGAAGAATGAAGCAGTGATCTCGGTCTCTGTTGATCGGGAGAACCGTGGCAAAGGCTTTGGAAGCACAATCATTCGGCTTGCCTCTCAAAAGCTATGTGACCTTACCGAGATCAACGTAATCCATGCATATATAAAGCAAAACAACGAGGCATCCTTTCGCGCATTTATGAAGGCTGGGTATAAAGAGAGCGGTGTAACTATGATTAGTGGCCATCAAGCGGTGCATTTGGTTTTCCAGAAGCAGGGCAGAGGTGAACGATGATGAACTATATGGATATAGAGGGAAGCCGTCATATTGGCTGGGGTGAGCCGGTCTACATCGTTGCTGAGCTATCCGCCAACCACAATCAGAATTTCGAGCAGGCGGTTGCGCTGATTCACGCTGCCAAAGAGGCAGGCGCGGATGCTGTCAAGCTTCAAACCTACACACCCGATACACTCACAATTCAATCAGACAAGGAGTATTTCCGTATCAGTGGAGGAACACTTTGGGACGGTCACACCCTTTACGATCTCTACAGCGAAGCCTACACCCCCTGGGAATGGCAGACTAAACTCAAAGAGATCGCTGATGACATCGGGATAGACCTCTTCTCTACAGCCTTTGACCCCACGGCTGTGGACTTCCTGGAACAGATGGGAGTTCCGGTTCATAAGGTAGCATCTTTTGAGATTGTAGATATCCCTCTCATCGAGAAGATGGCACGCACGGGCAAGCCGTTAATCATTTCCACCGGGATGGCGACGTTGGGTGAAATAGAAGAAGCAGTGCAGGCTGCTCGCCGTGCCGGGGCGACTCAAGTTGCACTGCTCAAGTGCACCAGCGCCTACCCCGCTCCACCCGAGGAGATGAATCTGCGGACAATTCCGCACCTGGCAGAAGCATTTGGCGTGCCGGTGGGTCTCTCAGACCACACCCTTGGTATCGCGGTACCAGTGGCAGCCGCAGCGTTAGGCGCCTGCATTGTGGAGAAGCATTTCACGTTATCCCGTGATATCCCTGGTCCTGACAGTGCATTTTCACTTGAGCCACATGAGTTCAAGGCTATGGTCGATGCAATTCGGACTGTTGAGAAGGCGCTGGGTGAGGTGCACTATGGCGTGGGCGAACGAGAGGCCCAAAGCCGGGTTTTCCGACGGTCGTTGTTTGTGGTGAAGGATATGAAAACAGGGGAGGTGTTTACAGATGAAAATGTGCGGTCTATTCGACCGGGGTATGGACTACCGCCGAAATATCTGCCAGAGATTTTGGGTCGGCGGGCAGTGAGGGATATTGAGAAGGGTACACCGCTGAGTTGGAACCTGGTTATGACGGAATAAGTCGTAAGTGTTGTTTACAAATCGTCCATGTTTTCAGAGATTAAGAGCCTGGCTACAAAATCAGCCATTTATGGAGCAGGAGATCTCTTTCTCAAAGCAATTTCATTTCTCCTATTGCCATTATATACTCGCTTATTGGATCCGTCAGACTATGGAATATGGGCATTAGCCAATGTTGTTTCCAGTGTGGCGTCCATTTTTATTTCTCTTAGCATTCACGGATTTATTCCAGTCATTTACTTTGATGAGTCAGGCGAAAAGGAACGACGAAAAAACACCGGAACTCTTTTTGTCAGCGTTGTCCTTTTAGGTGGCGTTATTGCTCTTTTATTAGATCAATTAGGTTCATTGCTGTTGCCGATGGTAGTTCGTGACGTGCCATTTCATCCATATATCCGCCTTGCAATTTGGACGACATACCTGAATTCATGGGGGCTAATTCCTCTCAGATTGCTGCAGACTCAGGAGCGTAGCAGCTTGTACGTCATATTCTCTCTTTTCGGCTCACTTCTGCAGATAGGATTGGCATTATGGTTTTTAGTCCATCTACGTTGGGGGGTTATCGGAATATTGACAGGATATTTGATCGCTGCACTAATCATGATAATTCCATATACAACTTTGGCTCTGCATACTCTAACATTGTCCTTCAAAGCGAATGTTCTAAAGCAGGCTCTGATCTTTTCATTACCTCTCGTTCCTCATTCACTGTCAAGTTGGCTGCTTGAACTCTCAGATCGCACAATCTTGCAATGGTATGTTCCACTCGACCATCTAGGCTTATATTCATTAGCTTATTCTTACGGCACACTTCTTAATCTGGTTGCGTACGCAATGAACCTGGCATGGGTTCCGTATCTGTTTAGAATTGATGCTGAAAGAGGCACAAAAATTGCCCCTCAATTAGGTCAGATGGGCACATATTTTGCCATGACTCTCTGTTTAGCAGCTCTTTTCCTTGGGCTGGCAGCACAACCAACCATCGTTCTGCTAACCCCTCCTGAGTATCATGATGCAGGTAAAATTGCCTCATGGATCATTGCAGGGATACTTTTGTCCAGTCTCTATTACTTCCCGGTTAACTTTCTATTTTTGCGTAGACAAACAGCCATCGTGCCTCAGATTACAGGTATTTCGTCGGTTGCAAACATCATCTTAAATATTTGCCTGATACCTGTCCATGGTGTAATAGCAGCCGCGTGGACTACATTTCTCAGTTACGGGATCATGCTTCTTTTGACGTGGTGGTTTGCCCGCAAAACATATCCGGAGGTCTACGAATACAGACGTCTGGCAATCTTGTTTGTCATTACAATGACTTTGTGGATCATCGGCAATTCGATTCCCTGGTCAACGATTGGATTCGAGATTGCGGGTAAGTCCATCATTCTGTGTCTATTCCCATTCTTGATCTCTATATCTAGATTCTTGTCAGACAATGAGAAACAGCAGATTCAATTGCTCGTTGCCAAACTGCAAACACGTCTTAGCCTGATGAAGTAATGTGACGTGAAAGGATTTCCGCTATGAGTGATAAAAAAGTGTTTAATACTTACAAGAGTATATGGATACAAGACTTGTCAACAGGCAACTATGAAAGACAACAAAAGCAGAAGTATCCTCTTGAAAGTTTTATCAACTCTTTAGCACCGTTAATCAAACCAATTCCAAAGGTTAGAGGACTGATACCCTTTCTCGGAAAAAAGGCTCAGGGGGCTGACTTCTACAAGTATTATATAGACTACATAATATCTGGTAATCGTGGAAAATGGACTGGTGAGATGGAGGCAGTTATCAAAAGGCTACACGAACTAGGATTATCGCTTAAGGGCAAGAGCATACTTGATGTAAGCGGTGAACCTGGCTTTTTTGCATCTGATATGAGGTCTCTAGCAAGCAAAGTGGTCGTAACAGCTTTCGCAAAAGAGGTGGCAGATGCAATGATAGAATATCTGGGTGTCGAAGCGTTAAAATATGATTTCAACAATGATATACTGTCCGAAGCTGTAAATAGCTCGAAATTTGATTTTATTTTTGTTCGTTATGCGATCGGTTTCTGCGAAGACCTGGATTTCTTTTTCAAAAACTGCATTAAAGTACTTAATACACAGGGATTTCTCTGGATTAGTTTTAGCCCGGCGTCTCGAGCGGTTTGCGCACGATGGATGTTCGACGACTACACTTATCTTAGACAATATACGAAAGAATACCTCATCCATATAGCAGTCGCTAACGGTTTTCAGTGCATTAAAGAATGGGACGACGGAAGTTATGACTGGGATACCGGACTCCATCTGGTTCAGAAAATCTTCTCTCTGCCATATACATTCAATCTGTTTCAGGGTTGCGACGCAAATGAACGAAAGCAACACAACGTCGTCGTACTTTTTCAAAAGATCACTTAACGGAAGGTCAAACAAGAGGAGGGCTTCTTAAACAAGAGAAGGCTATTGGCGGCAAGAGAACGGATGAAGGTATATCTGCACGGAAGTCTCACTCTTTACTATCAAAGACGTTTGCCGGGGACTTTTCCTGACCTGGGACTGGTAAAAGTATTTAGTAAGATAACAGGCCTCGTTTCTGTATCCAAAGATGTTTTATGTTATCACAAATGTCTTCTTTCAAAAACAAGATAGAGACCATTTTTGAAAACCTACGCTCACTCCTTGTCAACGATTCCTATCACAATATAGAGATTTGTGACGTCTTGCTATGTTGTCATGATGTTGATCGCAGTGATATGCTTGAAGGACAAGCATACTCGAGGCTTATTGACAGCATAGCAGAGGAATTGATCCGAGATGGATGGAAGTGTGCACAATTTGCCCTTCCCCCATCTGTACTAGTCGGCAATAAAGCCTGGGGCAAGCCTGTCTCTGCAAACCGCAGACTGTTCTTAGGTAGGATTCTACTAAAGCTCCACCGATTAGTAGAGAAAACAGGTATCAGGTTAAGTACAGAAACGGTTAACTGGATCACATCTTATGAGCAAAGGTTTTATGACGAACTATTTGATCGTACTCGATGTCGTGTTATAATCACAATAGGATCACCTCCAACTATGTGCAAAGCAGCGCACAGTCGGGGCCTTCCTGTCGTCGAATTGTTGCACGGCATCGGATACACAAAGATACCGTGGGGATGGGATCAGCAAGGACCGGAGTTGCTTCCAAAAGGTATCCTATCATTGGACGATGTTAGTACGAAGACTTTCTCGGCCCTTAATGCAAAAGGGGTAGTTATAAAGCAGATCCCCCATCCCTGGCTTAAGCGTTTTCTTAATCCTGAGGCGATGAGATATTTACCGGAAGAATGGAAGGTTGTTCCTGAATGGTTGCTTGGCGAACAACGAAAGAGAATTTTATTGTCATTACAATGGGGATATGATGGCGAGTTGGAAGAGTATTCCGGCATATTGCCAAATGGTATCATACATGATGAAGTGCTAAGTGCTATTTCAGCGACTCAGGAGACTGTGATGTGGTTGATTAGACTCCATCCCGTTCAGTTAAGAAAAAGCAGATACGTTCGTCATCATAAATTTGTACGCAATCTTTGTGAACAGCTTAGCAACTGTGAGTGGCAGCAATCCTCAAAGCTGCCATTACCCTTACTTCTCAATTATACAGACGGTCACATCACAATGTCGAGTATGACAGCATACGACGCAGCATTTCAGGGTGTTTCTTCATTGTTACTATGCCCAACCCTCAGATTCGGTGGTTTTTACTATGGTATGTTTCAGGATTTATTAGAGTCAGGCTATGCTACACTTGGTGCGCTAAATGCACAGACTATTCTGGAATGGGTGCGAATGGTTGACCGGAGGCTCGAGCCATTTCAGTTCAATTCAAGCAGTGACTGTGACTGGACTTCCGCAGTCGAGTGGATATTGGGAAGTGCACGCAGAGATGGCTAATATCACGGTTACGTAATCATAAGCAAGTAACCAAAGGATATGCTATGATTGTTATACCCAAATTGCCACTTGGTAATTTTGCTTCGATATTAAAGGTCATCGATAAGTGTGGTGGTTACGCTGAGTTGATAACCTCTCCGATATTGCTTCGAAAAGCGGATAAGATTATATTGGCTGGCGTTGGTGCATTTGATTACGGGATGACGAGTATTAACAGCATGTGGCGTGAGGAATTGGAAAATGCAGTACTTGTACGGCGTATCCCAATTCTTGGGATCTGCCTGGGAATGCAACTGATGTGTAAATCTAGCGAGGAAGGCCATTTGCCTGGTCTTGGTTGGATTGATGCTAAGGTTAGGCGGTTTTCCTGGTCATCGAATCTCAATCTCAAACTTCCACATATGGGTTGGAACACTGTTAAGATTGTTAAGTCTAACCCTTTGCTAGAGATTGGTAATGATGAACAGCGTTTTTACTTTGTTCATTCCTATCATGTTGTTTGCAATAATCCACGCGATGTCTTAGCTACAGCACATTATGGTTACGATTTCACTGCTGCTATCAATCATGAAAATATCTTCGGCGTGCAGTTTCACCCGGAAAAAAGTCATAGGTTTGGTATACGGCTTATAAGCAACTTTTTGAGGCTATAGATGCTTAAGCACCGAGTTATACCATGTCTACTTTTGCGAAATAGAGGTTTAGTCAAAACATTGAGGTTCAAAAATCCCAGGTATGTTGGAGATCCAATCAACGTTGTTCGGATTTTTAACGAAAAAGAAGTCGATGAGCTTATGGTGCTCGACATCATGGCCAGCAAAGTGCCGTGCGAGCCGGACTATGAAATGATTGAGCGAATTGCCGGTGAATGCTTCATGCCGCTCTGTTATGGCGGGGGGGTTCGAACGGTCGAACAGGCAAGACGATTGTTTGCGTTGGGAGTAGAGAAAATTTGCCTGCAAACGGCAGCATTGCATGATATATCAATTATTACCGAGCTTGCGGATCGTTTTGGAAGTCAGGCCGTTGTTGTTTCTGTTGATATAAAGCGAAACTGGCGAGGTCTACCTCAACTCTACGCAGCAGCGAGCGGCAAGACACTAAGACGTCATTGGTTGGATTACCTGCATAGTGCAGTATCAGCCGGTGCAGGTGAAGTGTTACTCAATTCAGTTGATCGCGACGGTACAATGTCGGGCATGGATCTCGACCTCATTCGCAGAGCAGCTACTGAGCTATCGGTGCCTCTGGTTGCGGTCGGGGGAGTAGGTAGTCTTACAGATATCAAAGCAGCTACCGACGCTGGCGCCAGCGCTGTAGCCGCTGGTGCGTTTTTTGTATTTCACGGTCCGCATCGTGCTGTTCTGATCTCTTATCCACGTTATCAGGAGTTAGAAGACTTATGGAAACAGCAATAAAGACCCGGTCTTATCAAATGTGTACTCGTTGTGTTATGGACACCAGTGCGCCCGATATTGCATTTGATGAGAATGGAATTTGCAACTATTGTACTGATTTTCTATCTAAATCATCCAATATTCTATTCAAGGATGCGTTTCAGCGGCAACGTGAGAGAGAATCATTAGTGGAAAGAATAAAAAGGCATGGAAAAAATAAACCCTACGATTGCATCGTAGGTGTATCGGGAGGTGTAGACAGTTCTACGGCATTAGTGTACGCAAAACAACTAGGGCTACGTCCACTTGCTGTCCACATGGATAACGGATGGGACTCAGAATTAGCACAGAATAACATTACGAATTTGGTGCGGAGTCTCGGTGTGGATCTTTTTACTCATGTAATTGACTGGGATGAATATCGTAATTTGATGCAGGCTTTTTTTAATGCAGATGTGATCGATGTTGAGTTGTTATATGATAATGCAATGTTAGCTGTAAACTACCAACAAGCAGCTAAATACGGAATACACTACATTCTTGCTGGCACAAATCAAAGCACAGAAGGCATGCGTATTCCTTCGACATGGAATTGGTTTAAATGGGATAAAAGAAATATTATAGCAATAGCTCGCCAGGAAGGAATCGTTTCATTCAGGACATTTCCTGCCATAGGCACATGGGATTTCATTTGGTATACATTTGTGCGGCGTATCAAGTGGATTTCTTTTCTAGACTACTTCGAATACAATAAGTTCGATGCTTTGCAAATGCTCCAGCGTGACTTTGGATTCAAGCCTTATCCTTATAAACATTATGAGTCTATTTTCACAAGGTTTTATCAGGGATACATTCTACCTGAGAAATTTGGTGTGGATAAACGTCGGGTGCATCTCAGTACACTTATCGTTTCAAATCAAATGAGTCGTGGTGAAGCTTTGGAAATATTAGAAGACCCCCCTTATCCTTCCGCGCGAGCTCTGGAAGAAGATAAACGGTACTTTGTCAAAAAAATGGGTTGGTCAAATGATCAACTCGAGAAATACATCAGCCGCCCTGGGCGACCTCATGACAGTTTCCCATCAGAAAAGCCGCTTTGGGATAGTCTCTATAGATTGTGGAGTATAATCAAAGGTATTAACCGGATTCAAAAGTTCTTGGAGAAATAGAATCTGATACCCCGGCAACCAAGACGCTAACTATTGTTCTTGATAAGTTGGGTGATGTACCAAGCTGTACCACTGCGTAGCAGTAAAACTCGTCGGTACCAGGACATAGTTTGTCACCGTGCTGATGTAATATTGCCAGTACCTGCGCGTATGAAACCGGTTATAATGATGAAGGTTAAAGGTTGAACGTTGGAACGTTGAAGGTTGAACGTTGGAATGTTGAACGTTGAACGTTGGAACGTTGAACGTTGTGATGACGGTGTGTTCTCTCTCGTGCTTGCTCGAAACCAGATATAATGATAATGATGAACGTTGAACATTTGAACGTTGAACCTTGAACATTTGAACCTTGAACATTTGAACCTTGAACCTTGAACGTTGAACCTTGAACATTTGAACCTTGAACGTTCAACGTTTTTCGGTGTGTTCTCGCCCGTGCGCGGATGAAACCAGATATGTTTCCCGAACTGGAACGATTGTCTGACATCTTCAGAACATACCCGGATATTCAGGCTGTCTACCTGTTTGGTTCAGCGGTCACCGGCAGGCTTCACGCAGAGAG
>Ga0308408_1001188_pt1 | contig 12588 bp, 15 predicted proteins | sample HotsprSampleMSe3_FD_203466 | JGI IMG/M metagenome (GOLD analysis project Ga0308408, IMG submission 203466) | Hot spring phototrophic mat microbial communities from Mushroom Spring, Yellowstone National Park, Wyoming, United States - 20060912_MSe3 ... | reverse complement strand
GGCGTCGATCAGCGTCATCGCCCCCTTGGTGATCCCCTGCTCGGCGAGGAAGGCATCGTCGCAGCGCGCCACCACGTCGACGATCGCGTTGCCGATGCCCAAGACACCGTATCGAGACGATCTGTCTGCCATGCTCTCCTGCCGCTCCTCTGCCCCGAGGCCCTCGGGGGGCTCTTAGCGCGCCACGCGGCGCTGCGCCATGATGCCGCCGACGATCAGCGCCTGGCTGCTCGCTCTCGCCCAGTTGTCCGATCCGCGCCTGCGCCGGCCGCTGCTCCTCGGCCTCGGCGCCGCGACGGCCCTGTTCCTCGCCCTGGTCGTGGGCGGCAGCTGGCTCGTCGCCTCGGCGGCATCGGGAGGGGGCTGGCTCGAGCGTGTCGTCGACGCGCTCGGGGCGATCGCGTCGGTGGCGGTCGCGGTTCTGCTGTTCGGCCCGGCCACGCTTCTGGTCGCGGGGCTTTTGCTCGAAGACGTCGCGGCGGCGGTCGAGGCGCGGCACTATCCGGGCCTGCCGCCGGCGCGGGTGAGCGGGCTCGGCGAGCAGCTCGTGGCGGGGCTCCGGCTCGGCGGGCGCCTGCTCGCTCTCACCCTGCTCGCCCTGCCGGTCGCTCTCCTTCTGCCAGGCTTCGGCTGGGCCGTTTGGCTTGTGGTCGCGGCCTATGCCTACGCGCGCGAATATGCCGAGCTTGCGGCGCTTCGCCGGATGGACCTCGCCGCTGTCCACGCGTGGCGGCGCCGGCACCGGCTCACCCTCTTCCTCGCCGGCCTTCCGGCAGCCCTGCTCGCTCTCGTTCCGGTCGCCAACCTGCTCGTGCCCGTGCTCGGCGCGGCGGCCTTCACCTATCTCGCGATCCGCCTCGGCCCTGCCCCCCGCCCGGCTCGGGCGGCGCCGTGAAGGGGCGCGGGCCGCCGTTGCAGCGGCAAAGGACGGGTGTATGATCCCGCGCCTGCCGCGCCGGCCTCTACGCCGGCCCGGCAGGCCCCCGAGAAACCGCCCCGGACGACGAAGGATCACCGCCCTGTCCCTCTTCCCCAAGACCCGCAAGCCGTCCGACCCATCGGCGCCGCAGCAGGCGGCGTCCGAGCCCCGACCTATGATCCGCACGAGCGAGAGCACCCCGCAGATGGCGACGAAGCCCGGCTTCCCCGCGACCGGTATCCCCCCCGCACCCGCTCCTGCGCCGACGCCGACGCTCGGCATCCGCCAGGCCGCCCCGGCCGCCTCGGCCGCGCCCCGTGCGGCGGCGGAACGTCGGGCGCTCACCGTCGGCCGCGGCATCTCGCTTTCTGGGGGGGCGATCAGCGACTGCGAGCGGCTCGAGGTTCACGGCACGGTTGAGGTCAGCCTCAACCATGCTCTCGAGCTCTCGATCGCCGAGACGGGCGTGTTCCGCGGCGAGGCGGAAATCGAGGAGGCTGACATCTCCGGCGCCTTTGACGGCGCGATCACGGCGCGGTCCCGGCTCGTGGTCCGCTCTACGGGGCGGCTCTCGGGCACGATCCGCTGCGCGCGGCTGATGGTCGAGGAGGGCGCGCAGGTCTCCGGCCGGATCGAGATGATCGCCCCTGCCCCGGCGGCGGCTCCGGCCGGCCCGGCTCCTGCCGCCGCGCCGGATCCCCACGCCGCCCCGCCGGCCGAGCCGGTCTTCGCCCGCTCCTGACGCGTTCCGGAGCCTTGGCGGGAGGAGTGCCGTCGATGCGCCCATCCGCTGTCGCCATGCTCTCGCTCGCCGCCGCGCAGGCACTGCTTCTTGCCTGCTCGGCCGCGCAGCCGGACGGGGAGGTGGCGGCCGTCGCCCCTCCCGCCCGGATAGCGGCCGCGGCGGCGGCGTGGCCGGAGGGTGCATCGACCGCCGGCTTCGTTCCCGCCTCCGCCGGTCGCGCGCCGGCCCGCCCCCTCCCGTCGCGTTTCGTGGGCCGCTCGCCCCGCTCTGCCCGCGACCTCGCTGGGCTGACGGATGGCCAGCTGATCGCGGTGATGGGCGAGCCCGACCTCAGGCGCGTCGAGGAGGGCAGCGAGGCGTGGCTCTACCGGAGCCCCCTCTGCCTGCTTGATGTATTTCTCGAGTCGGATTCGCCCGGCGAGGAGCCGCGCGTGGTGCTCGCCACGGCCCGGCCGGCAGGCACAACGCTGCTTGTCGAGGAAGCCTGCCTTCGCGCGCTCGCGCGGACCCGCGCCGGCCTTCGCCCGCCCTTTCAGCCCTGACCCGGCCGGATCCGGCGCCCGCGAGCGGGCGTGCGGTGCCGCTGCGCGACGGCTTGGACCTGAGACGAGCAGGATCAGCTGCGCCTTGCCGCCGCCCCCCGCGCAGGCCGCTCTTCGCGCGCGGCGCGCGCCGTCGCAGCCCCTCGATCAGCCGTAGCGCAGAAGCCGCGGCCCATGCGCCGCGAGCCAGGCCTTCGCCGCCTCCGTGTGCGGCGTGAGCCGCGCGACCGCCGCCCAGAAGCGCGGGCCATGGTTCATCTCTGCAAGGTGCGCGACCTCATGCGCCACCACGTAATCGAGCACCCAGGGCGGCGCGAGAACGAGCCGCCAGGAGAAGGCGAGCGTCCCGTCCGGCGCGCAGGAGGCCCAGCGGCTTTTCGGGTCCTTGATCGTGACGCGGGTGACGCGCCGGGCGAGCCGCGCCGCGTACTCGGCCGCGCGCGGGGCGATCTCGGCCTTCGCCCTTGCCCTCAGCCACGCGGTGACGCGTCGCGATACGAAGGCCGCCTCGCCCGAGACGTGGATCTCGTCCCCCTCGAGCCAGACGCCGCCGATCGCGCCAGGGCGGTGGCGGATGGTGTGGGCACGGCCCAAGAGCGGCACGCTCGCGCCATCCTCGAACGGAACGCGCGGGCTCAGCGCGGCGAGACGGTCCGCCACCCAGGCCGCATGGGCCTTGAGCATGGCGAGCCCCTGGGCCCGCCCGGCCCGAGGCGGGAGGGTGACGACGACCGCGCCGGCGGCAGGGTCGATCCGCAGCGTGACGCGGCGTGCGCGCGGGCTGCGACGCCACTCGACCTCGGCGACACCGTGGCCGAGCGACAGCGTTTCCCGCGCCCTTTTGGCGCGCGGGGCAGAGGCTCGATGTGGCGCTCGCGCCATGGCCATGCCTCAGCATGCCAAACCCGCCGGTGGTGGTTCAACCGCCGGGCTGGGAGCGTGCGCGAGACGACGCCGGCAGGGACGGGCTAGTCTCCGCGGGCCGTGGTCCAGCCCTCCCCGCCCTCGACACGCCGGCCCGATGCGCTGGCGTTCGCCCTGCTCGCCGCTCTGGGTGCGCTCTGGGGGCTGACGCCGGCGCTCGGCAAGGCCGCCTTCGGCCTCGGCGCGACCCCGCTCGCCTACGTGTTCCGCTCCGCCCTCGTCGCCGCAACGATCCTGTTCGTGGTCGGGCGCGTACGTCGCCGACCGCTGCCGCTCGACGCAAGCGGCCTCCGCTTCCACCTTGGCAGCGGCCTTGTGGGCTTCGCCGTGCCCAACCTGATCGGCTTCCTCGCGCTGCGCCATGTCCCGGCCGGCCTGTTCGCGATGGTGATCCCCGCGGCACCGCTCGTGACGTTCACCCTCTCCGCCGCCCTTGGCCTCGAGCGCGCGACCCTGCGTCGTTTCGCCGGCGTTGTGGTGGCGCTCGCGGGAACGCTGCTCGCCCTCTCCCCGGGCGCCGCCCTGCCCGAAGGCGGCGCTCTCGGCTGGGCCTTCGCCTCGCTCGCGGTTCCCGCCTGCTACGCGTGCTCGAACGTGTTCGCCGTGCGCTTCCGCCCGCCCGGGGCCGACCCGCTCGCACTCGCCTGCGGCACCGCCTCCGGCGCGGCAGCCTGGCTTGCGCTCGCCGCCTCCGTGCCCGGAGAGCCCTGGGGGCCGCTTGCGCTCGCGCGCCCCTTCCCGCCGCACGACGTCTTCGCCGCGGCGCAAGGGGCGCTGACGGCCGTCGCCTACGCGATCTATTTCCGGCTTCTCACCCGCCACGGCGGCGTGTTCGCCTCGCAGGTCGGCTACGTGCTGGTGCTGACCGGGCTCGGCTGGGGCTGGGTGCTGTTCGGCGAGGTTCCGGGGCCGCTGATCGTTCCGGCGGCCGCACTGATCTTCGCGGGCCTTGCGCTCGCCACCTCGCCGTCGCGCGGCCCGAGCCCGTAGGCGCGCACGAGCGCCCAGACATGCCAAGGCACCATCGCCTTCATCCGCGCGGGCTTCTCGCGGCGGAGATGCACCACCGTCTCGACCGCCTTCATCTCCACGCGGGCGCGCGCGAACTCAAGCCCCCGCGGCCCGATCCGGGGCATCAGCCACGAGACGATCGGCCTGAGCCAGCCGGGCATGCGACGCAGCGGCAGCCCGCCCGCAGCGCGCAGCGTGTTGGCGAGGAAGCCCTTCACGTGGGCCGCGCGCCTGCCGCCGCTGCCCGGTTCGGAGAGCACCACCTCGCCCTCGAGCAGCGAAAGGAGCTCCTCGCCGCGCTCGTTGCGCACGATGAGCCACTGCTCGCCCTCGCCGCCCATGTAGCCGACGGTGATGTCGGCGAGCACGTTGGTGTAGTCGACGCAGGTTCGGCAGGTGAGGGGGAAGAAGTCGGGCGGCAGTTTCGAGATCGGCAGCTCGAGGAACGGGATCTCCCGCTTCGTTCCGTTATCGAAGCGGAGCTCGACGCGGTAGTCGGCGCGAAACTCGAGATAGGTGATGGTCTCGGGGCGGTCGGAGAGCAAGCGGAGGAAGTCCCAGAATCGTTCCGTGGTCGTGTTGTCCGAGCACGGCGTGCCGATGACGAGGATGCGCTCGAAACCGAGCCGACGCTCGAGCGCGCGCAGCGCATGCACCTGGCAGGGAATGCCGATCAGGGCGATGCGCCGGTGCCCGGCAGCGGCGGCCGGTTCGAGCAGGGCGAGAAGCGGGGCGAAGCCCATGCGCATGCCGCGGACGCGCGCCATGCCTTCGGCGCGCGTCACGATCACCGGAACCGGGCGCCAGCGGTCGTCCTCCGCCGGCGCGACGGTCAGCACCGCATCCACCGCCCCGGTCTCGAGCAGGCGCTCGGCCAGCCGCGTCGCGATCCCCGTCCATTGCGCCTCCGCAAGGGGCTTAGCGAGCCGGGCGCGCAGCATCCGCCGGAACGGGCCGAAGTGGAGCTCGTCGGGGCGAAGGGGGTCGCGCGCGCGGCCGTGCACGGCGCGCTCCATCGCCGGATAGTCGGGCGCGATGAACTGGCAGGCGTGGCCGCAGGCCTTGTGGTCGGCCATCCGGGAGACGCCGCAATCGGTGCAGAGGCCGCGCGGCGCGGCCTCGCGCAGCCTCGGGGCGAGGATCCCGCCCCCTTCCGGCTCAGGCGGCGTGCGCGAGTCCACCGATGCCGGTCGCGTCGAAGGCGGCGAGGAAGGGGCCGACCTTCTCAGCGGCGAGCGGCAGGTTCGGCGGGCGGATACGTCGCCAGGCCGGGTTGCCCGTCCGCCGCGCCACGATCTCGCGCAGGCCTGCGATCAGCGGCACCGAGGTCGCGATCCGGCGCGTCGCCGTCAGAACCGCCTGCGCCGCCTCCTCCGCGGCCCTGTCGCCTGCGCGGAAGGCGCGCACCACGGCGGCGGCGGCGGCGCAGTTGACGTTGGCGGCGGCGGTGATCGAGCCAGCCCCGCCGTCATGCAGGATGCGCGAGAGGAATTCGTCGGAGCCGGAATAGACCTCGAAGCCTTGGGCGGCGAAGGCATCGATCATCGCCTTCATGTTGCCGTAGTCGCCGGAGGAGTCCTTCACGCCCTTGATCACGCCGGGGAAGGCCGCGAGCAGGCGCCCGATCAGCTCTAGCGAGAACGGCACGGCCGATTGCTGCGGGAAGTGGTAGAGATAGATTTTCACCCCGCCGCCGACCCGGTTGATCACCTCGGAGAACCAGGCGAACAGGCCATCATCGCTCGGGTTCTTGTAGTAGAACGGCGGCAGCATCAGAACGCCCGGGCAGCCGAGGCGCTTCGCCGCCTTCGTCAGCTCGACGCTGTCGGTGAGCGCGGCGCAGCCGGTGCCGGGCATCAGCTTCTCGGCCGGAATGCCGGCCGCGACCAGCCCCTCCATCACCGCGATCCGCTCCGCCACCGAGAAGCTCGTCGCCTCGCCTGTCGTGCCGAGGATTCCGAGGCCGTCGCAGCCGTTCTCGAGCAGCCAGCGGCAATGCGACGCCATCAGCGGCACATCAGGCGCGAGGTCAGGCCCCATCGGCGTGAGCACCGCGGCGTTCACCCCGCCGTAGAGCGCCCGCTCGAGCATCGGTTCCGTCGTCGTCATCTCCTCCTCCCCCCTCAGCAGGGGCAGGTGACGCGAGGCGGGCCTCTGCGTCAACCCGCAGGCTCGCGCGCCCCTCTCGGCCAGCGCCGCGGCCAGGAGACCACATGGTCCTCGAGCGCGCCCGCGTCGCGCTCGCTGACCGCCCGGCCGCGCACCGAGATGCCGGCCGTGTGCACCGTCTCGGGGCTTCCGGAGACGAGCGGGTGCCACCAGGGGAGGTCCTTGCCCTCGGCGACGAGGCGATAGGCGCAGGTGGGGGGAAGCCAGTCGGCCTCCCGTACCACCTTCGGGGTGAGGCGAACGCAATCGGGAACGCGGCGGAAGCGGTTTGCGTAGTCGCTGCAGCGGCAGGAGCGGAGGTCGAGCAGCCGGCAGGCGACCTCGGTGAAGGCGACCGCTCCGTCATCGGGGTCACGCAGCTTGTGCAGACAGCAGCGGCCGCAGCCGTCGCAGAGGCTCTCCCACTCCCGCGGGCTCAGCTCCTCGAGCGATTTGACCCGCCAGAACGGCTCCGCCGTCCCGGGCGCGTCGGGGGCGGGTTCAGCTCGTCTGCGAGAAGGCGGCAAGCGCGGCACGGAGATTGTCGGCGGCGGGGTTGTGCACCTCCATGCGCAGGACGATGTCCTCAGCCGAGACGGGGCGGCCGAAATAGGCGGCGTTGTCCTCGTTCCGGCGCGACAGGATGCTTCCCGAGAGGCTCACCCCGGCGAACAGGCCGCGCGACCGCGACACCGCAACGATGTCGGCGCTCAGCGCCGCGGTGGTCGATCCCTCGATGCCGGCGCCGATGGTCGCGATCGCGAGCGAGGCGTCGGCGCCGAACTTGAACTGGCTCTGCAGTAGGGCGTTCAGCGCCCGGTCGTTCATGATGAACAGCATCATCTGGCTGTCCTGAACCCCGGCCTGCAGCCCGATTGAGCCCGAGCCGATGCTGTAGAAGGCGGGGGAGGACCAGTTGCCCGCCCCGTCGCGCGCGACGAGCACGCCCGACCCGCCCTCGCCGCCGAGAATGAACCCGCCGCGGAAAATGCGTGGGAACACCATCACCGCGCGGGCGCGCTGCAGGAGGGTGCGGATGTCGGCCGCGTGCCGGTCACGCATGAACTCGTTGACCGTGAGCGTGGCGCGATCGACCAGCGCCTGCTGGTCGGCTGCGGCCAGGGCCGCGCGCGGCGCGGCGATGAGGCACGCGGCGGCGGCGAGAAGCCGGCGGCGGGTGCGGGAGGCGGCGCTCGGGCGGGTCATGGCGTCTCCCTCGGTGCAGAGGTCGTCAGACGAAGGCATGGGCGATCGCGCCGAATCGGGTCAATCCCTTCGCGGGTTCGTGAACGTGCTCACTCGCCCACGTTCAGGAGCAGGCCCTGGCGACGGGCGATCCGGAACACGCGGGCGAATGCCCAGGCGGCGGCGGCGAGCCAGAGCACGTCGAGCGCTGCGGCGGCCGCGAGGTGCCCGGCGTCGAACCGGCCCTCGAGCAGGGCGGCGCGCATGCCCTCGAACACATGCGTCGCCGGGATGGCGAGCGCCACGGGCTGCAGCCAACCGGGGAGCACAGAGACGGGGTAGAACACGGCCGAGAGCGGCGCGAGCCCGAACAGAACGCTCCAGGCGAGCGCCTCGGCGCCGGCGCCGTGGCGAAGCACCATCGCCGTGACGGCAAGCGCCACCGCCCAGCCCATCGCCATCAGCAGCGCGAAGAACGCCACGAGCACCAAGCCCATGTCGGTGATCCGGAAGGCGTAGAGCGCCCAGGCGAGCAGGATGGCGGGAAGGATGCCGGCGAGCATGCGCAGAACGCTCATCGATACGAGCCCGGCCACGAGCTCCCACGGCCGGATCGGCGTGACGAAGAGGTTGCCGAGGTTGCGCGACCAGACCTCCTCGAGGAAGGAGATCGCAAAGCCCATCTGGCTTCTGAGGCACACCTCCCACAACAGCACCGCGCCGATCAGCACGCCCGAGGCTGCCGCCGCCCAGCCGGAGGCGCGCACCATGAACTCCGACACGAAGCCCCAGATGCACATCTGCAGCACCGGCCAGTAGGCGAGCTCGATCAGCCTCGGCCAGGAACGCCGGTAGAGGGCGAGGTGGCGGTAGATCAGCCCCCAGACGCGCCGCGCCGCCGATCCGCTCATGCCCCGCCCCCCGCGGCCACGCCCGTGCCACGGGCGATGTGGCGGCGCTCCGCTTCGCCCATCGCCCCGCTCACGATCCGCCCCCCGGCCGCCACGCCCGTGCCACGGGCGATGTGGCGGCGCTCCGCTTCGCCCATCGCCCCGCTCACGATCCGCCCCCCGCGGCCACGCCCGTGCCACGGGCGATGTCGAGGAACACCTGCTCGAGGTCCTGTCGCCCGTAGCGCCCGATCAGCGCCGCGGGCGCGCCGCGATCCACCACCCGGCCGTGCTTCAGCATCACCACATCGGAACAAAGCCGTTCCACCTCCGCCATGTTGTGCGAGGCAAGCACCACCGTCGCGCCGGTCTCGTCGCGGTAGCGCTCGAGCCAACCGCGCACGCGGTCTGCCGTGTCGGGGTCGAGGCTCGCGGTCGGCTCGTCGAGGAGCAGCACCTCGGGCGTGTTGATCAGCGCCTTGGCAAGAGCGGCGCGGGTCTTCTGCCCCGCCGAGAGCTGCCCGGCCGGGCGGTCGAGGAAGGGGCCGAGCTCGAGCTCCTCGGCGAGCCGGGCGATCCGCCGCGACAGCCCGCGCACGCCGTAGAGATGGCCATAGACCGTGAGGTTCTCCCGCACCGAGAGCCGATGCGGCAGCGACACGTAAGGCGAGGAGAAGTTCATCCGCGCGAGCGCGGCGAACCGGTCGGTCGCCATGTCGTGGCCGAGCACGGTGATCCGCCCCGAATCCGGGATCAAGAGGCCGAGCAGCATGGCGATGGTGGTGGTCTTGCCCGCGCCGTTGCCGCCAAGGAGGCCGAGCACCGTCCCGGGGGCGGCCTCGAAGCTCACCTGATCCACCGCCGTGACGGTGCCGTAGCGCTTCACGAGCCCTTCCGCGATGATCGCGGGGCGGCGAACCCAGTCTCGCATGGACTCCTCGTCAGGGCCCGGACGCGGCGCAGCCGTTCCGCCCTAGGGCTTCCCCCCCGGGCGCGTGCGCAACTACCCTCGCTCGAACCGCAGCGCAACGCCACTCCCTGTGCCCGATCGCCCCGACGACCCCGCTCCCGAGCCGGGCCTCGACGCCCCGGCGAGCCTGCCCGAGGGCCTGCGGATCTATGCCGTGGGCGACATCCATGGCTGCGCAGCGAGGCTCGATGTGCTGCACGGCCTGATGGCCGAGGACGCGGCGAAGGCGCCCGAGAGGCGCAAGGTGATCGTCTATCTCGGCGACTATGTCGATCGCGGCCCCGACAGCCGCGGCGTGATCGAACGCCTCCTGGGCCCTCCCCCCTTCGCCGCTGAGACCGTCCACCTCGCCGGCAACCACGAGGCGCTGATGCTCGCCGCCCTCGATGATCCGGGCGATCTGAGGGCGGGGGCGCTGTGGCAGATGAACGGCGGCGGCGCAGCGCTCGCCTCCTGGGGGGTGGACCCGGAGGCGCCGCAGGAGCGCTGGGCGGAGGCGATCCCGCCCGCCCATCTCGCCTGGCTGCGCGGCCTCGCCCGCTCGGTGCGGTTCGGCGGCTACGTCTTCGCCCATGCCGGGGTGCGGCCCGGGGTGCCGCTCGCCCGGCAGGACCCCGAGGATCTGATCTGGATCCGCGAGCCCTTCCTCTCCTCGACGGCGGACCATGGCGCCGTGGTGGTGCACGGGCATACGCCGGGGCGAGAGGTCGTGCTGCGCCGGAACCGGATCGGCCTCGACACGGGCGCCGTCTTTGGCGGCAAGCTCACCTGCGCGGTGCTCTGGGCCGGTCGGCTCAGGCTGCTGCAAGCGTGACGCGGGCGCGGGTTTCGGCTAGGCCATCCGCTCATGCCCGACCATCTCCCGGACGACGACCGCGCCCTCGACCCGGACCGCGCCGACCTCGCCAACGGGCTCGCCGCCCTGCCGCGCGCCTCCGTCCTCGTCGTCGGCGATGCGATGCTCGACCGCTACGTCTACGGCTCGGTCACCCGGGTCAGCCCCGAGGCGCCGATCCCCGTGCTTTCGGTCGAGCGCGAGCTCGCCATGCCGGGCGGGGCGGCGAACGTGGTGCGCAACATCACCGCTCTCGGCGCCTCTGCCGCCTTCGTAACGGTGGTGGGCGACGATGTCGCCGGCTCCGACCTCACTGCCCTCATCGGCGGCCAGCCCAAGGTCGAGCCCTGGCTGCTCGTCCAGGGGGGGCGGCCGACCACGGTCAAGACGCGCTACCTCGCCGCCGGCCAGCAGCTTCTGCGCGCCGACCGCGAGACCACGGAGCCGATCCACCCGAAGCTCTCCGAACGCCTCGTTCGGATCGCCACCGACGCGATGGCCGCCTGCCGCGCCGTGGTGCTGTCCGACTATCATAAGGGCGTCCTCGCCGGCTCCGCGGCGCAGGCGATCCTCCGCGCCGCCCGCTCCGCCGGCCGGATCACCGTGGTCGACCCCAAGGGCCAGGACTGGGCCCGCTATGCCGGCGCCGATGTGCTGACCCCGAACCGGCGCGAGCTCGCCGAGGCCTCAGGCATGCCGACGGCGACGCCCGAGGAGGTGGTCGCGGCGGCCGAGGCGATGCTCGCCGCACACGGCTTCGGCGCGGTGCTCTGCACCCGTTCCGAGGACGGGATGACGCTTGTCCGCCGCGGCGGGGCGACGCTCCACCTCGCCGCCGAGGCGCGCGAGGTGTTCGACGTCTCCGGCGCGGGCGACACGGTGGTGGCGACACTCGCCGCGGGACTCGCGGCTGGTCTTGCCCTGCCCGTTGCCGCCCGGCTCGCCAACATCGCCGCCGGAATCGTTGTCGGCAAGGTCGGCACCGCGGTGGCGCGCGAGAGCGAGATCCGCGCCGTCCTCTCCCCCGCCTCGGGCAGCCTCAGGAAGGTCGTCACGCGCGAGGAGGCGGCCGAGCAGGTGGAGCGGTGGCGACGACGCGGCTGGCGAATCGGCTTCACCAATGGCTGCTTCGACCTCCTGCACCCTGGCCATGTGCATCTGTTGGCGCAGGCGCGGGCGGAGTGCGACCGGCTCGTCGTCGGCCTGAACTCCGATGCCTCGGTGCGGCGTCTGAAGGGCCCCACCCGCCCGGTGCAGACGGAGGCCGCGCGCGCGGCCGTGCTCGCCTCGCTCGCCGATGTCGATCTCGTCACCGTGTTCGAGGAGGACACGCCGGAGGCGCTGATCGCTGCGCTCAGGCCGGACGTGCTCGTGAAGGGAGCCGACTACCGGCTCGACCAAGTGGTCGGCGCCGAGCTCGTGCGCGGCTGGGGCGGGCGCGTGGTGCTCGCCGAGCTCCTGCCCGGCAACAGCACCACCGCGACGATCGCGCGGCTTCGGGGCTGAGGCGGGCGCGGGTCTCCACCTCGCTGGCTCGTCGCCCCCGATGAGAAACGGCGCGGCGGTCCACCCAAAGCCGGGGCTTGCGCGATGCGGGGATCGACGGAACCTCTGTCCGGTCGCACGACCAGGGAGCGAGCATGAGCACGAAGACGGAGAGCTTTCCCGTCCAGAAATCGGAGGCAGAGTGGCGTGCCGTCCTCACGCCCGAGCAGTACCGCGTGCTGCGCGGCCACGGCACCGAGCGGGCGGGCACCTCGCCGCTGAACCACGAGAAGCGCGACGGCATCTATGTTTGCGCCGGCTGCGGCGCGCCGCTCTTCTCGTCGGAGGCGAAATACGAAAGCGGCACCGGGTGGCCCTCGTTCTTCCGCGCCCTTCCGGGCGCCGTCGGCACGCGGATCGACCGCAGCTTCTTCATGGTGCGGACGGAGGTGCACTGCGCGACCTGCGGCGGCCATCTCGGGCATGTCTTCCCAGACGGCCCGCCGCCGACCGGAGAGCGCTACTGCATGAACGGAGTCGCGCTCGTGTTCCGGCCGAAGGAGGAGTGACGCTCAGCCGGGCGCCAGCGCGGCGACAGGCCCGAACGTTCCGGCGAGGCGGCCCGAGGCGCGACCGCTCCGGGGCGGCTTTGGCGTCCTGCCAATGATAGGCTTCCGGGCCTGCCAAACACGGCAACCCGACCCGGCAGGGACCGGGCCGGACGCGAGGGCAGCCAGGCTCACGACCCATTCATCTGCTTGCGGGGACGCGGGCGGGCGTGATTCTGAACGGGGCGGAGGTGCCCTGATGTCCGTCCCGTTCCTGCTCACCCCGGCGCAGATGCGGCGCATCCGGCCGCACGTCCCGCTCTCGCACGGCATCCCGCGCGTGGACGACCGGCGCGTCCTCAGCGGCATCATCTTCGTCATCCGGG
>Ga0308408_1001179_pt1 | contig 12659 bp, 8 predicted proteins | sample HotsprSampleMSe3_FD_203466 | JGI IMG/M metagenome (GOLD analysis project Ga0308408, IMG submission 203466) | Hot spring phototrophic mat microbial communities from Mushroom Spring, Yellowstone National Park, Wyoming, United States - 20060912_MSe3 ... | reverse complement strand
TTGAAGTCGATTTTCGATAAGCTCTGCTGAAGCCAATACCTTTTTTGCTGATATACCAAAAAAGTCTTTTGCCTTCATACTTAATTTTGACAAAATTGCTTCATTATGCAAAGATTTATATTTCTTAACGAAATCTCTAATTTCACAGGATAGTTCATCTAAAAGAATTTTTGTTGGACGAACTTTATATATTAGGTCTAAGATTTTCTCAATAATAACTTCTATATCTTCTTTTGACTGTTTTTCCTCTGCAGTTAACAAATGATATAGATCATTTAATTCTTTTTTTAACAATTCGAGCCAAGTTTCTACTTCTTGTTCTTTTTTTGCCAACTCTTCATAATCCTTAAATAGCTTATCTAAAGTCTTATCTTGTGAATGCTTAACAAGAAGGTTGTAGAATTTAATAACTTGAGTTGGATAAAGTAGAGAGGCTTTAATGATGTCTCTTTCGGCTACCTCGATAGCCCTACCTAAGGCTACCTCCTCCTCTCTTGTGAGAAGAGGATGGTTAGCCACCTCTTTAAAATAAAGCGTAATAGAATCGTCAAGAACCTTTTTAAACTTTATCTCTTCCTCATCATCTAAACCTTCTTCTATTGGTTCAACATCGAATTCATCTGTAAATTGTTCGTCTTCAAAGAGACACAATTTCCTCTGAGGCATGGGACGCCTCCTTAAGTTATTTTACAACTCTTTAATCTTAAAGTATGCTTTATTTGATATAAATACTGTTCAATATTCTCTTTCTCGAAAGATACTTCACCTTTTTCTAAGCACTCTTTTATCCTTTCTATTTTTAAACGAGCCTTTTCCTTCATGATGAAATGTAAGATTTGCTCAAAGGCAGACCTTTCGTCCTCAAAGGGAGGAGAAAAGAAAAGGTCGCTGTATATCTCCTGAAAGAAGGGGTCTAAGATTTCCTGCGGGTCAACCCCAGCATCGTAGGCGAAAAGTAAACTCTTTATAAATTCTGTGTAAGGGCTACTGTCATCCAAGATTTCTAAAAGACTGGCCTCTTTGAGAGTTTGAGCTTCCTTCGGGTAGTTTACCAAATACTGAGCGATTATCCGGTAGGGATGGGAGCAAAGCCCCTCTTCAACGGTTTCCCGATACTCCTCTCTACCTTCGCCTCTCTCGAATCCAGTTGATAAAGCTTTGGTAACCTCTTGAGATGGGATGTCAAAAAGAGTTGCTAAAAAGGAGATAAGCCTTTTTTTAAGGAAAGGATCCCTGCAGGGTTTAAAAAGCTCCACAAGCTCCTCAAAGGCGCTCTTTGGCTTTGAGAGAACCTTTTCTTGATACTCTTTTTGAATAAACTCTAAAGCATTAAAGGTAAAGGGAGCTAAAATAGCATCAGGGGGGACTTCAACTTTTCCTTTAGACCTAAAAAAACTATCTGGGTCCTCGCCATAAGGCAAAACAACACAGTTTGGGAGGATGCCTTGGGCAATAAAAAGGGAGATCGCCCTTAGGGTTGCTTTTCTTCCCGCCTCGTCTCCATCAAAAAGTAAAATTATCTCTTCTGCTAAATTTTTGAGCTTAGCTACATGCCTTTCTGTAAGGGCGGTTCCACAGGTTGCAACTACATTGTCTAAACCCTTCTGCCAAAGGGTTAAAAGGTCAAAATAGCCTTCAACGATGTAAGCCTTCCCCTTTTGTTTAATCTGTTTTTTGGTTTGAAATAAACCATAAAGAATTTCTAACTTTTTGAATATTTGCGAGTCTGGACTGTTTAAATACTTAGGTTCACTTTTTGGGTCTAAGGTTCTTCCAGCAAAGCCAACGCATTCTCCAGCCTCGTTAAAAATAGGAATAATCACTCTATCCCGAAATAGGTCGATGTAACCTCCGTCTTCAACCCTTCTTATTAGACCAAGCTCCTCTGCCTGCTTTATTTCCTTAGCGTCAATTCTAAGTAAAGAGGATAGAATTCTCCCGTTAGATGGAGCATAACCCAGCATGAATTCCTTTATCGTCTCCTCAGAGATTCCTCTTTCCTTAAGATAAGACCTTGCTTTTTCTGCTTCTTCGCTTCTTAAAAGCTGGGCGTGGTAGAACCTTGCGACTTTATAGTTTAGCTCGGCTAAAGTTTTTTCTTTTCTTTTTTCGGCAAAAAGGCTTTTGTCTACGGAAATTCCGTATCTTTCGGCAAGGTCAAGAATTGCTTGTTTAAAATCAAGCCCCTTCATCTTCATGTAGAAGGTGATGACATCGCCTGATGCTCCACACCCAAAGCATTTAAAAATTCCTTTATCAGGGCTTACGGTAAACGAAGGGGTCCTCTCTGAGTGAAAGGGGCAAAGACCTACATAGTTTTTACCAACCCTTTTAAGCTTTACATACTGGGAAACAAGGTCAAGAATATTAAGCCTTGATTTAAGCTCAGAATAAAGCTCTTCAAAGGACATGGGCAAGGTTGGCACTAACTGAGTAATAACACGCTTTGGCAAAAGGTCAAGATTTTGAAAAAATTCCCCTTGACCCGAGAATTAAATCTTGATATCATACCTTTATTACCACGCGGGAACCCCAAAAAAATCGGAGGTTAGGCATGGAGGTAAAAAAATCCATAGTTAAAAGCATCCAAAAATACTTCCTCCTCTCCTTTGCCCTTTTCCTTGCTGTTTCTTTGGTTAGCTTCTACCTCTCAACACGCTGGGTTTTAGAAAAACAAACTAACAACCTGATGAAGAACTTTGAGGATGCCCTCTCAGATTTTCTAAAACGAAAAGAGCCTGAACTTCTCACTTATGCTTTGACTTTATCTAACAATCATATCATTCAGAATGTCTACCTTTCCTTAGAAAAAGAAGTTGGCTCGCTAACGAATGTTACGGAATCAAATAGACCCATCTTTGAAAAGTATGGAAGAACACTAAGGTCTGAGTATGAAGCCTTAGTAAAAGGGACAATCATTCCTCAATTTCACGTTCACTTTCATCTTCCTCAAGCTAGGTCATTTCTTAGGCTTCATCTTCCACCTGGGTCGGATGTCAAGCTTGATGACCAATCGCAAGTTAGAAAAACTGTTGTTGCTGTCCTAAATTCAAAACAGCCCGTTCTTGGTTTTGAAGTAGGACGCCATGATGCGTCTTATAGATGTCTTGTTCCTATTCTATCTAAGGATGGGAAGCTTCTTGGTGCTGTTGAAGTTTCTCACCTTATAGACCGAATGATGGAAGAATTTTCCCAAACCTTCAAACAGGTTGACCGGTATGTCATAGTCTTAAATAAAGAGTTTGAAAAAATCTTTGCTAAAAAGTTCATTGAGGAGGGAAAGGTTAAGGTCCTTCCTCAAGGTATTATCTATGGTAAGCCCAAAAACATCGATGAAAAGACCTTGGATAAAATCCTAAATGCAAAGGATGAAAGCTTAAACATTGGCACGCAATACTTTTTTAAATACCAGCTAAAAGACTTTGCAGGAAACTCTATGGGATACATCGCCGTTGGCACAGACCAAAGGGTTGCTATCAACCTGTTTAGAGTATCTACCTTAATTTCAACAGCTTTGCTCGTTACGCTTATCCTTATCATTGCTTTTACCATCACAAGACAGCTTAAAAGTGTCTTTCAGAGCCTTCTTACTACGGTCAAAATGGTTGATGAGCTGGCAAGAGGAGGTGGCGACCTAACCTTTAGGTTCACCTCTCATGATGAAACTGAGATCGGCTTGCTTTCCGCTAAATTCAATAGCTTTCTTGAAAGTTTAGCAAACATCGTTAAAAGGCTTATTGAAAGCACTAAAACCCTCTTTAGTATCTCAGGCGAGCTTTATAAAGATGTCTCCCGCTCAACCGAGGTTGTTTCAGAGTTTCGTGATAAGGCTGAATACATAAGCATGTCTTCTGCGGAAATTCTTTCCGCTATGAACGATGTTTCAACCTCCTTGGAAGAGCTTACCAAAGCTATTCGAGAGATAAGCGAAAAAGCCCAAGTCTCAAGTCAAATGGTAAAAGAGACCTCTCAGGCTGTGTTTGAAACAAAAGAGCTTGCAGAAAAGTTAAAGGAAGCCACTTTTGAGATAGAGGATGTAGTAAACCTTATAAACAACATTGCTGAGCAGACAAATCTCCTTGCCCTAAACGCCTCGATCGAGGCTGCAAGAGCAGGCGAAGCTGGGAAGGGCTTTGCCGTCGTTGCAAACGAAGTAAAAGAGCTTGCAAGGCAAACCCAGTCTGCAACTAAAGAGATAAAACAGAAGATAGACTTTTTGGTGCAGGCAACAGGCAATGTTTCAAATTCTGTTGAAGGAATTGTTAGCCTGATTAAGAATGTTGAGGATGCAGCAACAACCATTGCCTCGGCGGTTGAGGAGCAGACCATCGTGGTAAACTCCGTGTTCGAGCATATTTCAAGCGTAAGAGACAAGGTGATGATAACTGATGATCAGGCTCAAGCGATAAAGAGAGAGGCCGAAGCCTTAAAAGAACTCTCCGAAAGACTAAAGAGACAAGCAGAGGCTGTAAAAGAGGTAGCAAACCAGATAAAGGAGCTAAGCGACCAGTTCAAAGTGTAGATATTTTATGGAGGCGTTTGATGTCGAGTCTTAGAGAAAAAGTCTATGAAGCGGTGTTTGAGGAAAACGCAACCTTAAAGCAGGAAAAACTAAAAGCTCTTTTGGGAAGCCTAAACAATGAAGGATATGTAGGAAGGTCTATTTATCCTCTTTACAAGAAAATTAGCCAAGGCTTTCTTGGGTTTACGGTGCCAGCCTTTAACCTTAGGATTTTGACCTATGACCTTGCAAGGACTATCTTTAGAGTTGCCAAGAGGCTAAATGTAGGGGCGGTAATCTTTGAGATTGCCCGATCGGAGATGGGCTACACTAAGCAGAGCCCCCTTGAGTATGCGGTATGTGTTCTTGCAGCAGCGCGGGATGAAGCCTATCCTGGTCCGGTTTTTCTTCAGGGAGACCACTTCCAAGCAAACAGAAAATCCTACTTCGCTAACCCAGATGCTGAAAAAAGGCTCCTTATAAACTTGATCGAACAAGCAATAACATCCCAGTTTTACAACATTGACATCGATGCTTCAACCCTTGTTGACCTGGAAAAAGAAGACATCATGGAACAGCAAAGGGAAAACTATGAGCTCACCGCTGAGCTTGCCGAGTTTATAAGAAGCATAGAGCCTAAGGGGATCACGGTAAACCTTGGCGGAGAAATCGGAGAGATCGGTGGCAAAAACAGCACCCCTGAGGAGCTAAGAGCCTTCCTCGAAGGCTTTAGGCAAACCTTCAAAGGCGAGGTTGGTCTCTCAAAGATAAGCGTTCAGACGGGCACAAGCCATGGAGGAGTGGTCTTACCCGATGGGTCCATAGCCCAGGTTGCTTTAGATTTTAAAGTTCTTCGAACCCTTTCTCGGATTGCCCGAGAAGAGTTTGGGTTGGCAGGAGCAGTTCAGCACGGAGCCTCAACCCTTCCTGAGGAATACTTCGAGCTTTTCCCGGAGAACGAGTGCGTTGAAGTGCATCTGGCTACGGGTTTGCAGAACTTCATCTATGACCACAGAGCCTTGCCCGAAGATTTTAGACAGAGAATATACGCTTATCTGAAAGAAAACTTTGCTCAAGAATGGAAGGAAGGGCTTACTGAAGCTCAATTTATCTACAAAACGAGAAAAAAGGGATTTGGAGCCTTTAAAAAGGATTGGTGGGACCTCCCTCAAGAGGTGTTAGATAGCATCTTTTCCGACATGGAATCTTATTTTGAGAAGGTCTTTCTTAAGCTTCGGGTAGATAACACCTTGGATTTAGTTAAGGCTCAGCTACACCTTTGATAAAACTTTCCAGGAAGGCTCTTCACTAACCCCTTAAGCTCAAGCTCGGTTATCAAGGATAAAAGCTGGGGAAGGTCAAACCCTGTTTGTGCTAGGAGATTTTCAAAATGCGTTGGGTATTGACTTAAACATTCTAAGATCCTTCTTTCCTCTTGAGAGACTTCTAAAGATGCGACCTCTTCCTTTCCTTTCTCAAGAGGCTTATACTCTATTCCTAAGTGATAAAGGATGTCTTCTGCTGAGGTGACAGGAATAGCCCCGTTTTTGAGGAGGTAGTGCGTTCCTTGGGACTGCTCGGAAAAGATGTTTCCCGGGCAGACGAAAACATCCCTCCCCTGGTCCTGAGCCCATTTTGCGGTGATTAATGTTCCGCTTCTTCTTCCAGCTTCCACAACTAAAACACCCTGAGAAAGTCCGCTAATGACCCTGTTTCTTCGGGGAAAGTTTTCTCTTTTTGGGCGGGTTCCTAAGGGGAACTCGGAAACAATAGCCGAGCCGGAATCAAGGATCTTCAAAAAGAGGTCTCTATTCTCTGGCGGATAGATGATGTCAAGCCCTGTTCCAAGGACGGCAACTGTTTTCCCTCCTTCCTTTAGAGTAGTTTTATGGACCAAAGTATCAATACCTCGGGCTAATCCTGAGACAGTGGTCAACCCTGCTTCGACAAGATCGGGGACAAATTTTTCGACTATCTCCTTGCCATAAGGGGTTGGCTTTCTTGTCCCCACGATGGCTAAAGTAGAATTAAGAGAAAGCTCACCTAACACATAAAGAAAAGGTGGTTTGTATGGTATATTTTTAAGGATTTCCGGGTAGTCCTCTTCCTTATAGTAGATAATCCTAATTTTTGACCTTTCGCATTTTTTTAATTCCTCTTTAGCAATTCTAAAAATCTCTTTTTCAGAATAAGGAAAAACCTTTAAGATTGAGCTTGTTTCTTCTTCCTCAAATATTTTGCAAAGCTTAAAAGTTGACCTTTCCTTAAGATAAAACCCAAGAAGCAAAAGCTTTTCTTTTTCAAGGTCAAGGGAAGCTTCATCTACTGATTGAAGCATAGGGTGAAAGAGTTTTCGTTCTTATTTAGCGTGGCGTAAGGCTTGATAAGCTCTGCGACCTTTTCTAAATTTTGAAGGTTCAAGGACCCACTCCAACTGAAGGTCACGCAAGGCTTGGGCTCTGAGGAAATGGCTATCTTCAACTCGCTTCCTTCGTTCAAAGCTTGATAAAGCTCCGCTTCAACAAGACAAAGTAAGCCAAGGAGGATGTTGTAATGAAGCTTAACAGTAGCTTTTGATTTTTCTATCACTTCTTTTTTTATTTTATGCTTAAACCTTAAGTCAGCCTCCCAAAAGAGCGTCTCTTTTTGCATGACCTCAAAGAGGTCCCAAGGTCCCTCATCCTCGCAGATTAGGTCAGCTAAGGCAATGTTAAGCTGGTTGTTATGCTTATCAAGGGAGGACATCATTTTTTGGAAAAGGGCTAAGCCCTCTTCTGTTAGATATTTTGAGGGATTAAGCATGATACGCTGAAGAGGAAGATACACCCCTTGAAGGGACCCGCGTAGATTGTGAAAATAGCCCTGAACAAAGGCTCCAAGGATAGCCTTCCTACAAAAATCTTTATCCATTCTTCAACACCTCCCTATCCGTTAAGGATTTTCTTAAGGTTAAAGGGTCGACAAACTGGATCTCAAGACCATAGGGTATGCCAAGGGCAAGCCTGCTAAGTTTAAGCTTAAAGGGGGAAAGAAATTCCTTTAAAAATTCAGCAGTAGCATTGCCAGATAGCGTAGGCGATAAAGCGAGGATAACCTCTTCTACTTCATTTTCTTCAAGCAGACCTTTTAGCTCCTCTAAAGGTAGGTCGTGAGCTGTTATCCCTTCCCTCGGAGATAAAAGATAGTGGAGCACAAAGTAAGTTCCGTTGAAGAGGCTAAGGCTCTCGATGGCGTATAAGGTGACTGGGCTTTCGACTATACATAGCAATCTCCGGTTGCGGGAATTATCAAGACATATTGAGCAGAGCTCATCTTCAGAAAGGTTTCGACATTTCTTACAAAGCTTTACCTTCTTAGGAAGTTCGGAGATAAGAAAAGAGAGCTCTTCGCAAAGTTCTGGCTTTGAAAGGAGATAGAAGACGATCCTTGTTGAGCTTCGCTCTCCAAGCCCAGGGAGCTTGGCTAACTTTTCAATTAGACTTTTTAAGACCCTTGGATAGATGTTTTTTGAAGCGGTTAGCATCCCTTTTAAATTTTAAAAACCAGGCAACTTAAACCCAGGCGGTAGAGGAAGTCCACCGGTAAGCTTCGAGAGCTCCTCCTCTACCATAGCTTTAGCCTTCCGAAGAGCCTCGTTCACTCCTGCAACGATTAGGTCTTCAAGCATCTCTTTTTCTTCTAAGTTTATTAATTCCTTCTCTATCTCTATGCGGATTATCTCCTGCCTTCCATTGGCTACAACTTTTACCATACCCCCACCAACCTGAACCTCAACCTCCCTTGTCTCAAGCTCCTTTTGCATCTCTTCAATCTTTTGCTGCATCCGCTGCACTTCTTTAAAAAGCTTCTGCAACTCCTTTGGTAAGCCCATTTTTATTCTCCTTTAGCTGGTTGTATGTAGGCTATCTTTGCAGATAAGATGTTCATGATGGCTTGAACCTCTGGTCTATTCTTTACCTCCTCAGGGTCTCGCCTCTTTTGCTTCACTTCAAACTCTACCTCCTTCCCAAAAAACTTTAACACAAGGTCTTTAAGTTTATCCCGATAGGCTGAAGTCAAGAGAGGATAATCCTCTTCAAGAAGGAAGACCATCTTATTATCCCTTTCCTCAGGCTTAGGAACGCTCTCTAACAGGGCTCTAAATGTAGCACCCTCCTTTCCTAGAATATCAATAAACTCTTCCCACTTCACTTCCTTTTTTTCTTCCTTTGCTACCTTGTTGGCTGTAACGGTCTCATCCCAAGCATCAGCGAGGGGTCTCTTTCTTTTTTCTTCTTTTGCGTCCTCTTTAGGCTCTGCTTTTAGCTCAACTTTAGTCTCTACTTTAGGCTCGACCTTTCTATCCTCCTCCAGCTCAGAAGCCACCAAAGTCTCGGTTGGTAATTTTTCAAGAAGTGTGTCAATGGAGATAAACTTTTCGTACTCACATATTTTAGCTATCATCAACTCAAACTGAAATTGGGGATAGATAGAACGCCTTATAGCCTCAAGCCCTTTATAAAGAGCTTGATAGATTAAAAGAAAATCCTCTTTGTTTCCCAAGAAAAGAAGGTCCTTAAGCAAGCGAAAATCTATTCCTTTATCCGCAAGCACTTCTTGAGAAAAGATTTTAGCTAAAAAAAGCTCCCGGAAGAGGTGGGTTAGCCTTTCGGTAAAGGAGATAATATCCACTCCCTTTTCATAAAGATTCTGCACAAGTTCCATGGCTTTTTTTAAGTCTCGCTCAATCAAGGCTTTTGCCAGGTCCTCAAAGATCATCTCTTCATGCCAGCCAAAGCTATAGAGAAGGTCTTCCTTGGTCCTAACCCCGTAAGCCATTGCTTGGTCAAGAAGAGAAAGAGCATCTCTTAGGCTTCCTTGTGCCTCTCTCGCTATGAGTTCAAGAGCAGGTTGATCAATTTGATAGTTTTCAAGCTGGCATATCCTCTGTAAATGGTTAAAAATTAGCTTAAAATCAAGCCGTCTAAATTCATAGCGTTGACAACGGGAGATAATGGTAGGGGGAAGCCTGTTTGGCTCAGTTGTGGCAAGGATAAAGTAGACATGAGATGGAGGCTCCTCTAAGGACTTAAGAAGAGCGTTGCTTGCCTCTTTGGTTAGCATGTGAGCTTCGTCGATGATGTAAACTTTGGCTTTACCCTTTGCGGGAGCATATTTTAGGGCATCGATAATCTCCCTAATCTGGTCTATTCCACGGTTTGAGGCTGCATCTATTTCCAAGACATCAACATGAATACCCTTCATTATCTCAACGCAGGATTGACACTGGTTGCAGGGTTCATACACCTCGGGATTGATATTCTGACAATTCAAAGCCTTGGCTACAATCCTTGCCAAAGTGGTCTTGCCTGTTCCTTTTATCCCAGCAAAAAGAAGGGCATGACTAAGCTTGTTCCTTCTTAGGGCATTGACAATCGTTTTAACAACCGCAGACTGCCCAACAACTTCGGAAAATTTTTGTGGTCTATACTTTCTGGCAAGGACTAAGTAGGACATGCTTTGACTATTTTACTTACATATAGTCAAAAAACAAGACCCGCAAAGGTTGTTTCATAAACCCTCGCCTTATGGGTTGGTTAAGTAAAAAGCTTCAGGAAAACTTCCCCTACCATATTCTTTCTGAGCGAAGGTATCCCTTATATCTTATTTGTCTCCATGAGGCTGTACTAAAAATGTTTTTGTGCAAGCCCTCCTGCTGTCGCCCTAAGCCTAATTTTTTGTCGCCCCGAGACGTCAGCCGAGGGGGTCCCTCGGCGCTTGCGCGCCTCGGGATGACATCCCGGACGCCGTCCCGAACGAAGTGAGGGATGCCTCGCTATCGCTCGATGGAACTTTTTTAAACAGCTCTTTTGTCTCCCTTGATTTTTAAAGCTTTAATATTATGATTATGAAAATCTTTTGGAAAAGACCTTGCTAAGGAGCCATTTAACGGACAAATTTTTTTAAGCTATTCAAAAAAGAAAAAGGACGGATTAGATGCCAAAGATTAAGGTTGCTGATTTAGCGGTTGAGCTAAACCTCCCTGTAGAAGAACTAATTTTGAAGTTAAAAGATTCTGGTTTTAGCATAAAAGGCGCCCAGAGTCTGCTTTCGGTAGAGGAAGTGGAAAGGATTAAAGAGATGTTTAAACCTAAGAGAGAATTCATAGTAATAAAAAAGGAAGAGGTTGAGGTAGCTCAGGAACAACCTAAAAAAAGGAAACTTATCATAAAAAAGAAAGTTCAGCCTACAGAAGAAGTTCAACCAAAGCCTGAAGAAAAGCTTATTTCCGAAGAAGCTAAGGTAGAGGGTGAAAAGGTAGAAGTTGAAATAGAAGAAGCAAAGGAGATAAAAGAAAAAGAAAAAAAAGAAACAGAAAAACCTGAGGAACCATCTGCAAAGAGGGTAGTCACAGAATTTAAACCACGAAGAGAACGCTACAGAAAAAAAGAAGAAAAGCCAGAAATAACACCTCCTCCTCAGCCCATTCCGGAAAAACTTGAAAAGGAAGAAAAGAAGAAAAAGGAAAAGATAAAGGCTGAAGAGAAAAAACCAAAGAAAAAACCCTCGGCTTTAAAAAAGGAAAGAGAAGTAAAAGAGGAGATCGAAGATTTCTTTTTTGAGGAGGAGCCTACAGAGCTTTTTGAAGAAAGACCTGAGGAAAAAGAAAAACCAAGTATCCCAGCCAAAAAGGAAAAGCCAACCAAAGAGCCTTCAAGACCTTCAACCCTACCCCCAAAGGAAAGGAAAATAAAGGTCTATGAGACCATTCAAGTTGGTGAGCTTGCTAAATTAATGGGTGTTAAGGTTGGTGAACTTTTGAAAAAAGCTTTAATGATGGGGCTTCCCCTCACCATAAATCAATCTATCGATGCTGATACAGCGGCAATTCTTGCCGATGAGTTTGGGTTCAAAGTAGAAAAAGCTCCTGTTGAGGAGGAGCTTCTTCTACAGTATGTTCCTCCAAAGGAAGAGGAGCTTAAGCCAAGACCACCTGTGGTCACAGTAATGGGGCATGTTGACCATGGGAAAACCACTCTTCTAGACGCCATACGAAAAACTGATGTGGCAAGCAGAGAAGCTGGCGGAATCACCCAACACATCGGGGCCTATAAAGTAACGCTTGAAGATGGAAGGCAGATAACTTTTATTGACACGCCTGGGCATGAAGCCTTTACCACCATGAGAGCAAGGGGGGCTCAGGTCACAGACATTGTCATTCTTGTGGTAGCGGCAGACGATGGCGTCATGGAACAAACCAAGGAAGCCATCGAGCATGCGAGGGCAGCTGGAGTGCCAATAGTTGTGGCTATAAACAAGGTCGATAAGTCTAACGCTAATCCCGAAAGGGTTAAGAGCCAACTTGCCGAGCTTGGGCTTGTCCCTGAGGAATGGGGTGGCGACACGCTTATGGCTAACATTTCAGCCAGAAACAGGATTGGCATTGAAGAGCTTCTTGAGCTTGTTTTACTTCAGGCTGAAATGTTAGACCTAAAAGCAGCTTACGATAGACCAGCAAGAGGAAGGGTAATCGAAAGTCGGCTTGACAAAGGCAAGGGACCGGTGGCCACGGTCCTAATTCAAGAAGGGACGCTTAGGGAAGGAGATGTCTTCGTCTCGGGGCAGACCTTCGGTAGGATTAGGGCGATGTTTGATAGCCTTGGGCAAAGGGTAAAGGAGGCAACCCCTTCTACTCCGGTTGAAATTTTAGGATTTGAAGACCTGCCACAGGCAGGGGATGACTTTATCGTCGTTGAGGATGAAGAGAAGGCAAGGAAGATCGCCGAGTATCGGCAAAGAAAGGCAAGAGAAGCTGAAGCGGCAAAGCAAACCAAGATATCCTTAGAGAAGCTCTTTGAAAAGCTAAAAGAGGGTGAGCTCAAAGAGCTTAAGATTGTCCTTAAGGCCGATACACAAGGAACGCTCGAAGCCTTGGATGCCTCATTACAGAAGCTATCGACTGCTCAGGTTAAAGTAACGATAATCAGGAAGGGCATTGGGGCCATAACCGAAAGTGATGTAATGCTTGCCTCGGCATCTGAGGCTATTGTCATTGGTTTTAATGTTAAGCCAACCTCGCAAGCTAAAGAAACAGCCAAGCAAGAAGGAGTAGACATTCGCTTCTATGATGTTATTTACCATCTTCTCGAAGACATCAAGAAGGCGATGGAAGGGTTGC
>Ga0308408_1001174_pt1 | contig 12702 bp, 9 predicted proteins | sample HotsprSampleMSe3_FD_203466 | JGI IMG/M metagenome (GOLD analysis project Ga0308408, IMG submission 203466) | Hot spring phototrophic mat microbial communities from Mushroom Spring, Yellowstone National Park, Wyoming, United States - 20060912_MSe3 ... | reverse complement strand
AGGAAATCGCTCAGGCGCTCAACATCAGCGATCAGACCGTCAAGAACCACATCACGTCGATCCTGCGCAAGTTGGCGGTCAACGACCGTACCCAGGCAGTGATCTATGCGCTCCGCCACGGCTGGATTAAGCTGGAGGATACCGAGGACGGTCTCCCTGGCCCCGCCCCTAGTTTCGGTCGCGAGCGCGGACGACGCTAGCGCCGGCTGAATTGCCGCTCCAGTTCCTCGGTGCTCAGATGAACCACCGTCGGGCGCCCATGCGCGCAGGCGTTGGGGACGCGGCACTGCTCGAGTTGGCGAATCAGTTCGCGCATCTCGGGAAGCGAGAGTTCCTGTCCCGCCCGGATCGCTGAGTGACAGGCTGTGCTGATGGCCACGCGCTCGAGCGGGGTCGTGCCGCGCCCACCCGCTGCGAGGTCGTCGAGCACGGCGATCAGGACCTGCTCGATGCTGCGTTGGACGACTGCCGGAACCGCCCGGACAGCGACCGCAGCCCCACCGAAGGGCTCGAGTTCCCAGCCGAGCTGGACCAGCGCGTCGCGGTAGCGCTCGACGGTGGCCAGTTGCACGGGAGAAAGCTCGAGCACCAGCGGCTCCAAGAGCACCTGCTGCTCGACACCACGTGCTTCCAGCTGCGCGAGCAACCGATCCAGCAGGATCCGCTCATGGGCAGCATGCTGGTCGATCAGATACATGCCGTCCGGCCCCTCGGCGATGATGTAGGCTTGCCGAACTTGCCCCAACACGCGCAGGACCGGCAGCCAGTTCGCCGAGTCGGCCGAGCGAGTGCTCGATGGAGCATCGACCAGTTCTTCGGGCGTGCCAGGGCGGCTGCTGCCGAGTTCCCGCGTCGGATCAGCGACCTGGAGGCGACGTTGCACGACTGACGGCGAAAGCGGGCTGAACGTCACCGGTGGCGGTGGGTTTTCCGGCACGTGAGCCAAGAGGGTGCGGCGGACTGCCTCGTACACCGCAGCGGCCACCGCTCGCTCGTCAGCGAAACGCACTTCGCGCTTAGTCGGGTGCACATTGACGTCGACCCGATCCCCAGGCAGCGACACCGCGACGACCCCGATCGGGTAGCGTCCGACCATCAACAAGGTGTGATAGGCCTGTTCGATCGCTGCCACGAGGGTGCGGCTCTCCACCCAACGCTGATTGACCAGCACGAACAGCGCTTGCCGGTTAGGACGAGACACGCGGGGGAGACCGACTGCCCCCTGGACCACGATCTCGCCCGCACGGTACTCCTCGAGCCGGAGCAGCTGCGTCGCCGTCTCGGCTCCGTACACTCCGATCAGCGCATCGAGGAGATCACCGCTCCCGCTGGTCGCTAGCACCGTTCGTCCGTCGTTCGTGAGTTCGAACCGGACCTCCGGATGGGCCAGAGCGAGCGCAGCGAGCGTCCGTTGGATGAGGGCAGCCTCGGTCGCATCCTGGCGCAAGAAACGCCGTCGAGCCGGGACATTGGCGAAGAGATCGCGAACGGTCACCACGGTTCCCGGCGCAGCCCCGATCGGCTCGACCCGCCCGGGGCGTCCGTAACGAACGAGCAACCGCGCTCCATAGGGAGCATCCGGTACCCGCGAGACGATCTCGCACTCGCTGACCGCGCTGATCGCCGCCAGGGCCTCGCCGCGGAAGCCATAGCTCGCGAGCCTCGCCAAGTCCTCGAAGCGGTGCAGTTTGGAGGTAGCATGCCGCTCGACGGCCAGCGGCAGCTCGTCCGGTGGAATCCCCGTCCCGTCATCCTGGACACGGATCGACTCTCGGCCACCCGCGACGATCTCGACGCGGATCGTCCGAGCGTCCGCATCCAACGCATTCTCGACGAGCTCCTTGACGACCGATGCCGGTCGCTCGACGACTTCACCGGCAGCGATCCGTCGAACGGTCGCCTCGTCCAGCCGGACGATCGGCATGACGACGTTCCCCCTCGCGCCAGTATACCCCTAGAGAAGCACGGCAAGAGGCAAGCGCTCCCGCCCACTCGGAACCCAGGAGAAGCCACCAGTGCGCACCCGGGAGAGACCTGCCGAGCAGACCTCGCCCGCTTGCCGGTGCACTCTTTTTGCGGTAGGGTACGCGCTGAGGAGAGGCGACGAGCGACGACCGAGGGGTAGGCGTGAACCAGCGGACGATCACGGTCAGCTTCAGCCACATCGAGACTACCAAGATCTTGATTCCCGCCCTGGAAGCACTGTTGCTGCGCGTTCACGAACTCGTTCAGGATGCCGAGGATGAGCCCCCGTATGCGCGCTGGGTGCGCGACACGTCGTATGACTTGCTGGCTGCACTCCGGCAACAGCTGAGTGCGGTGCGCTGGGGCGAGGGGCTCCTCCGCATCGAGCTGGATCCCGATCGGGTGGGACTGTTGGCAGCAGCGCTCGGGGGTCTGCGGCGCCGGATGGAAACGACTGACCGCGAGGGCACGACATCAGCGCTCACCGTGACGCGCCAGCGCCTCTGGTTGACGATACCGTTCGAATTCCCGTTGGCCTGGTGGTTGAGTCACGATGTCGTCCAGGGCGAATTGCTCCCCCTTCTGCGAGCCTCGTACGCCCGTACTGATGATGCCAGCGAGCGATCGCATGCCGAGCGCATCCTGCGCAGCACCGAGCGGGTACTGAGCCTGAGCGATTCCGAGGCCCTTCGCCTGGAAACGGCCCTCGCCGACTTGGCCTGGTTGGCGACAGCGGCCGAGCGGACACCCTCTGCCCGGCGCCTCCATGGCCTCTTGGAGCACCTCCTCGACCCGCTCGTCCAAGAACGCTACCGAACCTATCGTTCGGGTCAACGCGAGCGTGTCACCGGCCAGTCGCACGCCACGTTCACCCCGCCCAGTGGAGACGGGCCAGCATCGCACAGCCGGAGCCGAGCAGAAGCGGATACTGCCGCCCGACCACCATCGGCCACTGCTGCACCCGGACAGCCAGGTTCGGTGTGGCGGCGCCTGGCTGCTGCCATGCTCGATGGAATCGTGTTCTGGGTATTCTCCGCCCTTTTGGGTGCTCTCGTGTCTGTCTTGTTCGTCGGTGAGTCACCCGGGCTCGTCGTTCTTCCCCCAGGCGTCTACGATGCGCTCAGCTCGCTGATCGGATTGGCGCTCGGGATCGGCGTCCCCTATGCCTATTGGGTGTATCCGGTCGGGCGGTGGGGCGCGACGTTGGGCAAGCGAGCCTTCGGTCTCCTGGTCGTCGATCGACGAGGTGCGCCCCCGGGGCAGGCCAAGGCACTCGGCCGAGCGTTGCTCGTGATCCTTCTCGGTGGGCTCGCTCTCTTGCCCTGGTGGCCGGTCCCCTTCCGGATCGATCGCCGTGGTCTGCACGACTTGGCCACGGACGTGTGGGTCATCGAAGGAACGTAGGACCAATCGAGCGGCAGCGCTGGGTGGAGGGTCCGGGTCGGGCATGGGAGCAGCGTTCGCGACTAGGGTCAGCGGAAGAGAGACCGAGGAAGGAACGTGGCGCAGCCGAGTGTGGTTCAGTGAGGCGTCCGGGAGCTGAAGAACGGCTCGACATCGATCGGTGAGGAAAGCGAGGCAGGAGGACTGCGCGCTGAGATCACCGCGCCTGCTGCCCCCTCCTGCCTCGTGCGTCGACCCGTGCACGCCCCACCCGCGGGGTTGAGCAGTGCAAAGGGCCTTCAGAACCCCGTCACGGCAGTGCGCCCCGGTCGCTCACCCTGCCTGACCGCGCGCTCCGCGCGGAACCGATCGAGGCGAGGAGAGAGAAGGCATAGCGCGTTCGCATTCCCTGTCTTGCGAGACGCCGACCCGTCGATGGTGCCATTGGACCACCTCCCTCTTGCGTACTCAGTGGGAGTCTGCTACTCTATGGGTACCGACCGACGACAGATCCGCGTCATGACGTGGAGTGTTCGAAAGGTCAAACACCATGGCACTTCTGCGTACGGCAGAACGGACAGCGGTTTCGGCAGCACCGCGCACATCCCGGCTGGGACGCGATTTCTGGCTCGGGTATGCTTTGACACTTCCTGCCTTCGTCGTGGTGGTTGGGCTGGTCGCTTATCCCCTCGGCTACGCGTTCTGGCTCTCGTTGCAGGACATCAAGGTAGGCGGGCAAGGCCAATTCATCGGCCTGGGTAATTACGCACGCTTGCTCTTGGATAGCGAAAGCCGGATCTACGGACTGTTCTGGAACAGCGTGAAGGTAACGGCACTCTACACCGCGGGCGCACTGGCCGGCAAGTTCATCATCGGCATGATCAGTGCTATTATTCTGCATTCACAGATACGGGCTCGCCATTTTTGGCGAACTCTCTTGTTCATACCCTGGGCCATTCCAGCAGTGGTATCTGCGTTCACCTGGAAATGGATCTACAATGATGTCAATGGCGTCCTCAATACGCTCCTGACGAATCTCGGGCTCGTCGAGCGCCCGATCCTGTTCCTGGCTGACCCCAAGCTCGCTCTCTGGTCCGTCCTGATCGCCGCAATCTGGCAAGGGTCACCCTTCTGGACGATGACCTTTCTGGCAGGTCTCCAGGCCATCCCGCGCGAACTGTACGAAGCTGCGGCGATCGATGGTGCAAATCCACTGCAGCAGTACTTCCGTATCACTCTGCCCCTGCTCACCCCAGTGATCACGGTGACCGTCATGCTCTCCGCTATCTGGACTTCCAACGCGATCCAGTACGTCTACATCCTCACCAACGGTGGACCAGCTAACGTCACCGAAACCTTCCCGTTGCTGGCTTACCACGAGGGGATGACCGCTTACGATCTGGGGATCGCGTCGGCCATCCCGCTCGTCTTCTTCCCGATTTTCGCGATCCTCATCTACTTCCTCACTCGACGCATGCTGCGCCAGGAAGGATGAAGCGATGGCCGAGGCGATCCGTCCAGTCGAATCATCCCGACCAGGCGAGCGCGGGCTCATCCTCTGGCTCACGCAAAAGAACCGCGCCTACTACCTCGTCGGCTATCTTCTGCTGCTCGCACTCGCGCTCTGGACGCTCTTCCCGGTGTACTGGCAATCGGCGACCTCCCTGCGCGCCGATGTCGATCTTTTCAGCCCCACTGTGACACTGGTTCCCCGTGTCCTTACTGGCGAGCACTACGAGAAGATTCTCGGTCCCAGTTACCCCTTCCTCCGCCAGCTTCGCAACAGCGCTGTCGTCGCGGTCGCCACCACGGTCGTCTCCACGCTGCTCGGAGCCATGGCAGGGTATGCACTCACCCGGCTCCGCTTCGCCGGACGCACGGTTCTGGCACGCTTGCTCGTCTATGCTTACCTGGCTCCAGGCACGATCCTCTTCATCCCGCTCTTCGTCATGATGAGTCGGCTCGGCTTGCGCGATAACCTGGTCGGACTCACGCTCGCCTACCTCACGTTCACGGTTCCCTTCGCGACCTGGATGCTCATGGGCTATTTCCGTACCGTTCCGATCGAACTCGAGGAAGCCGCGCTCATCGACGGTGCGAGCCGGTGGCAGGTCCTCTGGCGCATCATGGTTCCCCTGTCCGGTCCTGCGCTCGTCGTCGCTGCGGTCTTCGCCTTTACGCTCTCCTGGAACGAGTTCCTCTATGCGCTGGTCTTGCTGCAGAAACAGCAAGTCATGACCGCTCCCGTTGGGCTCGCCGCGTATGTGGTCGGGGACCAGTACTACTGGGGACAGATGATGGCCGCTGCGACCATCATGTCCCTCCCGCCGCTCGTGATCTACCTCTTCGGGCAACGCTGGGTGATCGCTGGTTGGACAGCTGGAGCAGTCAAGGATTGAGGGAACGAGAGGAGGAGACCCATGGCCAACGTTTTCTCCCGTCGCCGATTTCTCGCCGTGACCGCAGCCACGCTGGGCGCAACGCTGGCCGCTTGTGCCGGTGGCGGGCAAGCTACGCCGACTCCAGCCCCGCAACCCAGCCCGACACCTGCACCGGCCGCGACTCCCACCCCGGTTGCTGCTACTACGCCGACACCGGCTGCCGCCCCGACCCCGACCGCTGTCGCCGCCCAAGCGCCTGCACTCACCCCGATCCCGGGTCGTGAAGTCGTGGTCTGGCAAACGGTCGACTATCTCCCCGAGACGACTGCACTCATCAAGCAGCGGCTCGAGGAGATCGCCCAGAAGAACGGTTTCACCATCTCCTTCGAGGAAATTCCCAACAACCCGCAAGGCTACAACCGCTTCAATGCGGCCGTTCAAGCGGGAACGCCGCCGGATATTTACCGGCTCTACGATTATCAGACCCAGTTCTGGCGGGCTCAGGGGCAAACGACCGATGTCACCGATCTGGTTGCTCCCTTCATTCAGCAGAAGGGAGGTGTCTGGCAACCGGTCGAGCTGACCTGCACCTTCAAGGGACGCTGGTATGCTTCACCGCTCGCTGTTAATGCCTGGCCTTTCCATACGCGCCAGGATCTTCTCGATCAGGCTGGCTTCAAGTACCCGGCCAACTGGGACGAGCTTCGCCAGCAGGGGAAGGCGCTCACCAAACCACCGCTCTACTACTACGGCATGACGCTCGGCCGGATCAATGACACCAATAACCACACCCTCGGCATGGTCTGGACTTTCGGTGGGAAATTGCAGAACGAGGACGGCTCGCTCGCCGTGACCGCTGATGACAAAGCTTGGCTCGACTGCCTGGCGCTGATTCAGACCATGTATGTCGAAGACCAGATCATCCCGCCCGGATCCGTCAACTGGAATGATGGTGACAATAATCAGGGCTTCCAGAGCGAGCAGCTCGTCCTCACCTCGAACCCGACGAGCATCTACAACTGGTTGCTCAAGAACAAGCCGGAACTTGCCCAGAAGACACGGTTCTACAGCTACCCAGCTGGTCCAGCTGGTTCATTCGGCCAGGTCGACGTCTGGACGGAAGGACTGTTCAAGAACGGGAAGGGTGGTGACAACGCACGCATCCTCCTCGTCGCTCTCATGGATCCGGTCTGGTACGAGAACTACATCAACGAGCAGCTCAAAGGGCGCTTCATCCCCTGCTGGAAGGACATGATCGAGCATGACCTCTGGCAAAAGAATGAACTCTACAGCGAGTACCAGAAGATCATCTCCACCGGACGGATCATGGCCTACGCTGCACCACCGCTCGGGGCTTTCGGCGAACTCGCCACTAAGTTCGTGATCGGCGACATGATGCAGGACCTCTGCGTCCGGCGACTCTCGCCGCGCGAGGCACTGGCCAACTTCGTGAAAGCTGCGCAGGAGATCTGGAGCAAGCCCGAGAACCGGGCCTGAACTGGAACAATTCGTAGGATCTCGTGCGGGGGATGCGTGACGCGTCCCCCGCTGCCATCATGCCACAGCGAGGACAGATCGATGACGACCGCCCGCGTTCGCTTCGGCGATACCGCTCGCGCACCGCTCCTGGCTGGCTGTGCGACTTTCGCGCGACTCCTCGCACCGACGCTTGGTCCGCTGGGGCGTACGGTCGTCATCGAACAAGTGCTGAAGCCTGGCTCAGTCGAGGTACTCTCCACTGCTGCTCTCATCGCGCGCCGGACCTTCCGGCTGCCCGATCCGTTCGAGAACGCTGGAGCCATGCTGCTCCGCCATGCGGTCTGGCGCGTCTACGAAGAGACCGGGGACGGCACAGCGACCACCGCCGTGCTCGCCGCTCGCCTCCTCCGCGAGTTGCACCAGCTGCTGATTGCCGGCCTTGCGCCGACGGCACTCAGCCGCGCACTCGACGAGAGCGAGACGCTCGTCCGGCATACACTCCGCTCGCTCGCCCGACCGGTCGACGATATCCGCGACCTAGCGGGTCTTCTGGCACCGCTGGACCTCTCTCCCGAAAGGACCAGCGAGTTTCTCGAGAATCTGGAGGCACTCGGTCCCGAAGGAATCGTCCTGGTCGATCCGAGCGAGCGCAGCGAGATTCGCTGCGAACTCGTTCAGGGCGTGCACTGGCAGAGTCGTCTCCTCGCACCGGAACTCCTTCCCTCCGGCCAGGCACGCTGGCAGCTCGTCGAGCCGCGCATCGTGCTCACCGACTGGACGGTGAGCGAATCGGAACAACTCCTCCCGATCCTCGAAGCGTGTGCCCGACATCGGGTTCGCCGCTTGTTCATCGTCGCTGGTCAACTCGAAGGCCAAGCCCTCGCACTGCTCGCCGCCAATCTGGCTCGGGGTATTCTGGAGCAGGTCGCCGCCGTTGCCGCGCCATCGGTCGGCCTCCAGCAGATCCGCATCCTCGAAGATCTGGCCGCCCTGACCGGCGGCCGTGCCATCCGACACCAGGCAGGCGAGCGTTTGGAGGATGTTCGCATCGGCGATCTCGGCAGTGCTCGCCAGGTCACCGGCACGCGGTGGACCTTCGCGATCCTCGGTGGGCGCGGCCAGCGGGCAGCGATCCAGCAGCGGATCGCCCTGGCCGAGGCCGAACTGGCAGCGGCAAGCGACGAAGACGACCGTCGGCGAGCACGCGAGCGCCTGGCCAGACTGCACGGCACCTTCCTCCAGGTCCGCGTCGGTGCCGCGACCCCGACCGAGCGAGCGTATCGACTGTCCATGGTGGAGCGACTCGCGCGCACCATCCAGATCGCCCAAGCGAGCGGTCTTCTGCCCGGTGGAGGCGCGAGCTTCGCCGTTGCGGCGCGCGCACTTGCGGACGACGGAACGAGCCGCTCACCGGAAGAACGCGCCGTCTTCCGCGCTGTCCGCAAAGCATTGCTCGAACCGTTGTGGACCCTCGTCGCCAATGCTGGACGGGATCCAGCCACCGTCACAACCCGCGCGCTCGCCGTCGCGCCGGATTTGGTTTACGATGTGTGCGCTGACCGCTGGGTCGAGCCCTGGTCGGCTCGTCTGCTCGATCCGCTCGGCGTCCTCGAAGCGGCAGTCCAGACCAGTTGGAGCCTGGCACGGAGCTTTCTCACCACCGAAGTCCTCGTCCACCGGACCTGGCCCGCATCGAGCGCTGAGCCCTGAACACGAGGGGATCGTTACCCATGACACGAGTAGCCTGGCAGCGGCTCGTCCGGCCGACCGGCGGCGCGGTACTCTCCCTCGCCACCGATGGGCACATCCTCCTTGCGGGAACAGCCAGTGGCGCATTCGTAGCAACGCAGCCAGGCGAGACTTGGGTACCCCTCCCCTTTCCGGCGAACTGGGGGCGCTTGGAATTGGCGAATCCGGTCGCGATCGCTCCCTGGGGCGATCGCTACATCGCGACACCCTCCGGTCTCTATCGCTCGAAAGTCGATGGAAGCTGGCAACGCTGTCTGGAAGCGACCTCGATCGTCGCACTCCGCACGAGCCGAGAGGGTGAACAGCAACTCGTCGTCGTGGCTGATCAGCTCGACGGAGTGCTCATCTCTCCCGACGCTGGAACCAGCTGGGAAGCAGCGAATGCGGGATTGGCCACCCAGGTCGAGATCGTTGACCTCGCGCTTTCGCCCCGGTTCGCGGAGGATCACCTCGCACTGCTCGTGACCAGCGATGGCGTTTTCGTCAACCGATCGCGTCGCTGGCGCTGGCAGGCGGCCGCTCCGGTACCTGGGCTCCTCGAGTGCGGTGCTTTCCTGACAAACGAGAGCGGGCGCGTCTCCTGCTTGGTCGGTGGGGACGAGGGACTGTTCCGCTCCGACGACCGTGGCCGCTCTTGGCGAGCCATCTCCCTCCCCCACCAGGGAAGTTGGAGTGTCCTGGCCACCGATCACGCAGGGAGGGTCGTCGCTGCGGCCAGTGATCGCTCCCTCGTCTGGTCATCCGATGGTGAGCATTGGGAAACGCTTCCGGACCTTCCCAGTCCCGCCCTGAGTCTCGCTGTCCTCGACGAGCGATGGCTGGTCGTCGGGACCCTCTCGCAGGGCTGCCTCCTCGGTGAGCGACCAGTCACGATGTGGCGGGAGTGGAACGGCGAGTTGTACGGTCACTTCCCGCTCGGCATCGTCGTCCGCGCCAACGGTGAGCTAGTTACGAGCGACTATTCGGGGACGGTGCTCCGCTCGCCTGACGAGGGTCGAACCTGGGAGCACGTCGTACTCGATCGTGGCCTCGCCCAGTTTGCTGGGGGTGCAACTGGTCCGCTCTTCGCACTGGCACTCGACGCCGTCCTTCGCTCATCCGATGCACTGCACTGGCAAGAGGTGTACGCGCTCGACGACATCTCCGAATCGACCTGGCTTCTGGTCAGCGATGACGGGCGTACGGTCTTCCTGATCGAACACGATGTCGAGCCGACGCTCGAGCCCGTCGTGTTACTACACGCGTCGACCGATGGTGGGATCACCTGGCAGACCAGCGAGAGCGAGGCGTTCGCGCTCGTCCAGGGAGCAGCGCTGGCGCCGAACGGGAGCGCGCTCGCCCGTCTGACGGTGCGGATGGAAGACCTGCGCCAGGCTTTGTCCATCCGCACTCTTCCTGATGGCGATTGGCGACACTATCCCTGGTCGGAACCGTTGCCTGAGACCGGTATTGTCCGCATGCTGTGGTCAGAGAATGGGGAGGCTATTCTGGTCATCGCTGAGAACGAAGTCTGGATCGTTCGCCAGCCGCTCGGCCGCCCGCTGATCCGTTTCGTCGAGGAACTCGACAACCCGGTCTCAGCCCTCGGCCAGGCGGGTACGACCGGATGGTTCATCGCTACTGGCACGAGTCTTTGGTACAGCGAGACGACGGGAGAACTCCGCAAGTTGGAGCCGAGTCTTCCGCAACACACCATCGTTGCGGTCACGGGCGGACGAGCGGTCGGAGCGCTGCAGGGCTACGCGGCCGATGTCGGCGGGACGATCTGGCGATTCGCCGAGGAGTGAGCCACCGCCCAGGCGGATACGCTCGAGTCGAAGCGCCCCGAGCGAGCGGCCACCGAGCCGCTGCGCGGATCGGTTCGCGAGAAGAGAACCGGCTCTCGGCCATCCACCGAGGCTGGATCAGTCCTCGCGAACACAGGAAATGACGCTCGTTCGCTACACTTGCTCGAGCACGATGATGACAGGGAGGATCGACCATGCCGACGCAACCGAGCAAAGAACTGGAACGCATTCCCAACCCGAAACCAGAGCGGGACTACGAGATCGAGATCACGACCAACGAGTTCACCTGCGTCTGCCCGAGAACCGGCCAGCCGGACTTCGCGACGATCACCATCCGCTATGTGCCCGACCAGTGGATCGTCGAGCTCAAGTCGCTCAAGCTGTATCTCTGGTCCTATCGGAACGAGGGGCACTATCACGAGGAGGTCACCAATACCATCCTCGACGACCTGGTACGGACACTCGAGCCGCGCCGGATGACCGTCATCGCTGACTTCAACATCCGTGGTGGACTCCATACCGTGGTCACCGCTGGCTACGAGCGCACGGCCGAGGGACCAGCGCGCCTCGCAGCCGATTGAGTGCCCCGGTAAACGACTGGAGCGCCAGTCGCTCTGCAGAGCGCCCGGACTGCAGAGGGTAAAGCGCTCTCCCTTCGTCACGGTTGGCCCGCCAACTCGACTGCCGCATCTCGAGCGATGGAGTGGTCGAGCAGCACCTCGGGTCGCACCAGTGCGACCGAGGCCACTTCCGCACATCTTGACAGCTCTCCGCCCGCGTTCTATCTTCATCACTGAAGCTTCAGATCGGAACGTTGATCGTCGTTTCGAACCGGTCAGAAGCTCACTCGGCCGATAAGGGGGCGAAAGAGCGCAGCGAGGGCAGCAGCGCCTTGCCTCTCCACAGCGGGTGGATATCGTTGGTGAGGCAGACGCGTGCCGGGTTTGGGTGCCGCCCGACGTGTTGGAGGGGTCAGGCGGTGCCTGACCCGCCGGCCCGGACGGCCGGCAGACCGACGCCGAAGGGTGCGGCGGTGCCGCGACCATCGCTGGCGGGGCGGTCGGCAGCGAACGCCCGGGGCTGAAGCCCCGGGCTCAGTCCGTAAGCCCCCTGAAGGGGGCTGTGCGGCGCCCAGGTGCCCGGGTCGATCGGCTGGGTGCAGGGGCCGTTTGGATCAGCCGGCTTCAGCCGGCTTGGGGACTGAGCCCGGCCGTTCACGGCCAGGCGATCGTGGAGAGGGCCGCTCGGCTGGTCGGCGCTGCGTGTCGGGCGAGACGTGTCGGCCACGATGCATTACCGCGCCTCCGGCGCGGTCGGGCGACTCACCGCCTCGCCCCTACAAGGTTGGGCGGTCCAGCACCGGTGCCGCACCTGCCTGCCACGCTGGGGCGGTATCCCCATTTTGTAGGGGTCAGGCGGTGCCTGACCCGCCGGCCCGGCAGGGCCGGTCAATCGAAGGCCGATGGTCGCGGCGCTGCCAGTGCCGAGAACGATGGCCCGTCGGCCACGATCGATTGCCGCGCCTCCGGCGCGGTCGGGCGACTCACCGCCTCGCCCCGACAAGGTGGGACGACCCATCCCAGATCGGCGACGGAGGCATTACCGTGATGCGCGACCCCCCGTCCGGTAGGGGTCAGGCGGTGCCTGACCCGCCGGCCCGGCAGGGCCGGCCATCACCACGCGCCGTGCGGATGACCACGGTCCGGGGAGCGTTGCCGCCACCGGGACGCATCACCGCACGGTGCCGTGCTGGTGCGCAGCGGGCGAGGCAGCGCGTCGCTCCCACCAGGAAGGGTGCCGCCCCCGCGGGGGCCTGTGGTCGCTCGCCTGGGCAGCCGACGACCCCCGCCCGGGAGAGGCAGGCCCTGCCGGACCCCTGAGCGGCGCGTCGCCCTACCGCAGCGACCGGCTGCACAGGACACGCGGCAGGGAGCGGGCTGCCCGCTCGCGCTGGACCC
>Ga0308408_1001162_pt1 | contig 12797 bp, 10 predicted proteins | sample HotsprSampleMSe3_FD_203466 | JGI IMG/M metagenome (GOLD analysis project Ga0308408, IMG submission 203466) | Hot spring phototrophic mat microbial communities from Mushroom Spring, Yellowstone National Park, Wyoming, United States - 20060912_MSe3 ... | reverse complement strand
CGCTCCGCCGGGCTTCACGAGGTTGCGGGTGTTGCCCTCCTTCATGGGCTGCGGGGGCTCGGCCTGCGCGTTCCAGCCCTCGCGCACGCCCTCGAGGCTTTTCGACTCGAACTGCCCGAAGCGGCCGAGCCGAACGAGCAGGACGTCCGAGCGCTCGCGCAAAGCTTCGGGGCCGAGCAGGGCGCCGTCCGGTGCTTTCACCCGCACGAGGCCCTGCAACGTCGTTTCGATCGAGGTCTCGCCCGCGAAGAAGCGCGTGAGCTCGTAATCCCAGAGCTTCCAGTGGAACGCGTTGACGGCGCGCGCGAGCGCTTGCGCGTCGAGCGGGAAGCGGGGCGTCTTGCGCCCCTCGCGGTCGCGGCTCCGGGCTTCGCGCAGGGCTCCCGCCTCGATCCGGATCTCGCAAGCGAGCGGCAGCGGGTTCCCGAGCGAGGCACAGTTCGTGACCTCGAAGATCATCTGCATCTTCTCGGCCGGCTGCCGGCCGTTGCGGATCAGCCGCGCGGGCCGCCAGTTCACCACCCGATCGATGCGCGTGGAGTCGGCCGGGAGGAGGAGATCGGACACCTCGACGAAGCGGAACGGGTCCTGGTCGGGGTTCTGGTGCTCCAGGAGGAGGGCCTGGACCTCGTTGCTGGCCGTGGATGGTACGTTCCCGAGAGGTTTTCGGCCTCGACGTTCGGCTTCTTGCCGCGCACGCTCGCGATGATTTTCCTTGATCCGTTCGATCTCTTCTCTTTTCGAGGCGTCGACAAGGCTCGACAGCAGCGCCGTGCGCAGCGCACCCTTGAGCGAGGAGCCCGGCAGGTAAGGCCGGCCGCCCGTCCGCACCATTGGGCGGACGTCGCCGCGGCGCAGCGGGTTGTTCACCGTGTCCTCGAGCTCCTCGCGGGCGGCGGGGCCGACCGCGATCCGCTCGAGCACGTGCTCCGCCCGGACGGCGTTCCGGAGGACGGTCTGTGCCTCGGTCAGCCGTCCCTGCTCGAGCGCACGGATATAGTCGGCGCGCGTGCGCTCCGGGGCGGAGCGCAGCACGGCCGCGGGGCTGAACCGCTCGAGCCAAGCCCCGTCCGGTGTCAGCCGCCATTCTTCGGCGGCCAGCACCGACCCGTCGCCCACGTGGATCGGGGTCAGGGGCACGGCCACAAGGCGCCAGGTGACGTCACCCTGCATGGGCCGCCTCCGTATAGGGCACGGGCAGGTGGAAGGCGTGCTGGCCCGGCGTGTAGCCGAGGCTCTTCGGCACGTCCGAATGGACGATGCCTTCGAGCCAGGCGCCGAACGGCCCCTCGCCACGGGCCGCGAAGGTCGCCCCGGGCTTCATGAGCAGGATCGGCCGCTTCCAGGGCCGGCCGCAGGCCATCGCCGCCTCGATCGCGAGCTTGCCGAAATGGGTCGCGAGCTTGTAGCGCGGGGCTTCGAGCTCCTCCGTCCAACAGCCGTGCGACAGCGACAGGTACCGGTTGCCGGGGTGATCGAAGAGTTCGCGTTCGGGCTCCTTGCCCAGGATCCGGAAGCGGCCGCGGCCGAAGCCCGAGTCCCGCCCGAAGCCCCAGCTCCCGACGGCGGCCAAAAGCTCCTCCACCTCGTCGATCGGCCAGCTCGTGCGGACGTAGAGGTCGCGCTCGCGCGCGTCCTCGCTCGGCCACCATTCGTCGAGGAACCAGAGCCCGCCCGGTTCGATCACCGTGCCGCGCTGCCGGTCGATCGTGTTGTGGGCGAGGCGGTGCTCCGCATCGCCCGGGGCGGCGTCGAGCCCTTCCTCGAGGCTCTTTTCGGAGAGCGCGGCGCGGTGGCGCAGGAAGTGCTCGCGCTTCACGAAGCCGAGCTTCTTGCGCTTCTTGGGCTCCGCGGCCCGCGCGGGATCGAAGGGCAGGGGTGGCAAGATGGGCCGTGGCAGCAGGTCCTCGGGCAGGACGTCCGAGAGGAGGAACACCTCCTGCCGGTTGCGGAGGGCCGCGAGCTTGCGGACGAGCCGCTCGTCCGAGCCGTCGCGGCGGAGCATGGCCCAGCAGAGCTGGCCGAAGAGCGTGCCCGAGGCCCAGGGCGTGCCGTAGGGGCCGCCGAGCTCCAGGCGGAACCGCCAAGAGTCCATGGCCGGCACCTCAGGCGGCGAAGCGCACGATCTCGGGGGCCACGTCGGTCGGGAAGCGGTTCAGCCGGTGGCGCGTTTCGATCTTCTGCTCGCTGCCGTCGGGGAGCTTGACGACGAGGTTCTCGAAGCTCACCCGGCCGTAGCCGCGCGAGCCCGAGCCGCCGAGCGCGTCCTGCTCCAGAAGACCGAGGCCGGCGAGGAGCCAGTTGAGGCATTCGCGGTCGCGTTTGCCGCCGTCGCCCGTGTCGTAGAGGCGGAAGGAGAGCTCGATCTCGAAGGTGGCGCCGGCCACCACGCGCTCGGTGCGCCGCAGCCCGCCGTCGAGAGCCTTGCCCGCGATCCGGTCGATCGAGACCTCCATCTTCTCCTCCGTCAAGGCGAGGCCGCGCTCCTCCACGCTCTTGACCCACTTGGGGTCGAGGAAGGCGTCGCGGACGACGAGCCGGGTCGGCCCCGGATCCTTCTTCCTGGCCTCCTCCCAGTCCTTGCGGGGGATGGAACTCCCGAAGATCCGCAGGATCGGGTCGTCGGTATCGAGGGTGTCCCGGGTTTGCACCCTGTCTTTGACGTCGAAGCCCCAGGCACGGCCGTCGGTGCGGACCTTGCCGAAGACCCACTCCAGCATGAAGCGCAGCTTGCCCTTCAAGGACGAGCCCGGGACGTAGGGCTCGCGGGTGTGCGGGTGGCGGATCACCGGCAGGTCGATGCCGCCGATCTCGACGGTGTCCTTGCCGGCACCGATGTGCAGGCCCGTGCGGGCGATCATGCGCCCGGTGATGCGAGCCACTCCCTGGAGCCGATGCACGGAGGCCATGGGTCCACCTCAGTTCGGGTTGTAGACGCGGTGGTAGGCGACGACCGCCTCGAAGTGGCGGGCGAAGGCCAGGAGCTCGTCGCGACTGCCGACGGAATGGGCGTGGAGGGTGAAGAACTTCACGAGATCGGGCGGGACCTTCATGCCCGGGCGCTTGTAGGCGTAGGCCGCGCGGGCCTTCATGAGCGCGAGCTCGGCCTTGATCTGCGCCTCGTCGATCTGCCCGGCCTGGGCACGCAGCCGCAGCGCGACGACGGGATCGTAGAAGCGCCGCAACTGGGTGTTGGGCAGGGTCTGGAACCGCTCGGCCTGCGCCTGCGCCTCCTCGTCGAGGAGCTGGGCGCGGATCACGGGCGGCGGGCCGGGCTTCTCGAAGTACCGCACCTTCTGGGCGGGCGGCTTGAGGAGGCTCGCGACCTCGCTCTCGGCGTCGGCGCCGCCGAAGCCTCCGCCGCCACCACCTCCCGGTCCGCCCGTGCCGCGCGGTCCGCCACCCGACGGGACCCGCCGCTGCTGATGAGGTGCTCTGCCGTTCATCCTCTCCTCCTCACCGGTTGCGCCAGAGGGCGATCGCGATCGCGAGCTTCGAGGGCGGGGGCTCGCCCTTCGCGTCCAACCCCATGAGCGCGTGGAACGCCTGCCAGACCGCGGGCTGACGGCGGGCCTCGCGCTCCGCCTGGCTTTGCGGATAAGTGCGCGCCAGGAAATAGCTGTAGCGGGCCCGCCAGATCGCCGCCCAACTGTCGGCCTTCTTCTCCGCCCGCTCCTTGAGCTCGAGGAAGGAGAGGAGCTTGTAGGCGAAGCTGGTCTTGGCCTCGTCCTCGCGCAACCGCGCGCAGAGCCAGTCCTGCTTCTCGAGGACCCAGGGCAGGCCGCGCGTCGGATCGCGCCAGTCGAGCACCTCACCCAGGATCCCGAGCGCGTCCTTGCCCGGCCGGGCTTTGGCAGCCTCGAGCGCCTCTTCCGCGGCATCGGCCGAGCGGTTCAAGGGCTCGCGGTCCGAGACGAGGGCGATCCCGGCGGAAAGCGTCAGGCTCGGATTGCCACCGCAGTAGCGGCGGAACGCCTCGCGCAGCTCGCCCGCGAGCTCCACGGTCGAAAGCCAGGGGCCGATCAGGAGGAGATCGTCGCCGCCCGCATAGACCGTGTAGGTGTCGGGAAAGCGCTTCGCGAGCAGATGCGGCAGGTGTCCGGTGAAGAACCAGTCGAGCGCGCGCGAGAGCGCCACGAGCCGGCCGATCGAACGGTTCACCCCGAGCCCTTGCCCGAAGATCCGGCCGAGATTGTCGACATCCGCCTTGAGAACGGCGAGCATCGGCCGGCCCGCGCCGGTCTCCGGATCCTTCGAGGCGGCGGCGAGATAGGCCATGCTCTTGATGGCCCCTTCCTCGAGCGCGTCGATGTCGCGGACGTCCTCGGGGATGTCGCGATAGCGCGGATCGTCCCACTCGCGGTCGCGGAAGGTCGGGACGTGGTTGGCGATCGGCCGGCTCGCGATCGGCCAGTCGAGCTCCTCGCCCCAGGGCTTCCAGGCCGAGACCACGTTGCCGACCGGCTCGAACGGCTTCTCCCAGTCCGCCACCGCGCGCAGCCGAACGGTGCCGAACAGCGAGAGCGTGTGCTCGTCGCCGGCGCCATCGAGCCAGAGGAGCTGGCGCAGCTTCGGCAAGCGCGCGCCCAGCTCGTACTCGTGGTGGCAGGCCTCGCAGCGCATCACCCCGCCGCTCGTGAAGGCGGGCTTGCGCGGCCGCACCCCACAGGCCGGGCAGTACCCGTCGGCGCCTTCCTCGTAATCTTCCTTCAGGATCGGCCCGTTGGCCGCGAGGAACGCGCGCAGCGGCTGCTGCTTCGCCCGTTCGGTCGCGGCACGGAGTCGGTCGAGCGTCGTGGCGATCCGGTCGCGCAGGAAATCGTCCGGCCGGAGCGGCTCGCCGAGCCCGAGGACGAGGGCGAGCTCGCCCGCCCAGCGGGTCGCCATCCAGCGGTCGATCTCACCCTGGAGCTCCGCCACCTTCGCCTCGATCCCCTCGATCTCCGGCAAGAGCAGGGTCAGCTGGCCACCCGCGCGCATGAGCACGACGTAAGGCGGGAGACCCAGCCTGCGGCGGATCAACAGCCCCGCCGCCTCGACGAGCTGGCCCATGAGGAAGGATCGGGCGCGGAGGATCCGGTTCACCCCCTTCACCTGCTCCGAGGCCAGGCGGAAGAGCGTGCTCTGGATCCCCGAGAGATCACCGCGCAGGAGGCGGAACTTGGGCCGCGTGCGGTCGCGGATCGCGGCGGCGTCCAGGAGCTCGTTCCGGTCCTCGTGGTGGCGGAAGAGACAGGCTGCGAAGGCCGCCACCGCGAGCGAATGGTCGAGGAGCGAGACGTCGGGCTCGTCGCGGGTCGAGGACGGCACCCCCCACCAGAACCGCTCGCCGAGCCCGATCGCGCCCTCGTGGAGGAGGTGGGCGTTCTGCCGGCGATCCCGGCAGAGATCCTTCCAGGCCTCCCGGAAGGCCACGCCCGTCTGCCGATAGTCCTCCGGCAGGTGGCGCTCCTTCACCTCGGGGGTCGAGGGCTCCGGCACGATCGTCTCGGGACCGGCCGGCCGCGGGCGGTGAACGACGGTGCCAGGTGTAGCCCTGCCGGCGAGCTGGACCGCCGACAGGATGCTCGTGAGCGGCACCTTGCGGAAATGGTCCCAACTCCTCTGCTCGTCCGGCCCTTCGAGCGCGCCGTCCTTCTCCTTCCGGTCCATGCCGGAGGCCAGATGATCGGCCTCGACGACCAAAAGGTCCCAGGGCCGTTCGGGCCGTGGATTGTGGTGGAACACCGCGGCATCGCGCACGAACTCGCGGCGCAGCCCGCCCGGCAGGCCGAGCTTCGCCTCCTCGAGGTCGTGGAACAGGAGCTCGGTGAAGAGCACGTGCTTGTGGGTGTAGTGGGAGCCCTGGCGGGCCTTGGGGCAGAGCGTGCCCTCGAGCGCTTGGACCGCTTCTGGCAGGTCCTGGCTCGTGCCGAGAGCGCGCTGCAGGAGCTTGCCCGCGTCGTGCAGGAAGGCGCCGAGCGCGAGTTCGTCGCAGGTGGGAAGCTCGGGATTGGGCTCGCTCATGCGCTGGTCTCGTCGTTCGAAGCCGGGATCGTACGAATGGCCTCGGGCGGGGTCGCAAGGCGCCAGGCGCTCGTGGGCCGCCGGCCGACCCGCTCGACCCGATATAAACCGGCGCTCGGGCCGAGCTGGTCGTCGACAAGTTTGTTGAGCCGCGCGACCCGTTCGGCGAACCAGGCCCCCTTCGGATCGTTCGCGATCGCCCGGCGGGTCGCCGCGACCCGCTCGGGCTCGGCCAGGCGCCGATAAAGCGCGAAGAACCGGTCGAGGGCCGGGCGATCGTCGCGTCGCACCGCCGCATCCGCACCGAGCCGCGCCCGTCGCTCGGCGAGCCAGGCCCAGAAGGCGAGCTCGATCGGGCTGCAGCGGACGCTCCGGCCGTGGGCGCGGACGGAGCGGGCCTCGAGGTCGATCAGGAGCTCGGGCGGGCGGAACTTATCCTGCAGCCGGCCGACCGCATCCTCGAAACTCGCCCGGCCGGAGAGCAGATCCTGCGGCAGGCCTTCGCGCAGCCGCACGAAGGGGATGTCGGCCAACACCAGATTGCAGCGGTCGGTGCGGATCGGCTTCTGGTCCTTGCCCGGCGCGATCAGGACCTGCGGTTCGGGCGGCGGGTAGAAGAATTCGGGGTGCTGCTCGAAGGCCGGGTCGACGAGCACGTGGGAAAGCCGGTCCTGCGGTCGGCCGAACAGCGAAAGCGCGTAACCCGCGAGGAATCCCATGGTCTTCCTTCCACCGGCGATCGAGACATGGAGCGCGCAGAGGGGATCGGCTGTGAGATTTCTCACAACCTCCACGAGCAGATCGGCAAGCGCCGTGTTCGCCTCGAGCGAGGCGATGTCGGGAATCGGCGCGCCCGTGGCATCGCGCACGAGGTGCACGCGCGTGCGCTCGGCGAGGCCCGAAAGCCCGGCCTCGGGATAGTCGCGCGCGAGGGCTTCGAGCATCCGCTTGCCCTCGCAGAGCATGAGCTCGATCCGCTCGGCGCCGCCGCTCGTCGTCACGATCGCGAGCTCGGTCGGTGCGAAGGGCGGGTCGCCGCGGACGGCGAGGGCCCAGAGCGTTTCGGTCACGACCTGCGGTGTGAGCCCCACCACACAGAGCAGCACCCGGCGGGGGAAACTGTGCGGCAGCCTCGGATCGGGGGTCACGGGCGGGAACCCCGCAGGAGACAGCGCAGCACCAGGGGCCGCAGCGGCCGGGGCACCCGGGCCAGGAGGCGGACTAGGTCGGTGGTCCGCGCGAGCCCGTAGCGCGCCTCGAGGGCCGCGGCTGTGTCGCGCTCGAGCCGCACGCCGAGCCGTCTCGCGAAGGCTCCGATCGCCGCGACCCGCAGCCGCGCCAACGCCTCGCCCAGCCGGGCGCGCTCCTCGGGAGCCGCTCCGGCCGGACTCATCCGCCCACCCGGTAGTAGGGCAGGTGGTCGTTGGCGGCGCTGCCGAGCGGTCCCACGACGCGCAGATACTCGCTCGTCGGCGCGCTCACCGGCATGTCGCGGCGCACCCGGATCCAGAAGCGGCACGGTGGGTCCTGCCGGCGGGACCAGTCGGCCAGCGCCCGCGTGGCGGCGACGAAGCCGCCCACGTCGATCGGCTCGCCGCGGCGGAACGGCGCGACGGACGCCCAGGGCTCGCCCCGGCGGAACCGTTCGGGCGCGAGATCGCTCACGACGATCCGGCCCTCGAGGCGGAGGGCGATCTCGAACACGTAGACCGGCTTGCCGTCCTCCTCCCAGCAGGAGGGGTAGACGCCACCCGCGATCATCCGCCGGGCGAGCTCGCGGTCGAACGCGCGGCCGCCCTCGGCCAGGCGATCGCGCAGAGCCTCGCGCTCCTGCTCGAGCTCGGCGATCCGTGCTTCGAGCTCGCGGATTTTCTGCGCGAGTGGCGCCGACCGCGCCACGGCCTCGTCGCGCTCCCTCTCCGCGCGGGCGAGGCTGCCTTCGAGCTCCCCGACCCGCCGCCGAAGCTGCCCGACCTCCACCGCTCCCTCCGCGTCGGGTCGCTGCGCCTCGAGGAGGGCCAGATCGGCCGCGAGCTCGGCCGCTCGGGCGATCGCCGCGGCGTGCGAGGCCGCGAGTCGCTGGAGCTCCCGGCGGGCGTCCTCGAGCTCGCGGCGAGTGTCGGCGAGCTCGCGGCGGACGGTATCGAGCGTCTGGGCGAGTTCGCGGCGGGCAGCCTCGCTGCGCACGAGCTTGATGGCGAGTTCCTCGGCCCGGCGCTGGGTCGGAGGTCGCGCGGCGAGCTGGGCCCGGAGTTGGTCGAGCTCTTCGCGCAGCGCCGGGAGCGCCTCGCGCGCCCGCGCGCCCTCCCGGAGCCGTCGAGCGAGGGCGGCCGGATCGTCGAGCGGCAACCCCGCACCGGCCAGCGCCTCGGCGGCCGGCCGCGCCCGCTCCAGCTCGCGGCGGGTGCGTTCGTGGACCGCCGCCGCGGCGAGGAGGAGCAAGAAGACCAGAAGGAGGAGGACCTCGGCGAAGGTCAGCCCGAGGACCACGCCGCGGCGATATTCCCGGGGATCGGTCGTCGACGGTCGGGCCACGGCTCACCCTCCGAGCCGCCGGACGACGGTGTCGGCGATCTCCACGAACGTCGTCACGAGCTCCCGTTGGGCCCGCTCGCACTCGGTGAGATCGGCGCGGATCTGGTCGCGAAGCCCACGGATCTCTTTGGCGTCGTCGCGCGCGGCGGCCAGGACCCGATCCAAGCTCGTGGAGAGTTCCGCGAGCTTGGCGCGCACCGGCTCGACCTGGCCCGCGAGGCCCTCGAGTCCCCGGCCGGCCGCTGCGGCTATCTGCATCCCTTGGGTCAGCTGAGCGATCGGCGTGGCGAGGCCGGACAGTCGCACCTGGAGGGTCGTCACCTCCTGGTCGAGGGCGGAGCTCGTCCGCCGAGCCGTCTCCTCCAGCGTCGAGACGGTCTTGCGGAGATCGCTGACCGCAGCCTCGAGCTGGGCTGCCGGTCGTCGGTAGAGATCCTGTGGGACCTCGACCGCACGCAGCTTTTCGGCCAGCTCACGAGCGGCGGCGAGCACCGAACGGGCGCTTTGCGAGAACTCCCGCGTCCGCACGGCGAGCGGCTCGGCCACGGGCTCGAGGGCCGCGAGGGTCCGTTGGGCCAGTTCTTCGATCGACTGCGCTTGCTTGGAGGCGCTTTCGACCACCGCCGAGGTCGTCTCGGCCAGCCGCTGCTCGAGGACTTGCTGCGTGCGCAAGCGGAACGACTCGAGTTCGGTGACGGCGAACAGGAGCTGATCCTTGAGTTTGAGGGCGGCTTCCTGGAGCTCGCGCTGCAGCTCCGCCTCGAGGTCCTCGATCTCGCGGCGCATCTGGACGAACCAGACCCTGAGCGCGATCCCGAGGATGGTCGAACTCAAGGCGACACCGAAGCTGGCGAGCAGCGATTCGACGAGGGCGCCACGGGCCTCGGCGGGAACCCGCTCGAGTTCGATCAGGGCGGCCACGAGCGAGGCGAGGGTGTAGAGCAGGCCCAAATAGTAGCAATTGTCGCCGAGCCGCTCGGGATGCAGCTTGAAGGTTCGCGTCCGCGAAGCGATCGCCGCGTAGGCGAGCAACAGGATCGCGGCCGAGAGCGCCGCCAAAAGACGCGGCTCGACCGGCTCTCCCCGCCAGGTGACGAAACTACGGCTGGTGAGCTTGACGAGGAGGATCAGCGCGGAGCCGCCGAAAAAGAACACGAGCAGGAGCAGCCGGTCGATCCGATCGAGGAACCAGGGTCGACGCGGGAGCGGCGGCTTCGCGGCCGTGGGTTCGAGCGCCGCTTCGGTCGCGTTCGCCATCAGACCGCCTCCAGCCTCTTGGGCCGAGCGTTCAGGCGTTGGAAATAGAGGTCCCAGAACCGCTGGTGCGCCCGGTTCTGCAAGGTCGGCCGGCCGTCCTTGCCGGGGCGGAGGAGGTAGAGCATCTCGACCTCGGCGCCTTTGCAGTCGACGAGTACGGTGACGAGGCGAGCATCTTTGAACAGCGCCTCGAAGTCGCGTTCGCGATAGTGGCTCGTGATCGGGCTGTGTTGCAGGAAGTCGCTCACCACGACGAGCCGCAAAGGCACACCTTGCGGCACCCCGCCGAAGGCGTCGATGCACACGGCTTTGATGCTCTCCATGATCGGCGAGGTCTTGCGCGTCGTCGCCCGCAGCAGGGCGGCCGCCTCGGCGTCGAGCCGGGCCTTGAACTTCTCTTCGTAACGGACGCGGATCTTCTTGGGGTTCTGATAGAGCGGATTGGCTTCGACGCCGGGATTGCAGAGGGCGAGCACGGGCGGCAGGGCGGCGAACGCGTCCGCCTCGGCCACGTAGAGCGCCACCCGGCCGCCGACCGGCGCCTCGTTCACCACCTGGTCGAGGACCTGCCGGACGCGCTGCGCTTGTTGGGGGCTCAGCGGATCGGAGCGGTCGACGAGGACGGCCGTGACGGCGGTCGGCCCCGACTTCGGGCACAGGCTCGCCTCGTCGATCTCGACCCGCTGCTCGCGCGCCCAAAAGCTCGCGCCGATGTAGAGCGCTACGAGCGCCAGGGCGGCCGCCGACGCCAGCCAGGCCCAGAGGTTGGACCGATCGGGGCGGCGACCCGGGCGTCGGGTGCGCGAGGGACCCATCAGACCGCCTCCGGCGCGTCGTCGAAGATTTTCCGGTAGGCCTCGAGCACGCGGCTGCGCAGCCGGTCGAGTTCGGCGACCAGGGCTTCGGGATCGGCCCGGGGTGGCCGCACGGCCAACAGCGCCTGGATCGTCGGTCGGTCGAGCACCCGATCCTCGAAGGTGAAGGTCGTGTCGAACCACCGAGGCGGTGGGGTCGTACGGACCCGCCGGTTGGCGTCGCGGTAGGCGGCCAGGAGCGCATTGGCCGCCTCCTCGAGATGGCGCTCGTGGGCTTGGTATTCCTGGACGATCCGGGCACGGGCGCCGAGCGTCTGTTCACGCTGCAGGGCGGCGCCGCGCAGCTGCTCGATCGTCCGGTCGAGCTCTTTCCTGGTCTCGTCGCGGATCGCACTCGCTTGCTCGAGCCTCTCTTGGCGGGAGTCGAGGTAGGCGTGCTCGGCCTCCAGCCGCCGGCGAGCGACCCGGCCGTACCCGGGATAGGGATCGTCGAAGCCGTAGCCCTTCCAGAAGCCGAGGCCCGCGAAGAAGAGCCCGAGGAAGAACAACAGCCAGGACTGGATCCGCACGAGCCCGAACGGCTCGGCGGCGAGATGCGCCCAGACCCGGCCGAGTTCGACGCCGTCGCCCAGACGTTCGTAGGCATCGCGGAAGTGCGCGAGGAAGCCGTTGGCGAGCAGGAGCAGGGCGACGCCGCAGAGCAACAGCAGCCAGCCGATCGCCCGCACGAGGAAGGAACGGTGGTGCGTCCAGCGTGCCGGGAACAGGCCGAGCACGAACCCGAAGACGAGGACGTTCACGACACTGATCCCGAGCGCGAGCGTGACACCGCCCACGAGGCCGAATTCCGAGCCTTCGGCGAAGAACACCCCGTTGAGCGCCGACTCGATCGCGATCGCGAGGCCGAGGAGCGCGAGGGTGAGGAAGCCGTTGCCGCGGTTGCGGGCCGGACGTTGCAGGCCGTGCTCGATCCGGAAGTCGTCGTATTCCTTCTTGGCGTCGCGGGCCTCGCGCAGGAGCCGCTGGATCTCGCCTTTCCAGGCCACGTGGCTCTGCTCTAGCCTCGAGATCGCGTGCTCGGCGTCGTTGCGGATCCGGGCCACGTCCATGGCGGTGTCGAGGGCGGCGAGCCCGTCGTTCTGCGCCCGGAGATGCGCGCCGAGCTGCCCCGCGAGCCGGTCGCGCTCGGCTCGGATGTCGGCGATGACCTCCTGCTCGGTGGCGCTCGGTGCGGCGCTGTCGGACGTCGGGAGGTTCGACCGCCCGTCGGCCTCGCCGCGCTCGATCAGCCGGCGCCTCGCGATCTGCCCGGGGACGTCGACCGGCTGGAAGGGCAGGGCCACGAAGCTGCGCGGTACGGGCGCGGCGGCCATTCTCGTGTTTCCCGAACGCTCGATCCCGGGGCGGGCCCTCCGTTCACCCGCCAGGCTGACATTTCCCGATCGTCACGGCGGAGTCGAGAGACTGCAACCGATAGGCCCCCATCCCCATGGTCGCTCCCTTGCCGGCGTGCAGCCATTGGCCGAGCCAGAGGAAGGGCCAAAGCGCGGGGGCTTCGGAGAGGTCGAGGACCATCCGGCCCACGAGCCCGCCCATTGGCAGGACCGCCTGCTGACGGGCCGAGCGGCGGAGCTGTTCGACCCACTCGAGCTGGCTGTCGAGCACGGCGATCCGCTCGGCCTGCGCCTTGAGCTCGACGAAATCCGCCTCGAGGTCCCGCTCGCCGTGGTGGTGGCAGAGCATCGACACCCGCCGGACGAGCGCCATCGCGAGACAGGCCGGGCGGAAGAGGTGGGGGCCCACGAGCCGGCCCTCGTGCTGCAGCCGAAGGGGTGTTTCGAGCCGGAGCTCGACCACGGGCCAGGGCTCGGGGATCGGCGGCACGCTCCCTTCCGCGCGGATCGCTTGCTGTGCGGGCGCGAGCTCGATCGGCGCCCAGGGTGTGTCGACCGGGCTCACGGCCGAAAGCCGCAGTCGGCCGCGGTCGGGACCGATGCCGCCTTCGCCCGCCTGGTCGAGGGCCCGCACGAGATAGGCCACCTGCCGGCAGGCCCGGCCCACGAGGAGGAGGTCGAGCACCACCCGGTCCTCGGGGCCGACCGTGGTTCGCCGCGGATGGACCTGGCGCAAGACGAACGGGTTCGGCACCCGCTCGTAGCGGCGCATCTTCTGCGCCTCCTCGTC
>Ga0308408_1001125_pt1 | contig 13033 bp, 10 predicted proteins | sample HotsprSampleMSe3_FD_203466 | JGI IMG/M metagenome (GOLD analysis project Ga0308408, IMG submission 203466) | Hot spring phototrophic mat microbial communities from Mushroom Spring, Yellowstone National Park, Wyoming, United States - 20060912_MSe3 ... | reverse complement strand
TCCCGCCCTTACGCATGAGCTGTAGAGACTCTTTCTTTCACTGCGGAACGGATGTCCCGCAGACAGGAAGATGACGAAGCAATCGCCCCGCCGGGGTATGGGCTGTTAGAATCGCACCCTGCGGGCAAGCGGTGCTCGGTCGCCACTCGCAGGGTGAGTTTTGGAACAGGTGACATGGTCGTTCCTCCTACTCGAGACGCAACACCCGCACGGGATAACGAAGTCCGCTTTTCGCAAGTCTACGCGCTTGAGGACTGTTCTTTGTAATACTAACGCTGCCTGTTGCCAGCCAAAAGAAAGGGTTCTCTTCATGTTTTGTGAGAGAATCCAGCACGGGCGCAGAAGTTGCCAGCCAGTTTCTCAGCCATTGCAGCTTGCGGATAACCACCTCTACTTCGCCAGTATAGGCGGGATGCACTTCCACCCATATTGCTACCTCACCGCTACCTCTATGCCAACCAAGGGCGTAGTCCCAACGCGGCTCGGCTGGATAGCGGGATTTCAATGCTTCGTCAAGGTTGACACTGCCTCCAAGTCGTTGTGTCTCCGCGCACTGGATATGCTGGCTATCGGTGCCCAGTGCTTGCAGCCCAGGCTGCCAAACCCATTCGCCCAAATCGGCTGTTTGGGCTACAGCTTGCTTGAAGGTTAGCGATTCGCCGTGCTTCATGCCGTTTGCCGCACGCTCCGCGACACGACCCGACTGACAACGTTAGAGATATTGGCTGAAAACTCCGTGAGGCCACCCCAGCCTGCCTCCCTCACATCGCTGGCAGCTGGATCGAGTGCGCTGATGTCCCGCACCGTACCGTCTTGCTGAAAGTAATACACCTTGTAGGACTTCTTCAGGCAGACTTCGGCAAAATCTCTGATAGCGGGATTGGCAGGTAACTCAAACAGCTCGCGCAGGTCTGCTTCGGTACCAGAGTACAGTTGAAACATGTGGAGTGCCCAGACGACCTCCAGCACATGCGGCGAGTGGGTGGACAGGCAGACGCGGTAGCCGCGGCGCAGTAGCTCCAGAACCAACAATGCCACCACCGAAATCGCTTTAGGATGCAACCCCATCTCCGGCTCCTCGATAACGACCCATTCCACCTCGCCACGCTGGCTAACCTTGCCTGAAGGAATGAGCCAGTACAGCCCGAGCAAGAGCGGCACAAACTCACGTTGCCCAGCGGACCAAACGAGGAACGGCAATACTCTATCTCCCGCTCCCTTGAGCACCATTCGTCTCTGGAACCGCTCTACGTCGATGGCAAGCTGAAAACTGCCGAAGACGTGTCGCTCGATGAACTGCCGATACTCTCGCCTCAGCTTGCCCTCTTGCGGGAACAGCTGGTCAACCCGCGCGAACTCGGTTTGCACCAGCTGGTGCAATCTCTCGCTGAACGCTCTCACAACGAACGGGTCTCCAGCCCGATAATCGGTAAACGGGCGAGTTAGCCCGTCACGGATAGTCATCACACGCTGAGCCGGGATATAAAAGAGCCTTTCCTCCGTGGGCAGGCGAGACTTGGAAAGATAGCTTGCGAGGTCTATCTTCTCACCATCGACCGCCGTCTCGGTTTCCTGCTCTCGATAGAGAGCCGACATGCCCTCCCCGAAGTACAGTTCGAGAAAATCGGCGAGGCTATTCCACCGTATGTTAAACCGCTTGAGTTCCGCTTTGATGCCACCAGCGTCTATCACGAGCTTGAGTAGCTGTAAAAACAGGCTCTTTCCGGTCGCCTGCGGACCGACCAGTAGCGTCAAGTCGCCGAACTCGACGCATCCTTCCTTGATAGGACCGAATTGGCGAACGCTAAGGCTTTTCATATACCTCTCCGCTGTGCGCGCACCGGTCAAAGCGAACATTACGCATTATACCGCTACGGCGTTGGCTCACGCTGCAGCTTCTCCCTGTCGATGATGTCGCAGGGGATGGGCACGAGTTTGGGAACCGGCTCACCGCGCAGGTGTTTTGCCACCATCTCCACCACCGTGCTGCCGATTTTGCGTGGAAACTGCACGGCGTCCGCCTTGAGTGCGCTGCCCCGCAAGATTTCCCGCCGCGCTTCGGGGTCGCCGTCGTAGCCGACGATGACCACGTTGGTGCGCCCCATGCTCTCCACCGCTTTCAGCGCGCCCAGCGCAGTGCTGTCGTTAATCGCGAAGATGCCCGCCAAATCCGGGTGCTTCTGCAGCATGGTCTCGGTAACCGCCATCGCTTTGTCGCGCACGCCGTCGCCAGGTGGGCGGTCCACCACCTGAATGCCCGGGTATTTGGAGATGGCTTCCATGAAGCCCCGTGTGCGGTCTTGCACGCTGGTCACCACCGGGTGGTCGATAATCACTACTTTGCCCTTCCCGCCCAGCAGCTTCGCCAGATACTCACCTGCCAGCCTGCCGCCCTGCACATTGTCCGATGCCACGTGGCACACCACGTCACCGCCCTGCGCGGCGATGTCGGCGGTAAACACCGGTACTTTGGCGGCATTCGCCTTCTTCACCGCGCCCGCGATGCCCGCCGAGTCCACCGGACAGATGATAAGCGCGTCCACGCCGCTGGTCAGGAAGTTTTCTACCTGCGCGGTCTGGTCGGCAAGGTTGAACTCCGCGCTCTGGATAAGCAGTTCGATACCTTCCTTCTCCGCCGTTTCACGCATCGCGGCTTCCAGCTCCTGATAGAAGGGATGCTGCTTGGTCAACAGAGTGACTCCCACCCGCCACTTCTTCTCCGTAGTGGGTGCGCCCGTTTGGGTTTGCCGTTTGGCGCAACCGCTAATCAGCAGCACAGCGAACAGCAGCGCGACCAGTATCTTGCCACGCATGGGTTGTCTCCTCCTCATTATCAGCCTGTGGACTGGGCGACGATGACGCTATGTTCCCTGTTTGGGAGCAATCTGGGTGCCTGCCCACGACTCGATGAGTTGTACGACCGCCGTGTGGTCGACATCCCCGCCAATCTGTCGCTTTGCCATCTCGAACATCTCCGCCGCCAGCTGCATGAGCGGGACGGGCACATACGCCTCGCGTGCGATAGAGACGGCGATGCGGGCGTCTTTCGCCAGCAGGGCAAGGCTGAAGGTGTTGGGGAACGCCCGCGTGAGCACGCGCTCCGGAAAGTGCACCTCGCTCGCAAACGACCGCCCCGAGCTGACGTTGATGACCTCCAGCGCGATGGCGGGGTCCACTCCCTGTTTTGCCAGAGTAACCAGCCCTTCGGCGGTCGCCAGCAGCCCAATGGCGAGCAGTATATTGTTCACCGCTTTGACAGCGTGCCCTGCACCCACATCGCCCACATGGAACACTTTACCTGCAAATGCCTGAATGACCGGCAGGGCGCGGTTGAACGTTAGCTGGCTACCGCCAACCATCACCGTCAGGTTACCCGCCTCAGCACCCACCTTGCCTCCTGAAACGGGTGCGTCCAGAAAATCGCAGCCCACTGAGCGCAGGCGTTGGGCAATGCGTCGGCTGTGGTTGGGGTCGCCGCTGGTGCAGTCAATCCACACCGTGCCCGGTTTCAACGCAGGCAATAGCTGTTCCGCTATCGCTTCCACTTCCACGCTGGTAGGCAGGCAGGTGAAGATGAACTCCGCCTGCGCGGTGTCTGTCAGGTTTTCCACCGTATGTGAACCGAACTGCTGTGCATGCGCCTCCGCCTTGCTAGCGGTACGGTTCCACACGGTGGTCTCGTGCTGCTTGGCGAGATGCCCTGCCATCGGATAGCCCATTGTTCCCAGCCCAATAAACGCCACTCGGTACATCGGTTTATCCCTCCAGCTCCGCGTAGTATCGCTCCACCGTTTCGTAGTCTACCGTATGGTCTGGCGTCATACCCAACCGCTCGTACAGCTGCCGGCGGGCACGCATGTCGGCTAACAAGACGGCGCGGGCATGTCTGGCGACCTCCTCTGCCACCTCCAGCGGCACGACCACCACGCCGTCGTCGTCCGCCCCCACGATGTCGCCCGGGCGCACCTGCACACCGCCGCAGCCGATCTTGGTCTGCACTTCCGCGACCTCGATGCGCCCCGGAATGATGGTGCGTCCCCGGGCACGGCAGCAGATAGGCGTTTTTTGCAGGGTGAGCTCGTAGGTGTCTCGCGCGTAGCCGTCGGTGATAATGCCCACCGCCCCTGCCGCGACCGCCCCAAGGCTGTTCGCCGACCCCCAGAAGCCTACCTCTTTGCTGCCTCCCGTGTCGGTGACAATCACGTGACCGGGCTGAATCAGATGCTCGAAGCCGATGTGTCCCACCTCTTTGAACCAGATGCCGTGTGCGTTCACAATCTCTTCGGTGGTGTTTAGCCTCCACATGGGGCGATTGGCGGGCACGCAACGCACGGTGAACGCGACCCCCCAGAAACGCAGCCCACTCCACAAAGGACGTATCTCGGGCGACATCAGAGTCAGGTCGAAGTAACCGATACCGTCCAGTGCATCACACACATCCACCACGCGCAGGTAATTGTAAAGCTTGCAAATGGCGAAAGCGTCTGTCATTTTTTCCCTCCATCGGTGAATCATCCCCGCTGTGCCTGTTCCACCATCTGCAGAAACTGCTCTTCCGTCAACACCGGCACGCCCAGCTGCAACGCCTTCTGGTACTTGGAGCCTGGGCTCTCGCCGACCACCACGTAGCTGGTCTGTCTGCTGACGCTGCCGGAGGCTTTGCCGCCAAGCTCGCGCACCAGCGCTTCCGCCTGCTCGCGTGTGAAGTGCCGCAGCGCGCCGGTGAACACGAAAGTCCATCCCGCGAAGGCGTCGGAACGTTTCTGTCGCTCCGCAAAAGGGGTTACCCCGGCGTCCAGCATCTTCTGTATCACTTTCCGGTTCTCCTCGCGGCGGAAGAACTCCACCACCTCGCGCGCGGTCGCGGGCCCAATTTCAGGTATCTGCAGTAACTGCTCCTCGCTGGCGTTCATCAGCGCGTCCAGACCGCCCAGATACTCGGCAAGCAGCTGCGCGGCGCGTTCGCCCACATGTCGAATGCCCAGCGCGTAGATGAAGCGGGAGAGCGGCACCTGCTTGCTGCGCTCCACCGAGTTCAGCAGGTTCTCCGCCAGCTTCTCGCCCATGCGCTCCAGTGGCAGCAGGTCTTCCTTCTTCAGGTAGTAGAGGTCAGCGGGGTCGTGGATGATGCCCTCCTCGAATAGGCGCTGCACCCACTTATCACCGAAGCCCTCGATATTCATCGCGTTGCGCGAGGTGAAGTGCCGGATGCGCTCCACAATCTGCGCCGGGCACGCCAGGTTCACACACCGCGCCACCGCTTCTCCCTCCGGCTTCTCCACCGGCGCGCCGCACTCGGGACAGGTTTGCGGGCGCACGATGGGCTGCTCATCGCCATCGCGCTCCTCCTCCACGACCGACACCACCTCGGGGATGACATCGCCTGCGCGTTGAATCACCACGACATCCCCAATCATCACCCCTTTGCGGGCGATTTCGTCCTCGTTATGCAGGGTTGCCCGCGAGACGGTCACCCCGCCGACCTCCACCGGCTCCATAATGGCGACGGGGGTCAGCGCACCCGTGCGTCCCACCTGCCAGCGTACCTCCAGAATGCGTGTGCGCGCCTGTTGGGCAGGGAACTTGTAGGCAATCGCCCAGCGGGGGCTGCGTTGCACGTATCCCAAATCCTGCTGCATCAGCACGGAGTTGACCTTCACCACCACTCCGTCCACATCGTAGTTCAGCTCCTGGCGGCGTGCCGTCCACTCGTCACAGAAGGCAACTACCTGCTCGATGCCCCAGCACACGCGCGCGTGTGGATTGACGGGAAACCCCCACGCCTTCAGTGTCTGCAGAATCTGCCAGTGCGTCTCGAAACTTGCGCCCTCTACCGCGCCGATGCCATAAGCGAACAGACTGAGGCGGCGTTTGGCGGTAATCTGCGGGTCCAGCTGGCGCACCGAACCCGCTGCCGCGTTGCGTGGGTTGGCGAAGGTGGGTTCACCTGTCTGCTCACGTTCTTCGTTGATGCGGCGGAACTCGTCGTGGGTGAGGTACACCTCGCCGCGCACCTCCACAAACGACGGGATAGGTACCGGCTCATCGAACAGGGAGGAAGGAGCGGATGCAGGCTGCCGCAGGCGCAGAGGAATGGCGTGGATGGTGCGCAGGTTCTGGGTCACGTCCTCGCCCTGAATACCATCGCCGCGCGTCGCACCTGTGACAAACACCCCGTCCACATAGGTCAGCGATATCGCCAGCCCATCTATCTTCAGCTCCGCCACGTATTCGATGCGCTGGTCGGGCGGCATACCCAGAAACCGCTTGATGCGCTGGTCGAAAGCACGCAGTTCCTCCGCCCCGAAGGCGTTATCGAGGCTGAGCATGGGCTGGCGGTGCGTGTGGGTGGCAAACGCCTCCAGCGGCGGTGCGCCCACGCGCAGGGAGGGCGAGTCGGGTGTGCGCAGGTCGGGGAACTGCTCTTCCAGCTGCAGCAACTCGCGCATCAGGGCGTCGTACTCCGCATCGGAAATCTCGGGCTGGTCCAGCACATAGTAGAGGTAATTGTGGTGTTCAATCAATCGCCGCAGCTCTTCCAGTCGCTTTTGCGCCTGTTCTCGGGTGAGTATGCTCATGGGTATGCCTCCTTGCGCCGTGTTGCATCGATTGATACGTTTCGCGGGGACAGGCTCCCTGCACACCCGCCTGAAGAGCAGGGTTTCTGCCGAGCCGCTGGCATTTTCTTTCACCGTACTGGATGTTGGTTATCCGGTTGTGTTCGCGACGAAGCATGCCTCTTCCAAAAACATGGGGCGTCGCAGGCTAACCAGTGCAGTTACCCTCTAAAAATCACCTCACAAAACCGATAATCTCACCGGTATCGCTCCTCTAAAGAAAACAGACAACGAGCGTTTTGAGTGGTCACCGTTGCCAGCTCCTCGAGGGGGAGGTTCTTCAACGAGGCGACCATTTGGGCAATCAGCGGGATATAGGCGGGCTCGTTGCGCTTGCCGCGGTGAGGCATCGGCGCGAGATAGGGTGCATCCGTTTCCAGCAGCAGGTTTTCCAGCGGCACTCGCTGTACGACCTCGCGCAGTGTGTGGGCGTTCTTGAAGGTCACGACGCCCCCTATTCCCAGGTACCAGCCCATCTCCACCGCGCGTTGTGCGTGATGCAGTTCACCGCTGAAGCAGTGCAACACCCCACGCAGGGGATAGCGAGCCAGTATGTCCAGCAGGTCATCATAGGCATCACGACAGTGGATGATGACCGGCAGCCTTAACTGCAGAGCCAGATGAATCTGCTGCTCCAGAGCTTGCTGTTGGGCATCTTTCGGCGAGAGGTTGCGGTAGTAGTCCAGACCGATTTCGCCGATGGCCATCACACGAGGATGCGATACTAGCCGGTGCAACTGGAGCAAGGCGTTTTCATCACACTGCACGGCATCGTGCGGGTGGATACCGACCGACGCCCAGCAGCCGTCGAACCGCTCTGCAATTTGCAGTGCGGACTCAGTGCTGGCAAGGTCGTATCCCACAACAATCGCAGTGTGTACGCCCGCCTCCCTTGCGCGGTTCCAGACGGAACCTGCGTCGGAAGCGAAGTCCGGATGGTTCAGGTGACAGTGCGTATCCGTCCAGATGTTCATAACATCATGATGCCCGAAGGGATAGGCGCCTGTCAAGAGTACGAGGAACCATATCCTGTAAACAAACGTCTAATAAATGCATAGCAACAGGAAGTATACCAGCAGTACTTTTCGCAAGATTCGGAATCCAGCGCAAAAAACTGGTATGGCGTGCAGCTGCAACTTATGGAATGCATTCAGTGGATAACGAGGTGCCGTCTACCATGTGTCAGATTGTTGATGTAAGGAGAGGTCGACCATGCCACAACTGAGAAAAGACCCCGTCACCCGGGAATGGGTGATAATCGCAACGGAGCGAAGCAAACGCCCGTCGGATTTCAAGACGAGCGAGGTGATAGAGAGGCGAGCGGAGTACGTGCCGGAGTGCCCGTTTTGCCCCGGCAACGAGCATCAGACGCCGCCAGAGGTGGCTGCCTACCGCAAGGCGGGAACCTATCCGAACAGCCCCGACTGGTGGGTGCGCGTGGTGCCCAATAAGTTTCCCGCACTGGCTATCGAGGGCGATCTGGAGCGGAGTGGCATCGGCATGTACGACTACATGAACGGTGTCGGTGCGCACGAGGTGATTATCGAAACGCCTCGCCACGACCAACACCCCGCGCTGATGCCCGAACAGCAGCTGGAAGAGGTCATCTGGATGTATCGCGACCGCTCATTGGACCTGGCACAGGATAAGCGGTTCCAGTATATCATGGTGTTCCGCAACCACGGCAAGGTCGCGGGCGCATCGCTGGAGCATCCTCACTCGCAGCTGATTGCGCTGCCGATGGTACCAGCGGAAGTGCGCCGGCGCATCGAAGGCGCATCCCTGTACTATGACCTGCACGAGCGATGCGTCTACCTCGATATGGTGCGGCAGGAAGAACGGCTCGGTGAGCGCGTGGTGGTGGCGAACGAGGAGTTTCTGGCTTTTACGCCCTTCGCCTCCAAATACCCCTTCGAGACGTGGATTGTGCCGCGGCGGCATCAGCCTTCCTTCACCCAAATCGAGCGCCCACAGGCAGCAGCCTTCGCGCGTATCTTGAAAGAAGTGCTGCTGCGCATGGACATCGCGCTCAACCATCCACCCTATAACTTCACGCTGCATACCGCGCCAATCAACCAGGAGCGCAACTACCACTACTTCCAGTGGCACCTGTCCATCATGCCGAGGCTGACCATCGCGGCGGGTTTCGAACTAGGCACGGGTATTTACATTAACGTGACCACGCCCGAAGACGCTGCCCGCCACCTGCGCGAGGTGCAGGTGGGGGTAGAGACCGCACAGCCCGAAATGTCGGTGCCGGTGCATTAGCGGCAGGTTGTTGCCAAACCGTCGGCTCACGAGAAATCTCGCCCTCCAGACAACGCACCGAACGCCCTCTGGAGGGCGAGCCTGTTGCCGAGCTGCCGCCATCAGGTCAGGAAGGGATTTTCGTCCGTGCCGCCTCCATTGCTGACCGCACCCGCTGCTCGACGGCAATCGGCGTTCCATATTCGTCTACCACTTTGACGCTACCGCGTATCACGCGCGTCTGCCAGCGTACAGCATGGGCGAACTCTTCGCGCCCCTCCCACAGGTATGGCACGGGCAAGAAACCAGCCCAGAAGACCCTATATAACCCCTCTGCGCTGTAGGGGTCGGGGATGCTTTCCTCGATCGCCTTCAGCACGATGCGCGCCTCCCGAAGTAGCTCCTGTGTACGGGCTTTCACCTCGCGATGCTGCGCCATATCCTCCACTTCGCCTTTTGCCCGCAGGCGACGATACTCCTGCAGCGCGGCGATGGTAATCTGGATGCTTTCGTTCACTACGGGTGGATCTGCCAGATGAGACGCTTCCGAGTAACTGACCACATGGATGATGGGTGGACTGTTCGGATTGTGGGGCTCGATGTCGTCCATCAACGCAGTTACCGCTGCCAGCTGCGCTTTCGCGCGTTCCAAATCAGGAGAAAAGTAGTCCAGTCCTGCCCTCGGCTGCAGGATGATTCGGAACCGTTCGTCCTCCAGCTCACGCGCGAGGGTTAGCACCGCCCGTGACTTCGCCAGGTCCTGAATGCCCCACGTGGCTTTGGGCGTGTTCAGCATGTTCTGCAGAATCAGCGCACGCACGCCCAGCCGCTTTGCCGTACGCGCTGCCAGCACAGACGAGACCACGTAACTTACATCGTCTGCACCGCGGAAGGCGAAGTGGTGCGGGATGTTCGGCTCAAACGGCTTGCCCGATTCGGCAATGAAGCGCAGGGTCTCCAGATGCTGTTGCAGGTTTTCCCGCACGGTGTAGGATCCGCGTCCGTCGATCTGGCAGAACCACCAGAACGACAGCGCGTGCCAGGCGATGTGGATGGTCTCTTCATACATCCGCGCCAGCTGCGGGATGTTTTTGGTGCCCGCGTAGGTGCGCACCAGCATCGGGCGCGCCGCCTGCCACACCATGCGGAACTCCTCTGGCGACTGGATGGGCACTCCGCCGCCGTTGGGCAAGCCCGTCCAGTCCTCGCCAAAATGCGACTGGCTCAGCTGCGATGTGCCGATGGAGAGAACGTCGAGAAACCCTGCCTGCGCCAGCTGGCGGGTCCAGTCCAGAAACAGGCGTACCGCCGCCTCGCGGTCGGGCAGGTAGGGACCGACGTGTGCCCGCATCAGCGGAGGCTGCTGGTGCTGCTGGGCGTGGCGAATCCGCGCGACTACTGTATCCCGCGCTGTGCCGAACTCGGGATAACCGCTTCGGTCGGGGGGCTGAACTTGCAGGTGTTTGCCACTTTCCACCAGCTCACGCCCAAAACGTAGGCGGAACTCGTCATACTCCACTTCGGCAGTCATGGCTGCAGGGATGCGCGATGCAGGCACTCCCAGCTTGTGCAGGGTTTCGGTGGGCGTCTCGTCACCGTCGAAGGTTTCCACCAGGTCACCATGCTCTCGGCATACGCGCTCGCACGCCGCTGGCAGACCCGCGAAGTAGATGCCTCGCAGCGGCCCGCCCTGCTCGGCAAACAGGTGACGCGTGCGCAGCTGATACAGAAGCCTGCCGAAACGCTCTACTCCCTCCACCGGGTCCAGACGATAGCTAAAGCCCAGCCGCGTGATGCCATGACGCCGAATCCAGTCCAGCACAATCTCCACGTTGTCCAGGTGGGAGGGGTGGTTCGCGGCGGCGCACACGAAGGCATCGGCAATCACCACCGGGTAGCCGCAGTCCTCCAGCAGCTGCGCTACCGAGCTGATGCCCAGCGTGTGGGCGTCGATAGCGGGGTGTATCAGCCCGAAGACCTCATCGTTTTTCAGCAGACGCGCCATCCCTAGTGCCCCTACGCGACCATACCTTCCAGAATACGCATCCGAATCTCCCGCAAGCTTCGCCCCGCCAGTCCCATCTTCTCCACCGTCCGCCCGATGCGCCAGTAGTCACAGCCGTGCATCAGGTTTGCCAGGTGGATGATGGCGCGAACGGTGGGACACGGCACGCCCAGCATCTCTCCCAGAGAAGCAATCGGCACCAGGCTCATGGGCACGTCTTCGGTGATGTAGCGGTGGTGGACGATGGGGGGCGCCTTGATACCGTAGTATCCCTGATTGGCGCGGATGGCGTCAAAGAGCGTTTTGCCGGAAGCCCCGTAGGCGATATACAGCCACTCGCGGGCGGTCATACAACCAAACCCCATCGCTGCCGCCACGGCCACCCGCTCGGCGTCCAGAGTTTCCAGCACCTGCGCCACCGACGGGGTAATGCCGTCGATGTAGTATTCGAAGTCGCCGTGCGTGCTTTCGATGCGTGCGGCGTTCAACACCGTCACCGCCGGGTGAAAGATGGCGCCGATGTTGTCCATACTGGTCTTCATCACGTTGTCGCCCGGCACGAACTCGGTATAAGCCGCGCGCAACGCCTGAATGACCTCTGGCGTACGGTACGCCGGTATCGCTGCGACGGGCACACTGTTCTTGATGCCGAAAATCTGCACCTGACCGGGGTTCAGCGCGCGGCTGGCGTAAAGTAGCGTTTGCGCCTCAGCGACGATGACATCTGCCTTCACCCCGTGCTGCTGCAGCACATGCAATACCTCCAGCGCACCGCCAGTGCGTCCCGGGTTCAGCACGATGATGTGTCCACCGCGAAGGTATGGCGCCAGTCGCTCCGCCACTTCGGCGTGACCGGTCGCCGGCACCACTACCATCAACACCTTTGCCTCGCGGATGGCTTCCTCGATGTCCGTAGTGACCAGCGGAAGGTGCGCCTGCCCCTGCGGCAAGTCGGGGCGGTCTGGGCTGGCAATCAAATGGATGTAGCCCGAACGCTGGATAGGCAGCAAACGCTCCGGGCTGCGGTTCCAGAGATGCACCCGCACCCCCTTCAAAGCCAGATGCGCCGCCATCGCTAACCCGCCATTACCTGCGCCCAGTACGCAAAAGGTCGTCTGTGCGGGGGAATCGGTTGCAGGTTGGCTCAATGCGACACCTCCTACAGGCAGCTCCGCAGCAGGCATCGAGCAGAAACCCATGCCCTGCGTGCGACAGCACTATTATATCACACTGAGCGAACGGGGCAACGGGCATGTCATGAAGCTGACACTTGCGTGGTGTTAATGTAATGTTTGGAGGGCGAACCTCCAGGTGAGCCATCGCCCACCCGACCTACCCGCGGGCGGGGAGGGGTTTTACGGCTCGGCAGGAGCCTCGCCCTCCGTTGCGGTCTACAGGTCATCGGTAGCCGCAGGCTTCAGCCTGCGCACTCAGTCACACAGCCAGTAGTTCTCGTTCGGATAGGAACCACCGCCGCTGGGCAGACCCTCCGGCGACACCAGCGTCTCGTCGAACTCCTTCGACGATGCCACGAACTTCGCATGCCCATCCGCGAAAATCAGGCTTCCGCCCTGTGAGTGCCACATGCGGAAGTAGTCGTACGGCGGGTCAAAGTCGTAGCCATACTTCTCGTAGCCCGGCACGGTTCGGCTGAAGAAGGGGAACATCTCGTCGCGCATGATGCGCGTCTGCGCCGGGTTCACGAAGCTGGCGTCGGTGACAATCTTCTGCTGGTAACCGAAGTTGCTGCACACCTCCAGATTGTTCTGCGTGGAGAAGCCGCATATCACGGTGTAACAGCAGTGGGTGAAGCGGTAACTGGAACCGTACGCCTGCCAGTAGGAGTTGGTGCCCGGCACATCGCGCTGCTGATAGGGGCTGCCCGTGTCGCTGGGGCACCTGAAGATGGGCTTGTTCTTGGTGTACGGCTCCAGCGAGACCTCCACCCCCAGATGCCCCGGCTGACCCGCGGGCGGCTGACTGTTGTAAGCATGGAAGATGGGGAAGGTCTCGTCGTAATCCTGCACATACATTCGAACTGCCAGACCAATCTGGCGGGCGTTGGAGATGCAGGTCGCCACGCGAGCGCGCTCTCTGGCTTGCGAGAAAACGGGGAACAGGATCGCCGCCAGAATGGCGATAATCGCGATGACCACCAGCAACT
>Ga0308408_1001124_pt1 | contig 13042 bp, 13 predicted proteins | sample HotsprSampleMSe3_FD_203466 | JGI IMG/M metagenome (GOLD analysis project Ga0308408, IMG submission 203466) | Hot spring phototrophic mat microbial communities from Mushroom Spring, Yellowstone National Park, Wyoming, United States - 20060912_MSe3 ... | reverse complement strand
GACCGGGCTGTAACTGACGCACACCGCCCGTCGGATATTGGTAGCTCGGTGAAACGACGGTTTCGTCAATCATTGGCACGGTATTGCGAACAAGCGCGATGTTGGCAGAGGCAGTCGGGTCTTGGAAAATGCGCACGCGATAGGAATTCGCATTGCCTTGCCAACGAATCGTTGGGAAAGGATTACTAATTTCCGTTGGCTCAATCCCTGCTGGTGGATAAATTAAGTCAATGTAGGCTTCTTGTTGGTTTTGAATCACAAACGTGATTTGCATCGCATCAACCGCATTATTGTCATCATTATTGGTAAAGAGTTCAAACAGCAGGGTGTAACTGCCTGACGGGAAACGCCCGCCTGCACTTTGAACAATCTCGCGAAGCAAATCTCTTGCCCCATCGTCAGTCCGACCGCTAAGACGCCAAGTGCCACTGGCTAAACTGTTGTTGGTTTGGCGTACATAGCCACGAAAGTTATCAACCCACCTACTCTCACCAGAGCCAATAGGTTGACCGTTTCGGCTAAACTTCATCTTAAGGCGCGTTGGAACAGGTTGACCATCATTGCGGAACGCAATCAGAAACACCGTCAGCGGATTGGAAGGAAGATTTCCGTCAAGAACGATTGAAGCAAATGATGCAATCGTGATTTGAGCAGGGTCGACTAAAAGGCGACTTTCGGCACGGTCAAATTGAACCTGTGCAAATGAAGGCACTGCCACTGCCAGCAGAAGCGAAATGAGTTTCAGAAAACGCATCGTTGAATCCTCTCGGTTTAAGTGTGTGAATAGAAAATTATCAGTTAAAGTTACAGAGCAATGTTACGCCAATTTTTTCTTGCCAGCTGTGATAATTATCACAAAGGCGAATCCGCCTACAAGGCTTAAAAGTGCTTGAAAATACAAGGGTTTAGCAATTTTGAAAAATCAACTTGAACTTAAAAATTTCCTGACAGAAAGAAAACTTCCAAACAGCCCCAGAAGCAACCCTAACGCGGCAAGAATCCCATAAACGCGGTAATCGGGCAGAGCAATCGCTTCGTAGAGGTCAGGATACATTTGATAGAGTACAACATTGACAAGCGAAAGTAAGCCAATCGCAAACACGCCGCCTAAAAATCCTTGCAACGCGCCTTCTATCAGAAAGGGTGAGCAGATAAAACTGTTGGTTGCGCCGACAAGCATCATCGTGCGGATAATTTCTTGCTTGTTCATAATAATCAGCCGAATTGTGTTGGAAATTAAGGCAATCGCGGCAACTGAAATCAGCACTCCAATCGCACAAGTGATGTAAAATAAAATGCGGGCGTTGCGGTCAAGCCCTGCCAAAAATTCTTTGTTGTAGCGAGCCTCCAAAACGCCGTTGCGCACTTTGACAGCCGAAACAAATTGCTCTAAACTATCCAGCGTCGCATACTCCGATTTTAATTTCACCTTAATTGAAGCAGGAAGCGGATTCGTGCCGAGAATTGCGACCACATCTTCGCCAAATTCCGACTTGAAAATCTGCGCCGCGCTGTCGGACGAGATATACACCGCGGTCTGAACGGAAGGCTCACTCCGAAGTGAAGCGGCAAGCAGTTTTGCCTCTTTTTCTTTGAGCGATTGGCTTAAAAAAAATTCAACCTCCACGCGCGAGCGAATTTCCGAAAGCACGCGAGACGCATTAAGCGAAAGTGTCGCAAAAATTCCAAGCAACACAAGCGAAATGCTAATGGTGAAAATTGAAATCGCACTGGCAAGTTTGGCGCGCTTAAATCCTGAAACGCTTTCCCTAAAAATGTATCGAAGATTCATTATCCTTAATCAGAGGTTAATTTTCTGCAACTGTTACTTTGCCGATTTAAACATTGCGAGGGCTTTATCGCGCTGAACGGCGTGGTCGACAATCGGAAGCGGATAATCTTTACCGAGTTCAACGCCAAGTTCTTTTAGTGAAAGTGGCGACTTTTTGAGAAGGTCATGCGGCGCGTGAATATACGGTTCAGGCACGGCGCGAAGTTCCGGCACAAAGGTTTTGATGAACGTGCCGTTGGGGTCAAACTTTTGCGACTGCGAGGCAGGATTAAAAATTCTAAAATAAGGTTGCGCGTCTGTGCCGGTGCTTGCGCTCCACTGCCAACCGCCGTTGTTCGCCGCCATGTCGCCATCAACAAGCCTCTGCATAAAGTATCGCTCGCCCCAACGCCAATCAATCAGCAAATCTTTGGTGAGAAAACTGGCGACAATCATGCGCAGGCGGTTATGCATCCACCCTGTTTGATTGAGTTGACGCATTGCGGCATCGACAATCGGAAAGCCCGTTCTGCCTTGTTTCCACGCTTCAAAATACTCCTCGCGATTTTCCCAACGCAACTTCCGAAACGATGGCTGAAAACTCTCTCTTTCAACGACAGGGAAATGGTCTAAAATCTGAAAGTAGAAATCTCGCCAGATGAGTTCGCTCAAAAAAGTCTCAATGCCAATTTTTTCGGATTCTTTTTTCGTGTCTTCTAAAAGCGAAAACGCTCGATGAACAAGGTCTCGAACGCTAATCGTGCCGAAGCGCAAGTGTGCCGAAAGCAAACTTGTGCCATCAAGAGCGGGAAAGTCGCGGGCTTCTTTGTAGCGTTGAATTTTACGTGAAAGAAATTGTTGGAGTTGAGCGTTGCCTTCGCGTGAGCCGCCTTTAACAAGCAGTGTTTGTGAGCAAGGAAAGCCAAGTTCATCGTTTGAAAGTGGCGGGAGCGAAGGAATGTCTATCGTTGAAAGATGTTTTGGGTGCGGAAGCGGTTTCGGAATCAGATGGGCTTGTGAGAGCCACGCTTTTTTGTAGGGCGTGAAAACCGTGTAAGGCTTGCCTTGTTTCGTAAGAATTTCTTGCTTGGCGAAAAGCACTTGGTCTTTGAAGGCTTTAACTTGCAAGCCAAGTTTGGTGAAAATCTCAATCACATTGGAATCACGGGCTTTGGCGGCGGGCTCGTAATCTTCGTTGAAAAAAATCGCACGGGCTTCGGATTCACGGACAACGTCTTTCAAGACTTCGAGAAAGAAGCCACGTCGCAAAATCAATTTGCCGCCGATGCGTTCATACTGCGAGGCTAAATCGCGGAGCGATTCGGTCATGAACTGAACGCACGCGGGCGAGAAGTCGTCGCGCTGTTTCAAAATGTCGTCGGCGAAAATGAAGAGCGGGAGAATGTCGGAAGTTTCTTTGAGTGCGTTGGAAAGCGCGGTGTTATCGTGTGTGCGCAAATCGCGCCGATGCCAAACAATGATGCGGTTCAAGGCAACAAAAAGTTTGATGACAATTCAGAGTTGACAAATATAGCATGGTAAAGCGGCGCGACATGAGATGTTCATATCGGCGGAAATGTTGTGTAAATTCAATTTATCTTCAAACCGATTCAGCCAGCCATGTTGCTTGTCATTGATAATTACGATTCATTCACCTACAATTTAGTGCAATACTTCGGCGAACTCGGTGCGGAGATGGAGGTTTATCGCAACGATGAACTCACGCTCGAAGCGATTGAAAAAAAACAGCCTGAAAAAATCGTGATTTCGCCCGGACCTTGCACGCCCAACGAAGCCGGCATTTCGCTTGAAGTGATTGAGCGATTTCAATCGCGGATTCCGATTCTCGGCGTGTGTTTGGGACATCAAGCCATCGGACAAGCGTTGGGTGGAAGGGTGATTCGCGCACCGAAGCCTATGCACGGTAAAGTGTCGAAAGTGTATCATGACGGCAAAGGCATTTTTAGGGGCATTGAAAATCCGTTTGATGCAACGCGCTATCACTCGCTCATCGTGGAAAAAGAAACCTTGCCCGAAAGCCTTGTCGTAACGGCGTGGACAGACGACGGCATCATCATGGGGTTAGAATCCAAAGAAAAAAAACTGTATGGTGTGCAATTTCACCCTGAATCGATTATGACCGCCGAAGGCAAAAAAATTCTAAAAAACTTCTTAACCCTTGAACAACAATAAATGAAAAGCACGAAGAAAAAATCGGTAACAAAATTTTCAAGAACAGGCAACATCGTTCTGAAGAAAAGCAATGGCGCGCCGCCGAAGATTGTCAATGCGGCGGAGCAAGCGTCGGAAGCGTTCAGAAGCAAAATGGAAAAGTGGGCGGATTTAAGCCACGATGGCTGGCGCATCTTTCGCATCATGGCAGAGTTCGTTACAGGCTTCGAGAAAATGGCAGAGGCAGGACCATCGGTCGCCATTTTCGGTTCGGCGCGTGTCAAGCCCAACGACAAGTACTACAAAATGGCAGAGCGCATGGCAGAACTCTTGGCACAACACGGACTTGGCGTCATCACAGGTGGCGGACCCGGCATCATGGAAGCCGGCAATAAAGGCGCAAAAAAAGCAGGCGGCGTTTCCGTCGGCTTAAACATCTTATTACCCTTCGAGCAAGAAGCCAATCCTTACATCGACAAAGACCGACTGATTTGGTTCGATTACTTCTTTGTTCGAAAAGTCATGTTCGTCAAGTATTCGCAGGCGTTTATTGTCATGCCTGGCGGATACGGCACAATGGACGAATTCTTCGAAGCCATCACGCTCATTCAAACGCAAAAAATTACCATGTTCCCGGTCATCTTGATTGGCAAAGCGTTTTGGGGCGATTTATGGAATTGGATTAGAAAAACTTTGATGGAAAAGCACAAATACATCGGCGAAAACGACATGGACTTTATTTTTCTCGTTGATTCGCCCGAAGAAGCGATGGAGATTATCAAACAGTTTTATCCTGAAAACCGATACACGCCGAATTTTTAATGTCGCCGTGAAATGAACCCTGAGGAGAAAATTCAGTCGCTTGAAGCACGTCTTACAAAGGTCAAAAGCGAGCAGGAGAGAATCGATGTGCTCAACGACCTTGCCTATCACTTGCGCTCAAAGGATATGGAGCGAGCGGAAGTATTGTGCGAGGAAGCCCTCTCGCAAGCATTACGCTTGCTTCATCGTTACGGCATTGCGACTGGGTATAGAAACAAAGGAGTCTTTGCATACAATCGCGGCAATTATCAGGAAGCACTCAAACATTTGAGCGAAGCCTCGAATTGGTTTCAAAAAATCCAAGATGTACGCGGGCATGCGACTGTGCTCTCCAATAAAGGCTTGGTGTATTGGAAATTAGGAGAGCATAGCAAAGCGATGGAAGCCTATATGGCGGCACTTGCAATCTATCTGCAAATGCACGATAGAGTCAATCAATGCAGCGTGCTTGTCAATATCGGAGGCTTGTATCAAACGATGGGAAATTTGGGTAAAGCCCAAGAGTTTTATGAAGAAGCGTTAGAACTTGCCAAAATCTGCGAACTCTATGTAGAGTGGGGAACAGTGCTCAGCAACATCGGCGCAATTCATTATTACAACAACGATAAGCAAAAAGCCCTCGAGTATTTTTTACAAGCCTTAGAGATTCGTCAAAAAACCAATCAACAGCGAGAAATCAGCGTTTCACTGCTTAATGCGGGAGCCGCTTACTTTGATTTAGGTGAAACGGAAAAAGGCTTGGCGATGATGAAAGAAAGTTTGGAACGATACAGAGCAATGGGCGACAGAAGTGGCGAAGCACATACACTTCAAGCGATTGGACATTCCTTGCTCTCCACGAAACAATATCAAGAAGCACTGCGCTACTTGCACGAGAGTCTAAAAGTTATCCAAGAAATCGGCACAAAACCGCTTGAAAAACAAACGCAACAGTTGCTTTCTAATGCCTACCGAGAACTTGGCGACTATCAAAAAGCCTACGAGCATTTTGTTCGGTTTCACGAACTTGAAAAAATGCTCTTGCTCGAGCAATCCGAAGAAAAAACGAAAAAACTTACGCTCAAATATGAATTAGATAAATCGCAACGCGAAGCCGAACTCTACCGCCTCAAAAACGAAGACTTGGTTAAACTCAATCGTGAACTTCAAGAAGCCAATCAATTAAAAACTGAACTCCTAAGTATTGCAGCGCACGACCTCAAAGGTCCGCTTCAAACCATTATGGGCTTTGCGGAACTGATTGGCGAAGAATCCAAAGAGATGGTGTCTATCCACAAAAAAGCCATGTCAATCCGCCGTGCCTCGCAAAAAATGTTAGGCTTGATTCATGACTTGCTTGAAACAGCGGCAATCGATGCAGGCAAATTGGAGTTGAACAGAAAAAGCACTGACTTGGGCGCGTTAGTTCAAGTGATTAGCGAAAACTTTTACTTGATGGCAGAAGCCAAACGCCAAAAACTTGAAGTGAAGATTGAAGAAAATTGCATAGTTAATGTCGATGCAGAGCGAATGAAAGAAGTCGTTGAAAACTTGATTGGAAATGCAATTAAATACTCGCCATACGACAAAACGATTTGGGTGTCGGTTTGCCGATACGATAAAGATAAAGTTCGCTTCTCGGTCAAAGATGAAGGACAAGGGCTTACGGAAGAGGATATGAAAAAGCTGTTCGGAAAATTTCAGCGACTTTCAGCAAAACCAACGGGCGGGGAAAGTTCAACGGGGCTTGGGCTTTCTATCGTTAAGAAACTGGTCGAAATGCACGGCGGAAAAATTTGGGCAGAGTCGGAAGGCAAAAATAAAGGCGCGACATTTACTGTTGAACTATCGGCTGAACCGACGCAATAAATCACACGCAAATATGTCGAACTATGATGCGAACACAGCCATCAGCAAAGCAGACGCGCTTTGCGATAAAGCCGCTACGTGTTACATCAGCAATCCCAAAGAAGCACTCACTCTGCTTCTGCAAGCCGAAGCTTTGCTGAACAAGCACGAGTCCAACGAGATAACTTACAACAAAATTCTTGCGCGCTGTCTATGCCTGCAAAGTTCCGCCTACCAAAGGCTTTCGGAGTTTGAAAACGCAAACCAAGTCGCCTTGCGCGCCATCTCGATTGCCGAAAAAACTAACGACCACAAAACGATGGCGAATGCGTTTCGCATTTTGGGAAGTGTATCGTTTTTCAGAGGCGAAAGCGAAACGGCATTAAAGATGTATGAAAAAGGATTGGAATATGGTCGGCTTGCAGATGATAAAAAGTCGCTATCTGCGTTGCTCAACAACATCGGCACTGTATATCACCGTCTTGCAGACTACGCCCGCGCCACGCGCTACTACAATCAAAGTTTAGAAATCTACATTGAAATTGGCGACAAGCGCGGCGAAGCCAATGCCTACATAAACATTGGCAACAACTACTACGCACTCGGCGATTACGCCAATGCGCTTGACTATCAATTCAAAGCCATGAAAATCCACGAAGCACTCGGCGATGAACAAGGAAAAAGTATCGCTTACAGTGGATTGGCATTGATTTATGAGAAATTAGGAGAGTATCAAAAATCGATTGAGAATTATCAAAACTGTTTGGAATATGAAAAAAAATCAGGCAATCGGTGGTCAATGGCACTCACGCTCAACAATCTTGGCAATGTCTATGAAGCCATCAACGACTATCCCAACGCCCTTCAACTCTACCAGGAAAGTTTGAACATCAAACGCCAACTGCATGACCGTCAAGGCATTGCACATACATTGAACAATATTGCCGAACTTTACATCAAACAAAGGCAATACGCCGACGCGCTTATCGCCTTGAATGAAAGCTTAGAGACTCTTGAAAGTGTTAGTGATAAAAGCGGCTACGCAATGAGTCTCATAACAATGGCTAAACTCTTTTCAGAAAAAGAATTTGAGCAATATGATTTAGATAAAGCTATCGGGTATCTCCATCGCTCGGTTGAAATTGCACAGGAGATTAAAGCCAAAGGGGTTGTGTCTGACGCTTACCGAATGATGTCGCACCTTTATGAACAGAAGGGAGACGCAATCAACGCGCTGCACTACTACAAATCTTTCCACACTATTGAGCAAGAAATCAAAAGCGAAGAAAGCGAAAAGCGAATCCAAAGTTTGAGCGTTGCTTACGAAACCGAGAAAGCCAAAAAAGAATCAGAACTCCGACGCTTAGAAGCTGAAAAGTATCGCCTCGAGAATGTTGAACTTGCCCAAGCCAATCGGTTCAAAACCGAACTTTTAGCCATCGCCGCGCACGACCTTAAAAATCCCCTTCAATCCATCATGGGCTTTGCGCAACTCATTGAAGAAAGAAAAGGCGACAGCACTGCGATTGAATCGTTTGCAAAAATTATTCAAAACTCATCGGAGCGAATGCTCTCACTCATCAACAATCTGCTCGAAGATGCAAAAGCCGAAATGACCACATTTGAACTCAAACCTGAAACGCTGAATCTCACAGATTTCATCAAACAACTACTTGAAACGAACTTCAACGCACAAGCCCACCGAAAATCGCAAACGATTTTTTTTGAGAGCAATGGAGACATCATACTGAAAGGCGACCGCGAGCGATTAAAACAAGTCTTCGAGAACTTAATCGGAAACGCCATTAAGTATAGCCCCAAAGGCAAAAGAATATGGATTGAACTGCGCAGCAAACAATCGCACACAAATCAAGCCACAAATGAATCAGTCTTAGTCAGCGTCAAAGATGAAGGACAAGGACTCACCGAAGAAGATAAATCAAAACTCTTCGGAAAATTTCAACGGCTTTCGGCAAAGCCAACAGGCAGAGAAAGCTCAACAGGGTTGGGGCTTTCGATTACGAAACAATTAGTAGAAAAACACAACGGACGCATTTGGGCAGAATCCGAAGGAAAAGATAAAGGCACGACGTTTTTTGTTGAATTGCCAATAACTTAAATTCGCTCATCAATCATGACCGTTTTTTATCACCTTTCAATTTTCTACGACAATGAATTTCACGCTCACCGAAGAACACCTCATGATTCAACAAGCCGCACGCGACTTTGCGCAAAATGAAATCAAAGATGCCATTGAGCGCGATGAGAAAGAAGAATTCCCTTACGAGATTGTCAGAAAACTTGGCGAACTCGGCTTTCTCGGCATGATGGTTCCGCCTGAATACGATGGCGCAGGCATGGATACCATTAGTTATGTGCTTGCAATGGAAGAAATTTCCAAAGTCGATGCCAGCGTCGGTGTGATTATGTCGGTCAACAATTCGCTTGTCTGTTGGGGCATTAACGAATACGGCACGCCTGAACAAAAAGAGAAATGGTTGCGTCCGCTTGCCAAAGGCTTGAAAGATGGCAATATGTATATCGGCGCGTTCTGCCTTTCTGAACCGAATGCAGGAAGCGATGCGACCGCACAAACCACAACCGCCGTGCGCGATGGCGACTACTACATTCTTAACGGCACAAAAAATTGGATTACCAACGGCACCACAAGCGAAGTCTATCTTGTCTTCGCAATGACGAACAAAGAGAAAAAGGCGCATGGCATTTCTTGCTTCATTGTTGAGCGAGGCACGCCCGGCTTTGAGATTTTGAAGAAAGAAAAAAAACTTGGCATTCGGTCAAGCGATACTTGCTCACTTGGATTTACAGACTGCCGTATTCCCGCTTCAAATATGCTCGGACCGGAAGGTGAAGGCTTTAAGATTGCCATGCGCAGTTTGGACGGAGGACGAATTGGCATTGCCGCACAAGCACTCGGTATTGCCGCCGCTTCGCTCGACCGCGCACTGAAATACGCCAAAGAACGACACTCTTTCGGCAAAATGATTATCGACCATCAAGCCATTCAAATGAAACTTGCCGATATAGCAACGGAGCTTGCCGCCGCACGACTGCTCACGCTTCAAGCCGCTTGGATGAAAGACCAACACATGAAGTATTCGCGTCAGGCAGGTATGGCGAAACTCTTTGCATCGCGTCTTGCGGTCAAAGCCGCTTTGGAGGCAATTCAAATTCACGGCGGATACGGCTATGTGCAAGAGTATGAAGTCGAGCGATACTTGCGCGATGCCAAAATCACCGAAATTTACGAAGGCACGTCCGAAGTCCAACGCATCGTCATTGCACGCGATTTGCTCCGCGCATAAGTAGGTTCAGAGGTTAGAGGTTGAAGGTTGTAGGTTGAAAGGTTGAGAGTTGAAGTTGAGGTAGGGGCGAGTTCCAAACTTCTGTATTTTGTCAAATAAAGTCTCGCAATAGCAGACAACGGAATTAAGATTCGTTGTGCCGAAAAGATTGCCCGTGAAATCAGGAAGCGTGTTGACCGTGCCTGATACCGTGAGAGACGAGGCATCGCTGGCAAGCAAACGATGAGCGGCACCACGTGCTTCAAATGTGCCTGCAATCGTGCCAGTTTCGCCTGACGTGATGGAATGATAATCGTGCGGTCATTTGAAGTCGTATCTAATCGCAAGGTTGAGCCGCTTTGAATCTCAAAATCTACTCCTGCCACATTGCCGTCAAGCGTGAGTGTGGCGTCGGCAGCATCGGCAGTGAAAATGATACTGGCATTATTGATAAGGCGCAGTTGTCCAATCATTTGAGACTCAGGCAAGTTGGAAATCGTGCGTGTGCCTGTCAGCAAATTGCCGTCAAAGACAAGAATATCGTTGATGGCGGGTGCTGTGCGATTGGGATTCCATTTGGTTGCGTCATTAAAATCGCCGTCGGCATCAACATTCCATGTGTATGTAACGGGCGGATTGACCCCAGTGCCACTAACCGCCACAGTTTGCGTGGTCGCCGAAGGACTGGTATGCGTGATATTGCCGCTTGCCGAACCCGCACTCGTGGGCGAGAAACGCGCATAAATCGTAACAGGCTCGCCAATCAAATCGCCACTTGCTTGCGGTAAAGTGAGCAATGGGGAAAAATTGATGTTGTCCGTAGAAACTTGAAATTGTGCAGGAGCAGTAACCGTAACATCGCCCGTTAAGTTATCGCCTGAAACTGTGTAGGTTTGTGAAGAAGAATGATTGCCAACCTCAACCACACCGAAACTCGGAAGCGACGTGGTGGAAACTATGATGCTTGGGCTTGATAGCGGCGTACCTGTAACAGAGATGTTGTCAATCGCCCAAGAAGGTCGATTTCCGCCCGTTGTCGTGTTGGCTCTGGTTGCCCAACGAATTGAACCACAGGTTGATTATCACGCAGCAGGCAGCGAAACCGTAATTACTTCGCGTTTTACACCGCTTGTATCCCCCACAGAATTCTTGACCGCTGTATTATCGGTGGAATAAATTGCTCCTATGCCCGTAAATGTGCCTGATGGTGAAGAAGAAACCAAGTATTGCAGTTGCACATCATTGATGCGTGCAACGTCAGCCACGCGAATGGTCATAATCTCAAAAGTAACCGTAATGTTTTCGAATCCTGTGGTGTTGATGGCTAAAAGCGGATACCGACCATTTGTTCCGCCAACAAGTGAGCCAATCTTTTGATTGAAATTGATAAATTGTTTGTGGTTGTTCCCGCACTACCGCCTGCGGTCATTGTAACATCGGCTGTGCCATATGTGGTTAAAAAACTGGTCGAGAGAATACCGACATTATGCGAAACCCACCCTGTTGGCAAAGCGGTTGAAGTATGAGGCAAAGTGTTAAAGTTCTCCGAGTATGGGAGCGTTTGTGCAGTTGGGACAGTTTGTCCGTTTGCATTCAGTGCAAAGAGCGCAAGCAGCATGAAAAGCGATAAGAGTCGTTTCATTTTGAATGGAGTTTAGTTAGTTAAAGAAGTATTTGAGCAAAAAAACTGGTGAAAAAGTCGCTGGCATTGTTGTTCTTGGCGTGCGAAGTTCGCAAAAAAGTGAAATCGAGAAAATGAAATGGTGTTATGTTTGCGTTAAGGATTTGTAACGAAATGGAAATAGGATTGTAACTCAACGTTCAAACACTTTGTTGTGCAGGCAAACGACAGCCTTGCCTCTCCGCCCAAACCAATCAATCAAAAGCCACTCGGTGAGATAACATTAGCATTTTCAGAGACGATTTTGATAACAAATAATTTCACCAAGTTGCGCACTGACACAATTCCGTACCAAGAGCAGTGATTCAGATTCAAACAAGATACACTCAATAACTGACAGACCTACAACGAAAATGTATTATATCGCTGTGTATGATGTCAATCAAAAGCGTGTGGGTAAAATGCTTCGTTTGTTCCGAAGGTATCTGCACCATGTTCAAAATTCCGTCTTTGAAGGCGAACTCACCGACGCCGATTATCTGCGCTTAAAATCCGAAGCCAAAGCCTTGATGAACGAAACCGAAGATTCGGTCATTTTCTTTTCCATGAACGGCAAGTATCTTGAACGCGAAACGCTGGGGATGGAAAAAAACGAACCAACAAACTTTCTTTAAGGTAGAGTTCGGATTTCGGATTGTAGATTTTTTCCGTAACTTTCAACCTACAAGAATGGCACACATCACTGGCACAAAAATCAATTATTACTTTGTTTGCAAGCGCAAGCTCTGGCTCTTTGCCCACCAAATTGAGATGGAACAAGAATCAGACCTTGTGGCACAAGGCAAACTCATTGGCGAAACGGCTTACCCCGAAAAGCGACACGAACTTGCGATTGATGGGGTGATGGTCATTGACTTTGCTGACCTTCAATTAGGGGTGATTCACGAAATTAAAAAGTCGGATAAAATGGAAGAAGCGCATCTTTGGCAAGTGAAGTTTTATCTCTGGTATCTGAAAACAAAGGGGGTGGAAGGCTTGACGGGAGAATTGGATTATCCCAAACTCAAACGCCGTGTAACTGTAACGCTTTCCGATGATGATGTCCACATGTTGCAGACAATTATTGAGGATATTGAACAAATTGAGCAAATGGAAATACCACCACCGAAAATTGACAAAAAGTTCTGTAAAAACTGTGCTTATTTTGAACTGTGTTGGGCGTAAGAGGTTGTCAAGGTCGGCTACGGGTAGCGAAGCGTTTGGCAAAAAATTGGCTGAAAAAGGTCGAAACCGCACAAAATTGCGAATTTTGAGCGAATTTTGAGGTTGTCAGAGGTCGGGGGTTTATCGGTTATCGCCGCCTGACGATGCTCGATTTGGAAATTTGCGAAAAAGGGTGCAAATTTGCATCAAATTCTGCTATGTCAGACGGATTCTAATTGCACCAATGTGGGATTGAAATGCGTTCAAGCTCTGACCAAAGAGACCAACTGCCCTATTCTAATTGCACCAATGTGGGATTGA
>Ga0308408_1001115_pt1 | contig 13110 bp, 10 predicted proteins | sample HotsprSampleMSe3_FD_203466 | JGI IMG/M metagenome (GOLD analysis project Ga0308408, IMG submission 203466) | Hot spring phototrophic mat microbial communities from Mushroom Spring, Yellowstone National Park, Wyoming, United States - 20060912_MSe3 ... | reverse complement strand
AGTATCGTCGATGTTCCCGGGCACGAGCGCTTCATCAAGAATATGCTCGCTGGGGTCGGCGGTTTCGATGCCGCTCTTCTCGTGGTCGCTGCCGACGAAGGTCCGATGCCGCAAACACGCGAGCATGTAGCCATCCTCGACTTGCTCGAGATCAGGCACGGTCTCGTCGCGCTGACCAAGAGCGATCTCGTCGAACCCGACTGGCTCGAACTCGTCATCGTCGAAGTCGAGGAACTCTTGCGAGACACCGCTCTTGCCGGCGTCCCGATCGTTCCTGTCTCGGCCGTGACTGGCTATGGTCTCGATGCGCTCGTACGGGTGATCGACCAGGTACTCGATCAGGTTCCGCCTCATGCTCGGAGCGGCAAGCCGCGCTTGGCGATCGATCGTGTTTTCACCGCCGCGGGCTTCGGTACGGTCGTCACGGGTACGCTGCGGGACGGCGAACTGGAAGTTGGGCAAGAAGTCGAAATACTCCCCCGCGGCCTCCGGGCACGAGTGCGCGGCTTGCAGAGTCATCGGACGCGAGTCGATCGGGCTCTCCCTGGATCGCGTACCGCGGTCAATCTGAGTGGCGTCGAAGTCGAAGACCTGGTGCGCGGCGACGTGCTCACCGTCCCTGGCTGGCTCCGACCGACCATGCTCCTCGACGCTCGCTTGCGCATGCTGCCCGACGCCCCGGAGCCGCTCGAGCAAAACGACGAGGTCGATTTCTTCGTCGGAGCGAGCGAGACACTCGCTCGCGTCACGCTTCTCGATGCTGAGCGACTCGAACCGGGCATGGTCGGCTGGGTTCAACTGCGCCTTCAGGAGCCGGTCGTCGCCGTGCGCGGCGACCGTTTCATCATCCGCCGTCCCTCGCCGAGCGCGACACTCGGGGGCGGCATCATCATCGATACGGCTCCGCGCCGGCATCGGCGCTTCCGTCCAGACGTTTTGCGTACGCTCGAGCTTCTCGCCTCCGGCTCCCCGGAGGCGCTGGTGCTCCATGCTTTGGAACGCGGTATCGCCGAGTGGCGTGATGTACTCCAACGAACGAATCTCGACGAGACGACTGCCACGAGAGCCATCACCCAACTGATCCAGCAGGGCCAGATCGTTTGTCTGGAAAATGCGGAAGGCGCGTTGAACCCGGGCAGCGCACTCGCCGAGCGCACGGCGTTGGAGCGGATCACTGCTCAGTTACTCGATCTTCTCCGCGACTATCATGCACGCTATCCGCTTCGGCGCGGGCTTCCACGCGAAATGGCACGGAGTCGCCTCGGGCTCTCGCCCCGTTTCTTCGAACTCCTTGTCCACTGGCTCACTCAGGCCGGTGCGGTGATCCAAGACGACGATGTGCTGCGTTTGCCCGAGCATCGGATCCAACTGACCGAGGAGCAAGAGAACCGAGCGCGGGCCTACGAAGCTGCTCTGCTGCGTGAGCCGTTCTCTCCGCCGTCTCCCAGCGAGTACGGTATCGAGCCGGAACTCGTCCAAGCGCTCGCTGACCTGGGACGTGTCGTCCGCGTCAATGACGAGGTCGTCTTCGCTCCGTCTGCATGGGCCGAAATTAAAAAGCGTGTGCTCGCACTGATCGATGCTCATGGCAGTGTGACGCTCGCTCAAGTACGTGATGCACTCGGGACGAGTCGCAAGTTCGCGCAGGCTCTCCTCGAGTACCTCGACCAACAGCGGGTTACCAGACGGATCGGTGACGCTCGTGTCCGTTATGCGTGAGCTGACCGCTGACGCGATTTTCCTTTCCCCACACTTCGATGATGTTCCACTCTCGTGCGGTGGAACCGTCGCCCTCTTCGCCGCGAGTGGTCGCAAGCCCGTCATCCTCACGCTCTTCGGCGGAGAGCCATCTGAGCCGCTCAGTTTCTTCGCGCAGCAGCAGCACCGATGGCGGGGCATGGACGATCGGACGGCTGTCCAATTGCGGCGCGAGGAAGAGCGTGCCGCGGCTGGCGAACTCGGGGCGACGGCACACTGGTTCGATGTCCCGGACGCAATTTACCGCGATGCCCGTTACAACTCGGACGACGAACTCTTCGGACCTCTCCACCCCGATGATCTGGTGCTGGTCGATAAGCTCCTCGATCTCGTCGAAGGGGTGATCCGCTCCCGAGCCGAATCACCGGCGATTTTCGTTCCCCTCGCTCACGGCAACCACGTCGACCACCAAATCGCGCGTCTGCTCGGCACACGCCTGGTCGAACGAGGTTTTTCCGTTTGGGCCTACGAGGATCAACCGTACAGCGCCATGCCAGGGAGCCAGGCCGAGCGCGACTGCACTATCCAGCGCTGGACAGCCGGTCCGCCATGGCTCGTCTTTCTTTCGGAGGAGCTCTTCCAGAGACGCCTGCGAGCGATCAGTCAATATCGAAGCCAGATCGCTTTCGTCTTTCGCGACCTCGGCCCCTTCGATCGAGTTCTTCGGTCGTATACGTTGGAAGCCGGACGAGGCCAACTCGCCGAGCGTTTCTGGGAGCTCCAGCCACTTTCGACCGTCGAGAGAGCGCCCGAACAACGGAGAGGCGAACTGTGCTGAGTTGCTCGTGGGCAAGCGCCAGTAACCGCTCGCCGGCGCTCCTCCCGTCTCACCGACCTCTCTGCCGATCGCGGTCATGACGAGCGGGAGAGATCCTGGAGGAGCAGACCGCGATCGCGCTGTACCCACTGCCGATAGTGCACACCGATGTTCCCCATCTCAACCTGCCAGCCCGGCGGGTTAGCCGGCGTGAACGTCAGACAGCGCCGTTCGAAACACTGGACGAGGACATCCTGCTCGACACCCCTGACCGGAACCCTCACCCAGTACGGTTCAGTGATCGGATAACCGACGACAGCTATACACGGCGAGAACAGCGGTTCCTCGCGCAGTCGGTATCCGGCCCAAACCGACCCTCGTTGCTCGAGCCAGTTCGCGAAGATGGATGCCACGCCATGGTTGGTCTCTCGATAGACCGCGCCGTACCTCACCCCATAACGAGCCAATTCCGCGTCGTGCACGACCGTCCCATCGGGAAAGAGGCGAGCTGTGACGGGTTCGTCGGCAGGCCCAGAGGGCGCAGCGAGCAGTGTTCCCAGCAAGGCATAGGTGACGGGATTACCGGGATCGCCCGCAACCGCGATCGCAGCCGGTTTTCGTTGGACGTAGGTCACGTCACCGATTTGCTGCCAGCCAGTCAGGAGCTCCCAGGCTAACCGACCGCCGGTCACGCGCCAGCGTGCGTCGACGGCACGGTCGGGATGAGTCAGTTCCAGCCGGCCTTTCTCGTAATAGCGGACGAGACGCTTCCCGTCGGGTGCGTCCGCGTAGGCTTCCCACTCGACCGGGCCGAGAGCTGGACCCCAAAGCCAGGTCCGCACGACGAGCCCCCGCGCGACCGGATCCTCCGTCCGGCGCCACCACCAGTCGAACAGTCGCTCGGCATCGGCTGGCCCAGTGAGGCGATCGAGTTTCGTCCAGCCATAGTCGAGGAGCTTGGCCGCGTCGTCGTACCAGGCGGCCAGGGTCGAGCCGGTCAGTACCACGATCGCTGTCTTCCCTGCCCGCTCAGCAACCTCGATCAAGCAGAGGCCCGCTTCGTCGGTCCAACCCGTCTTCCCACCGATGATCCCAGGGTAACGCTCGGGCAGTCGATTGGTGTGCCGCCACGAGAATCCCTTACCGTGATAGCTTGCCGCACCGAATATCTCGACGAAGACCGGATCGGCGAGCGCAACGCGCGTGAGCCGCGCCAGATCGTAGGCACTGCTGACATGGCCAGGTTCGTCCAAACCATGAGGATTGCGAAAAGACGTCGCCTGCAGACCCAGCTCGACCGCCTTCGCGTTCATCCAGGTGACGAAGCGCTGGCGAGCAGCAGGATCCTCGGCATCCGGACTTCCACCGACTGCCCGCGCGATCGCCATCGCGGCATCGTTCCCGCTGCGGAGCAGGAGACCATACAGCAGCGTTCGCAGCGTCACGACTTGTCCAGCTCGCAACCCAGCCGACGACTCACCGATCAAATCCTCCGGCACGATGGTGACTGGCTGATCCAACGCGCCCCGTTCGAGCGCCACGACTGCAGTCATCACCTTGGTCAGGCTCGCGATGGCGACTGGTTGGCGTGCCGCTCGCTCAGCGACGATCTGGCCCGTTTCCGCGTCCATGATGATCCAATGCTGGGCAACGACTTCCGGTAACGAGTCCGCTCGAACAGGGATCGGGATGGCGAGCGCGACGATGAGGAGACCGAGCACGCAGCGCACGATTCGCCCGGACACCGTTTTCCCCTTCCCCAGCGTTTCCGGGTCGCACCCCCTACAGTTTCCCAGAAAAAGACGAGTCTGAACAAGTGATAATGGCCATTCAGAGGGGAGAGGACACGCGTTGCACTGTTGCCCTCCCGTGCCCCGCTGTTCTACCGCGATCTGAGATACGCGCAGAGCCGGGACACCGTTTGCGGTACTCGCCGGGAAAGCATTAGGCGTGCGAGCACGTTCGCGCGTGCTCGGCACCCTGCATTGTCGGGGAGTGCACGAACACTGCGGCGTGGCGCAGTGCCGGGCGACTCATCCGAGACGGTCCGTGTTCGCCCGAAAACGCACCGCAGCTCGGGTAACCGTTCAGGACGCACCGCGAACCTTGAGTGGATCAAAGAGGAAACGGTACCCAGTCAGCCCACAGCACGATCGCTCATGGCCTCATCGTTGTCGAGTCCTCGAGCGGCTTGCGGACCCCGCCGCAGCCCAGCTCGCCGACTGAGCGGTCACGCATCACGCAGCCTCTCCTGATCGGCAACGTGCCCGCAGACCGGTCGGGCTCTCCTCGAGCCGTTCTCGCCGGCAGACGGCGGATCGGCACGACTGCGTCGAATCAACACGCCCGGCGAGCCTCACGCTTCGAGCGGAGTCACGGCGAGACGATCCAGTTCGGCCAAGACGTTGGCCATCTCGATCGCAACGAGTGCTGCTTCTGCTCCCTTGTTCCCCATCTTGGTTCCCGCACGCTCGACCGCCTGCTCGATGGTGTCGGTCGTCAGCACCCCGAAGACAACCGGGACATTGGTCTGCAACGCCACATGAGCGATTCCCTTGGAGACCTCAGCCGCCACATAGTCGAAATGCGGCGTGGCTCCCCGGATCACTGCGCCCAAACAGATGACAGCGTGGTACCGGCGCGATTCAGCCAAACGCTTGGCGACGAGCGGAATCTCGAACGACCCAGGAACCCAGACGACCTCGATCGCCTGTGGCTCGACGTCATGGCGTACCAGCGCATCGATCGCACCGTGGAGCAATTGCCGCGAAATGAACTCGTTGAACCGGCTGACGACGATGGCGAAGCGTCGGCCTCGTCCGGTCGACTTCCCTTCGACGACGCGGATCGCCTGACCATTCAGCGACATCATCGCGTGCCTCCTCGTTTCTCCTCGCCCACCGCCGCCAGTTCCTCCAGCAACACGAGGTGTCCGAGCTTGTCGCGCTTGGTACGCAAGTAGCGGTGATTGTGTTCCGTGGGTGGCAGTTCCAGTGGTACCCGCTCGACGATCTCGAAACCGAGTTCCTCGAGTGCCGCGATTTTGCGGGGATTGTTCGTCAGAAGTCGCACGCGTTCGATACCGAGATCGCGCAAGATGATCGCAGCCTCCCGATAATCGCGCAGATCGGCCGGAAAACCGAGGTGCAGGTTAGCCTCCACGGTATCCAGCCCCATGTCCTGCAGGTGATACGCCCGCAACTTGTTGAGCAGGCCGATCCCCCGTCCCTCTTGACGCAAATAGACGATGACACCGCGTCCTGCTGCGGCGATCCGGTCCAGCGCTGCTTCCAACTGGGGGCCACAGTCGCAGCGTTGCGACCCGAAGACATCACCGGTGAAACACTCCGAATGCAAGCGGACGAGCACCGGCTCGTCCCCACTGACATCCCCATGGACGAGTGCCAGATCGATCTGGTCACCGCCGAGTCGGCGATACGCCCGTAGCTGGAACCGTCCGTAGCGCGTCGGCAGCGTCGTCTCGGCGACGCACTGCCCAGGACGCTCGTGAACCAGCCGATAGGCAATGAGATCAGCCACGTGGACGAGCGGAATATCGTGTTCAGCAGCGAAACGCTCGAGTTCCGGCAAGCGCGCCATCGTCCCGTCGGCGTTCATGATCTCGCAGACGACCGCGACCGGATGCAGGCCTGCCAGACGAGCCAAGTCGACCGACGCTTCCGTTTGCCCGTCTCGCTCCAGTACTCCGCCCGGTCGAGCACGCAGCGGAAACACATGGCCCGGCATCACGAAATCCGCCAGCGTCGCCGAGGGATCAGCCAGCTTCCGGATCGTCACAGACCGATCGTACGCCGAGATGCCGGTTGCCACACCTTCACGCGCCTCGACGGAGATCGTGAAGGCTGTTCCGAACTGTGAGCCGTTCGTTCCCGGTGGAACCATCAGCGGAAGCCCCAAGCGGTCCACCCACTCCGCTGCCATCGGCACGCAGATGAGTCCCCGTGCCTCGCGGGAGATGAAGTTGACCGCTTCCGGCGTACAAAACTGCGCTGCGATCGCTAGATCACCCTCGTTCTCCCGATCGGCATCATCGACGATGATGACGAAACGTCCAGCACGAAATGCCTCGATCGCTCGTTCGACTCGTGCAAAGCGCGTCACGACTCGACCTCCGTTCGCGCACTGACGAATCCGGCCCGGTGCAACGACTCGAGAGACAGAGCACCGCTGGCACCGAGCGCGAGAAACTGCTCGACGTACTTGGCGACGATGTCCACCTCCAGGTTGACCAGGGCACCTGGTCGCTTGCGCGGCAGCGTGATGTGCTCCTGTGTGTAGGCAACGAGGGAAACCTCGAACTCGCTCGGGATGCGACGCTGCACTGTCAAACTCGCCCCATCGACAGCAATGAATCCTCGTTCGACGACGTACTGCATCGCCTCTGCTGGAGCAGCGATGCGGACGATGAGGGCCGCGCCATCCCGATACATCATGACGATCCGGCCAACCGTGTCCACGTGACCTTGCACGTAGTGTCCACCGAACCGTCCGCCGACCGGCAGCGCCCGCTCGAGATTGACGAGATCACCGACCGCGATCCTTCCAAGCGTCGATCGGCGCACCGTCACCGGCTGCAACTCCACCTGGAAACTGTCCGGAGCGAGATCGGTCACGGTCAGGCAGACACCGTCGACCGCAATGCTGTCCCCGAGCCTGGTTCCCTCCACGACGGTGCGACAGCCGATGCGCAAGCGACGTCCACCTCCGCTGACCGGCTGGATCGCGAGCACACGACCGATTTCCTCGACGATGCCAGTAAACATCATTCCCCCTCAGGCACCCAAATCGGACGCAACCGGCCTTCGATCACCAGATCGTCTCCCACCTCTCGGACACGCACGCCGGTGAGTCGAGGAGCGTCTTCCATGCGTGCCACGCCCTCACCAGCCAACGGGACAGGGGCAGCAGTCCCACCGACCAATACTGGCGCGATGAATGCCACGACAGCATCGGCCAATCCCTGCTCGAACAGACTGCCGAGTACTCGACCGCCTCCCTCGACGAGGACCCGGTTGATGCCTCGTTCCGCCAGTACCCGTAGTGCAGCTGCCAAATCGACGTGACCGCAACAGAGAGGAACGAACGCCAACTCGGCTCCCGCCTTCCACAAAGCTGCGACCCGCTCCGGCGGTGCAGCCTCGGTGGTGATCACGAGCGTGCGTGCCGGTAGGCGACTGTCCAGCAAGCGAGCCGATGGCGGCGTTCGGGCTCGTGTATCGATCACCACGCGGAGCGGCGAGTGCGGCCCCCCATCACCGGCATCGCGCGGATCGAGACGAGTCGTCAACTCAGGATCATCAGTCAAGACCGTTTCGACACCGACCAACATGGCGTCATGTTGATCCCGCAATTGGTGCGCGTAGCGGCGGGCCTCCTGACCAGTGATCCATTTCGAGTGACCAGTACGAGTCGCAATGTGACCGTCGAGCGTCATCGCATACTTGAGCGTGACCTCTGGCAGGCTCTCGCGCAAGCGCTTCAAGTAGCCGGCATTCACCTCAGCTGCAGCTTCAGCTTCGATCCCGACCCTTACGTCGACTCCGGCTTGACGCAAGAGAGTGAACCCGCGTCCAGCTACTGCCGGGAAGGGATCGAGAATGGCAGCAACGACACGCCGGATTCCGGCCTGAACGATGGCCTCGACACAGGGCGGCGTTCGTCCGTAGTGCGCACACGGCTCCAAGGTGACGTAGAGCGTCGCCCCACGGGCTCGCTCCCCTGCTCGCTGGAGCGCGACGATTTCCGCATGCGGCCCTCCCGGCGGCTGGGTGCAACCCTCGCCGACCACTTCGCCGTCGCGCACGATCACCGCGCCCACTGCCGGATTAGGAGCGACCCGCCCCTGCGCCCGTCGGGCAAGAGCGATCGCACGCTGCATCCAGTACCGATCTGTGTCGAGTTCCTGCATCACCGTCGCCCATGACGAAGAACCCGGGTGGCAAAGCCCCCGGGTTCAGGTTCGGTCGAAGTTCGTCGTTGACCGGTATCGAGAACCGGAGCAACGACCTTCTCCCATCCGGACTATACCGTCGGCCCCGGAATTGGCGCTGCTGACGCCTCACCGGATCCTGCGGCCGCTGGCCGCTCGCGGGCTTTACCGCCGGTCGGGAATTGGCGCTCCGCGCGCCTCACCCTGCCCCGAAGGTCTTGCATTGCTTAGTTTACGCCATGCTCAGCGCGCCGTCAACTCAGCACTCACCGCAGCCTTCGAGACCGGTTTTCCGCTCGCGGGCGAGAGCCGACCACGATCCAAACGATCGAGCCACCGCTCAGCCCAACGAGCAGCCCAGTAGCCGCACATGCCGTGAACGCCGCCCCCGGGCGGCGTCGCTGCGCTGCACAGGAACACCGCTGGATCGGATGTCCGATACGGTGGCCACGGCCAAACGGCAGGCCGGGTGAAGAGCTGGTCGAGCGTTGGCCAACCTCCAGAAAGATCACCCCCGACGAGATTCGGGTTGGCTCGCTCTAAGTCTCCAGGCTTCCACGCACGGCGCGCCACGATCCGTTCCCGGAATCCGGGAGCGAAACGCTCCACTTGCTGTTCGATCGCCTGAGTCGCGTCACCATCCCATCCCGATGGCACGTGGCAGTACGCCCACATCACTGCGTAGTCAGGTATCGCTCGACCAGGATCGGCCTCGCCTGGTTGAACCAGAATGACGAAAGGCCTCTCCGGCATGCGTCCTTGACTCACCGCTCGCTCAGCTGCAGCGATCTCCTCCCAGCTTCCACCGAGATGAACGGTCGCCGCGAGTGCACACGCTGGTGCTCGCCAAGGGACCGTCCCGCGAATCACCCAGTCGATCTTGAACACGCCTGGTCCCGGGCGGAAGCGCGCGAGTTGCCGCCGATAGGCTGGGGTGAAGCGCGCGCCGGCGATCCGGAGAGCGATCCGCGGGCTCGAGTCCAAGAGCAGGACGCGGGCCGGTGGGAGATCGTCGAGTCGCTCCACCGGCACACCATACCGAACTGTGCCGCCGTGCTGTTCGATCTCGCCGACCAGCGCCTCCGCCAGGCGCTCCGTACCCCCTGCGAGGAGCGGCCAGCCGACGAGGTGCCCGCACGCGGCCAGAACCAGGCCGAACGCCGCGGAGGGAGCTTGCTCGAGCGGCAACGTGCTATGAGCCGCCAGGCCAGCAAAGAGCGCCCGTGCTCGTTCCCCAGCGAAGTGCTCGATGACTACCCGTGCCGAGCGCACTCCTTCCCGCGCGAAGCACAGCAGTTCCACGAGCGGCAGGCGCGATCCCGGCAAACGCACCACACCCGGCAGGGGGGAAAGGAGTGCTGCGAGCAACGCCGTCCCGGCCGAAAGCCACGGCTTCATCAGCCCTCGATATCTTGGTGCATCCGGACCTAGCTCCACGGCGGTCCGCTCGAGATCACGCCAGAGCAGGACTGCTGTTCCGTCATCGAACGGATGAGCCAGCGCAGCTGGTGACCAACACCAGTGGACGCGGTCGATCACCCCGACGCTTCGAAAGAACGGAGATGCGAGCGCCAGCGGCAGGACGGAAGCGCAATGGTCGTGGACACAGCCGGGCACGATGCTCTTGTCGGTTCGCAGCCCCCAACCAGCACGTTGCGCTCGCTCCAGAACCAGGACACGGCGACCATTCCTGGCCAAGGCGAGAGCAGCTGCCAATCCGTTCGGCCCTGCCCCAACGGTGACTGCGTCCCAGGCTTCGCGCACGCACGCTCGCTCTCGAGTCTCACGCAGAGCTGTCTTGTTCCGGTTCAGCTTGGGCTCGCGCGACCGATTCCACCATCGCGACGAAAGCTGCCTCCGGTCGAGCCCCCTCGAATTCCAGCGATTCGTTGATCACGACTTTGGGAACAGCGAAGATCCGATACCGTTGAGCGATGTGCGGAAACTCGCTCACCTCGATTACGTCCGCGGTCACCTTCTCGCTCTCGATCGCCATCATGTGCGCCAACTTGGCGACACCTGGACAGTATGGACAAGTCGGTGTCACGAAGACCTTGATGTGAACCGCCTGTGCGAGCTTGGCGAGCGTCTCCCGGCTCAAGGGCGAGAGTTCGGTCGTTCCCCGCGAGACATCGATGATGTCCTCGATCAGCGTCGCGAACTCGTAGCCAGCCGGTACCCCGATGAAGCGGAGTGTCCCCTTGTTATGCCCCTTGAGAATGATCGCCGGGATCTCTTCGACACCCGCCTCCCGTGCTTTCGCTCCTTCTTGCAAGAGATCGTACATTTCGAGCGTGATCTTTTCGGACAGTGCAGCGACCTCTTCGAGGAGTTGGTTCGTCTCGCGGCATGTCGCACACTCGTATCCTGGAATACTGATCTGGGTCACGCGCTGCGTGAAAAGTTGGATGGTTATCGGATCGCGCAGTCGTTCGACGAAGACTTGACGCAAGTACTCCTGATCGGCTGGCGAAAGAATCGGCATCGACTACCTCCTTCCCCACGGAGTCGTCTTGTGCGAAGCGTAACCGATGGTCGCTGCTCGTGCTAGAACGATGATCCGGCGCTGACCAGAGGCCAGTCGCCATCGCCCCCGTCCTCGCCCAGGGATCGCTGAGTCGGCCCGTCTATGGACCGTACGCGGTGCGCCCCGATCGCCCTCTGCCGACGAGCCGGCTACCGCTCGATGACTCGACCGCAGCGGGAAAATTTGCGCTTCCATGCTGACCAGGCATCTCTCCCCATCAGCGACGAGCTCTGGTTCCCGCGTCCGACAACGGTCGCAAAAGGTGCTCCGCCGTACTCGGCTCGCGTCGCCGACGTTCACCTCGTGGGAAGGCACAACGCTGAAACCGGCAGTTCGCTGCCAGCGCGACTCAGTGTGAAGAAGACGACCGGTCTCCGCAAGATCCATCGCGGCACCAGAAGTCGAACGCGGCACCGAGAGGGACCAGCGGGCAACTGGTCGCTATGCTAGCATGGCGTGAGGGAGACCAGTATGGGACGCTTGCTCATCGGAACCTCGTCCTGGACTGACCACGAGGGTTTCTATCCACCAGGGATCGAAGCCCGCGAGCGCTTGCGTTTCTACGCGCGCTATTTTCCGATCGTCGAGGTGAACTCGACTTATTACGCGATCCCCTCGCGTCGCGTCGTCCAAGGCTGGGTCGAGCGCACCCCACCCGGATTCGTCTTCGACGTCAAGCCACCCCGCCAGTTGACCGCGACACCAGAGCAGCCGGGGGGAGAGGCACCAGTTCCCGATGCAGACATCGCGCACCGCTTTCTCGATGCCATCGAGCCCTTGATTACCGCGGGAAAACTCGGTGCGATCACTTTCCAGTTTCCACCCTCCTATCGCAACACGGAAGAGCACCGCGAGTACCTCCGACTCCTTCCCGAACTGTTCCCTGATCTTCCGCTTTCCGTTGAGTTCCGCCGCCGCGATTGGCTGGACGCTCGCCATACGCAAGCCACACTCGAGCTCCTCCGCGAGTCCGGCCTCAGCTATACAATGGTCGACGAGCCGCAAGTCGGGATCGGCTGTGTTCCCCCCATCTACGCGGTCACCAACCCCCGTCTCGCGGTGGTGCGCTTCCACGGGCGCAATGCGGAGACCTGGTACCAGTTCACTGGCAAGACCGGCGAGCGTTTCAACTGGGAGTACCGCCGGGAGGAACTCGAAGAGTGGCGACCCAAGCTGCTCCGGGCTGCGGCCGAAGCACAGGAGGTGCATGTCTTTTTCAATACCAACTATGGAAACCAGGGACCACGCAATGCGGTACTCCTGATGGATCTCCTAGGCATCGAGCATCCGCCGCTGCCGGGGATCGGCTGAGTGTCAACGCGCCTGCAAGCGGTACTGCAGGAGAAAGTTCCAGAGCGCATCGGCAGCTGCTGAGGGTTGTCGGCCAGCCCGGCGCACCAACGACCACCAGCGCCGAACTGGAAAACCTTGGACGTCCAGCACGATGAGCCGCCCAGTTTCCAACTCGAGCCCGATCGCAGCGCACGGCATGACCGCGACACCGAGGTCAGCTGCCACTGCTTGCTTGATCGCGCCGTTGCTGCGTAGTTCCATCGCCAAGCGGGGGGAAAGTCCAGCCTCGGCGAAGATTCGTTCCATGTCAGCGCGCGTGCCCGACCCGATCTCGCGTACGAGAAACGGCTCGCGAGCGATCTCATCCAACGGGATCTGATGACGCCGAGCGAGGTGATGGCGAGGGGAGGCGATCACCACCAGCTCATTGGGCAGAAATTGCGCGATCTCCAAGTCTTGCGGGTCCTCGATGAGCCCCATGATCGCCACATCGGCATCCCCTGCCAACAAACGCTGGTGGACAGCGAACCGGTTGAGCACATCGAGCGAGAGCTCGACCCCGGGATAGGCCCGATGGAACGCACCGAGTGTCTTCGGCACCACATAGATCCCGGCTGTGGTGCTCGCGGCCACCCGCACCTGCCCACGTTGCGCACAGCGCAGCTCGTGAACAGCCGCCAGCGCCTCGTCCAAAAGATCCAACAGTCGCTCAGCATAGGGCAGAAGCTGCCGCCCCGCTTCGGTCAGCTCCACACCGCGACCGGTGCGCTGGAACAAAGGAACACCCAACACCTGTTCGAGCGACTTGATCTGCGCGGAGACGGC
>Ga0308408_1001089_pt1 | contig 13377 bp, 8 predicted proteins | sample HotsprSampleMSe3_FD_203466 | JGI IMG/M metagenome (GOLD analysis project Ga0308408, IMG submission 203466) | Hot spring phototrophic mat microbial communities from Mushroom Spring, Yellowstone National Park, Wyoming, United States - 20060912_MSe3 ... | reverse complement strand
GTATCGACCGTTCGTACAGTGCTCGATAGCGAACGCCACGCCGAAGTGGTTCCGCTACTTCGGCAAGATTGGCCGCACGATCACCCAGGAGTGGTAGTTTGAAACAGACACAAATTTCGCGTTCTGCATTCTGCGCCAGGGCCAGCGCTCGCTCAACGACCAGGCGGCGGTCGAGCAAGACATCAACATAATCGAGTGGGTCAATCTGATCATTACCAGCGGCAAACGTGGGGGTAAGCATCGCTAACAGAGTTTGCAAGCCTTCGGTCAGGGTGGCCTGCTCATGCTCAAATTGTTGACGCCGCTGTTCGATAAGTGCTGGCAGGGCAATGGCCGGATCGATCGCTACGTAACGTCGCTGACCATCACTATGGCGTTCAATGGCCAGACCGCGAGCACAGAGTGAAGCTAATACATCATAAATGCGCTGGCGTGGTACCCTCGCTCGCACGGCTACCTGCACGGGAGTGAAACCGCGATGTTCGAGCAAAGCCAGATAGGTGGCCGCTTCGTAGCGGTTTAATCCAAGTGCCATCAGTTGATCTTGCACACGATCAGTCATCGATCTCTATTTCATTGTCACCACTTATCAGTGGTGTTATTATACCATGTTACACTTTGAACGGCAACTCATGGTAAGCTAGAGCCGCAGCTTTTCCACATGTTTTTCCTTCCCGGCAGTGGGAGAGAAAGGAGAGGAGTGAGCGATGAGAAGGGGGCGGGTTCTCGGCCCAACCGCAGCGTGTGTAGAGACACGCCGTTTCCCGTTCTGTCAATGTTCTACGGCCAAACTCCTGGTGGTTCGCCGATCATGCCCTTCAGTGCACTGTCGGGGCATGTTCCGAACTCGCTGCAAGATTATCGTTCCCCTCTCGCAGCAAGAGGAAATAGGTCAGGCTCGTATCGTACAACACAGGCCAGCGGTCCGTGATCTCGGGCAAAAGGCATTTGGAAACGTTGAAAACTCCTCTGCTAGAGCAACGATGTCGTGGCGTTTATCATCATGAGTGTCATACGGTTATCACTATGTGGTATTTCACCCCCTACATCCTGTTCCCACTTACTGCGGCAATGCTGGCTATGATGGCCATGTTTCAGGCGTGGTCGTACCGACAATTACCGGTAGCGCAGGTTTTTCTCGGCATGATGGCCTGTACCGTCTGGTGGTCATTGTGTAATGCGCTGGAATTGTCACATACCACTGTTGAGGGCAAGATTTTGCTGAGCAGTATTCAATACATCAGTGTGGTTGGTGTACCGTTCTTCTGGCTCCTGTTTGCTCTGTTCTATACCAATCGTGCTCACGTGGTATCACGCAGGCTCCTGCTCGTTCTGCTCACGCTTCAGGGTAGTTTCCTCTTGGGTGCCTGGACAAACTCCTGGCATCGGCTGATGTGGCCAACTGTGGAATTAACCTACACTGCAAATGGTCTTTGGGTACTGACCGGCCCGAACGGGCCGTTGTGGTATGCAAGTGTGCTGAATGCGTATGGAATGGTGCTGGTTGGTACCGTGTTGATGATCTCCCAGGCTCGTCGTAGTCGGGCGCTCTACCGGGCGCAAGCGATCAGCCTCCTGATCGGTGCACTATTGCCGTGGGTTACGAGCATTCTCTTTGTTACCGGCCTCAGTCCGATTCCCTCTATCGATACGACACCAGTTGCCTTTGCGTTAAGTGGCCTGGTCTTCACAGTCGCGATGCGACGCTTCCGCGTGCTTGACATCTTGCCAGCCGCACGTGAGATGATCGTGGATCAAATGCCTGATGCGATCATCGTACTCGATACTGGCAATCGGGTCATCGACCTGAATCCGGCAGCACAATCGATTCTGGCTGTATCAGTAGATGTTCTTGGGCGTTCGTTAGCGGAGGTAGCGCCGTACTGGTTGGTAGATCAGGTACGTGATCGCTACGAAGGGCAGTTTGAGGTGAATCATACCCATGCCCTGGGGACGACTACCTATGATCTCCGCTGCACGACACTGCGCGATCGCGATGGTAACCCGACTGGACGGATTCTGGTGCTACGGGATATTACGCTCTTCAAACAGGCCGCATTGGCGTTGCAAGAGGCGAAAGAGGCAGCTGAGGCTGCTAACCAGGCCAAGAGTGCATTTCTGGCTACAATGAGCCATGAATTACGCACGCCACTGACGGCAATTTTGGGGTACAGCGAGTTTGTGCGCGAAGATTTGCGAAGTCGCGGATTAAACGATCTGACCGCCGATCTCGACCGTATCATTACCTCTGGACGACATCTGCTGACGCTTATCAACGATATTCTCGATTACGCACGGATAGAGGCGAATGCGGTAAAGATTCACCCTGAGCCGGTGAATATCGCGCTACTGATCAATGACGTGGTCTCGACATTGCAAGGTCTGGCTACGCAGAGGCAAAATACGTTGACCGTGGCAGTCGAACCCGATGTACCACCGATAGTAACCGATCCAATACGTTTACGCCAGGTTTTGCTGAATCTGGTGGGCAATGCCTGCAAGTTTACCGAACAAGGGACTATTCACGTCCATTGCTATCGTTCAACGGCGGATATGATCCAGATTGACGTTCGCGATACCGGTATTGGTATTGCCACCGATCAGCTTCAGAGGCTCTTTCAGCCATTCATGCAACTTGATAACAGCACAACCAGGCGATACGGTGGCACCGGTTTGGGTTTGGCGATCAGCCAGCGTCTCTGTCGGGCAATGGGAGGTAAAATTGTGGTACAGAGCGAACCGGGTTGTGGTTCGACCTTTAGTGTGTGTTTACCGTTGATCGAAGTCGCGCAATGGAGATGTGAGCAGGGGACGTAGAGGAGGAGAGCAGGCGCAGACGCATTTGAAACAACCCTGCGCTCCTCCGGGATTAGGGCACGTAACAATGTGCCCTGCTACCTAGTGTCGTGCTAATCGGCTGTGCCTGACGCTGTCGCCGTAGTTGGCGTTTCGAGGGTACCTAACGGTCGCTTGAGCACATAGAGCATTGCGGCTGTAACGAGGGTACCTGCTAGGATGGCAACGATATACATCGGCAGATTACCAACCGCATTGGGGATAGGAAGAACGAAGATACCACCGTGTGGAACGGCTAACGTTGCCCCAAAGACCATTGAGAGTGCACCCGCAACTGCCGAACCAACCATGATTGAGGGAATAACGCGGAAGGGGTCTTTAGCGGCAAAGGGAATTGCCCCCTCAGTGATGAAAGAAATACCGAGTACGGCCGCAGCTTTTCCCGCCTCACGCTCTTCGGCGGAGAAACGATCCTTGAACAAGAGGGTTGCTAGTGCCAGTCCAAGTGGTGGAGTCATACCGGCAGCCATTACCGCAGCCATAGGTGTGGTTACCTGTGATGCCAGCAGGCCGGTCGCGAAAGTGTAAGCAGCTTTATTGACCGGCCCGCCCATATCGAAGGCCATCATTGCACCCAGGATCAGACCAAGGATCAGGGCACTGCTTTGCTCCATACTCTTAAGCCAGGCAGTTAGCGCATTAAGGGCTGAACTCACCGGTTGACCGATAACGTAAATCATCAGGAGACCAACAAAGAGCGAACTGAGCAAAGGGAGGATCAGAACGGGTTTGAGACCGGCCAATGTTTTGGGTAGGTTGAGATTCTGATTGAGCCACAAGGTGGCGTAACCGGCAATGAAACCGGCCAGAATACCACCCAGAAAACCAGAACCCGTTGCAGATGCCAGCATACCGCCGATCATCCCCGGAGCCAGGCCAGGCCGATCTGCAATTGAGAAGGCGATAAAGCCAGCCAGGATCGGTACCATGAGGGCAAAGGCAGATGGTGCACCGATCTGGAAAAGTGCCCAGCCCAATGAGCCACGATTAGTCTCTTCATAGACATAAATGCCGCCAAACGCGAATGCTAACGCAATTAACAAACCACCGGCAACCACGAATGGCAGCATGTAGCTTACACCGGTCATCAGATGTTTGTAAGGGCCAGCTATGCTGGCAGCACGTGCTGCTTTGGCTGCGGCAACCTGATCGACCAGATTTGATTGTGCTGCAGCACTTGTCTTTATCCTGGCCTGTTCAAGAGCAGCTTTAATCACCCCTACCCCGTCGTGTATTGCTGCTTTGGTGTTGGTTTCGTAGACCCGCTTACCGGCAAACCGACTGAGATCGACTTTGGTGTCGGCTGCGATAATCACCACCTCGGCAGCGGCGATGTCCGCTGCGGTCAGTGTATTCTCAGCGCCGACCGACCCTTGCGTTTCAACCTTGATCGTGTGACCAAGACTCTCCGCACCGCGCTGTAGCCCTTCTGCCGCCATAAAGGTGTGGGCAATTCCGGTGGGACACGACGTAATCGCGACAATAACGGCCATCTTTCTCCTCCCTTCAAGTTTGACAAACATTTATTGATCAACGGGTGTCAGTGTAGTGACAGCCGGATCAACCACTGTAACCGTAACCCTGGCGGCCAAAGCGCGAAGTTCAGCGCGAGGCAGGAGATGTGCCCCAATCGAGCCAAGTGCTGCCAGTGAAAACGCCGTTGCCAGTTGGGCAACCTCTGTGAGTGATAATCCTTCCACCAGACCGGCAATCGTGCCGGCTACCATTGCATCACCTGCGCCGACGGTGCTACGCACCGTGACAGGAGGCGGTAGAGCATGCAACAATGTTGTGCCATCACTGAATATGGCTCCCCTCGCTCCCATTGATACGATTGCCAGCCTGATACCCATTTGATTAAGTCGACGGGCTGCCAGGCTTGCCGATTCTAGTCCATCGTGGTCAAGCAAAGTAATCTGGCGCAGCTCATCGATGTTAGGTTTTACGAGCGAAGGTTGGGCGGTCAGGCCGGCAGCTAGGGCTGGCCCACTGACATCAAGTGCAATGGCACGATTGAAGGTGTGTAACCGTTTAATCAGATCGGGAACAAACTCAACCGGTACACCTGGCGGTAACTTGCCGGCCAGCACAAACCATTCATGATCGGCGGCTAACTCATCAATCACGTTGAGCAATGTGTCAAGTGCACCGGGTGGCGGTGGGAGACCGGGCAGATTAATATCCGTCGTTTGTTGATTAGCTTCATCGACAATTTTGATGCCAATGCGGGTTGCCCCTGGTACCCGGATAAAACGGTCGGTAATACCTTTGGTGGCAAAGTGGCGCTCAAAGATATGGGGATTCTCGGCGCCGAGCAGCCCTGTTGCGGTGACGTTCAGACCATAGTCGGCTAGAAATGAAGCAACATTTACCCCTTTACCACCAGCATCGCGTTGCATTGCTCGTGCTCGATTGACCGTATTCAGTTGAAAATGATCGACAAAAACAGTCTGATCGATAGCTGGATTGAGCGTAATGGTGGCAATATTCATAGGGCACGCGCCTCCGCTGCGTTGCGACACGCCAGTGCTCGTTGCGCCAGATCACGCAATTCAACAGTGTTTAGACCGCGCAGATGCGCTTTTATGGTGGCAACACTGGGAATACTTACGCTCAATTCCTGAACCCCTAAACCAACCAGAATCACTGCACCGAGTGGATCGCTGGCAATCCCGCCACAGACACCTACCCAGCGCCCGGCGCTAGCCGCACCTTCGACAGTACGGGCAATCATTCGTAGCACTGCTGGATGCAAACTGTCAGCTTGCCTGGCTATCTCTGGATGCAACCTGTCCATTGCCAGGACGTACTGAGTCAGATCGTTTGTACCGATGGAGAAGAAATCAACTTCTTTCGCGAGGACATCAGCCAAAATTGCTGCCGATGGTACCTCTACCATAATGCCGATTTCAATTGGGGGCGCGTTCAGTTCAGTTCGTATCCGTTCGGCAATAGCTTTAGCTTGTTGCACTTCTTCCAGCGTTGCCACCATTGGAAACATCAGCTTGAGTGGGCCGTGCATAGCGGCACGGTAGATGGCGCGCAACTGTGGTTCAAACAGATCGGGTCGGCGCAGGCAAAGGCGCAAGCCACGGATACCCAGGAACGAATTGTCTTCACGGGGAATATTGAGATACGGTGCTTCCTTATCGCCGCCGATGTCGAGGGTGCGGATAATCAGCGGACGCCCGGCCATTGTTTCCACCACTGCCCGATATGCCAGATATTGCTCTTCCTCGTCAGGTGGGCTGTTGCGGTCGAGGAAGAGAAATTCGGTGCGCATTAGACCAATGCCATCAGCACCGGTTTCGATGGCACGCACTGCATCGGCTACCCGGTTTACATTTGCAGCTACTTCGATACAAACACCATCGCGGGTGATAGCCGGTTGATGGCGAGTAGCGAAGGCGGTGGCTTGTTCTTGTTCGCGACCGGAACGTAAGGCATGAGCTGTCTCGACATCGCTTTCCGATGGCTGTAGATAGAGCTTGCCACGAAAGCCATCAAGGATTGCTGGAGTGCCATCTGCTGTATCGAGCACTGCGCTGCCGGCAGCGACAACTGCCGGTAAACCCAGCGAACGAGCAATGATAGCCGTATGTGAGGTGGGGCCGCCAAGCGCTGTGCAGAGACCCAATACATTATCGGGGTCGAGCGTGGCGGTATCTGAAGGTGTTAGGTCATCGGCGATCAGGATTGCCGGTTCGGTTAGACTGATAAATGGCATGTCACCCAGGCCAAGGAGATGCTGTAGCACGCGCTGCCCAACATCGCTTAGATCAACGGCCCGCCCGGCTAACACCGGGTCGTCAAGTTTTTCGAGCTGAGCAACCCGGGTCGCGATAGTCTGTTGCCAGGCCCATGCTGCACTGTGACCATCGAAAATCCGGCTGACCGTTTCACGGATCAGGGTTGGGTCGGTCAGTAATTCTGTGTGCGCACGGAAGATCGCTGCGCGTGATGATCCAAGCCGACGGGAGACTTCGCTCGCCAGATGTTCAAGTTCACTGCGTGCTGCGCTGATGGCCTGCTCAAGTGCTGCTGTCTCGCTTAAGCGATCCCCAGGATGATCGGTAATCACGATAGGGGTACGGCGATAATGCCGTATCGGTCCGATCGCCAGTCCTTCAGCGGCTGCAATACCATAGATTGTTGTAGCAACGTGTTGTGGTTCCCAATCGCGATAGGCTATGTTCCGGTGGTTGATCGATGTGTCAGCGTTTGTTTCCTCCCCTATGCCGGAGTCAATCAGTTCTTTGAGGGCCATCAAAGCTTCTTGAGCATCAGGACCTTGCGCAGAAATTGTAATCGTTGCCCCGGTCGTGATCCCCAACTGCAATAGACTGAGCAGACTCTTACCATCAGCGACGTTCTCACCGTAACGTATCCGAATGCGAGCCTGGAAGCGCCGTGCTGTTTCCACAAAGGTAGTGGCCGGACGCACATGCAGGCCAGTCAGGTTGCGGATAACTACCTGTACTGAATGCTCGTAATCGGCAAGGGACGAGGTCGGCGATGGTGGACGGGTACCGGTTAGTGCTTCAACAATGTCGGCAGCATTGTTGGTTTGACATAATTGTTTCACCAGGTTCGCATCGCCGAGGACGTGAGTCAACCGGCGCAATACGTCAATGTGCTCAGCAGAACGAGCAGCAATTCCAACGATCAAATAAGCGGTTTCACCCTTGTTCCACGTTACTCCGTTTGGGATTTGCAGAATAGCAATGCCGGTTTCAATAATCAGATCGCGGTCTTCAGGTCTGCCATGCGGAATAGCGATCCCGTTGCCCAGAAACGTATTGGCCAGCTCTTCGCGGGCCAGCATACTCTCGATGTAGGCGGGTTGAATATGACCGGCCTCTACTAACACCTGCCCAACTTGGCGGATGGCATCAATTTTTGAGGTTGCGAACGCTCCGATGCGAACACATGCCGTACTTAGCTTTATCATACACACTCCCCTGTGTGGTAGCCTGCGCGAGCTGAATGACCTGTTTTATCGCTCCATTGCGATCAATCGACAACGCGCCATGCAGGGACGTGTGTAGCTCAGGCGTGGTTGCCGATTTCACCAGCGGTAGATGGGCTGCAAGCTGAACGATTTCGTTTGATGGTTGTATCATACCATATGTTTTCGTTTTGTCAAGATTTGATTTTGTTATTTTGTTAAAAAATTTTGTTTGTTTTCGTTTTGGTTTCGATGGCGATACAAGCGCAGCATGTGTTGCTTACCCTAGAGTATGGGCCAAGACTGACAACCGGTCTACTCTTCCCCAGACATTTTTAAAGTATCCATCCAACTCAGCAGCAGTGAGAGATCGGCAAGTGGAAAGCGAAACGAGCGCAGCAGGGTGTGTAGAAAAGGCGGCTCCTGTTCTGTCGGTGGTGGTCTGCGGCCAAAAGCCGCTGTCTTGCAGGCTTGGTTTGCGAAAACTGTGTACAATCCTACCAGATGAAAGGCGGTAAACGGATATGGTCATTGCTGCACAAGGTTGGTAGTTATGATCCACGGTCTGTGTTGACAGTATTGGTATCAGCACCCTGGAGGTAGCACATGGAACAGAGCATTTTTTCGCCACTCGCATTTTTGCGCCGCTGTGTCGGTGACGTGGCGCAATCTGGGTATTTGGATGAATACCAGGGGTGGTGGGAGCGTGAGGGGAAGAGGATTTCGGCTGCGGTTGATCGTGCCGGGACACCCTGGTTGCGTATGTTTGATAGCGTAGGTAAGCGTGTCGATGAGATTCTCTATCCGCCCGACTACTGGCAGATGCTCAGGCGAGGGTATCAAGCCGGTGTTGTCTGGCGTGTCTTTGCTGAACATTCGCTCATCCCGCACTACTTGTTGGGCTATCTTACCTCTTTTTACGATGCTGGCCTGTATTGTCCGTATACCGTTTCGCTCTCGACAGCAGTACCGTTAGCGAAATACGGCACCGAAGCGGTAAAAGCTCGTTTCTTGCCCGCGATGCTGCGTCGCGATGAGACGGTCTGGCAAGGTGCAACCTGGATGACCGAGATCGGTGGTGGCTCCGATCTCGGTGCTACGGTGCAGACGACAGCCGTTCAGGCGGCGGATTGCTGGTATTTGAGCGGTGATAAGTATTTTGCCAGTAATGTTGGTGCAGAACTGGCCGTGGTTGCGGCACGGCTGGCGTCTGGCCCGGCTGATATTCGTGGTCTGGGGCTATTTCTCGTTCCGCGGTACCGTGCAGACGGTAGTCTCAACTATACAATTCGGCGTCTCAAAGATAAGATCGGTACTCGTTCGGTTCCAACCGGTGAAGTAGAATTGCGGTACAGCGAGGCTTATCTCTTGGGGTTAGCAGAGTGGGGGATTTATCTTATCCTTGAAACACTCAACCTCTCGCGGGTCGCAAATAGTGTCGGAAGTGTTGCTCTGGCACAACGAGCACTGGCCGATGCTATAGACTATGCCCATCGTCGGCAGGCTTTTGGTAAGCCAATTGCTGAACATCCACTTCTTCGTCATCAGATCGAAAAACGAGTCGTTGCGTTAGAAGCAGCTTTTGCGTTAGCCTGGGAGGCGGTACGGCTGCTCGATCAGCTCTGTCAGGCAACCCCTCGTTATCCAGAACAGTACCATCTCTTTCGTTTGCTTGCGCATTTAGCGAAATACTGGACGGCTGAATACGCGGTGCAGACGGCCAAGTGGGCAATGGAAATATACGGAGGCATTGGCACTCTGGCCGAGTTTGGGGTTGAGCGTTGGCTGCGTGATGCTATGATTCTGCCAATCTGGGAGGGAACTCCGCATCGTCAAATCCTGGATGGTCTGGAAGTGATGGAGCGCAAAGGAGCGCATCGGATGCTCTTTCAGTATCTTGCACCCTATGCCCAACCCGAAGCGTGGGCAGCGATGCAAAGTCGCGTGGAAGCACACCTTGCTTTACCGCAAGACGAAAAAGAGGCCGGTGCGGAAGACTTGTTCGGTGAGCTGGCCTCCTTTACGGCTCATACCTTGCGCATGCGCGGATTGTAATTCTGCACCCGCTATGCTTCAGCGCGTAATGCTTGACGCTGTTCATGCTGACGACGTACAATAACATCGTAAGCAAACGAAACGTTCTGCAACTGGAGATCATTTTATGCAAACCGATGAAAGCGTGGTCGGTGAACGTAGTCCTCTCATGCTTGATCGACGAAGCCGGATTGCCGAAGTCGTGCGCCAACGAGGGTCAGTACGAGTCAACGAACTGGCCGACATGTTTGGCGTGACGCCGGTAACGATTCGCAACGATTTGGCTGCTCTTGAACGTGAGGGGGTGTTGCTCCGTGATCACGGCGGTGCTGTGGCATTACCGGCAACCAGTGCATTAATTGCTTTTGAGCAACGGGCTGGGATTCGGCTTGAGGCCAAAGCCCGTATTGGCGCCGCAGCCGCTCAATTTGTCCAGCCTGGTGACACGATCTTGCTCGATGCCGGAACGACCGTCGTTGAAATGGTGAAGCATCTGCGCCAGCGCACACCACTGACTGTTGTGACCAACGCACTGAATGTTGTTATTGAATTACGTCACCTCAGCGATATTCAGGTATGGATGCTTGGCGGTACCGTTAATTATGCCACCTTTGGTACCCTGGGCCCCCTGGTTGAGCAAAGCCTCGGTGATCTGGTGGTGGAAAAGCTGTTTTTGGCTGCCGAGTCGGTTGATTCAGGATACGGTGTGACCGATTCAACCATCGAGATTGCCCAGACCAAGCGAGCAATGGCGCGGGCAGCACGACGGATTATCTTGCTTGCCGATTCGAGCAAGTGGCAGCGGCGTGGGTTTATCAAGGTTCTTCCTTTAGAGTCGATTGAGACGATTATTACCGATACCGATCTACCGGACGAGGAGCGGCGGCGCATCGAAATGGCCGGTGTGCAATTGGTGCTGGTCTGAGGCAGTCGCACGCCTCTCACCTGACTATTGTTAGAATTACACTAGAACTTTTCATCGATCATTGACACGCCTCCGCTAGCGTTTCAAAATATAAACAGTGCGGAAGTTCTGTTCCGCGGAGCAATGTGGAGACGTGCTATGAATGATGAGACGGTGCGGGAACAGACGACTGCTGAGGCTGATATTCAATCGCCGGATCAATCTACCGCTGAGTTGATAGAGACGCTGCCGCTCATTCCACTCGAGGGAGCAGTCGTTTTTCCACATATTGTCGTCAGCTTGACGCTCGATGAGTTGGGAGTCGCTGCTGCCGAAGCAGCGGCTCGTGAAGGGCGCTATGTCTTGCTCGTTGCCCGGCGGCCCGATGCTCCAGCCGACGCCCCCATTACTGAGCGATTGTTCAAAGTGGGGGTCGTGGCCCGGATCGAGCAGTTCGGGACGCTGCCCAACGGCGCAAGTGGTGTGGTAGTGCGCGGGTTAGTGCGTGCCGAATTAGGTGAAGCCGTCCAAACCACACCCTATCTGCGCTTTCGATTCACCCGACGGCCTGATGTGTTCGAGCGCACTCCTGAACTCGAACAGTTGATGGTTGAGGTGCACGCAGCGATTGATGCTGTGCTCGAATTGCGCCCCGGTGTAACCCAAGAGATTCGCAACTTTGTGCGCTCGATTGACGATCCCGGTCATCTGGCCGACAACACCGGCTATTCGCCCGATTACACGTTTGCCGAGCGTCAGGAATTGCTCGAGACCTTTGATGTGGTCGAGCGGCTGCGGAAGGTACTCAACTTTTACCGGAAGCAATTTGCGTTGCTTGAAGTGCAGGCCAAGCTGCGGCAAGAGGTACAAGAGAGCGCCGCCAGGCAGCAACGAGAGTTCTACCTGCGTCAGCAATTGCGGGCTATCCAGAAAGAGCTGGGTGAAGATACGAGCGAAGCTGCTGAACTTGACGACCTGCGCCAGAAGCTAGCCGCTGCCGATCTTCCAGAGGTGGCGCGCAAAGAGGCTGACCGTGAGCTGAATCGGCTGGCGCGTATCAATGCCAGTTCGCCAGAATATCAGATGGTGCGCACCTACCTTGAGTGGCTGGCCGAGTTACCGTGGAATAAGTATACCGGTCAACCAATCGATATTGCTTTTGCCCGTAAGGTACTCGACGAAGACCATCATGGTTTGCAGAAGGTTAAGGAGCGCATCCTCGAGTATCTGGCCGTCAAACAGCGACGGGCCACCCTCGGCGAAGAGAATCTGCGCGCCAATCGCGAACCTATTCTGGCGTTTGTCGGACCGCCTGGCGTAGGCAAGACCAGCCTGGGGCAGAGTATTGCCCGTGCGCTTGGGCGTAGCTTTATCCGCATGAGCCTGGGCGGTGTTCGTGATGAGGCAGAATTGCGTGGTTTCCGCCGTACTTACATCGGTTCGCAGCCAGGACGGATTATTCAGGAATTGCGCCGCGCCGGTACGGCAGATCCGGTTATTTTGCTCGATGAGATCGACAAGCTTGGTATTGACTACCGTGGCGACCCGGCAGCCGCGCTGCTAGAGGTGCTCGATCCCGAACAGAATCATACCTTTACCGACCATTATCTCAATCTGCCGTTCGATCTCTCGCGTGTGCTCTTCCTGGCGACGGCTAATACGTGGGATACAGTGCCGCCAGCCTTGCGTGACCGGATGGAAGTGATTGAACTGTCGGGGTATATCGAAGATGAGAAGGTGCAAATTGCCCTGAGTCATCTTGTGCCGCGCCAGTTGCGGGCTAATGGCTTGCGCCCCGAAGAAGCAGTCGTGAGCGAAGAGGCGCTCCGTTGCATTATCAACGAGTACACCCGTGAGGCGGGGGTACGCAATCTCGAACGCTCGATTGGGGCAGTGCTACGCAAAGTGGCACGTCGTCTTAGTGAAGGTGAGATTGATCCGGCCTGTCTACCCTTTGTGGTTGATGCCGCATTCGTGCGGACTGCACTAGGGCGGCCACGGTTCACAAATGAAACTCGTGAGCGTATCGATCAGCCTGGAGTTGCGATTGGCCTGGTCTGGACGCCAGTTGGTGGAGATATTATTTTTGTGGAAGCCAGTGCGGTAGAAGGGAAGAAAGAACTCATCATCACCGGTCAACTAGGCGAGGTGATGCGAGAGAGTGCTGAGGCTGCGCTGACGTATGTGCGTTCGCGTGCCCGTTCGCTTGGTATCGAGCCGAATTTCTTCGAGACGCATGCCATTCATATCCATGTACCGGCTGGGGCTGTGCCGAAAGATGGTCCTTCGGCGGGGATTACGATGGCGACAGCACTGGCTTCAGCCGCAACTGGTCGTCTGGTTCGCGATGACATTGCAATGACCGGTGAGATTTCGCTGCGCGGGCGGGTGTTGCCAATTGGCGGTATCAAAGAGAAGGCGCTCGGCGCACATCGGGCCGGTATTCGTACCATTATCTTGCCTAAACGCAATCTGCTTGACCTCGAAGATTTGCCCGCCGCCGTGAGTGCTGAGATGACCTTCATTCCGGTTGAGACCCTTGATGAAGTGTTAAGTATTGCCCTCTTACCGCCAGATGATGTGACAACGACCCTTTCTGTTCCTCAGCGGAGCGATGCACTGACACCGGCTGCTT
>Ga0308408_1001085_pt1 | contig 13422 bp, 9 predicted proteins | sample HotsprSampleMSe3_FD_203466 | JGI IMG/M metagenome (GOLD analysis project Ga0308408, IMG submission 203466) | Hot spring phototrophic mat microbial communities from Mushroom Spring, Yellowstone National Park, Wyoming, United States - 20060912_MSe3 ... | reverse complement strand
CTGGCCTGGATCGTGCAGCTCGCCCTCGGGATCGGTCGCTGATGGCCAAGCGCTGGTACATCATCCACGTCTATTCGGGCTTCGAGAAGAAGGTGCGCGACGCGCTCGAGGAGCAGGCGCGGCAGAAGGGCCTTTCGCACCTGTTCGAGCAGATCCTCGTGCCGATGGAGGAGGTCGTCGAGGTCCGCCGCGGCAAGAAGGTGCCGACCGAGCGTAAATTCTTCCCGGGCTACGTGCTCGTGAAGATGGAGCTCAACGACGAGACCTGGTCGCTCGTGCGCAACACCGCCAAGGTGACCGGCTTCTTGGGGCCGGGCGGCAAGCCCATGCCGATTCCCGATGCCGAGGCCGAGCGGATCATCAACCAGGTGAGCGAGGTCAAAGAGCATCCGCGGCCGACGATCACCTTCGTGCCGGGCGATCAGGTGCGGGTGGCCGAGGGGCCGTTCGCCTCCTTCACGGGCACGGTCGAGGAGGTGGACGAGGCCAAGGGCCGGCTCAAGGTGCTGGTTTCGATCTTCGGCCGGGCGACTCCGGTCGAACTCGAATATTCGCAGGTGGAGCGGACCTGAGTCCGCTCGATGATCGCGGGAGCGCCCGCTCCGGGCGCGCTCGGACCGCGCAGGAGGAGAAGGCCGGATGGCCAAGAAGATCGTGGGCTACATCAAGCTGCAGGTACCGGCGGGCAAGGCCAACCCGTCGCCGCCGATCGGGCCGGCGCTCGGCCAGCGCGGCCTCAACATCATGCAGTTCTGCAAGGAGTTCAACGCGGCGACCCAGGGGATCGAGCCCGGGACGCCGATCCCGGTCGTGATCACGGCCTATGCCGACCGGACCTTCACCTTCACGACCCGCACGCCACCCGCTTCCTATTATTTGAAGAAGGCGGCCGGGATCGAGAAGGGCAGCCAGACGCCGGGCAAATCCGGACCCGTGGGCAAGGTGACGATGGCCCAGATCCGCGAGATCGCGCAGGCCAAGATGAAGGATTTGAACGCGGTCGACCTCGAGGGTGCGATCGAGATGATCAAAGGCTCCGCCCGCTCGATGGGCCTGCAGGTGGTGGAGTGAGGCCATGGCGCGCATCGGCAAACGATTGAAGGCGGCACGCGCGCTGGTCGACCGCGGCAAGCCGCTGCCGCTCGCCGAGGCGGTCAAGCTGGTCAAGCAAACGGCCACCGCCAAATTCGACGAGACGATCGAGGTCGCCTTGGCACTCGGCGTCGATCCGCGGCACGCCGATCAGATGGTGCGCGGCACGGTGACGTTGCCGCACGGCACCGGCAAGGCGGTGCGGGTGGCGGTGTTCGCCCGGGGCGAGCGGGCCGAGGAGGCGAAGGCGGCGGGTGCCGACATCGTCGGCGCCGAGGATCTCGCCGAGAGGATCCAGGCCGGCCAGATCGATTTCGACCGTTGCATCGCGACCCCCGACATGATGCCGCTCGTGGGTCGGCTCGGGCGGATCCTGGGGCCGCGCGGGCTGATGCCGAACCCGAAGCTCGGCACGGTCACGCCGAACGTCAAAGAGGCGGTGCAGGCGGCCAAGGGCGGGCAGATCCAGTTCCGCGTCGAGAAGGCCGGCATCGTCCATGCCGGGGTGGGCAAAGCGAGCTTTCCGGAAGACAAGCTCGTCGAGAACGTGAAAGCGCTGGTCGATGCCGTGAACAAGGCCAAACCTTCGGGGGCCAAGGGCACCTATCTCAAGCGGGCGCATCTGTCGTCGACGATGGGCCCGGGGATCCGTCTCGAGATCTCGAGCCTGGTGGCGTGAGAGAAGCGAGCGGGAAGGGGCTTGCGCGGCGCGTTCGGCCGTGTATGGTAACGGCTCTCGGGTGCAGAGATCGAGCAAGGCTGCCGCCGGCGTCGAGGGGCGCCAGGGGTGGGTCGTCTGCGCCCTGCGTCGGGCACGACCTGCGGTGAGCCGGCGCGAACGAGCGGGTCGCACGACGGGATCCGGTTGAGGGGCGGAGGCGAGGGTGCTGCGCGCCGAGAAATCTCAGGTCGTCGAACGGCTGCACGCGGCTTTGGCCGAGGCCGAGGTGGTCGTCGTGGCCCATTACAAGGGGCTCACGGTGGCCGAGCTCGGCGAGTTGCGCGGCCAGCTCAGGGCGGTCGGCGGAACCTTGAAGGTGGCCAAGAACCGGCTCGCGAAGCGGGCCCTCGACGGCACGGCGTTCGCCGGGGTGGCCGATTTCCTCAAAGGGCCCACGGCGATCGCCATGGCCCGCGAGCCGGTGGGTGTGCCCAAGGCCTTGGTCGAATACGCCCGCAAGAACGAGAAGCTCGTCATCGTGGGTGGCGGGCTCAAGGGCACGGTGCTCGACGCCGCGGCGGTCAAGGCGCTGGCCGAGCTGCCGTCGCTCGATGCGCTCCGTGCCCGGCTCGTCGGGCTCTTGCAGGCGCCCGCGGCGCGGCTCGTGGGCGTGCTGCAGGCGCCGGGCGCGCAGCTCGCGCGGGTGCTCAAAGCCTATTCGGAAAAAGAGGCGGCCTGAGGCCGGGCCGGTCGGGAATTCGGGCGTCGGGCGGCCGACCGGCGCCGCAGCGGAGTTCGTGCGGGAGAGGGTGTGATGGCGAATCTGGAGCAGCTCGTCGAGGATCTGTCGAGGCTGACGGTGCTCGAGGCGGCGCAGCTTTCGAAGATGCTCGAGGAGAAGTGGGGCGTGTCGGCGGCCGCACCGGTGGCGGTGGCGGCGGTCGCAGGTGCGGCGGCGCCGGCCGCGGCCGCACCGGTCGAGGAAAAGACCGAGTTCGACGTCATCCTCGCCTCGGCGGGCGCCAACAAGATCAACGTGATCAAGGAAGTGCGGGCGATCACCGGGCTCGGCCTCAAGGAGGCCAAGGACCTGGTCGAGGCCGCGCCGAAGCCGGTCAAGGAGGGCGTCTCCAAGGAGGAGGCGGCCAAGATCAAGGCCCAGCTCGAGGCCGCCGGCGCGACGGTCGAGGTCAAGTAAGGCAGCGGTTGCGCCGTATTCCGCTCCGGCGGGGTGGCGCGGCGGTCGCGTTCGACCGCCCAGCTGGCCCGAGCGGGGAACGTCGAGGGATCGTTCAGCGGACGAAGGTCCGGCCGTGGGGCGTGCGTTCCACGGCCCGTCCGCGTTGAGCGCTCGGTCGGAGGAGCGAGCCGGCCGGGTGTCTCCGAGCAGCAACGAGGGCGAGTGATGGGCGAGCAGCCGAGGGCGCGCAAGCGGATCCGCAAGAACTTCGGGCGCATCCCCGAGGTCACGGAGATGCCGAACCTCATCGAGGTTCAGCGGCAGTCCTACGAGGCGTTCCTGCAGCGGCACGTGCCGCCGAGCCAGCGCAAGCTCGCCGGTCTCGAGGAGGCGTTCCGCTCGGTTTTCCCGATCAAGGACTTCGGCGATCGGGCGGCGCTCGACTTCGTCAAGTACGAGCTCGAGGAGCCGAAATACGACGTCGAGGAGTGCCAACAGCGCGGCATGACCTATGCTGCGCCTTTGCGGGTGACGCTGCGGCTCATCGTCTGGGACGTCGACGAGGAGACCGGCGGTCGCAGCGTCCGCGACATCAAGGAGCAGGACGTCTACATGGGCGACCTGCCGCTCATGACGGAGAACGGCACCTTCGTCGTGAACGGAACCGAGCGGGTCATCGTCAGTCAGATGCACCGCTCACCCGGAGTGTTCTTCGACCACGACAAGGGCAAGACCCACAGCTCCGGCAAGTTCCTCTATTCGGCGCGGATCATCCCCTATCGCGGCAGTTGGCTCGACTTCGAGTTCGATGCGAAGGATCTGGTCTACGTCCGCATCGACCGGCGTCGCAAGCTGCCGGTGACCACACTCTTCATGGCGCTCGGTCTCGACGCCGAGACGATCTTGCACACCTTCTACGACGAGGTCGTCTACAAGCGCTCGGGCGAGGGGTGGCAATTGCCCTTCCGTCCCGAGCGGCTCAAGGGGCAGAAGCTGACGACCGACCTGATCGACGGGCGGACCGGCGAGACCCTCGCGGAAGCGGGGACCAAGCTCGTGCCACGGCTCGTCCGGCGGCTCGAGGAGCGGGGCGTCACGACGATCTACGTCTCGACCGAGCAGCTGATCGGCCGCTACGTGGCGCGCGATCTCATCGACGAGAAGACCGGTCTCGTCTTCGTCGAGGCCGGCGAAGAGCTCACGGGCGAGAGTATCCGCAAGCTCGTCGAGGCCGGGATCGAGGAGATCCCGGTGCTCGACATCGACCAGTTCTCGATCGGGCCGTACATCCGCAACACCCTGGTCCTCGACCGTTGCCAGAGCCGTGAGGACGCGCTCCTCGACATCTACCGGGTGCTGCGGCCGGGCGAGCCGCCGACCATCGAGACGGCGGAGGCCCTGTTCAACAGTCTGTTCTTCGACATCGAGCGCTACGATCTTTCGCCGGTCGGCCGGGTCAAGATGAACATGCGGCTCGGCCTCGAGACCGACGACAGTGTCCGCACGCTGCGGACCGAGGACATCCTCGCGGTCGTCAAAATGCTCGTCGAGATCAAGGACGGCCGCGGCGAGATCGACGACATCGACCATCTCGGCAATCGCCGGGTGCGGTCGGTCGGCGAGCTCATGGAGAACCAGTTCCGGCTCGGCTTGTTGCGGATGGAGCGGGCGGTCCGCGAGCGGATGAGCTCGGTCGAGATCGACGCCGCCATGCCGCACGATCTGATCAACGCCAAGCCGGTGGCGGCGGCGGTCCGCGAGTTCTTCGGCAGCTCGCAGCTCAGCCAGTTCATGGACCAGACCAACCCGCTCTCGGAGATCACCCACAAGCGGCGGCTCTCCGCACTGGGCCCGGGTGGTCTCACCCGCGAGCGGGCGGGCTTCGAGGTCCGCGACGTGCACCCGACCCATTACGGTCGGATCTGCCCGATCGAAACGCCCGAGGGGCCGAACATCGGGCTCATCAACAGCCTCGCGACCTATGCGCGGATCAACAAGTACGGCTTCATCGAAAGCCCCTACCGTAGGGTGGTCGACGGCCGTGTGACCGACGAGGTCGTCTATCTCACGGCCATGGAAGAGGGTCGCTACACGATCGCCCAGGCCAATTCGGAGCTCGACGAGAACCGCAGGCTCAAGGGAGAGCTCGTTTCCTGCCGGCAGAACGGCGAGTTCGTCATGGCCCGGCCGGAACAGGTCGACTTCATCGACGTCTCGCCCAAGCAGCTCGTCTCGGTCGCGGCGGCCTTGATCCCGTTCCTCGAGAACGACGACGCCAACCGAGCGCTCATGGGCTCGAACATGCAGCGCCAGGCGGTGCCGCTGCTGCAAGCCGACGCGCCCTTCGTCGGCACCGGGATGGAGGAGGTCGTCGCGCGCGATTCGGGTGCCGCGATCGTCGCCAAGCGGTCGGGGGTGGTCGACCAGGTCGACGGCTCGCGCATCGTCATCCGGGTGACGGACGATACCGCCCGGGCCGACCGCGTGGTCGACATCTACCGGCTCAAGAAGTTCCAGCGCTCCAACCAGAACACCTGCATCAACCAGCGTCCGCTCGTGAAGGTGGGCGACGTGGTGCGTGCGGGTGACATCATCGCCGACGGGCCGTCGACCCAGCTCGGTGAGTTGGCGCTCGGGCGTAACGTCTTGTGTGCTTTCATGCCGTGGAACGGCTACAACTTCGAGGATTCGATCCTGATTTCCGAGCGGATCGTACGCGACGACGTCTTCACCTCGATCCACATCGAAGAGTTCGAGGTGATGGCGCGTGACACCAAGCTCGGGCCGGAGAGCATCACCCGCGACATCCCGAACGTCTCGGAGGAGGCGCTCCGCAACCTCGACGAGGCGGGGATCGTTTACATCGGCGCGGAAGTGAAGGCGGGCGACATCCTGGTGGGCAAGGTCACGCCCAAAGGCGAGACGCCGATGACGCCCGAAGAGAAGCTCTTGCGCGCGATCTTCGGCGAGAAGGCGGCCGACGTCCGCGACACCTCCTTGAAGGTGCCCCCGGGAGTCCAGGGGACGGTGGTCGAGGTCCGCGTCTTCAACCGCCGTGGCGTCGACAAGGACGAACGGGCGATCGCGATCGAGCGGGCGGAGATCGAGCGGCTCGCCAAAGACCGCGACGACGAGCGCGCGATCCTGGAGCGCAACGTCTACGGCCGATTGAAAGAGATCCTGGTCGGCAAGAAGGCGACCGCCGGCACCCGCGGCATCCGCGCCGGCACCGTGATCACCGCGGAGCTCCTCGACGCCCAGCCCAAGCGGAGCTGGTGGGAGATCGGCATCGAGGATGCCGACCTCATGACCGAGATCCAAAGCCTCAAGCGGCAGCTCGACGACGGTCTCAAGGCCCTCGAGGACCGCTTCCAGAACAAGGTCGAGAAGCTCCAGCGAGGTGACGAGCTGCCGCCCGGCGTGCTCAAGATGGTCAAGGTGTTCGTCGCGGTGAAGCGCAAGCTGCAGCCGGGCGACAAGATGGCCGGCCGGCACGGCAACAAGGGTGTCATCTCGCGGATCGCGGCGATCGAGGACATGCCCTACCTCGAGGACGGGACGCCCGTCGACATCGTCCTCAACCCGCTGGGCGTGCCCTCGCGGATGAACGTGGGTCAGATCCTCGAGACCCATCTCGGTTGGGCGTGTGCCAATCTCGGCAAGCAGATCGGCGAACTGGTCGATCGGCTGGCCGATCTGCGCGCCAAGGGCGAGGCCGCGAACGGGGAGCTCGGCAGGGCGCGGCGCGAGCTCGAGAGCAAGCTCGGGCGGATCTACGGCCCCGAGGTCGAGCGCGAGATCCAAAGCTACGAGGTCGACGAGCTCTTGGAGCTCGGGGAGAACCTGCGGGGCGGCGTGCCGGTTGCGACCCCGGTGTTCGACGGTGCGCACGAGGCGGACATCGTGCGGATGCTCGAGGAGGCGGGCTGCGACCCGTCGGGTCAGGTGACGCTCTACGACGGGCGCACGGGCGAACCCTTCGAGCGGCCGGTGACGGTGGGCTACATCTACATGCTCAAGCTCGGCCATCTCGTGGACGACAAGATCCACGCCCGGTCGGTCGGGCCGTACAGCCTCGTCACCCAGCAGCCCCTGGGTGGCAAGGCGCAGTTCGGTGGCCAGCGCTTCGGCGAAATGGAGTGCTGGGCGCTGCAGGCCTACGGTGCCGCCTACACCTTGCAGGAAATGCTGACGGTGAAATCCGACGACGTCTCCGGGCGTACCAAGATCTACGAGGCGATCGTCCGCGGCGAGGACACGTTCGAGGCCGGGATTCCCGAGAGCTTCAACGTCTTGGTCAAGGAATTGCAGGCCTTGGCTTTGAACGTCGAGCTGCAGCAAGAGATGACCGGCGAGTGAGCGGGCGGTTGCGCGGGCGACGGGCGGACCAGGAGCGAGCGGGCGGAGAGCGATGAACGACCTCATGTACCTCTTCGGGCAGCCGGTCGGCACCCCGAGGTTCGACCAGATCCGGATCAGCATCGCGAGCCCGGACCAGATCCGGGAATGGTCCTACGGCGAGGTCAAGAAGCCGGAGACGATCAACTATCGGACTTTCAAGCCGGAACGGGACGGCCTGTTCTGCGCCAAGATTTTCGGTCCGATCAAGGACTACGAGTGCTTGTGCGGCAAGTACAAGCGGATGAAATACAAGGGCATCGTCTGCGAGAAGTGCGGTGTGGAGGTCATCCAATCGAAGGTGCGCCGCGAGCGGATGGGGCACATCGAGCTCGCCGCACCGGTCGCCCACATCTGGTTCTTGAAGTCGGTGCCGTCGCGGATCGGCGTCCTGCTCGACATGACGCTGCGCGATCTCGAGCGCATCCTCTATTTCGAGAACTGGGTCGTCATCGAGCCCGGCCTCACGCCCTTGAAGCAGCACGAGCTGCTGACCGAGGAGCAGGTCCAGCGCTACAAGGACGAGTTCGGGGAGGACGCCTTCACGGTCGGCATCGGCGCCGAGGCGGTCCGCGACATGCTCAAACGCCTCGATCTCGCCCGCGAGCGGGACCAGATGCGTGCCGAATTGCTCGAGACGACCTCGGACGCCAAGCGCAAGAAGCTCGTCAAGCGCTTGAAGATGGTCGAGACCTTCCTCGAATCCGGCAACCGGCCGGAATGGATGGTGCTCGAGGTCATCCCGGTCCTGCCGCCCGAGCTCCGGCCTTTGGTGCCGCTCGACGGCGGCCGCTTCGCGACCTCGGATCTGAACGACCTCTATCGGCGGGTCATCAACCGCAACAACCGGCTCAAGCGGCTGATCGAGCTGCGCGCACCCGACATCATCGTGCGCAACGAGAAGCGCATGCTGCAGGAGGCGGTCGACGCGCTGTTCGACAACGGCCGGCGCGGCCGGGTGATCACCGGTGCGAACAAGCGGCCCTTGAAGTCGCTCTCCGACATGCTCAAGGGCAAGCAGGGGCGCTTCCGCCAGAATCTTTTGGGTAAGCGTGTCGACTATTCGGGCCGGTCGGTCATCGTCGTGGGCCCGGAGCTCAAGCTTCACCAGTGCGGCCTGCCCAAGAAGATGGCGCTCGAGCTTTTCAAGCCGTTCGTCTACGCCAAGCTCGAGCTCTACGGGAAAGCGCAGACCATCAAGGCCGCCAAGCGCATGGTCGAAAAGGAGCGGCCCGAGGTCTGGGACATCCTGGAACAGGTGATCCGCGAGCACCCGGTGCTGTTGAACCGGGCGCCGACGCTGCACCGGCTCGGCATCCAGGCCTTCGAGCCGGTGCTCATCGAGGGCAAGGCGATCCAGCTCCACCCGTTGGTGTGCACCGCCTTCAACGCCGACTTCGACGGCGACCAGATGGCGGTGCACGTGCCGCTGTCGCTCGAGGCGCAGCTCGAGGCGCGGGTGTTGATGATGTCGACCAACAACATCCTCTCGCCCGCCAACGGCAAGCCGATCATCGTGCCGACCCAGGACATCGTCCTGGGGCTTTATTACCTGTCGCTCGAGCAGGAGGGCGAGCCGGGTGAGGGCGCCGTCTTCTGTGGCCTCGACGAGGTCCAGCTGGCGCTCGCCGCCGGCACCGTGTCGCTGCACGCCAAGGTCAAGGCGCGGATCCAGGAGGTCGGGCCGGACGGCGAGCTCGTGAGCCGCACGGTCGAGACCACCCCGGGCCGCATGCTCGTCTACGAGATCCTACCGCAGCATCCCTCGATCAGCTTCGAACGGCTGATCAACCGCGTGCTGACCAAGAAGGAGATCGGCCAGGTCATCGACGAGGTCTACCGGCACTGCGGCCAGAAGGAGACGGTGATCTTCGCCGACCGGCTCATGAATCTCGGCTTCACCTACGCCTGTCGGGCCGGCATCTCGTTCGGCAAGGACGACATGATCATCCCCAAGAGCAAGTGGGAGCACGTCCGCCGGACGCAGGAGCTGGTCCGTCAGTACGAGCAGCAATATGCCGACGGCCTGATCACCCGCGGCGAGAAGTACAACAAGGTCGTCGATGCTTGGAACAAATGTTCCGAGCTGGTCGGCGCCGAAATGATGGCCGAGATCCAAAGCGTCCGAATCCCGGTCGGCAAGAACGGCGAGCGCCGGCAGCCCAATTCGATTTGGATGATGGCGCATTCCGGCGCTCGCGGCTCGGCGGCGCAGATCAAGCAGCTGGCCGGCATGCGCGGGCTCATGGCGAAGCCGTCGGGCGAGATCATCGAGAACCCGATCGTCTCGAACTTCAAGGAAGGGCTGACCGTGCTCGAGTACTTCAACTCGACGCACGGTGCTCGCAAAGGTCTCGCCGACACCGCGCTCAAGACGGCGAATTCCGGCTATCTCACGCGGCGGCTCGTCGACGTCGCGCAGGATTGCATCGTCGTCGAGGAGGATTGCGGCACGAGCCGCTACCTCACGATCACCGCGGCGGCGGCGGGCGACGATCTGGCGGAGCGGATCCTCGGGCGCACCGCCGCGCGCGACATCGTCGATCCCAAGAGCGGCGAGGTCCTGGCCGAGGCCGGCACGCTCCTCGACGAAGAGATCGTGCGGCGGATCGACAAGGCCGGCGTCGACAAGATCGAGGTCCGCTCGGTTCTCACCTGCGACAGCGTGGCCGGCGTCTGCGCCAAATGCTACGGCCGCGACCTGGCGCGCGGCACGCCCGTCAATCTCGGCGAGGCGGTGGGGGTGATCGCCGCCCAGTCGATCGGCGAGCCGGGCACGCAGCTCACCATGCGCACCTTCCACATCGGCGGGGCGGCGCAGAGCGCGGTCGAGCAGTCGCAGATCGAGAGCCCCTGCAAGGGGCAGGTCAAGCTCGTCAATCCGCGCCTGTTGAAGGACAGCAGCGAGCGACTGATCGTCCTCGGCCGCAACACCGAGCTCGTCGTCATCGACGAGGTCGGGCGCGAGAAGCTGCGGCGCAAGCTGCCCTCGGGCACGCGCCTTTTGGTCGAGCCCGAGGCGGTGGTCGAGGCCGGTCAGCTCGTGGCCGAGTGGGATCCGCACACCGTGCCGGTCATCACCGAGGTCTCGGGGCGGATCGTCTTCGTCGACATGATCGAGGGTGTCTCCTACCGCGAGGTGGTCGAGGAGAGCACGGGCAAGGTCTTCAAGGAGGTGATCGACTGGCGGCAGAGCGCGCGGGCGGCGAACCTCAAGCCGGCGATCCTGATCCAGGACGAGAAGGGCGATCCGATCATCCTGCCGTCCGGCGCCGAGGCCCGCTACCCGCTGCCGGTGAGCGCGATCTTGAGCGTGGAGAACGGCATGCCGGTCGTCGCCGGCGACGTCCTCGCCCGGCTGCCCAAGGAGGCCTCCAAGACCCGCGACATCACGGGCGGTCTGCCGCGCGTGGCCGAGCTGTTCGAGGCGCGCCGGCCGAAGGATCCGGCGATCATCGCCGAGGTCGAGGGCCGGATCGAATTCGGTAAGGATTACAAGAACAAGCGTCGGCTGCGGATCGTGCCGACCAACAGCGACCTCGACCCGGTCGAGCTCACGATCCCCAAGGGCCGCCACGTCGTCGTCCAGGAGGGCGACCTCGTGAAGCCTGGTGACCTCATCGTCGAGGGCAACCCCGTCCCGCACGACATCTTGCGGGTGCTGGGTGTCGAGGCGCTGGCCCAGTTCCTGGTCAACGAGATCCAGGACGTCTACCGGCTGCAGGGTGTGAAGATCAACGACAAGCACGTCGAGGTGATCGTGCGGCAGATGCTGCAGAAGGTCGAGGTCACGGATCCGGGTGACACGACCTATCTCGTGGGGGAGCAGGTCGACGCGATCGAGTTCCACAAGGTGAACGAGCGGATGTTGGCGGAAGGTCGGCGCCCGGCGCAGTGCCATCCGGTGCTGCAGGGGATCACGAAGGCGAGCCTGCAGACCCAATCCTTCATCTCGGCGGCCTCCTTCCAGGAGACGACGCGGGTGCTCACCGAAGCGGCATTCGCCGGCAAGGTCGACAAGCTCACCGGGCTCAAGGAGAACGTGATCGTCGGGCGGCTGATCCCGGCCGGCACGGGCGGGGTGCTGCCGCGGCTCAAAAAGGCCATGAGCCAGCCGGCGATCGGGCGCGGCCGCGAGACCGGTGGCATGCGGATTCCGGAGCTCGAGCTGCCGGCGGGGGAGTGAGCGGGCGGGCCGGCGGCGGAGGACGCCGCCGGCCCGACGCGGTGCGCGCGGGGCTTGACGGGCCTGTTCCGTCGGCCTAGAAGGCGGGCCGCCTTCGTCTCGGGTGCAGGCGGTGACCCTCGCGGCTCAGACGCTGCACCGAAAACAGGCGGCAAGGTTCGTGGGTGGACGACGACCGGGGCCGGGCGGCCGGCTGACGGTCGTTTGTTGTCGAAAGGCGCGCCCGAGGGGTGGCGCGGTTGGGCGACGGTCGAGGAACGGTCAGGCATGCCGACGATCAACCAGCTCGTGCGCAAGGGGCGGCAGCCCAAGCCGGTGCGCAACAAGGTGCCGGCATTGCAGGCCTGCCCGCAGAAGCGCGGAGTTTGTACCCGCGTTTACACGACCACGCCCAAGAAGCCGAACTCGGCTTTGCGCAAGGTCGCGCGCGTGCGGCTGACCAACGGTTACGAGGTGACTTCCTACATCCCGGGCGAGGGGCACAATCTGCAGGAACACTCGGTGGTTCTGATCCGCGGCGGGCGCGTCAAGGACCTGCCAGGTGTCCGCTATCACATCATCCGCGGTACGCTCGACACCCAGGGTGTCCAGGGACGCAAGCAGGGCCGTTCGAAGTACGGCGTGAAGCGGCCGAAGTGAGGAGGGGGTCGAGATGCGTCGCCGTGCCGCCGAGAAGCGCGAGGTTCTGCCGGATCCCAAATACGGCGACCAGGTCGTCGCCAAGTTCATCAACTGTGTGATGCGCGAAGGCAAGAAATCGGTCGCCGAGAAGATCGTCTACGGCGCCTTCGACCGGATCTCGAAGCGGACCGGCAAAGATCCGCTCGAGATCTTCCATCATGCGCTCGAGAACGTGAAGCCGGCGCTCGAGGTGCGCTCGCGGCGCGTGGGTGGCGCCACCTACCAGGTGCCGGTCGAGGTTCGGCCGGAGCGGCGGCAGGCGCTCGCCATCCGCTGGATCATTCAAACCGCGCAGGCCCGTTCGGAGAAGACGATGATCGAGCGGCTCGCCGGTGAGCTCCTGGACGCCGCCAACGGCCGTGGCGCCGCCTTCAAGAAGCGCGAGGACACGCTTCGGATGGCCGAGGCCAACCGCGCTTTCTCGCATTATCGTTGGTGACCGAGGCCCGGGCCCGAGGCGACGAGCATGCCGCGCACCGTACCCATCGAGCGCTACCGCAACATCGGCATCATGGCGCACATCGATGCCGGCAAGACCACCACGACCGAGCGCATCCTCTATTACACCGGTCGCTCCTACAAGATCGGCGAGGTGCACGAAGGCACCGCGACGATGGACTGGATGGAGCAGGAGCAGGAGCGGGGGATCACGATCACCTCGGCCGCGACCACGACCTTCTGGCGCGACCATCGGATCAACATCATCGACACGCCGGGCCATGTCGACTTCACGATCGAGGTCGAGCGCAGCTTGCGCGTGCTCGACGGGGCGGTGGCGGTATTCGACGGGGTGGCGGGCGTCGAGCCGCAGACCGAAACGGTCTGGCGTCAGGCCGACAAGTACCGTGTGCCGCGGATCTGCTTCGTCAACAAGATGGACCGGACGGGCGCCAATTTCTGGCGCTGCGTCGAGATGATCGAGGACCGGCTCGGCGCCAAGACGGTCGTCGTGAATTTCCCGATCGCGCACGAGGCGGCGTTCACGGGCGTGGTCGACGTTTTGCGCAACAAGTGCGTCGTCTGGCTCGAGGAGACGCTCGGCGCCAAGTTCGAGGACCGGCCGATCCCGCCCGAGCTGCAGGAGAAGGCCGCCGAGTACCGGACGAAGCTCGTCGAAGCCGCGGCCGAGCTCGACGATGCCGTCCTCGAGGCCTATCTCGGCGGTGAGGAGCCGGACGAGGCGACCTTGATCCGCTGCCTCAGGAAGGGCACGGTCGAGTTCAA
>Ga0308408_1001077_pt1 | contig 13482 bp, 10 predicted proteins | sample HotsprSampleMSe3_FD_203466 | JGI IMG/M metagenome (GOLD analysis project Ga0308408, IMG submission 203466) | Hot spring phototrophic mat microbial communities from Mushroom Spring, Yellowstone National Park, Wyoming, United States - 20060912_MSe3 ... | reverse complement strand
GTCCACGGCCCCTTGCTCGCCACCTTGATGCTCGACCTGTTGCGCCGCGAGCGGCCCGAGGCTGTCGTCCGCCGCTTCGACTTCCGCGCGACCGCCCCGCTCTTCGCCGACCGCGAGCTCACCGTCCACGGCGAGCCCGAGGCCGATGGCGGGACGGTGCGCCTCTGGGTGACCGGGCCCGAGGGCGGGCTCGCGATGCGCGGCACCGTCCAGCTCGGCTGAGCCGCTGCGGCCGGCCGCCCTTCAATCGAGCCGGAGGAACGGGAAGCGGGCCCGCTCCTCCCGGTCGAAGGCGGCGATCCCCACCCGATCGTCGACGATCTCGACGACCAGGATGAAATCGGGATCCTCGAAGCTCGGCCGGCCGGGCGTGCCGCGGGTGGCGAGCTCGGCGAGGAGCCGCTCGCCGAGCTGCCGTTCGAGCTCGTGCGCCGAGAGCGCCTTGCCGGGCCCGCGCTTGTGCACCCGGACGTGGAAGCTCTTGTGGGCCAGCCGCTCCAGGTGGGAGGCGAAGGCCTGGGCGAGGCGCTCGGCGAGCTGCTCGAGCGGCCCGAGGTCGAAGGCGCTCTCGAGCGGCACGACGCGGGAGAGGAAGTTCATGATGCCGGGCTCGGCCGCGATCCGCCGGGCGAGGTCCTCGGCGACCGCGCGCGGATCCTCGACCTCCATCACCACGACATTGTGGTAGCCGGTGCGGTGGACGCGACCATAACGGCCGAGGATGCCGAGGGCCTCGCGCCAGGCGTCGGCATGGGTGGTGGCGACCAGGTTCCAATCCGGCAGGGCCGGCGGAGCCGGAGGCCGTGGCGGCCGCCCGGGTCGCCGCTCGCTCGCGACAGGCTCGGCCGGCACGAGCCGCACCGCCTCGGTGCGCGGTTCGCCGAGCGCCGGGGCGAGACTCAGGGGTTCGACGGTCACGAGGGCCGTACCGTCCGGCTGCGGCGCGATCGCGACCCGGGCCGCGCCGAGCTCGCCGAGCAAGGCCGCGGTGGTCTCGAGGTGGCCCGTCGAGGCCTCGGCCAGGAAACGCGAAGGACCACGGGCCAGGGCGAGCGGCAGGAGGAGCTGGTCGGCCAAGTGGCGATCGACCGGCGCGCCCTTGGCCTCGAAGTCGAGGAGTGCCCGGGCCGCCTCCTCGGCCACCACTTCCGAAGGCTTGCCCGGGGCGCCGAGCGCGTCGAAGCCGGCCCGCCAGGGCCCGTGATGGGCGGTGAGGGCGAGCGCCGCGCCGGGGCAGGCGGCCTTGACCCGCTCCGGCCGGATGTCGAGCGGGACGCCCAAGGGTTCGAGGAGCTTGCGCGCCCGGTCCGCGATCCGCTGGGGGATCGAAGCCGGCAGCTCGGCCGCGAGCGCGCGACCCGTGACCCGCTCGAGCGGCGGCCGTTCGACCAGATCGAGCGGCTCGAGCGGCTGGCCGGCGCGGCCCTCGATCGCTGCCGTGACGACCCCGCGGCCCACCGGGAACCAGCCCGTCCGCTCGAGGGCGAGCGCGATCCCGACGCCGAGCCGGGCGAGCGCCGGGGCCCAGACCTCGGCCAGGAAGTCGAAGGAGGGGCTCCAGGGCACGTGCGTGCCGCCCGAAAGCCGCAGCTCGGAGCGGCCGCGGGCGAGCGCCAAAGGCAAGGCTACGGCCTGCAGGACGAGGCTCACGGCGCCGGCGCTGCCGCCTTCCCGCGCGGCGGCGACGTCGATCTCGTAAACACCCGCCCGCACCGGCCCGCCGGGTGTGAAGGAAAGCTCGCTCGAGCCCAAAGCGTCGCCTTCGAGCCGGGCGTCGCACAAGGCCGCGAGCGCCCGGACCGCCGAGAGATGCTGGGCCGCGAGGCCGGGGATCGGCCGCTTGGCGCGGATCCGCTCGACCACTACGGGCCGGCCGCCGATCGCCGCGAGGGCGAGCGCGGTGCGCAGCACCTGGCCGCCGCCTTCGCCCTGGCTGCCGTCGATCCGGGTGATGGCTGCCTCGCCCACGTCCGATCCCCCGCGTCCGCCCGCTCTCCCGAGCTCGCCCGCCGCCCGAATCGGCTCCGCGAGCGCCGCCCGGACGCGACCCCCGCTGCGCCCGGTTCGGCGCGCGCCGGCTGTCCGACGGCGGCATGGTGGCATGCGCCGCCGCCGGCGCAAAGGTCCGCCGAGCCCCACCGCGGCCATCCCGCGGGGCTGGCGCGGTCGGCCCTCGAGAAGCGCCCGGTCGGCCGGGCGAACCCTGGCGGCGACGGTGAGGTGGTCGCTCCGGTCGGATGCGGGTGCCCCGTCACGCACGGTGGACGAGCGGAAGCGAGGAGGCCGACGGTGCCCCGCGGATGGTGCGGGCGTGCGCCGCGGCCCCTCTCGTCGATCAGCCGGGTGATACGCGGCCCCGCGGCGATCCCGCGCCACGCGAGGAGAACGGGCTGCGCACGGGCGAGCGTGCGGCCGCCGAGCAAGGCCTCGGAGGTTTCCCGGCCGCGCCGGTTTTCAACGGCTGCGAGCGGTCCACCGAGTTCCCCGAGTCGACGACGGCCCGACGGGGAGGAATGCCCGGGCGGGGGCTCCCGGAGCCGGACGGGGGTGGAGGGCGGGGCCGCGCGCCCCCCGCTCCTCGGACATGTTCGCCCCCCGGCGTCCCCGATTGCGGACCGACCCGTCCTGCGCTCTACCGGCGCACGGCGGCTTCCGCTAGCGTGCGTCGAGCCGCCCGGCCCGATCGGCAGGCGGCAGAAGGGGGGAGGAGAGCGCGTTGGCGGTCACGACTCAGCGGGTGACTCTACCGCCGGTCGAGCAGAGCTGGATCGCCCGGCTGTTCGACTGGAAGCCTTTCCTGGTCTTCATCTGCATGCTGCCGGCGGTCGGCCTGCTCCTGGTGTTCCTCACCTATCCGCTCGGGCTCGGGATTTGGCTCGCCTTCACCGACACCCGTATCGGCCGGCCGGGCGAGTGGATCGGCTTCGAAAATTACATCTCGCTCTTGCAGGACGACACCTACCTCATGGCGGTTTGGTGGACATTCTTCTACACGCTCGTCGCGACGATCGGGAAGTTCGCCCTCGGACTCTGGCTCGCCCTCCTCTTGAACCATCATTTGCCGTTCAAATCGTTCATCCGCGCGATCATCTTGATCCCCTGGATCGTCCCGACGGTGCTCTCGGCGATCGCCTTCTGGTGGATCTACGACCCCCAGTTCTCGATCATCTCCTACATCCTGGTCGACAAGCTCGGGCTCTTCGATCACTACATCGATTTCCTGGGCGACACCTGGAACGCCCGCTGGTCCTTGATCGCCGCCAACATCTGGCGCGGCATCCCCTTCGTCGCGATCTGCCTGTTGGCCGGGCTGCAGACCATCTCGCCCTCGCTCTACGAGGCGGCGATGATCGACGGTGCTTCGGCCTGGCAGCGGTTCCGCTACGTCACCTTCCCGATGCTGATGCCGATCCTGGCGGTCGTCTTGACCTTCTCGGTGATCTTCACCTTCACCGACTTCCAACTCGTCTACGCGATCACCCGCGGCGGGCCGGCCAACTCCACCCATCTCATGGCCACGCTCGCCTTCCAGCGGGCGATCCCCGGCGGTCAGCTCGGTGAGGGTGCGGCGATCGCCGTCTCGATGATCCCGTTTCTCGTCTTCGCCACGGTGTTCTCTTATTTCGCGCTCGCTCGGCGCAAGTGGCAGCAGGGAGGCAAGGATGACTGAGGCCGCCACGACCGCCGGCGCAGCGACCAACTTCGCCGAGCGCAGCGGGCCCATCGAGTGGGCCAGCCTGCCGCGCCGCACGGTCACCGTCTACCTGCCGCTCGCCTGCTTCGTGATCGTGCTCCTGTTCCCGTTCTATTGGATGGCGATCACGACCTTCAAATCCAACGAGGAGCTCTACGACTACAAGAACTTCAACCCTTTCTGGGTGAGTTCGCCGACCCTCGCCAACGTCAACAAGCTCCTGTTCCAGACCGACTATCCGAGCTGGCTCGTCACCACCATGACCGTGGCGGTGGTGTCGACCTTCCTCTCGCTCGTCGCGAGCGTGCTCGCGGCCTACGCGATCCAGCGGCTGCGCTTCAAGGGCTCGCAATGGGTCGGCCTCGCGATCTACTTGGCCTATCTCGTGCCGCCCTCGATCCTGTTCATCCCGCTCGCCACCATGGTCTACCAGCTCGGGTTGTTCGACAGCCCGATGGCGCTCATCCTCACCTACCCGACCTTCCTGATTCCGTTCTGCACCTGGCTGTTGATCGGCTATTTCAAATCGATCCCCTACGAGCTCGAGGAATGCGCGCTGATCGACGGCGCCTCCCGCTTGCAGATCCTCTGGCAGATCACCTTGCCCTTGGCCGTTCCGGGGCTCATCTCCGCCGGGATCTTCGCCTTCACGCTCTCCTGGAACGAGTTCATCTACGCCTTGGCCTTCATCCAGTCGGCCGAGAAGAAAACCGTGCCGGTCGCCGTGTTGACCCAGCTCGTCGAGGGCGACGTCTACCACTGGGGCTCGCTGATGGCCGGGGCGCTCTTGGGCTCGATCCCGGTGGCGATCTTCTACAGCTTCTTCGTCGAATACTACGTCTCGAGCCTCACGGGCGCGGTGAAGGAGTGAGCCTGCGGTCCCGAGCCGCGGCGGCGCCGGTCGGCTGCCTCGTGCGTCCGAGAACTATCGCGTAGGTTGATTTTTACCACAGAACTCGCCAAAAAGTCGTGCGACCCCGAAGTCATCTCGGCAGCGAGGTGCGCAGGAGACGGGGATGCACGCGGCGGGATGGTGCGGGAGCGATCGGTCGCCGGCGGGCCGCCGGGCACGGCTCGAGCGTCTTCGGCTGCGCCGCCGGGCTCGGCGAGGCGAGGCCGCGGCTCGCGCCCGCGCCGCCTTCCTCGCGACCATGAGCCACGAGATGCGCGAGCCCCTGAACGCGGTGCTCGGCATGGCGCGGCTCCTGCAGGACACGCCCCTCGCACCCGACCAGGCGGCGCACGTGGCGGCGATCCTCGAGGCGGGAGAGGCTCTCCTCACCCTGGTCAACGACATCCTCGACCTTTCGCGGATCGACGCCGGCAAGCTCGAGCTCGCGCCGGTCGACCTGGAGCTCCGCCCCTTCCTCGAGCGCGTCGTCGGGCTCCTCGAGCCGCGCGCCCGAGACAAGAACCTCGCCCTCGAGCTCGCCGTCGAGCCCACGGTGCCGGAGCTCGTCCGCGTCGATCCGGCCCGGCTCCGCCAGGTTCTCCTCAATCTCCTCGGCAACGCGATCAAGTTCACCGAGCGCGGCCGGATCCGCCTCGCCGTGGCGAGCCAGCGGCAGCGGGACGGTGAAGCGCTCCTCGCCTTCGAGCTCGAAGACAGCGGGATCGGCATCGAGGCGGCGGATCTCGCCCGGCTGTTCCGGCCCTGGCAGCAAGCCACGGTTTCGACCGGGCGGCTCTACGGTGGAAGCGGGCTCGGCTTGGTGGTCGCCCGCCGGATCGTCGAGGCCATGGGCGGAGTCCTCGGCTGCACGAGCCGGCCGGGCGAAGGGACGACCTTCCGCCTGCTTCTGCCGGTGCCGGTGGTCGAGCGCGTGCCGGTCGCGCGCGGCCCGGCTCCGGCACTCGCCGGCGCGCACCTCCTGATCGCCGACCCGGTCGAGCGCAGCCGCGCCCAGCTCCGCGACCTCGCGATCTTGTGGGGCATGACCGTGCGGACCGCCGCGAGTGGCCGCGAGGCCCTTCTGCTCTTGCGCGAAGCCTCCGATCGGGGGGCCCCCTTCGAGCTCGCCATCCTCGCCGAACGGCTCACCGATCCCGACCCGGTCGGCCTCGCCGAACGGTTGCGCGCCGAGCCGCGGCTCGCCGGCACGCGCCTCGTCCTCCTCACTCCGGGTGGACTCAGGGGTGACGCCCGGCGGGCCGAAGCGGCAGGCTTCGCAGCATATCTGGCCGAGCCGGTCAGCGCCGAAACCTTGATGGCCTGCCTGCGCACGCTGCGTGCCGGGGCGGGCTCCGGGATCCTCACGCGGCACAACCTGTCGGAGCGGCGAGGTGGCCCCCTCTCCGTCTTGGTGGTCGACGACAACGCCCTGAACTGCCGGCTGCTCGCGATCCTGCTCGAGCGCGCCGGCCATCGTGTCGTGACCGTAGGCAGCGGCGAGGCCGCACTCGAACGGCTCGCCGCGGAGCCCTTCGACCTCGTGCTCATGGACATGCAGATGCCCGGCCTCGACGGGCTCGAGACCACCCGGCGGATCCGTGCGCTTCCGGATCCGGCGCGCGCCGCCACACCGGTCGTGGCCGTCACCGCCAACGCCATGGCCGGCGACGAAGGGCGCTGCCGTGCGGCGGGTATGGACGGCTACCTCACCAAGCCCGTCGACGGCCCGACCTTGCTCACCACGGTCGAGCGCTACGCGCGTGCCGCGTCTTAGGAGAGTGGCGTTGCCGTTCCTCAACCAAAAATATAGATTTTCACTTGTCGCGCGCTGCGACCAAGGAATGGCCAAGCCCTCGCGTGGGTACCTGCGACGGGAGATCGAGCCATGGCTCGGAGGAGAATCGGGATTGCCACGGGGCTGCTCGCTGCAGCCCTCTTCGACGCCTTGCCGGCGGCAGCGGGGAGGGATACGGGGCAGCTGAATGTCACCGCTACCGTCAATTCGAACTGCGCGCTTTCGGGCGGCACACTCGCCTTCGGCACCTACACTTCTGGCCAGACGAACGACCTCGACGTGCAAGGTTCTATCAATTACGTCAACTGCCCGGCCGGCAATATCACCTTGGAGCTCGACAACGGCGCCAATGCCATCAGTGGCCAGCGTCGAATGAAGTCGGGCAACAATTTCCTCAATTACGAGATTTATAAAACCAGCGCGCGTAACACGCGTTGGGGCAGTGGCCCGGACGCGGTCACCATTCAGCTCTTGCAGCCGGGCAGCGGAAGCGTCGCGGTGTATGGTCGGATCCCGAAGGGCCAGACCGTGCCGGCGGGCAGCTACAGCGACACCGTCACCATCACCTTGACCTTCTGAGGAGGCGGCGGAGGTGCGTCGTCGGCGGCTCGTCCTCCACCTCCTCACGATCCTCCTTTGCGGGGCGACGGGTGCCGCTGGCGCGACGCTCGGCGTCTCGCCGACCCGGCTCGAGCTCGCCCCGGGCAAGCCGGCCGCCACCTTGACCGTGACGAACAGCGGCGACGCCCCGCTTCTCTTGCAGGTCGAGACCTTCGCCTGGCGGGCGGGAACGGCCACCGCCGAGCTCGCGCCCACGCGCGCCATCCTCGCCGTGCCGGCGATGCTGGAGCTCGCCCCGGGCGAGCGGGCGGTGGTGCGGGTCGCGCGCCGGAGCAACGCGACACCCGAGGTCGAGGAGACCTACCGGGTGCTCGTGAGCGAGGTGCCGCGCGAGGAGCCGGGTGTGGGCGGCGTCCGGCTCGCGTTGCGGATGAGCTTGCCGGTCTTCGTGACCCCACCAGGCGCCCGGGCGGAGCCGCGCTGGTCCATCGAATGGGGTGCCGGCGGTCCGAGCCTCGTGGTCGTCAATGCGGGTCGTGCGCATCTCCACGTGCGTCGCCTGGAGCTCGTCGGGTCGGGCCGGCCGATCCCGCTCGGCGACGGGCCGGTGTACGTGCTGGCCGGCCGCGAACATCGTTGGTCCCTGGCCGGGGCCCGGCTCGAGGTAGCCCGCGCCCTGTCCGTCCGCGCCGAGACCAACCTCGGTGAGCTGGATCTCGAGATCCCTGCGCGCGGCGGCTAGCCTCGGCGGCGCCGTGAGCCTGCTCGCGATCTGGTCGGGCCTCACGGCCGGCGGACCGGAGCAAGGGCTCGCGCTCTTGAAGGACGACCCGGCCGGCGCGGACGCTCGCCTATTGCGACTTTTGGTGGCGAGCCGCCAGAGCGGGGCGACCCTGCCCGTCCCGGGGCGTGCCGACCCGCCGCTGCGCCCCGCCCCCGCCGAGCTCGCCGAGCTCGCGGTCGAACCCGCCGCCGGGCCGGTGGGCGGACCGGCCGGGGCGGCTGCGCCCGAACCCCCGTCGATCGGGCCCGCCTCGTCCTCGCCCGACACCCCGAGGGGAGAGCGCCCTCGGTCGAGCCCGTCGCGTGCTCCCGGACACACGCGGGTCGTGCCGCCGACCTTCGAGCCGGGCCCGGTCGAGCCGCCGCGGCGGATCTTGCGCCGTGACCCGGTGGAACCGCCGCTCGGTCCGGACGGCTGGCGGGAATGGGTGTTCGCCGTCGTCTTGAACGGAGAGGAGGTCTCGAAGGGCAGCCTGGTCGCCGAGGAGCCGGGGAGCGGGCGATTGGCCGTTACCGTGGCCCAGCTCCGGCTCTGGCGGATCCGGGTCGACCCGGCAGCGGTCGTCACCCTTCAAGGCGAGCCTTTCTTGCCCCTGGAGGCGCTCCGGCCGCGGCGGCTCGAGCTCGACCGCGAGACGTTGACCCTCACCTTGGACCTGGCACCCGAGGCCTTCGAGACCTTCGCCCTCGAGGAGGGGCCGGAACCCGGCCCGCCCCCCTCGGCCGGACGGGGTGCCTTCCTCGACTACGACCTCCTCGCCACGGCGGGGGAGGGTGTCGCCGAACGGGTCGATGGCCTGGTCGAGGCCGGGTTCTTCGGCGAGCCCGGTGTGCTCACGACGAGTGCGCTCCTCCGCGATTTGACCCGCGGGCCGGAGGTCGTCCGCCTCGAGAGCCGCTTCTTCCGCGACATGCCGGAGCGGCGGGCGAGTTTGCGGATCGGCGACAGCTTCACGGCCGGTGGTTCCTTCGCCCGCTCGATCCGCTTCGGCGGCCTGCAATGGACGACCAACTTCGCGACCGACCCGAGCTTCGTCACCTTCCCCCTGCCGGCGATCGGCGGGCTCGCCGAGCAGACTTCCGTGGTCGACGTCTTCATCGACAACCTCAAGCGTTCGACCGGCCAGGTGCCCGCGGGCCCGTTCCGCTTCGCGAACCTGCCGGTCGTCACGGGTGCGGGCGAGGTCCAGCTCCGCGTCACCGATCTCTTGGGCCGCGAGCGGATCGTCACCCAGCCCTATTACGTGAGCGCCCGCAATCTCAAAGCCGGGCTCCACGACTATTCCTACGAGGCCGGGTTCGAGCGGCGGCGCTACGGCGAGGCGAGCTTCGCTTACGGCGATGCGCTTCTGCTCGGTACCCACCGCTACGGGTTCACCGACAGGCTCACGGGCGAAGCCCACGCCGAGCTCCAACTCGACCGCCAGCAGCTCGTCCTGGGCGGCACGCTCCAGCTCGGCCTGTTCGGCACGGTCACGGCCGGCATCGGCGCGAGCCGTGACGACGGGGAGGGTGTCGGCTTCATGGGCCAGCTCGCTTACGAGTACCAGGCGCGTCAGTGGAGCTTCGGTGTGCGGACGCGCCTCGCGAGCGAGGATTGGAGCGAGCTCGGCGGACGCGAGGGGCGACGGCGGGTCGACCAGCTCGATCTCGGGCTCGACCTCGGCGCCTTCGGCCGGCTCGGCCTGTTCCTCGCAAACGAGGACCGCGAGCGCGGCGAGGACCGCACCGTGGCCGCGGCCTCCTGGTCGCTGCCGATCGGCCCCGGCTACTTCTTCCTGTCGGCCGGGCAGAGCCTGCGGCCCGACCGCGACCTCGTCCTCACCGCGACCTACGCTCTGCCACTCGGCGAGCGGACCTCGGTGAGCACCGAAGTGCGGGCCGGCGACGGCCGCACCGGCGCCCGGCTGCAGGCCCGCGGCACCCGCGGTGCGTCCGATCTCGGCCTCGATTGGCGGCTGGGGGCCGAACTCCTCGAGGGCCAGGGCGGGGTCGACGGGCGGCTCTCCTGGCAGGGGGAGAAGGGCGCGGTCGAGCTCGAGGCCGAGCGCTTCGCGGGCGACCACCGGGCCCGGCTCGGCGTGGAGGGGAGCCTCGCCTGGCTCGAGGGCGAGCTGCGGGCCTCGCGCCGGCTCGGGCAGGCGTTCGGCCTCGTCGATCTGCCGGGCTTCCCGAACGTGCGGGTCTATCTCGACAATCGCGAAGCCGGCCGGACCGATGCCGAAGGCAAGCTCCTCCTGCCCGGGCTGCGGCCCTGGGAAGTCAATCGGGTCCGCCTCGAGCTCGACGACCTGCCGATCGAGGCCGGGCTCACCGCGACCGAGACGGTGGCCGTGCCGCGCGACCGCACGGGCGTGCGGATCGACTTCCCGGTCGACCGGCGGCGTCAGGCGACGGCGATCTTGCGGACCGCTTCCGGTGCCGCCCTGCCGGCCGGGCTCCGGCTCGCGAGCGCCGAGGGCGAGGTCACGGTACTCGTGGGCCGGGACGGCTTCGCCCAGGTCACGGGCCTGCTCGACCGGCCGGTCGAGGTGACCGGCGAGGTGGCCGGCCGGCGCTTCGTCTGCAGCCTGCCGGCCGCCGCAGCCGACGAGCCCCTGCCCGATCTCGGGGCACCGCCGTGCCGCTGAGCCGCACGCTCGCGGGGCTCCTCGCGGGGTTCGCAGGCCTCGCCAGCGCGCCCGCAGCGGCCGATTGCCGGGTCGACGTCCGGCCGGTGGCGTTCGGCACCATCGACCTCGGCCGCAAGAATTACGGTAAGGGCGAGATCGTCGTGCGCTGCGACCGGCCGACCCGGTTCGAGGTCGCGATCCAGGGTGGAGCCGAGCGCGAACTCGTGGGTCCCTCGGGGGCGCGCCTGCGCTACCGGCTGTTCGCCGACCCGGGCCACCGCCGGCCCTGGGGCGACGGTGGGCGGAGCGGCGGCACGGTGACCGCCGAGAGCGACGGCAGGCGGCCGGTCCGGCTCACGGTCTACGGGCTGATCCCGCGGCAGAAGGGCCCCGCCGAAGGGCAGTATGTCGACCAGCTCGCGGTCACGCTCCGCTATTGAGGGCCGCGCCCCGACGGCCGACGGGGCCCCGAAGGGCCCCGTCGCGCCGGGAGCGGAAGGAGGAAGTCCGCTCAGCAATCGTAATAGAGGAAGAACTCGTAAGGGTGCGGCCGCAGTCGGATCGCGTCGACCTCCGTCGACTTCTTGTAATCGATGTAGGTGGCGATCAGGTCGGGGGTGAACACCCCGCCCTCGAGCAGGAACTCGTGGTCGGCCTCGAGCGCGGCGAGCGCGGCATCGAGCGAGCCCGGCACCTGCTTGATCGCGGCTGCCTCCTCGGGCGGCAAATCGTAGATGTTCTTGTCGATCGGGTCACCCGGGTCGATCCTGTTCTTGATCCCGTCGAGCCCGGCCATGAGCATCGCGGCGAAGGCGAGATAGGGGTTGCAGGACGGATCCGGGCAGCGGAACTCTACCCGCTTGGCCTTCGGGCTGTCGCTGTACATCGGGATCCGGCAGGCAGCCGAGCGGTTGCGCATCGACCAGGCGAGGTTGACCGGCGCCTCGTAGCCCGGCACGAGCCGCCGGTAGCTGTTGGTCGTCGGCGCGGCGAAGGCCAAGAGTGCCGGCGCGTGCTTCAAAAGCCCACCGATATACCATCTGCAGAGCTGGCTCAAGCCCGCATAACCCGCCGGGTCGGCGAACAAGGGCTTGCCGTCCTTCCAGAGCGACTGGTGGCAATGCATGCCCGAGCCGTTGTCGCCGTAGAGTGGCTTGGGCATGAAGGTCGCGGTCTTACCGTGCTTCCTCGCGACGTTTTTGACCACGTACTTGTACTTCATGAGGTGGTCGGCCATCGCCAAGAGCGTATCGAACTTCATGTCGATCTCGCACTGCCCGGCGGTCGCCACCTCGTGGTGCTGGCACTCCACCGTGAGGCCGATACGGATCATGGTGAGCGCCATCTCGGCGCGCAGATCCTGCAGCGTGTCGTTCGGCGGGCAGGGGAAATAACCCTCTTTCGGCCGCACCTTGTAGCCGAGGTTCGGGCCTTCCGCCCGGTTGGTGTTCCAGTGACCCTCGCCCGAATCGACCGCGTAGGACGAATAATGCTGACCCGTGCCGTAGCGCACGTCGTCGAACACGAAGAACTCGGCCTCGGGCCCGAAATAGGCGGTATCCGCGATGCCGGAGCTCTTCAGGTAGGCCTCGGCCTTCTTGGCGACGCCCCGCGGGTCGCGCGAGTAGAACTCCTTGGTCACCGGATCCTTGACGTCGGCGATCATGACCAAGGTCTTGTGCTCGAAGAACGGGTCGATGAAGGCCGTGGTCGGGTCCGGCATCAAGAGCATGTCGGACTCGTTGATCACCTTGAAGCCACGGATCGAGGAACCGTCGAAACCGAGCCCCTCGTCGATCGCGTCCCGATCGAAGCACTGCACCGGATAGGAGGTGTGCTGCCACATGCCCGGCATGTCGGTGAAGCGGATGTCCACCATCTCCACACCGTGCTCTTCGATGGCCTTCATGACGTCCGCAGACGTCTTGCAACCCAACGTCATCGACCTTCTTCCTCGTTGCTCTCGTTGCTCGGTTGACGATGCCCCGTGGCCGGGGCCTGGCCCGGCCGACGCCTTCGCGCAGCGTCGGTTGTCAGGACGGGAAGCGGGAACGTCAGAGGGCGTCGGCGCCGCGCTCGCCGGTGCGGATCCGGATCGCGTCCTCGATCGGGATCACGAAGATCTTGCCGTCGCCGATCCGGTCGGTGCGCGCCGCTTGCTGGATGGCCTCGACCACCCGCTCGACGACGGAATCCTCGACCACGACCTCGATCTTCACCTTCGGCAGGAAGTCGACCACGTATTCGGCCCCGCGATAGAGCTCGGTGTGACCCTTCTGCCGACCGAAGCCCTTGACCTCGGTCACGGTCATACCCTTGAGGCCGATCTCCTGGAGCGCCTCCTTCACCTCGTCGAGCTTGAACGGCTTGATGATGGCCTCGATCTTCTTCATGCCCAACCCCGGATCGGCGGGCCGCGCGGGCCCCGGTCTGCGCTGATCGCCGAGATGCACGGCGCGTGCCAAGCGCCGATCGGCGGGCACGGACCCGCCGGCCGAGCGCCCGGCCGGGACGATTGCCCGAACATTAGGCAGACTGCCCGAATTTTGGGCAGGTCGGTTCCTCGGGCCGCCCCACGCGCTTGACGCTCGGCGCGGCGCGCGGCACAAGCGGCCCTCGCGGCGGGCGTAGCTCAGTTGGTCAGAGCGCCAGGTTGTGGCCCTGGAGGTCGTGGGTTCGAGACCCATCGCTCGCCCCACTGCGCCGGCACGCTCGCGTCCGAGCCCGGCCCCCCTTCACGCCGCTCTGGCCACGGATCCGCTCGTTCCGTCGGGGGGCGAGGCTGCGCACCGGTCGCCCGCGTGGTCGCCCGGGCCGCCCTCCGCCCCGGCGGGGCCGGCGCGCGCGACCTTTTCCATGACCGCGAGCCAGTGTTGGTGCGCGAGCCATTGGTCGGGTGGGAGGTGCGGCACGCGGCGGTAGGGGCCTTGGCCGGCGATCGGCCGGCCCAGGGGATCGGCCTTTTCTTGCGCCCAGGGCCAGGCCTCGGGCGGCAGGCCCGGCACCGGGAGGACGAGGTCGGGGTCGCGGCCCAGCGCCCGCAGCAAGGGCGTGTCGAGCGGGTTCCTGGCGCGGCGCACGGCCTCGCGCAAGGAAAGCCGCGGCGGTGGGGCGGTGGCCTGCGGGAGCGGGTCCTCGGGCGGGG
>Ga0308408_1001067_pt1 | contig 13595 bp, 13 predicted proteins | sample HotsprSampleMSe3_FD_203466 | JGI IMG/M metagenome (GOLD analysis project Ga0308408, IMG submission 203466) | Hot spring phototrophic mat microbial communities from Mushroom Spring, Yellowstone National Park, Wyoming, United States - 20060912_MSe3 ... | reverse complement strand
CCTGAATTTGCGGTCTTCTCCCATTTGGCGGGCAAAAAACCGCGCGAGGTGATGCAAAATCATCGGCTGCGCCAAGAGAGCCGCTTTACTCGTAAGTTAACGCAAACACCGTATCGGTCAGCCAGCGTCTGAAGCTATCGTTATCGCTGAACTGTTTGAATAGCTCTGTATCGTCCTGAAGCAGCGCTGTCATCACGCGAACGAGCGCCTTGTCGTGTTCGATGCGGGCGTTTTGTTTGTCCGAGAACTTCCGGGCGTGATAGGCGGAGTCAGCAGCAACACGCGCCGGAATTTCCTCAGTAATGAGTTTGCGCACCCGATCGGTATCAGTCCACGGAATGTTGCCGAACTGATCGTTGAACGCCTTAATGATGTTGGAAATCCGGTCGAGTTCTGGTTCAGGCTTGTGACCACCACCCGCAGTGGGTACCGGTTCGAGCCCGGCAGCGGAATCCGGCCATGGTCGTAGTCGTCGGGAAGCTTGAGCGCCACAGCGTAGTCATGCACCATCCGCAACAAACCTGTTGCCTCCTCCCCGCTCAGTGCTCGCCGGTCCGCCAGCGTGGAAACCAACCGGATCGTCTGTTGGAGTTCCCTGAGGCGGCGCTCATTGACCGTGTAGCCCCGAAGGATGTGGTCGCGTAGCACCTGAGCAGCCCAGATACGGAACTGGGTGCCGCGCCTGGAGTTGACCCGGTAACCGACCGGGATGATGGCGTCGAGGTTGTAATATTCTACCCGACGAGTAACCTGCCGGCCCCCTTCGTCCTGAACTGTTGCAAAAAATGCAACAGTTGACTGCATGTCCAGCCCGCCTTCCCGGTAGATGTTCCGTAAGTGACGGAAGATGACGGACTTGTCCCGTTTGAAGAGAAGGGCCATCTGGTTCAGGCTGAGCCAGATGGTGTCTCTTTCCAGCCGAACGTCCAGCTTGACCGAGCCGTCGGGCACCTGATAGAAGACAATCTCGCCGCCCCGGGCAGCCAGCGGTTCTCCGATCACCTGATGCTTCGATGTTGATTTACTCTTCGCCATTGGACTCTTCCTGCGAATCTACGGTTGCGAGCTCATCGGCAACAGGCTCTTCTTCCTCGGTTCCAGCATGCTGGTCGGGCGGCTCCTCGGGCAACTGCGCCGCCACCTCGCGCACATCCACCTTGCCGGTGACAACATCGGCGATGAGCCGCTCGCGGGATTCGCGCAACAGTTCGATTTCCCGGCGTGCGGCAGGGCGTCCCGCATGTGGCGCGCGAAGCCGTCAATGAAGTCGTATTGGCTCTTGTGCGCCTCGTCGGCGATGACTACGATGTTTTGCTTGTTGCCCAGCTCTTTGAGCACCCGCCGAAGAACGCTGTATCACTTTCCACGCCGCGCTGCACGACGCTTTTGAGCGTCTGTCGTCTCTGGGCTGGAAGAGATACCAGTTTGTAATCTGAAAGCGACCCTGTTGCAGTTGCTCCATCATCCCGCCTGGCAGCAGGTCAAATTTCTCATAGTAGTTGCCGGCTTCCAGGGGAGGAGCACTTGCAGGCGTTCGCGAATGGTGAGATTGGGGCATACCAGGAGCACCGCATCGGAGAAGCGGCGGTCCTGGGGATTGGCCAGCTTGTTCAGCACCTGCCAGGCGATGACCATACCCATGACGACGGTCTTGCCGGAGCCGGTAGCCATCTTACAGGCGTACCGGGTGAGATTGCCATCCTTAGGGATGGCGATGCCCTGTTTTTCGGCTGGTGAGGCTTCGATGAGCCAGATGAGGGTCTCGGTGGCTTCCCGCTGGCAGAAGAAGAGTTTGCGCTCCCGCTCCGGATTGTTCCAGTGCTGAAGGAGCTGGCGGGTGATGGGTGTCACGCCGAGGTAGCCGCGCTCCCGCCACGCTTTGACCCGTTCGCGAATCGTATTGACCAGCTCCAGCGGGACGAACTCTTCCTCGAACAGAGACATCTGTGGCCCGCGCGTACGCGGCTTCAGATAGTAGCCGGCTGGGCGACGACCCTCTTTGAGCACCGGCTGGCCTTCCTCATAAGCCCAGTGGCGCGTGGGCTCGTCAAAGGGCGAGTTAAGGATGGGGTTGTCAACAAGCATTGGTTTCTCCGTTGCTTTCTTTGCTGACGCTGTCTGGCCATGGATCAAACTCATCCATCCCGATCCTATGCGTGTTCTTCCGATCCAATGTCCAGCGCATCGGGTTGGTTAGAATGTATTCCCGAATGCGATTGAGGGATTCCTCGTTGCAGCGGAGAGGGGCAAGACAAGGCTTCTCTACTCCACCAAGGGGTGGTCTCGGAGCGAAGAATCGCCATCCCGGCAGGTGATCGCGCGCCAGGCAAAGGATTCTCAAGCCCGTCTTCTTCATGTGGCTGTTCCTGATGGGGCCGGCTGCGCCGAGGCCCCAAGGGCGCGGAGTTGATCGGGGAGAGCGGAGGGGTTCTTGCAAACCAGGAATTCCCAGCGCCCAAATTCTCCATGATGATTGACAGCGCGTACCCAGCGACGGGCGGCAATTTCTTTCTGTCGGTCTTGCTCACTTTCAAAGCCCTTCACCTCCAGGATGACCTTGAACTCGCTCCCCTCTTCGCTGCGCCAGCGAATGAGATAGTCTGGGCGATACTCGTGTCGCGCGCCCTGCCATTCGTAGGGGATGGTGAAGTCGAGATGGTCGTTGCGCGCATAAGCCATCACTTCTGGCATCCGCTCAAGCTGATATGCCACGCTGTGCTCCCATTGTGACGCGTCGAGCACGACGTGGCTGATATGGCTTTTGGTTGTGCCCACGCAGGGGCGAACAGTGCGGAAAAGCACCTCCGACGTGGACCCAATCGGGCGAAAACTCTCGATGATGGGCAGAATGGGCGGTTCGCCGGCTTCCGTGTCTGGTTCGATGGCCTCGGTCAGCCGCTCGATAATCCACTGCTTGTACTTGAGGAGGGCGATCTCCTCCAGAGGCGTGTCTGGATCGACGACTATCACTCGCTCCTCCAGATACTGCCATACGGCAGCAAGCACTTGGGGGAACAAGAGGTGCCGAGCGCTCCACTCCTCCAGCTTCTCTTTGAGCCGCCGAGTAAGCTCCGCAGTAATCTCGTACACCGTGGCTTGAAGGCGCTTCTCGCGATGGAAGGGATTGCGGTCGTGTACCACCTCGGGACCCGGACCCAGCCGATCGGGTCGCCCAATGCGGTAGCCGACCGCCGGCTTGACAATGACTTCGGTCGGATCCTCTCCGCCGATCTGTAAAAAGGGCACGCCGTCAAGATTCAACCGGATGCGGCTTCTCACATCCAGGATATAGCCTTCGACACGCGGGAAGGTGATCTCCAGGTGTTTGCGTTCCGGTAGTGCCCGCACAAGCGTGGAAACCTTCTGCACCTCCGTCCGGCTCAGGGGCTTCTTCTTGACGGGGATCACCTCAAAGGGCACGCCGTAGACATCCACGTACTCAGGCTCGGAGAAGTCGTCGTAGTTCAGTCGCCGCAGACCGCGCCCCACGACCTGCTCACACAGAAGCTGGGACGTGAAGGCGCGCAGACCCAGAATCTGCGTCACATTCTGGGCATCCCAGCCTTCGTTGAGCATCCCTACTGAGACCACGCAGCGGATGTTTTTGCCCGGCGGGTCACCCTCGCCTTCCCATTCGGTCTTGCCGATAGTATCCACCACCTTGCGTAGCCGCTCGGCGGCCTTCGCTTTTGTCTCTCCCTCCAGCGCCGCCTCCGCTTCGGCAAGCAGTTTCGTATCAATACGGAATGTCACTTCTACGTTGCGCTCGTTGTTCTCCAGTTCCTGAAGGACTTCCCCTCTGGCGATGTGCTCGTGGACCAATTTGGCCAAGTCGGTGTTGTCGCATACCACGATCATGACCGGCGGCACGGGCGAGCCTGCGCGCTGGAATTCCTCGAAGGTCTTCTTCCATTCGGAAGCTAGCGTCGCCAGCGCCCCTTCCGCTTCGCGGAGCACGGACTCGGGTTTGGCGCGACGGCGGGCAGTCTGACGCTCGGAGGCGGGCAACTGCTGGTTGATGTGCTCCCACAAGCGGAAATACTTAGGAATGAGCGCACCCGTGTTGTCGTCCACCGGCACGCGCGGGATTTTCACGATGCCCGATTCGATGGCATCCACCAGACCGAAATCTGAAACGATCCACGGGAAGGGTTCGCCTTCGGGGTAACCGCTGCCCTTGATGTAGAACGGCGTGGCAGAAAGATCCGCGCAGAAGTTGATGCCGCGCACCGCATGGATTCTGTCGAGCCCACTGACCCAGACCGTTGCCTCCTCGCGCTCGGCGATCTCCTCATCAGAGAGCTGCTCCCTTAGCTCCTCAGACAGGGGCGCAGGGCGGTAGGCATGGTGGGCTTCGTCGTTGATGACCAGGATGTTTTGCTTGTTGACCAGTTCTTTGAGCACCCGGCGACAGAACGCTGTATTACTTTCCACGCCGCGTTGCACGACGCTTTTCGAGCGGCTGTCGTCCTTGGGTTGGAGGAGATGCCAGTTGGTAATCTGAAAGCGACCCTGCTGCAGCCGCTCCAGCATCCCGCGCGGCAGCAGGTCAAACTTCTTGTAGTAGTTGCCGGGCTTCCAGGGGAGGAGCACCTGCAGGCGTTCTCGGATGGTGAGATTGGGGCATACCAGGAGCACCGCATCGGAGAAGCGGCGGTTCTGAGGATTGGCCAGCTTGTTCAGCACCTGCCAGGCGATGACCATGCCCATGACGACGGTCTTGCCGGAGCCGGTAGCCATCTTACAGGCGTACCGGGTGAGATTGCCATCCTTAGGGATGTCGATGCCCTGCTTTTCGGCGTCGGGGGCTTCGACGAGCCAGATGAGGGTCTCGATGGCTTCCCGCTGGCAGAAGAAGAGTTTGCGCTCCCGCTCGGGATTGTTCCAGTGATTGAGGAGCTGGCGGGTGATGGGTGTCACGCCGGGGTAGCCGTGCTTCCGCCACGCTATGACCCGTTCCCGAATGGTGTTGACCTGCTCCAGCGGGACGAACTCCTCCTCGAACAGGGACGTCTGTGGCCCGCGCGTGCGCGGCTTCAGATAGTAGCCGGCGGGGCGACGCCCCTCTTTGAGCACCGGCTGGCCTTCCTCGTACGCCCAGTAGCGCGCAGGCTCTTCAAAGGGGGAGTTGGGGATGGGGTTGTCAACGAGCATGATTACCTGCACCCTTGAATGATATTGTTGGCAACCTTGATGCTGAAACTAACTTGATGTTGGAGCTGAGATACCTGATCCTTATAGTCACAAGCATTTCGCCACCCTCGCAACTTGTTTAGGTCTGAAGCTAACTCCGGATACCCTTTCTTTTGAAAATGCTCCCTCAGTTTTGTATGATCGCTTGACTTCCCCTCCGGTTGAAACCCCAGGTTTTTCTCCGCGTAGTTTCTCGCCCAACAGAAAGCGGCGTAGTAGGCTCGGCTGACGGCGGTACGTTCCGCCGCCTCCTGCGAGTAGCCATATCCTCGCAGACCTGCAAGCTCCCTCGCTAAATCCAGGTACTCGCGCCAATCAAAGGGCATGATCTCCCTCCGACTCCCGAAAGTCCGTAGTCAGCTGAATCCACCCTCTTTTGTTCACAAGGAGGTTAAGGAACTTCGCTTCCGCCTTCTCTAATCGTTCAATGACCGAATCATCGTAGTGTTTTAGTCTGATATACAAGACAAGGTAGCAGTCGGCGATTTCAGGGTCTTGGTAAACATCTATAACCAGCTGCGCTTCGGGAAAGTGCTTCTTTGCGGCATTTACCGCTTTTGGAATCACATCCAAGAGCCCGGTAAATTGCGATAGATATTCTCTAATGAGGTTAGGGTTTTCAATCCGTACTTTTCGGGCCAGGCACATCATTAGTTCCTCGATTGCGATTACAACTGATTCGGATCCCCTTTGAGGTGCTGGAAAAGCCAAGCCCACCAAAGACGGCCAGAAACTCTGTAGGAGGTCGCGAGGCAAGGTTGAGATGTCAGGGAACTCAGGTTTATCTTCAGCTCTTGTCCACTGCGGTCCCGTTACAGAGGTTTTCAAGTGCGGTCCGGGAAGGAAGACAGTAGTTAACATGTCACAACACCTCCTCAAACATTTCCCTCAGCTTGTCGGTGATACATCCTTCAAAAACCTCTTCCACTCGGCTATGAGCTTCCTCGACCCAAGCGAGAGCTTCTGCCGGTTTCACAGCGCCTGGTCGTGCGAGGAAGTAGTCTATGTCCAGCATGAATAAGCTTCTGCCTCCCGAGGCTGGGATGCGAGTAAACTGCACGCGGCAATGATCTCTGTCATCGGCATAGGAAAACTCCACACCTGCGAGGAAAGATACCATCTGTTGAGGAAGCCTCTGACCAACAAATGGATAAAACTCAAAATATTCGGCCAATTCTCCACCCTGAGCAGGCAACTCAATATGATTGATATAGCGCAAGCCTATGCGCTCCAGGCCCTGCACCTCTATAGCAGCCTGTAGGCTTTTCCAAGCCATCTCAATGCGAGGTTTAAAGCCCTCCCAGTGGGGATAGGGTTTAAGTACATTGATCGCGAGCAAACGAGGACCTACTTGCACGAGCATCTTTTTATCTTCGGTAAAGAATATGATTCGTTCACTCGTGCGAATCTGCTGGTGTAACCCCTCTGGCCCTTGCGTGAGTTCCATCTCCTGAATCATCCGTTGCTCTTTCTGAGGAAAGGACCCTTTCAACCTCTCATAGAGCAATCCCGGCACCGTTAGGTCCCATCGTGTCTCTGGGGTCAGTCTGAATTCGCAAACTGCTTCTACGATGGGGGGTTTTGCGTATTTTTTAGCCATGATAAGCAACCTACTTGTACAAGTTTACCACCCGCACCACCTCATTCCCCCGAAAATCAATCACTTTCACCGCAATGCGCCGGTGTTCCCCTGGCTCGAACGGGAAGGAGATGGTGCCGCGCATTTGCTCAAAGGCTTCGGGGTCAATCTGGGCTTTCAGCGCTCGCTGGAGCTTCTCCCAGGCGTCCGGGTCGCCAGGGAAGAAGGCTTGCGAAATCTTGAAGGTATTGCCGTCGTAGTCCGTATCCAGGAACCAGGCCGCCACATCCTCACCCCGCGTGCTCTGCACCTCGCCGGTGAGGGGGTCGTAGATGTCCACGCCCAGGAGCTTCACGCGCCATTCACCTTCCCGGTCGAATGCGCCCCGACGAAGAGCATCCTGGTACTCCCTCGAGCCCAGGACAAGCCATTTTCCATCGGGGGTCCTTCGCTCCACAACCACATCCGGCTGACCGAAGACGGTGAAGATCTGGCTGGCGCGCGTGGTCTTGAGCAGGTCGCCTACAAGCACATCCGGGGCGATGTTGGCAAAATGCACCTGAAGCCCAGCCACAGGGACTTTCTGGATGAACGCCTGCGCCTCCGGGTCGAAGGCGAACCCCGCAAAGATGAGCACCTGGTAGCCGTTCACCTTCGCCGCAGGGATTGCCTCCTGCACTTGGTGGGCAATCACCGGTCCGTGCTGGGGACCAAAGCTGATGGCAACGCGGAGCGTATTGCCATTTTGGTTCGCTTCCGCTTCGGCGTGCAGGTAGCCCAGGTTGAGCGACCGGATGTTCATCAGCTCCAGTTTCTTGCCACCAGGGAACAGAACGCCGCCCTGCTGTTTGAGGAGGTTGATCATCGTGGTCAGGTAATCCCCACCGCGGTCGCTCACGCGGGCCTGGGCTTCCTCCGTTTCAAACTGCGGGATGGGCGCCTGCGTCGGGTCTTCGACGGCGGGCAGGTGGATCGCTTCTACCGTAAAGGGTCCGGAGACGCGCACCACGCCGCGCTTGACCTGCGGTTTGTCGTAGAGCGTCTCCTGGGGCGCGTTGCGCTGGATGCTCTCGTCGATCTCCTGGCGCTTTCGACGCTTGAACTCCCAGAAGCGGCGCAGAGCATCTTTCGCTGCATCCGGCCAGTCCTCCGGCGGCATCGGATCGGGCACCTTACCCAAGTTCTCCCAGCGGTGACCGGTGCGCTGATAGATGAGTTCCAGCAAACGCCCGGCTTCTTCCTGATCTTCCGCTCGCAGACTGTTTTTCAGCGTGCGCAACCGCGCGTAGGCGTCTCTGGCCTCCTGCGGCCAGACGGGATGCGGTACCTCGCGCGGCACTTCCCATTCCTTCCACTCCGTGTCCAGCGCCCGGTTGAGATCGGCCAGCGCCTCGTCAATCTGCTGTTGGTATCTGGCGGCGATGGCGTCAATTTCGGTGTTTTTGGCGATGGATTCCAGCGTGATGTGCGGCACGGTCTCGTAAATGAAGCCGCCCGCGGGGCCGCGCTCTGCCTCGCGCAGCTCGTAGTAGTCGAACTTCGCCGTCATCAGCCGCTGGCGGGCGATGGCCAGGGCCACGCGGCTCGTGTCGCAGGTGATCCAGCGCCGCCCCCACTTCTCAGCGCACCAGGCGGTGGTGCCGGAGCCGCAGGTGGGGTCCAAGACCAGGTCGCCCGGGTCGGTAGTCATCAGGATGCAGCGCTCGACAACGCGCTCAGCAGTTTGCACTGCGTAGAGGCGATCTTGGAAGCTCGGCCTTACATCTGACCAATGGTTGGCAATTTCCGTCACAGGGAAATCATCGAAGTAGCGTTTGTACATGAGAGTATTGCCCGTGAGGATCAATCTCGATGCTTGGGCTAGCCGTATCATTCCTTCATACGATGTTTTCCAGTGGCTATTGGAATATGGCTTAACCGTTCTTCCTTCAAACTGAAAGTCAAATGAGCCTGCCTGGCTCCACCCCGCGCTTCTAATGTCGCCAACTGCAAATACCTTCATCTCAGAGCGTGCTTTGTTCCAACTCCCTAAGTCCTCTTCGGTGAGCTTCTTGCAACTACCCTCTGGTGTTTCTATCCATGTATAATTCGTCGCTCCTGCTTCCCCTATAGTCTTGAAACGGAAAAGTTGCCGATATTTCAAAGTAGAACGGTCTTTTGCGTACCACAGGAGGTAATCTGAGGTTCGTGGGAGTATCGTTGTTTCAAAGGAGGTAGTCTTTTCAAACGCAATCACAGCCACAAAATTCTCCCTTCCGAACACCTCGTCCAACAGGCAGCGCACCAGGTGCAGGTTCTCATCGTTGATTTGAACAAAGATGGAGCCGCTCTCGCTGAGGAGTTTCTGCGCTAGGAGCAGGCGGTCCCGCAGATAGGTCAGGTAGGAGTGAATGCCGAGCGTCCAGGTGTCGCGGTAGGCTTTGATCTGCTCCGGCTCGCGGGTGAGGTCTTCGTCTTTGTCCTTCACGTCGCGGCGATCAATGCGGGGCTGGAAGTTGGAGGCGTATTTGATGCCGTAGGGCGGGTCTACGTAGATCATCTGCACATTGCCCGCCATGTCCTCCTTGACCAGGAGCGAGTTCATCACCAGGAGCGAATCCCCCAGGATCAGGCGGTTCGCCCAACCGACTTCGCGGCAGTAGAACTCGATCTGCTGGTCAGCGGACAGGGGCGTCTCGCCGAAGAGATCCGGTTGCAGCGGCTGGGGTCGGCGCACTGCTTCCAGAATCGCCTGCGTGGAGATGCGCTCGTGGATATGGAGGGAGACCACGTCTACCTCAAACGAGGTGTGCTCGACCTTGCCTGTCCACTGGAGCTGCGGGTCCAGGTGCGAGTCGTAGGCGTACTGTCTGGCCTGCCGCTCGCGGACTTCGTAGGTCGGCGCGATGCCGGCGGGCGGGTTGTTCGGGCGCCGGGCGTCAGCGTGGCGGAAGTCGCGCACGCCGTTCGGGTCTATCTGATGCGTCTTCTTTTTGCGTGGCATTCGACTCACTCCATGGCAAAACTATGGCACTGCAGTCTCATTGCACGGATGTTCCTATCCAGAGCTATCCCAAGGTTGCGCTCGAAGCAAGCGTTTGAGCACCTCTTCGTGCTGTTGCATCATCGAGAGCAACAGACAGAAGCCGCGCACGATTTCCTCCCGATTAGTTTTCAGAAGCTTCTCACCCGCCATCGCCCAGTTCCTTGGAGTTGGCGGCGCGGATCGTCGCGCGGCCACAGCGGTAATCCACGTTGCCGCAAGAAGTCCTCATAGTCTCGGCGCAGCTCCTCCAGACTGGTGCGGGCAACGTTGGTCAGTTCGATTCCCATGTTCTTCGATGTACCGGAGACGACGCTGCCTTTGGCAATGTTTTGCACGCCCGTTCGCGCTGCTTGCACATTTGATCATGAGTGCGGCAGGGCGTCCCGCGTGTGGCGCGCGAAGCCATAGCTGAAGTCGCACTGGCAATCACACGCTGTGGCCTTCGCCGCTCATTGCTCGCCGGTCCGCAAGCGTGGAAACCAGCCGGATTGTCTGTTGCAGTTCCTGCAGCCGTCGTGCATTGACCGTGTAGCCCTTGAGGATGTGGTCCCGCAGCACCTGAGTAGCCCAGATACGGAACTGGGTGCCGCGCTTGGAGTTGACCCGGTAACCGACAGAGATGATGGCGTCCAGACTATAGAACACGACAGGCTTGTCCGAACCGGGAATGTGCATTTTTGCACATTGCTTTTTTCTTCAAGCTCTCCGCTTTGAAAGATGTTGCGCAAATGCTTTGTGATAACACTTCGTTCCGTATCGAAAAGGAGAGCCATTTGCTTCTGGCTGAGCCAAATGGTATCCCTTTCCAAGCGGACGTCCAGCTTGACCGAGCCGTCGGGCGCCTGATAAAGCACAATCTCGCCGCCCTGGGCAGCCAGCGGTTCTCGAATCACCTGCTGCTTCGATGTTGATTTACTCTTCGCCATTCGCCTCTTCCTGCGAATCTACGGTTGCGAGCTCATCGGCAACAGGCTTTTCTTCCTCGGTTCCAGCCTCCTCCTCAGGCGGCTCATAGGGCAACTGTACCGCGACCTCGCGCACATCCACCTTGCCGGTGACCACGTCGGCGATGAGCCGCTCGCGGTATTCGCGCAACAGTTCGATTTCCCGGCGGGCGGCGGCGATGGCGGCGTCGAGCTTGGATGTCTGGGCGTCGAGGTACTCGACGATGGCGGTTTGTTCGGGGAGGGGGGGGAAGAGGCACACAGAATCGGCCAAGCATGCTGCGGCTGACACGGTCTCTAGTACTTCCGCGAACAAGCGAGCCTATCCACTCCAGGTAGACTGGTGATGACATCGCATACACCAGGAATGCCGCGATTGCACTTTCGTTCGGCTTCAGAATGCACACATCGACCGACGCGATCATGCGTACTCCGAGGTTGGGCGCCAAACACGCTCGCCCAACCGGATCACCGAGGCGGCAAATTAGAACGTCTCCCGGCATGATCTCAGTGCACCTGAATGCAACAAACGTCTCTTCGTCGATGAAGCGGAATCCCTTCTCCCTGTAGTGACCGATACCAATGTTTCCTGTCTGAATCAGTCGGATTCCTTCAGCTCTTATATATGGACTCTCGATCCAGTCGCCGTCTACAAAGGTCTTGTATCCCTTTCCAGCAAGGCTCCTGATTGTGCGTACCTGCCAATGCTCCGTCCCCTGGCCCAGCCAGGGGACGCCAGAGTCTTTGTAGGCGGGGTACGGCTTGAGTTCCTCGATCATCAGAGCACCTCAAACCAGCGTTTGATGCGAAGGGCCATGAGCCGGCGTCGTTCGGCAAGGAACGTTTCATAGTCCGGCACCTGGCCGTTGAGCAGACTCTCCGGCAGGCAGTTTTCCTCGAAGTTTTGCCGCAGAACCTCCGGGTCGGTGATGCCGCCGTAGCGCTTCGGGCCGCCGTTCACCTGCTCGGCGATCTCCTTGAAGTAGACTTCGGGTGGCTTGTCGCCGATGGCGATGTTGACTTCGCTTTGCGCCATGACGAAGTTGGCGATCTGGTTGTACTGGCCACGGCTCAAGCCCTGCTGCTGAAGGTATCGCCGCGGGAAAATGTGGTGCTTGTCGCCGCGGTTGAGCAGGAGATCGCGCACGGTGATGTCCTTGGAGAGGAAACCCTTATCGCCAAGCCGCGCCTGGGCGGCAAGATAGGCGATGAAGTACGGGGACTGGGCCGAAGAGGTCTCCATGAGCTGAGGCAACATTCCCGTCCAGAAGCTGTCCGGCAGTTCGGTGGCAATGACTGCTTCCTCATAGCTTCGCAGTCCTTGCACCTCAATCTGGCGGATGTCTCGGTCAAAGGCCGTCTCGAAACTGCCCACATAGCGGCCTGTAAGAATGGACATCGCATACCAGCGGCGCACCAACCGCTCGATGTCGTCAGCCGGGAGCCCTTCGTGCCGCCCGCGCAGGTAGACAATGTAGGCGAAATTGACTGCGTTGCGGGAGGTGATCAGGTCACTGGTGACAAAGCCGGCCGACCGCAGGATCATGGTCAGGCGATCGAAATGGGTTTTGTTCATGAAGGCGAGAATGCCCGACTTGAGTTTGGCGAAGGACTCCTCAGCAATTGATTCTTCATACTGCTTGGTCTCGAAATTGCGCCCCGAAAGCAGCGCCACCAAGTCCTGCAGCTTGCCGCGGCCAAACTCGAAGGTGAACGCCACGCGCAGCATGTCGGTATAGGTGGGGTCGTAGAGGTCGTCGTTGACGTCCTTGAGCCAGCGCATGGCCGGCCAGTACTCAGACCTGGCGAAGTCCGGATCGCCTTTTTCGATCTTCGAGGCGAATTCGGGAGCGACCGCGAGGTGGCAGAAATAGTCAATCGCTTTGCGCAGGAGGTTGCCGCCGTATTTTTCGTTCACCGCGATCTTGGACATGGCAAAGTCGGCTTGAGAAAGCTCCACACCCGCCGAGTTCACGCGGATGAAAATCTCGGTGACCGTCTCGATGTCCAAATCGTCAGTCAGCTCGATCACGCCAACATGGTTGTGAATGATCTTCCGCAGCCGTTCGATAGTAGCGAACACGGCATCTTGTGAGGTACCCCCGTTCCGTTGGCAATAATCTGTCACGATCTGGAAAACACTCGCAGTGGGCGAGAACAGCTCGGCAATATCTGCCAACCACGCGGGATCTTTCGCGATGGCGGGGTTGCTGACCTCAAAGCGCTCTTCTTGCGGATGAAAAGCAATCCGGATGCGGACGGTATCGTAGTCCTTGGTGAGTACCTCCCTGCCCAAGAGGGCTGCCATCAGCGCCGTGATCCGTTGCTGGCCATCAATCAGAATGCGCTTGCCGTCGGATAAAGTACCATCCTTGAGCTTGACCCTGGGGTTGCGCCAAGTGATCAAGTAGCCGACTGGATACCCACGGTAAAGGGAGTCAAGCAGATTGCGCACCTTGGTGGCATCCCAGACGAAGGGCCGTTGGATTTCTGGTATGGCGATCTCGCCAGATTTCACCCAGGTCAATAGGGTTTCAATGGGATGCGGGGTGACAGAGTACCGTTGTGTTGCCATCAGTGGCGCCCTCCCATAATATCCTCCAACAGCCCCTCCGCCTCCTTCGCCACCGCCAAAAGGTCGGCGCGGATTTCCTCGAGCGGCCGCAGGCTCTTTGGCTTGTAGAAGTAGCGGTTAAAGTTGATTTCGTAGCCGATCTTGACGCTTTTGGGGTCGTACCAGGCGTCCGGCGCGTAGGGCAGCACCTCGCGGCGCAGGAAGGTTTCGATCGCCGTGTGCTGGTCCGCTGCGCTGGGTAGGTAGCCGGGCTCGTGGCAGGCCGGACACTCCAGGAAT
>Ga0308408_1001062_pt1 | contig 13611 bp, 9 predicted proteins | sample HotsprSampleMSe3_FD_203466 | JGI IMG/M metagenome (GOLD analysis project Ga0308408, IMG submission 203466) | Hot spring phototrophic mat microbial communities from Mushroom Spring, Yellowstone National Park, Wyoming, United States - 20060912_MSe3 ... | reverse complement strand
AGGATCTCCTCGCGCCTGTCCTCGGCTGGCTTGCGTGCCGTCATCCTTGCACCCTTGACTCGACACCCCGTGTTGAGCGTATGTTCAGTTGAGCGTTTGATCAACGCTTCCTGATGGAGTTTCCCCTTGTCCTCCCGCCATGACGTCGTGGTCATCGGCGCCGGCTTCGCCGGGCTGGCCGCGGCGCAGCTGCTCGAGTCGGCCGGCTGCCGCGTCTGTCTGATCGAGGCCCTGGCCCGTCCGGGTGGGCGTGCGGAGACGGTCACCGGCGTCGATGGCCGGCCGTGGGACGCCGGGGCTCAGTTCATCAACGGCGACATGCGCCGCGTGCTCACGCTCGCCCGGCGCTTCGGGCTCGGCCTCGTCGCCGCTCCCTTGGGCGGGCGGCCGGCGCTGCACGCCCCCGGCGCGGGCGAGGCGCAAAAGCGGCTCGCGCTTGCCGAGGCAGAGGCCTTCGAGGCCTCCGTTCCGTCCGACCCCGCACGCATCCCAGCCGACGCCTCGCTCGCCGACCTCGTGGTGGCCGAGCGCCTTTCGCCGCTCGGCCGCGCGACCGTTCTGTCGGCCATCGCCGAGCTCACCTCTGCCGCGCCGGGCGAAGTCTCCGCCGCCTGGGCGGCCTCGGGGGACGCGCGCTACGGCTCCGATCGCGGCGATGTCGAGTTCTTCCTCCGCGAGGGCTTCGGCAGGCTCGCCGAGGCGTTGGCCGCGTCGCTGCGCGCCCCGCCTCTCCTCGGCACGCCCGCGCTCGGCCTCGCGGTCGAGCGCGCGGGCGTGGCGGTGGCCACACCGCGCGGGGAGATCCGCGCCGCTGCCGCCCTTCTCGCCCTGCCGCTTCCGGTCGCGGCGCGGCTTCCGGCGCAGGGCCTGCCGCCGGAGGTGCGGATGGCGCTCGCCGGGTTCCGCGCCGGCGCGGTGGTGAAGCTCGCGCTGCGCTATGCCGAGCCGTTCTGGCGCTATGGCGGGTTCTCGGGAACGCTCCGCTCGGCCGTGCACCAGGGCCTCTGGTTCGGCGACACGACCGCGGGCGAGGGCGGGGTGCTGACGGCGCTCGCCGGCGGGCCGCTTGCGCGCCGCCTCGCCGCCATGACGCCGGCGGATCGTCTCGCCTTCGTGTCGGCCGCTGTGGCCGAGGGCTTCGGCGGTGCCCCGCCCGTTCTGTCGTCGGACGAGCGTCTGTGGCTCGACCACCGCGCCTTGGGCGGCGGCTACTCGGCCCATCTCGCCGCCGGCGCCTCGCCCGACGCCGAGGCCGCGCTCGCCGGGCTCGACGCCCCGGTGGCCTTCGCCTCGACCGATCTCGCGCCCGAGTTCCCGGGCTTCGTCGAGGGCGCTCTCGCCTCGGGCGAGGCGGCTGCGTCGCGGCTGCTCGCCCGCCTCGGCGCCACCCGCCCCACCCCCCTGCTCGCGGCCTGATCGAGGCTTGCGCGGCCGGGCGGGGGCGGCCACCGTTGCCGGCGCAACGGGAGAAGCGCATGGACCGGTCACTCGCCGTCGCGATCCAGATGGATCCGATCGAGAGCATCAACATCGACGCCGACAGCACCTTCGTGCTCGGGCTCGAGGCGCAGGCGCGCGGGCACAGGCTGTGGCACTACCTGCCGCGGCATCTTTCCCTCTCTGCGGGCCGGGTGGTGGCGCGAGCGCGCCCGCTCGCGCTTCGCCGCGAGCCGGGCAATCATTTCACCCTCGGCGCGTGGGAGGAGCTCGACCTCGCGACCATGGACGTGGTGCTGATGCGCCAGGACCCACCCTTCGACATGGCCTACATCACTGCGACCCACATTCTCGAGCACATCCACCCGCGAACGCTCGTGGTGAACGATCCGGCGGCGGTGCGAAACGCTCCCGAGAAGCTCTACGTGACGCATTTCCCCGACCTGATGCCGCCCACCCTGATCACGGCCGACCCGGCGCAGATCGCCGCCTTCCGGCGCGAGCACGGCGATATCATCCTCAAACCCCTGTTCGGCAACGGCGGCGCTGGCGTGTTCCACATCCGGCCCGATGACCGCAACCTCAACGCGCTTCTCGAGCTGTTCACGGAACGGTCGCGCGAGCCCTTGGTGGTGCAGCGCTATGTTCCTGAGGTGCGTTCGGGCGACAAGCGGATCATCCTCGTCGACGGCGAGCCCTTGGGCGCGATCAACCGCGTGCCTGCGGAATGCGAGGCGCGGTCGAACCTCCATGTTGGCGGCCGGGCAGAGCCCACGACGCTCTCCGACCGCGAGCGGGAGATCTGCCAGCGGCTGGGGCCGGCCTTGCGCGAGCGGGGGCTGATCTTCGTCGGCATCGACGTGATCGGCGGCTATCTCACCGAGATCAACGTGACCTCGCCGACGGGCCTGCAGGAGGTGGCGCGCTTCGACGGCCGCCATCTCGAGGCCGACATCTGGGACGCCATCGAGGCGCGCCTGGAGCGGGCGTAGCGGGGCGCGCGATGCACACTTCCCTGCCGTGACGGACACGGTCAGCCCCTACGAGCGCAACGCTTCGGGCTTCGTCGCGGCCTACGAGTCGCTCGCCTTCGAGGCGGTGCACGCTGGCCACCTGGCCTTCCTGCCCGAGCGCCCGGAGCTCGTCCTCGATGTCGGCGCAGGCAGCGGGCGCGACGCGGCGTGGTTCGCGGCGCGCGGCGCGGAGGTGGTGGCCGTGGAGCCGGCCGCGGCGCTGCGCACGGCCGCCGCAGCTCGCCATCCCTCGCCGCGGATCCGCTGGATCGACGATCGCCTGCCCGGCCTCGCCTCGGTGCGACGTCTCGGCCTCGCGTTCGATCTGCTCTGGCTGAGCGGTGTGTGGATGCATGTCGCGCCCGAGGCGCGGCAGCAGGCGATGCGGTCGCTTGCGATGCTGCTCAAGCCTGGCGGGAGGATGGTCCTCACTCTGCGCCACGGCCCTTTACCCGAGGACCGGCCGATGTGGCCGGCAGATCCCCGCGAGGTCGAACGCCTCGGCCTCGCCTTCGGCCTTTCGCCTCGTGCGGTGACGGCGCCGCGCGACGATCTCGCAAACCGCCCAGGCGTGCGCTGGCAGGCCGTGATCCTCGACCTGCCCGACGATGGTGGCGGTGCCCTGCCGCTCCTGCGCGGCATCATCCTGCGCCAGGAGAAGGCTGCGACCTACAAGCTCGCGCTCCTGCGCGCGATCGCGCGCATGGCGGAGGCGACGCCGAACGTGGCGCGCGAGCGCGAGGGGGGAGAGGAGATCGAGCTTCCGCTCGGACTCGTGGCTCTGCACTGGCTCAGGATGTTCAAGCCGCTGCTCGAACGCGGCCTGCCGCAGATGCCCGTGCGTGCTGGCGCGTCCCCAGCCTTCGTGGGAGAAGCCTTCCGTGCCCTGTCGGCCCTCGAGGCGGAGGAGCTGCACCTCGGCGCGACCTTCACGGACGCAACAGCAGCGGCTCTTCGCCGTGCGCTTGCCGACGCGGCGCGGACGATCGTCGCTATGCCTGCGCGGCATCTCACGCATCCCGACGACACGCCCGTGTTCCGCGCGGAGTACGATACGGTGCCGCATCGTGCCGCGGAATTTGCCCTGACCCTGCCCGTGTTGTGGCGCTACGGAACGATCGCGGTTCCGCTCTCGCTGTGGCAGGCCTTGCGCCGCTTCGGCACCTGGATCGAGCCGATGCTGGTCGCAGAGTGGGCGCGGCTCTCGCTCGGCTATGCGCGTCGGGCCGGATACGACATCCGTCTCGAGGACGTGCTCGAAGCGCTCCGCTGGAGCGAGCCAGAGCGCGATGCGAAGCCAGTGCGCGCGCTCGCGCTCGGGCGCCTCGCGGCGGGGGAGCCGGTGCGCTGCGTCTGGACGGGCGAGGCGCTGACGCGCGAGACGCTCGACATCGACCACTGCCTGCCCTGGTCGGCCTGGGCCTGCAACGATCTCTGGAACCTTCTGCCGACATCGCGGCGCGTGAACCAGAGGGGCAAGCGCGGGCGCCTCGTCGCCGCGCCGGTGCTCGCAGCGGCCCGGCCGGCGATCCTCGACTGGTGGCAAAGCGCGTATCTCGCCGAGCGGAATCTTGCCGTTCGTTTCGTGGAGGAGGCGAGAGCGAGCCTGCCGCTCGCCTGCCCCGATCCCCCCTCCGCCGACGATGTGTTCGCAGCGGTCGAATTCCGCAGGCTTCGGCTTGCGCAACAGATCCGGCTTCCCGAGTGGGACGGGCCCGGGAAGCGGGGCTGAGGCCAGTCGCGGTCCGTTCCGTCCGGCAACGCCATCGTGGCCGACGCGGCGTGTGGTCGAGCCGCCGCGCACCGAACAGGACCCTGACGGATGGTGGCGCGAGTGGATCGCCCGAACCTTCCTGCCGCCGCACCTCGCTCCCTTCTTCCTGTTCGATGGCGAGGCCGCGTCCGCCTACGCAGAACGGGACATGGGCGCGCAGGTGAAGGAGGGGATAGACGGGCTTCTCGGGTTGGTGTGGCTCCGGCGTCTCGCGCAGAGCCTTCGCGACTATGCGGCCAACCGGCGAGGCCAGGTCGCCAAGGGGCCCGACGCCGCCACGATCGTGCGTCTCGAAGCGGAGGTGAAGCAGCTTGAAGCCGAGGTCGCTGGCGCCGAGGAGCGGCTCAAGGAGATCGAAACGGAGCTTGCGGGGCTTGAGAGCGAGCGGCTGACCCTGACCCGCAAGCTTGCCGGTTCGGGAGGGCGAACCCGTGCGGAACTCGAGGATCTGATCCGCGCCAAGGCAGACGCCGAACGGGACCTCGAGAAGGTCAGGGACAAGCTGTCTTCGCTCGCCGATGGCGCTCTGCCGTTCTCCCTGGTCGGTGGCGCGCTTCGCGCAAGGCTGATCGATCGCCTTGCGAAGGAAGCGCGGCGAGAACAGTGGCTCGCCTCGGCCGAGGAGACGCGCGCCCGTGCCGAAACCGTGCTTGCCACAGCGGCGAACGCCTTCGCCTGCGTCGCCCCGCCTCTGACGGAGGGCCAGCATGCCCAGGTTCGGGAGGCGATCAGGGGTGCGCTGGAAACGCTCTGGAACCCGCCGCCCCAGGACGTCGCCGAAGACTTCAGGCACGAACATGCGACGGGAAGGCTTCGGGAAGCGGTTCGAGCGAGGCTCGAGGACGCAGCGTCGATCACGGCGGGCACGGTCGCGGACATCCTGGAACAGGAGGCTCGCCTCGCCTCGGCACTGCGCAAGTTCAACGCTGAGATTGATGCGGCGGAAGGGACGGGTGGAGCGCTCGAGGGCGAACGGGAACGCCTGGAAGAGCTGCAACGGAGGATCGCGGCGCTGAGCCGCGAGGAGGGCGAGAAGCGCGCCATCGTCTCCTCCCGCGGCGAGGATCTCAGGCAGAAGCGGGCCGAACTCGCGCGGCTGACAGAGACTCTTGACCAGACGAAACGGCCGGCGCGGCTTGCGAAGCGAGCGGAGCAGATCGCGCTCATGCTCGACAATCTCCTCCGCGACGCGCGGCCGCTGCAAAGCCAGGCAATCGCTGAGGAGATGACGCGGGCGATCGGGGCGATGGCGCACAAGAAGGACCTCTTCCGCCGCGTCGACATCACCGCTGACGGCGAGGTTCGCCTGCTCGGCCCGGGCGGACAGAACCTCCGCGACTACGACCTCTCCGCAGGCGAGAAGCAGGTCTTCACCCAGGCGCTCTTCGCCGCGGTGGCAGCGGTGTCGCAGCGCGTCTTCCCGCTCGTCATCGACACGCCGCTCGGCCGGCTCGACGAGGAGCACCGAATCGGCGTTCTGCGGTTTCTCGCCGAACGCCCAAGCCAGGTGATCCTGATCTCGACAGACACCGAGGTCGTCGGCCCCTACCTGGACGCAGTGCGTGACCGCGTGGCAGACGCTTGGCTCTTGCGGAACGTCACGGAGGGCGACAGCGGGCGGTCCTGGGTCGAACGCGGCTACTTTCCTGGTCAGGGTCTCTCGCCATGACCGCCGCCGCCAGTCACCGGCCCAGTCTCGACGAGATCGCAACGGCGGGCTTCCGCGCCACGACTGAGACCGACGAGATCGCCCGCCGGATCAAGGACGCGATCGGCGCGGGCGCGAACTACGTTCCCGCACGGCTTGCGATCGGCCGTTCCCTGGCTCTGCCGGACAGGCCCGCTCCTGCCAAGGGCGAGCCCGGCCGCATCATCAAGGGAGAGAACCTCTTCGGCACCGGTGCCGATCTCGCGACCTGGGTGTCGCTGATCATCGAACACGCCGGTGAGGCACCGCCCGATCTGCGCGCGTTCCAGGCTCTTGTCTCAGCCCATTGGGTGCGAGGGATGCGCCTCCTTGCGGAACTCTACGACGCCTCCAATGGCGATGCCTTCGAGTTCAAGCGCAGCCTCGCGGAGGCCGCCCTGCCCGAGGGCCCGGCGAAGCCGATGGACGGGGCCAGCCCTGCGCCCGCCGCCGAGGGGGCACCGGTCGCGCTTGTGATCCCTGTGGGCGAGGTCGCGCAGGATGCGGCGACCGGCGAACCCGTCGCCTGGGCGCTCAACGCTCCCGGCGGCAGCCCTCATGCCGCGTTCATGGGCGCGGTCGGGTCGGGCAAGACGCGCACGGCAGCGGCCATGCTGCGGGCGATACGCGCGCGCGTGCCGGTGCCGATCCTCGCCTTCGACTTCAAGGGCGACATGTCGGACGCCAACAACCGGCTCGATCAGGCTTTCGCCGCGACAGTGATCGAACCGCCGCGGACGCCGGTTCCGCTCGATGTGCTTGCGCTCTCAGATCGTTCTCGGACCGGGATAGCCCTCGCTGCGCAGCGTCTGCGCGACAGCCTCGCCACGCTCAGGGGCTCTGCCTTCGGCCCGGTGCAGAAGGGCCTGCTCGGCGACGCCGCGGAACGCGCGCTCGGCGCCCATGCGCCCTGCCGCCTTGGCGATGTGCTCGCCGCTTTGAGGGCCATCTACGCCGACCAGGGCCGCAAGGAGGACGGCGCCACTGCCTCGCTCGCGGATCTCTGCCGCTTCGCCTTATTTGACCCGCAGTTGCGGCCGGAGGCCTTCTTCGCCCGGTCCTGGATCATCAGGCTGACTTCCGACCTGCCCGATCTCGTGAAGGTCTCCATCGTCACCCTGATGACCGATGCGCTCGACCGCCACCTCAACAGCCTCGCCGACGCGGCGACGGACGCTGACGGAAACCGTGCGCTTCGCGTCCTTTGTGTGATCGACGAGGCGCATCGCATCCTGGGCGTCAAACTGCCTGGGCTGTCGGGTCTGATCCGGCTCAGCCGGTCGAAGGGCGGGGCGGTAATGCTCATCTCACAGGGGCCGGATGACTTCGACGGCGTCGAGGACGACTTCTTGAACGAGATGGGGCTTGTCGTCGCGTTCAGGACCAACGCCGATCCGAAAGCGGTGCGTCGGATCCTGGGCCCTGGTGCCAATCTCGCGCTGCTCGAGCGAGGCGAGGCCTGGGTGAAGCTCGCGGGCGAGCCGGCTGCGCGGAAGGTGCTCGCCTGGCGCTGAACCTCCACCGCCGATCCGCCCGTTGATCGACCAGCAGGGCGCGCGGGCGTGCCGGGCGGCGGGCGTGGCTTCGGCTCTGGCGCTGCGGCGCCGGCGGTGCCTATCCTTGCGGCAACACGTGCAGGGAGGACAGCATGACCACCCTGTCGATCGGCCGCCGCGCCGCGCTTGCTGGCCTCGCCGCCACACCCCTTGTCCGGCCCGCGCGGGCCCAAGCCTATCCCTCGCGCCCCGTTACCCTCGTCGTCGGCTTCGGCGCCGGTGGGGCGACCGACCTCGGCGCGCGGCTCCTCGCCAACCACGGCCAGCGCCATCTCGGCCAGCCAATCGTGGTCGAGAACCGTGTCGGCGCCTCGGGCGTGGTCGGGACCGATTTCGTCCGCCGCGCCCGGCCCGACGGCTACACGATGCTGATGAGCCGCGGCGCCCCGGCGACCATCTCGCCCGCTCTCGAGCCGCGCACCACCCCTTACAAGTGGGACGACTTCACCATCATCGGGCTGTCCGACGTCAATGCTCTCTGTGTTTGCGTCAAGGCCGATGCGCCCTACCGCACCGGGGCCGACCTGATCGACGCCATCCGCTCCCGGCCCGGGCAGCTCAACTACGCCTCCTCCGGGCCCCTCTCGCTGATCGGGCTTGCTTCGAAGATGTTCCTCTGGGCGGCGGGGCTGCCGGTCGATGCCGCCGTCGAGATCCCGTTCCGGTCTGGGGCGGAGACCATGACGGCGGTGATCTCCGGCCAGGTCGACTTCGCCTCCTTCAACCTCAGCGAGGCCGCCCCCGGCCTCTCCGCCGGCACGCTGCGGGCGATCCTCGTCACGGTGCCTGACCCGTTCCCCGGTGTGGCCGGCGTGCAAACGGCACGAGAGGCGGGGCTGCCGGTGCTCGAGAACCTCGTCGGCTGGAACGCTCTCGTCGGCCCGCTGGGGCTGCCTGAGGAGGTGGTGGCGAAGTGGACCGGCGTGCTCAGCGCGCTTAAGGACGATCCGGAGTGGAACGCAGGGCATCGCCGGATCGGCAACATTCCGCGCGTGCTCGAGCGCGAGGCGACCACCGCTTTCATGCGCGAGCAGTACGAGCTCTACGTCCGGCTCGGGCGCGAGGCGAAGCTCGGCGCAGGCTGAAGGGCGGGGGCCGCGGCAGGTATGCTCCGCAAACCACGCGGCTTCGGGTGCCGCCTCAGCGTCGGGGTAGGACCGCTCGCCCGCGTGGGCGCGGACCGTCCCCGGCCTTCGGCGCTTCTGCCGGCGGAGGCGTCTTCCTTCCGTATCTGCACCACTGCGCCACCACGCAGCGCCAGCACTCGGGCCGGCGCGCCTTGCACACGTAGCGCCCGTGCAGGATCAGCCAGTGATGCGCATCGCGCAGATATTCGGGCGGCACCCGCGCGATGAGGGCCTCCTCCACCGCACGCGGCGTCTTTCCGGGAGCGAGCCCGGTGCGGTTGCCGAGACGGAAGATATGCGTGTCCACCGCCATGGTCGGCTGGCCGAAGGCGACGTTCAGCACCACGTTCGCCGTCTTCCGCCCGACCCCCGGCAGGGCCTCGAGGGCGGCCCGGTCGGCCGGTACCACGCCGCCATGGCGCTCGACGAGCTGGCGGGCGAGGGCGGCGAGGTTGCGCGCCTTCGCCTGCCACAGCCCGATCGTGCGGATCAGCGGCGCGATCCCCGCCTCGCCGAGCGCGGCCATGGCTTCGGGTGTGGGCGCGGCGGCGAACAGGGCGGGGGTGACCTTGTTGACGGCGGCGTCGGTCGTCTGCGCCGAAAGCACCACCGCGACAAGAAGCTGGAACGTATCGCCGTAGTGGAGTTCGGTTCGCGGTGCCGGGTTGGCGCGGGCGAGCGCCTCGATGAACGGGCGAACGTCCGCAGCCGGCATGCGCCGCGCGGTGGGGCGAGCGGGCCGCGCGCGCGGCTTCCTCGGAGCGGTCTCCATGCCCGCTTCATGCGCGGGGCGTGCCTCGGCCGCAAGCCCGGCTGGCGCGGCCCGCGCCGGCGCCCTATCGTCCGGCCCATGTCCGAGCATGATGAGGGCGCGGCACCGTTGTTCCATGCGGTTCTGACGGCGGGGCGGAGCCTCGGTGCGCGCGGTCTTGCCTGGGCGGCGGGAGCGCTGGCGGCGGCCGCAGCGGCGAGCATGGTGGCGTTCCTGCTTGTCGGCGCCTGGCCGGTCGCGGGCTTCGTCGGCGCCGAGCTCGGGGCGGCGGTGCTTCTTCTGCTCGCCCACCATCGTGCGGGCCGGGCGCGCGAGGAGCTCACGCTCGACGGGACGGGGCTGACCGTGGCGCGGATCGACTGGGCCGGGCACCGGCTCGAGGAGCGTCTTCCGGCCGCGTGGCTTCGCGTCGCCGTTCGGCCTGCCGAGGGGTCGCGCCCCGGCCATATCGAGCTCGCCACCCATGGGCGCCGGGTTGCCGTCGGCGCCTTCCTGACGCCTGGAGAGCAGGCCGAGCTCGCCGAGGCGCTCGAGCGGGCGCTGGCGCTGTGGCGCGCGCCGGCGCTCGAGCCAGGCCTCAGCCCGGGGAGTCGATCGGCGCCAGCGACTTGATCAGATCGAAGACGCGCTTGCGCACCGCCGGGTCGGTGATTCGGTAGTAGGCGCGCACGAGTTCGAGCGTCTCGCGCCGGTGCAGCGTGTCGTCGTCGAACCCTTCCTGCGGCTCGGCGAAGCCGACGGCGCGCCGCACCGCGCCGCTGCCATACTCGCGCGCGAGCGGCTCGGGCATGTCGTCGAAGAAGAAGCTGATCGGCACATCCAGCACGCGGGCGAGGTCGAACAGGCGCGAGGCGCCGACCCGGTTCACCCCACGCTCGTATTTCTGCACCTGCTGAAAAGTGAGCCCGAGCGCCTCGCCGAGCCGTTCCTGGCTCATGCCGAGCAGGGTGCGGCGCAGCCGGATCCGGCTGCCGACATGGACATCGATCGGGCTCGGCCGGCTCTCGCGCTCGGCCTTCTCGGTTTGCTCGTCCGCCATGGAAGCAACCCCCTTGCTGCCAAGCGACCCCGCGCTTCCGTCATGCATGCGAACGGCACCCCCTTCTCGGGCAACGCTTCGGGCCTTGCCCCCGGCATCGATAAACAAAGAGTAAACGATACAACCGCTGCGCGTCAACATCCGTCCAGGTTGCGACGGATATGCATTCCATCGAGAGACAGAGCGTATTTTTTAAATGCTCCCTCCAAGAACCTGCAACCGTATGCGAAGAACGACGCTAGCCACGACCGCTCCAAGCGCCAGCCCGAACGGGATCCATCCACCGCCCCGCGCAAACGGCGTGGGCGCGCGCGCGCCCGGCAAGGGGGCGGCGAGCACCCCGGTCTGCCCGAGCCCGAGAGCGCCGACCGTTCGCCCGCGCGCGTCGAACACCGCGGAGATCCCGGTGTTCGCGGCCCGAACGAGCGGCAGCCCTTCCTCCACAGCGCGCAGACGCGCCGCCGCAAGGTGCTGATAGGGGCCGGAGGAGAGGCCGAACCAGGCGTCGTTGGTCAGATTGAGCAGCCACGAGGGGCGCTCGCCAGGAGCGGTCACCCGGCCAGGAAAGATCACCTCGTAGCAGATCAGCGGTGAGAAGGGCGGCACAGCCGCTCCCTCGAGCGTGAGCGTGCGCGGCCCGGGACCTGCGGAGAAGTCGAGATTGCCCGGAACGATGGTCTCGAGCGGCAGAAGCCGCCGCAACGGCACGTATTCCCCGAACGGCACCAGGTGATGCTTGTCGTAGAGGCCGATCACCCGCGCCTCTCCGTCGAGCGCGACCAGGCTGTTCCAAATCCTGACCGGCGGCGCCGCGCCGTCCGGCAGACGCTCGAGACGCGTCGTTCCCGCGATCAGGACCGCGCCAGGGGGGAGCGCCCGGGCGGCCGCTTCGCGTGCCCGCTCGTCGGTGGCGAGCAGGTAGGGCGAAGCGGTCTCGGGCCAGACCACGACCACCTGCCCTTCTCCCTCCTGCTCCCGCGGCAGCGGAACACCGGCGGTGAGGCCGAGGTAGTGGCGGAAATGCGCAAGCCTGAGGTCGTCGCGCCACTTGTGCCCCTGGGCGATGTTGCCCTGCACGATCCGGATCGCCACCGGCTGCACCGGCGGCTCCTCCGGCCACAGGCGCGCAAGCCCGACGGCGAGGCCGCCGAGCAGGATCGCGCCGCCCAAAGCCGCGGCGCGCCGCGACCACACGAGCGGCAGGCAGGCGATCAGAACGGTCGCGAGGCTCAAGCCCCAGGCGCCGATCCAGGCCGCCCCCTGCACCGGCAGCGCCCCGAAGGCCCAGGCCGAGCCCACGAGGTTCCAGGGAAACCCGGTCAGCACCACCCCGCGCGCCATCTCGCCGAGCGTCCAGAGCCCGGCGAAGCCGAGCACGCGCGACCAGCCGTCAGGGAAGAGGCGAAGCGCGACCACCGTGGGGAGGGCGGCGAACAGCGCGAGAAGGGCGGCGATCGCAGGTACCGCGATCGGCACGAGCATGGCGACGATCGCCCGCTCGCTCTCCATCACGAGCGCGTTCGAGATCCACCACAGCCCGGCGATGAAGTGTCCCCAGCCCCAGGCCCAGGCCGTCCAGAACGCGCCCGCAAGCGTGCGCCGGCTGCCGGCGAGGATCAGAAGCCCGGGGAACGAGAGCAGCAGCGCGGGCAGAAGGTGCAGCGGCGCGAAGGCGGCAGCACCCAGAGCGCCGAGGCCGAAGGCGGTCGCGCCCGCGCGCCAGCCCTGGCGCGAGCGGAGATGCGCATCGATGCGTGCGGCGAGGCGATTGATCATGGCGCCCGCACCCTGGCCGGGCTTCGACGCTCGCGGCAAGGGCTGTCGGAAGGCGCCCCGCCTCACTGCCGTGATCGCGACCGGGCAGCTAACGGATTGGAAAGCTCGCCCCTCTAGTGGATCTCCATAACCCTCGAGTTTTGCGATGAACGACGCTGTGCGGCGCGATCATCAAGGCCCACTCGCCACCCCTTCAGCCGAGCTGTTCCTCGAGATCGCCGGCGTGGGCGGCTGGGAGCTCGAGCTCGAAGGCGGCCGCGCGCGATCCATCCGTTGGAGCAGACTCACCAAGGCCATCCACGAGGTCGGGGAGGACTTCGTCCCAACGCTCGAGACAGCGCTCGCCTTCTACCCGCCCGAGGCGCGGGCGGTGCTCGAGCCCGCGATCGCCGCCGCCATCGACACGGGGGCGCCGTGGGACCTCGAGCTTCCCTTCGTCACCGCGCGCGGCAGGCCGATCTGGGTGCGCGCGCGCGGCCGCGTGGTCGAGCGAAACGGCGCCTGCGTGCGTCTCGCTGGAACCTTCGAGGACATCACCGCACGCCGGCAGAAGGCGCTCGAGCACGAGCGCCTCGCCCTGGTCGTCAGCCAGATGACCAACGCCGCGATCCTGACCGACGCCGAGGGCAGGACCGTCTGGGTGAACGACGCCTTCGTCTCGCTCACCGGCTACACGCTCGAGGACCTTGCCGGGCGAAAGCCGGGAGAGGTGCTGCAGGGGCCGCGGACGGACCGAGCCGAGGTCGCGCGCATTGCCGCGGCGCTGCGCGCAGCCGAGCGAGTCGAGGCCGAGCTCCTGAACTACCGCCGCGACGGCACGCCCTACTGGATCGGCATGACCATCACCCCGGTCCGCGACGCCTCCGGAGCGCTCACCGGCTTCATCGCGATCGAGACCGACGTCACCGCGCGGCGCGCAGCCGAAGCCGAGGCGGCGGCGGAGATGAACTGCCGCCGCGAGGCCGAGGCGCTGTTGCGCGACGTGCTCGACGCCATCCCCTCCGGCGTCATCGCCTATGATCGGGAGGACCGTTTCCTGCTCGCCAACCGCGCCTATGCCGCCCTCTACCCCGAGCTCGTGCCGCATCTCGTGCGCGGCAGGGCGCTGACGGAGATCCTCTGGGCGGGGGTCGAGGCGGGGCTCTATGTGCGCGAGCTCCCCGCCGACGCGCCCGCCGAGGAGAAACGCGCCTGGGTCGAGCGGCGGGCTGCCGACATCCGAAGCGCGCGGCGAAGCCGCGTATTCCAGACCGTCGATGGTCGCTGGCTGCAGGGGCGGGAGGGGCGCTCGCCCTCCGGCAACCTCGTCTGCGTGCGCACCGACATCACCCGCCTCAAGCGCGCCGAGGAGGAGATCACGCTGCGCGCGGAGACCGACCCGCTCACCGGGCTCGCCAATCGCACGGTCCTGTTCACCCGGCTTGCACACG
>Ga0308408_1001058_pt1 | contig 13628 bp, 9 predicted proteins | sample HotsprSampleMSe3_FD_203466 | JGI IMG/M metagenome (GOLD analysis project Ga0308408, IMG submission 203466) | Hot spring phototrophic mat microbial communities from Mushroom Spring, Yellowstone National Park, Wyoming, United States - 20060912_MSe3 ... | reverse complement strand
GCGCGGGCTCCGCGCTCGCCCTGGGCGGGCCGAGCCTTCTGCCCGGCGAGGCCGGGGGTGGCGCGGCGCAGGCGCAACCGGCCGCCGCGACGAAGATCGTCAAGAACATTTGCCATCAATGCCCGGCGCGCTGCGGCATCGACGTCTACGTGACCAACGGCCGGGTCCACGCGATCTACGGCACGCCCGATCACCCGATTTCGAACGGCAAGCTCTGCCCGAAAGGCCCCCTCGGCATCTACGTGCTGTACGATCCGGATCGCTGGAAGGGGCCGATGAAGCGGACCAACCCCAAGAAGGGCCGCAACGAAGACCCCAAGTTCGTGCCGATCAGCTGGGACGAAGCGCTCAAGACCGTCGCCGACCGGCTCAACGCGCTCCGCGAGAAGGGGGAGAGTCACCGCTTCGCCATCCTCTACGGCCGCGGGTGGGGCGCCTCGTGCGCCGGTCTCCTCGGGACGTTCGGCAAGCTCTACGGCTCGCCGAACGTGCCGATCGGGCATTCCTCGATGTGCTCCGACGGTTCGATCATCGCCAAAAAGGCGACGGACGGTAACGGCGGGTACAATGCCCACGATTATCGGCACACGAACTACATTTTGATGTTCGGTTGTGGCTTCCTGGACGCCTTCCGGCCGTACAACAACAACATGCAGGTTTGGGGTTACATCCGCGGGGAGAAGAGTCCCAAGACCCGCGTCACCGCCGTCGACGTGCACGTCAACACCACTCTCGCCGCCGCCGACCGCGGCTTGTTGATCAAGCCGGGCACCGACGGCGCGCTCGCGCTTGCGATCGCCCACGTGATCCTGAGCGAGGGTCTGTGGGAGCGGTCGTTCGTCGGCGACTTCGCGGACGGTGTGAACCGCTTCAAAGCCGGCCAGACCGTCGATCGCGCGACCTTCGAAGAGAAGTGGGTCAAAGGTCTCGTCGAGTGGTGGAACGTCGAACTCAAGGACCGCACGCCCGCCTGGGCGGCCAAGGTCACTACGCTGCGGGAGCGCGACATTCTTGCCACCGCGCGCGAGTTCGGCACGACCCGCCCGGCCATGGCGATCATGGAGCGCGGCGCGCACGCGCACTCCAACGGCATCTACAACGCCATGGCGATCCACGCGCTCAACGCGCTCGTGGGTTCGCTGTTCGCCGAAGGCGGGCTAATGTATCAGATGCCCCCGCCTTACGGTGCTCTGCCGGCGAATGCCGACGATTACATGGACGATTACGCGAAGAATGGGCCGTGGAAGCAGTACCCGCGGATCGACCTCAAGGGCCACGAGGACGGCTATCTGCTCGCCAACAACATGATGCAGGAGGTCGGGCCTAACCATTTGGCCGGTAAGCCATACAAGCTCGACACCGTCATGTTCTATCAGACCAACCCGATTTGGACCGCCCCGAACGGTCAGGTCTGGGAACGGGCGCTTCAGGACGTGTTCGTGATCGACACGTCGCCCTTCCCCTCCGAGACCGGCCATTTCGCGGATCTGATCCTGCCCGACCACACTTATCTCGAGCGGATGCAGGACGCGCCCACCTACCCCTTCGAGGGCTACCCGCTCACCCAACTGCGCGTGCCGGCGGTCAAACCCCTGTACGACACGAAGTACTTCGGGGACACGCTCATCGAGATCGGCAAACGTATGAAAGGCCCGATGGGTGAATATTACAAGAAGCTCGAAAGTGCCGAGAACGTCATCCGGCATCTTGCCAAGGGCTTCGAGAAGAACCCGGGCGACAACGGGGTCGACAGTTTCGAGAAGTGGGTCGAGAAAGGCGTCTGGTACAAGAAGCCCTATCTCTGGCGCCAAGTGCGGGGCGAGTTCTTCGAGTGGGACGGTAAGGGCTACAACAAGCCCATGACCGCGGAGGAGGTGAAGGCGAAGCTCCTCAAAACGCCATCGGGCAAGTTCGAAATTCGCTCGGGGCTCCTCGAGGCGAACGCGAATTGGATCGCCGCGAAGACCGGGCGCGACAAGGCGAAGCTCATGTTCCCGATCTGGGAGGAGCCGAAGCATCCGGGCGGCGGCGACCTCTATCTCGTGACGCCGAAGCAAGCGCTGCACGCCGAAGGTCGCGGCCACAACATCCCGATGGTGATCGCCCACCTGCAACCCGTCGTCGGTGGCCGCGGCGAGGCCTTCGTCGAGATCCATCCCGAAACCGCGCGGCAGCGCGGCATCAAGGACAAGGACTGGGTGAAGATCCGCTCCTCGGTGGGCGAGATCCGCGTCCGCTGCCGGCTGTTCGAGGGAACCCGGCCGGACACCATCGTCCTGCCCATGGAATGGGGACACTGGCGGGCAGGGCGCTGGTCGATGGCCGTGCCCGGCGGCCATTCCGGCGAGTGTACGGTGAACCAATCCGACCGCATCACCGGGCAATGCAACTACTATACGACCAAGGTCACGGTCGAGCGGGCCTGAAGCCGGGGAGACGTGAAGATGACGAAGTGGGGCATGGTCATCGACCTCGACAAGTGCACCGGCTGTCAGGCCTGCACGACCGCCTGCGCCATGGAGAATTCCCGTCTGCCGGGTGAGTCCTGGCAGGACGTCCTGTTCTACCACGAAGGGACCTATCCCAACGTCAAGCTGTCCTGGCTGCCGCGGCCGTGCATGCAGTGCGAGAACCCGTCCTGTGTGGCCGTCTGTCCGACCAAGGCGACCTGGAAGACCGAGGACGGGGTGGTGCTGGTCGATTGGGACAAGTGTATCGGCTGCAAGTACTGCATGATCGCCTGCCCGTACGGCGTGCGCTTCTACATGGACGAGAAGCCGGTCGTGCAGCCCGACGTCCGGGAGGTCTTCCCCGGCGACGGGGACCGGATCTGGAACCCGCCCTACAAGATGCCCGATCATCTCGAAGATCGGAAGAAGGGTATCGGGATCCAGCCGGCCGGCGTCGTATCGAAATGCACGTTCTGCTATCACAAGATCTCCAGGGCGCCGAAAGGTGTGGCCGACCTCGACGAGGACAATCCGGAGACCCGCGAGTATACACCCGCCTGCGTACGGGTCTGCCCGCCGAAGGCGCGGTATTTCGGTGACCTCGACAACCCCGACAGCAAGGTGAACCAGTTGATCGCCGACAAGCGCGGCGTGCGGCTCAAGGAGGAAACCGGCAACAAGCCGCAAGTCTACTATCTCGCGGGTGGCGGCGCGCCGGTCGTGCCAGGTGAGCGCTCGCAGCGGCGCGGCTGACCAAGGGGAAGACGGAGATGGCGACCGCTACGCTTCCGAAGCTCGGCTTCAAGCCTTCGCCTTACCTCGTCGGTGCCGGAGCTCTGTTCCTGGTGGCGCTCCTGTACACGATCTATCTCAAAGTGACGCTCGGTCACCACGGCTTCAACACGACCAACTATGGCGTTTTCTGGGGCCTTCCGATCGTCGCCTACGATTATTTCCTGTTGACGTCGACGGGGTTGACCTTGCTCGCCTCGCTGCCGCTGACCCTCGGCCTGCGGCAGTTCGATCCGATCGCGAAGCGGTGCATCTGGCTGGCGCTCGCGGCCCTCGTCGGCGGGGTCTCGATCCTGTTCTTGGAGCTCGCCCATCCGATCCGGGCTCTCTGGGCGGCTCCGCTCAACTTCCAGACCGCTTCGCCGCTGTTTTGGAAGATCTTGTGTGTGGGCGCGTACACGATCGTCCTCGTGCTGATGGGGCTCGCCTTCGCGAGGGGCGCCGCGCCGGCCGACATCCCGCAGGGACTGGCCGTGCTCGCCACGCTGCTCGCGCTCGCGATCACGCTGATCGCCGGCTCGGTGTACGGCATGATCGTGTTCCGCCCGTTCTGGTACGGCGGGGAGTTGCCGGTGGCGTTCCTCATCGAAGCCTTCATGGGTGCCGTCGTGTTCCTCGTCTTCTTCACCTACGCGATCCACGGCTTCTCGCCGGACAAGGTGCCGGAAAGGACGCGGGCTCTGTTCGCCGGATCGCTCGGCGCGCTCGCGGCGGGCGCGGTGTTCCTCCACGTGCTGTTCGTCGTCGCACGGACCGTGGCGGGCCTTTGGAGTTACGGCGAAGGGCTCCAGGTCTGGCAGTACACCGTCGATCAACCCCTCTACTGGGCGGCTCTGATCGGCGGCGGGCTCGTGCCGCTCGTGATCTTCGCCGTGCCGGCGCTGCGTGCGCAGCCCTGGCTGCAAATCGTGGGGTCGCTGTTGGTCGCGGCGGGTCTGCTCGCGAGCCGCTACGAGTTCGTCATCAACGGGCAGCTCCTGCCGCCGTTCAAGGGCAGCTGGGCGGCAAGTCCGCTGGAGTACGTTCCCTCCCAGCTCGAATGGATGCTGTTGATCGTCGGCCTGTTGCTCGCCAACACGATCTACGCCGCGCTCGAAAGCTGGTCCTCGACCAAGGAGGCATGAGAGCAGCTCACCTGCGCTCGTCGACGATCGGGCGGCCGGTCGCAGAGGCCGGCCGCCCCGCTCTTTCGTGAGGAACACGTCGTCGTGCCGGCTTCCCCCTCGCCTGCCGGGCTGCGTTCCCGGGCCGATCTTTGGCTCGTGCTCGCCCGCGCCTTCGCGCGGCCGTCGGGCCCCGACTTCCATGCGGCGTTCGTGGGCGATTTGGCGGTCGAACTCGGCGCGATCGCCGCCGAGCTCGAACTCGAGGCGGCGGAGTGCCTCCGCGAGCTGGCCGAGGCGGCCCGCGCGCTCGAAGAGCCGCTGGAGCTCGAACGGCTCCACGCCGCACTGTTCCTCGTTCCGCCCGCTCCGGTCGCCACGAACACCGCGATCTATCTCGACGGCGCGCTTTTGGGGCCGACCGAACTCGAGATGAGGCGGGCCTACGAGCGCCACGGCTTCTTCTGCGATCCCTCGTTCCGGGATCTCGCCGACCATCCGACACCGCAGCTCGAGTTCGTGGGCCGGCTCTACGAGCGCGCTGCCGAGGCCCTCGAGCGGGGGGAGGACATGACCGCGCTCGCCCTCGCGAGTGAAGCCGAGCGCTTCCTGGCCCGCTTTCCCAAGCGCTGGATCACACCCTTCGTGGCGGCGCTCGAGCGGGCCTGCGCGGAGCCAGGCCGAAATCCCTGCTACCTCTGGCTCGGTCGGTTCCTCTGGCTTGCGGTCGAGCACGAGCTCGCGCGGTCGTCCACGCGCTTCGAGGAGCCTGGGCGAGCGCTGCCGGAGGGTTCCAGCCGAGGCCTGGGCGAGCCGACGGCCGAGGATCTCGCGGAGATCGCCGTGCGGCTCGAGGCTGCCGGGCTCGCCTTCGATCATGTCCGGTCCTTGCCCGGATGGCGCGAAGAGGCCTATCGGGCCAAGCGGGCCGCAGCCTCCCGATCGGAGACCGCGTGAGCCTTTCGCTGCCGGCTTTCGGAGACGAGAGACGAGACCGCACTCGATCATCGGTTGCGAACGCCCGTCCTTGTCACGCTACCGTCAAGATTACCGGATATCCGCCGGATCGTTCCATGGAGGTCGAAGAATGGACGAGACCCGGGCAGTTCTGGCTCTTCAAGCGCTCGCGCAAGAGACGCGGCTCGCGATCTTTCGCTTGCTCGTCGGTGCCGGCCCGAGCGGCCTCCCGGCCGGCGCCATCGCCGAGCAGCTCGGGGTCCCTCCCTCGACCCTCTCGTTCCACCTCAAAGAGCTCGACCGGGCGAGCCTCGTGCGCTCTTGGCGGCGCGCCCGGCAGATCTTCTACACGGCCGAGTTCGAGACGATGCGCCGCCTCTTGTCCTTCCTCACGGAGGAATGTTGCGGCGGGCACCCCGAAATCTGCGGCGGCCTGGTCCAGCTCGTCGATCAAGCGAGCAGCCGCGCGGCGAGCTGTGCTTCTAAGGCGAAGATCGGGGAGGGCTGTCGTGGATAGACCGTACAACGTGCTGTTCCTCTGCACGGGCAACTCGGCGCGGTCGATCATGGCCGAATGCGCCCTGAACCGCTGGGGCAGCGGCCGCTTCAAGGCCTTCTCGGCCGGCAGCCACCCGAAGGGTGCCGTGCATCCGATGACGATCGAGACGCTCCGGCGCCTCAATTACGATACCTCCGGCCTGCGCTCGAAGAGCTGGGACGAGTTCGCAGCACCCGGAGCACCACCGCTCGATTTCGTCTTCACGGTTTGCGACCACGCAGCACGGGAGGTCTGCCCGGTTTGGCCCGGTCACCCACTGACGGCCCACTGGGGTGTCGAGGACCCGGTCGTCTTCGAGGGTACGGACGAGGAGAAGCGCCGCCTCTGGCTCCGCATCTATTCGTATCTCGAAAACCGGATCAAACTCTTCGTGAGCCTGCCGATCGCCGCGCTCGATCGACTGACCCTGCAGAAGCGCATCGAGGAGATCGGTCGGGCCGTGCCGCCCGGTGAAAGCTGAGCCGGCCGTGGCGACGTTCGACCTGCGGCGTCGGCTCACCGCCGAGTTCCTCGGCACCGGCACGCTCGTCTGTGCGGTCGTGGGCTCGGGCATCATGGGCGAGCGGCTCGCCGGCGGGAACACGGCACTCGCCCTGCTCGGCAACACGCTGCCCACCGGCGCCATCCTCACCGTTTTGATCCTGATCCTCGGACCGATCTCCGGGGCCCACATGAACCCGGCCGTCTCGCTCGCCATGCTCTGGCGCCGCGAGCTGCCGGCCGGCGAGGCGGCGGCCTACGCCCTGGCGCAGCTGGCCGGGGGTGTCGCCGGGACCCTCACCGCCCACTCGATGTTCGACCTGCCGCTCCTGCAGCTGGGCAGCACGGTCCGCACCGGCTTCGGCCAGTGGATCGGCGAGTTCGTCGCGACCTTCGGCCTGCTCGTCACGATCCTCGGCTGTCGACGCTTCGCCCCAGCAGCGATCGCCCCAGCCGTCGGACTCTACATCACCGCGGCTTATTGGTTCACGAGCTCGACGAGCTTCGCCAACCCCGCGGTTACACTCGCCCGCGCGCTTTCCGACACCTTCGCGGGCATCCGCCCGGTCGATTTACCGGCCTTCTGGCTCGCCCAGCTGGCGGGGACGGCGGCGGCCGTCCTCGTGTTCAGTTGGATCTTCGAGGGCCGAGCGCCCTTGCCGAGGTCGCCTTCGGATCGGCGAGCAGGCTACGAGATGCCCGAGCGCGTTTTCGAGGAGCCGCACTGAGCCGGTCTCCAGGGGCGGCTTCCGTCCTCGCTCACTTCGGAGCAGTCGCTGCCCGCCCTGGGGCTCCCGGCGCCTCGCCGAGCCGGAACAAGGTCTCGAGAGCGCCTCGTTTTCTTTCCGCCGTACCGTGATTACGAGGTCATTTTTCGGTGGGCGCCCGGCGTCGCAGCGCTTCCCCGCAGGTGACGGTCGGTTCCGTTGCCTAGAAGCTCAGGTGACTGTCCGCTCGAAGAGCTCCTCGAGCTCCTCATCCTCGGCTGCGGGCGGGGCGAGGGTCTCGGCGTGCAGCCGGCGCTTGCGCTCGAGCAGGGCATCGAGGTTCTGGTCGAAGGAGGGACGGCCGTCGGGGAGGATGGCGAGCGGAAGGTGGATCGTCACGGGCCGCTCCTGGCCGATCCGCAGCACCCGGCCGTTGCACTGGTCTTCGACCGCCGGGTTCCACCAACGGGAAAGGTGGATCACGTGGTTGGCGCGGGTCAGGGTGAGCCCGACCCCGCCTGCCCTGGGTGTGACGAGGAGAATGCCGAAGCCGCGACCGCGCTGAAAGGCGTCCACGATGCGCTGCCGTCGGCCGCCCGCGACCTCACCGGAGATCAAAGCGGGCGGCTCGGCCAGCCGGTAGCGGCGCTGCAGGAGGCCCTGCAGGCGGGCGGCGAAGGTGAGATCGTCGAGGAACAGCAGGACCGCCTCGTCCTTGCCGGCGATCGCGTCGAGGGCCTCGATCGCCAAGGCGAGCCGGGCCGAGCGGGCGACGAGCTCGCCGTCCTCGGGCAGCTCGGGCTCCGGGTGGAGCGAGACGGCCCGCAGGCGTAGCAGGCCCTTGAGCACGGCCCCGGGTTCCGGCCGGGCCCGGGCTTGCGCACGTGCGGCCTCGTAGGCCTGGAGCTGCGGTTCCGGCATCGGCCGCTCGCGCCGCTCGACCTCGAAGGGTGGCAGGTCAGCGAGATGGTCGGTGCGCAGGCGACGGACGAGGAAAGGTGGGGTGACCCGGTCGCAGCGGTCGAGCAGCCGGCGCAGGCGGCGCAGAGCATCGGGGTCGAGCTTCCGTTCCCAGGTCTCGCTGAAGGTTCGGAGCTCGCCCAGCATGCCCGGGTGCACGGTGTCGGTGATGCACCAGAGATCGGCCAGTCGGTTCTCGACCGGTGTGCCGGTCACGGCGATCGAGAAGGTGGCCTGCATGGCCTTGGCGGCATCGGTCAGCCGGATGCCCGGATTCTTGATCTTCTGGGCCTCGTCGAACACCAGCACGGCGAAGCGGACGGCACCGAAATCCAGGTCGTAGTCGCGCAGCGTCTCGTAGCTCGTGAGGATCCAGCTCGCTTCCCCGAGCCTTTCCCGATCGAGGGCCGTCCGTCCGTCGGGAGCCTCGCGTTTGAGCGCCGCGAGGCCCTTGCCGAAGGCTTCGACGAGCTCACCGAGGCCGGGCGGCGCCAGGTGCCGATCGTGCTCGGCCTTCCAGTTGGCGAGTAGCCCGGTCGGCGCCACGATCAGGAACGGCCCGCGCTCGACTTCGCCGCGCTCCATCGCCTCGCGCAGCCAGGCTAGGAAGGCCAGGACCTGGAGAGTCTTGCCGAGGCCCATCTCGTCGGCCAGCAGGACACCGGGCCGGCCGGCTTGCCACGACCGCTGCAGCCAGAGCACGCCGTCGCGTTGGTGTTTTTTGAGCGGCGTCTTCAGGCATTCGGCGAAGCGCCCCACGGGTGGCGAGGGGCGCCGCGTGAAGCGGGCCTCGAAGCCGAGCTCGCTCTCGTTCGGCTCGATCAGCAGCGCTTCCCGGCCGGGCCGGGCGCCCTCGCCGCCGGCCGCAGCTCGCCCGACTCGCTCGGTCCGAGCGGGCGCGAGTCCATCGATCACCGCTTGGACCGCTGCCAGCGTCGCTGAACTCGCGGGCAGCTCGATCGGACCGAGCCCGGGATGGCGCCATTTGGTTTGCGTTTCGCCGCGCCCGACGGCGTCCTCGACCGCTTTCCGCAGCGAGGTGGCCTCATCGAGCGTCAAGGGGACCTTCTGCTCGCCGAGCCAGAGCCCACCGCGCACCGGCCGCGGCCGATCGGTGGGCGGTGGCTTCCCGCCACTTTCGGGACCGAACCAGTCGGTGCGCGGCAGCTCGACCCAGGGGACGATCCGCGGTTGCCAAAGGCCGACCTCCCGGACCCGCTCGCCGAACGCCCGGGTCTCGACGAAGAGGGTCTCGAGCACGGTGGCATCGAGCGTCTCGCCCAGCCGGTCGGCGAGGAACGCGCGCGGCGAACGCAAGAGGCTGCGCTTGACGGACCAGGGCGCGTCCTGGACCTCGCGCACCACGGCCAGCGCCCTGCGCAGGGTCGGCGTGAGTACCACCCAGTCGCCGCTTCCGAGCACGTAGACGCCGCGGGCGGTCGTGTAGGTGGGGAAGAGCTCGCGGCCGAACCGCGCTTGTCGGGCGGGGTCGAGGAGTAGCGGCGGCTCCTCGCCTTCGGTTGCCGAACCGGCCCGGTGCAGCACCGGGACGAGGCGCGCCCGGTCGCCCTCGCCGTCCACATCGAGGGAGAACGCGTCCGCCACGGCGATCCGCAATCGGCCGAGTATCCCGGGGGCCCGCGCTCGACCCTCCTCGAGGGCCCCGGGCAGCAGTTCGCGCAGTTCGGCGAGCGCGCGCAGGCGGCCGGCCTCGTCGGTGCGGTCGAGCGCCGCGAAGCGGTCGACCGCCTCGGCGATCGAGAAGAGCGGCTCCGGGATGCGGCGCCAGCCTCCGGCGAGGTCGAGCCAGGCGCCGACCCGTCTCGCACCGGGCAAGGGCTGGCCGGTCGACCGTTCCCAGCGGAGCCGGACCTCGAAGCTCGGCCGGCCGACGATTCCCGTGGTCTCGATCACCGCCACCGCCTCGACCGCGGGCGGCAGCTCGAGGGCCACGGCCTGTTCGGGTGCGAGCCCGGCGATCGCGCGATGCTCGATCAGGACCGTCTCGGCATCGGCGATCGCGGTTTCCGCGGCCAAGAGGGCGTGAACGAGATCGACCCCGCGCAGGAGCGGTTCGGGTGCCTCGAGGGCCCAGCGATCGACCGGAACCGGCCCGGCCGGCCCCTCGAGGCGCAGGGCCGTCGAGTGAGGGTCGGGCTCGGCGAGGAAGCGGAACGTCACGGCTTCGGAGCCTTTCCTCACCGGTGTGAGCCGGCCCGTGGCATGTAATCGCGAGGCTCGAGCTCCACCCCGACGCGCTCGCGCAAAAGGGCGGCTGCCCGCTCCTGCCAACGGCCGCTTTCGGAGCCGTCGTGACGTAGCCCGTCTTCTCGACTGCCGCCGGGAAACACGAGGCTTTCGGTCTTCAGTTGGTGGCCCGTGTAGACGCTCAGGCCGAGCCGCGGCGCATGGCGCCAGTCGGCCGGCCAGGCGCGGAGCTTTCCGTTGTGGCTCCACTCGCAGAGGACGAGCGATCCGATGCGCATCAAGATCACCGCGTGGGTGGCTTCGACCCCACCCGAGAGTTCTGCGTAGGCGCCTCGAAGATCGCGCACGACCCGTGCCGCCTCGGCGACTTGGTGGGCGAGTGCCAACCAAACGTCCGCGATCGCGCCCCTCGCGAGGCAGGCTTTCCAGAAGCGCTCCCGGTAGCGCCACTGTCGGTCGAGGGCGAACTGGCGAATGATCTCGAAGAAGGCCTCGAGCGAGGCACGAGCGAGCCAGGATTTGAAGAGGGCTACGGCCTGCGGGTCGACCTGGGCCCAACGGCCCGCGCCCCCGGGCACACGGGGATCGCCCAAGTGGTCGAGGAGCGCGCGTTGGACGCGGACTTTGACGTCCTCGCTCGGAGCGCGACCCTCGATCCAAGGTCGCAGCAGCCCCTGGGCGAAGGCGGCGCGCTCGTGCTCGAAGCGCAGGCGCCCCTCCCGGGTCCAGAGGGCCAATAGACGCTCGAGGAGCGCGGCCGCGTCCTTTCGCGTCGCAACGTTCGGCCACTCACGCAGGGCCGCGAGGGATGCGTGGCACAGATACGCGCTCGTCCCGCGCATCGGGTCGGTGAAGCCATAGCGGGCGAGGAGCTCCTCCAGCGGAGCCGGACCGCTCAACAGCGCGTGCCCGAGCCGGTTCGGCCCGTTCGTCGCGTCGAAGAGGCTCACCTCGGCCTGGGCGATCCGCGCCCATCCGAACCGGGGTTCGGCACTCGAGGCGATCCGCTTGGCCAGGAACCAGCCGACCCGGGCGTGGTTCGGGTTTTCCGGGTCGAAGTGGAGGAGCCAGGCGGTCAACAGCGTACGCAGGGTCCCGCGGTGTTCGGCTGCGTGCGCCAGAACGGCCTCGAGCAGTCCGGGGATCGCTTCGCCTCTGGGCTCGCCGTTCCAGAGGATCCAGGGTGCGAGGCGGAGTGGGCGTCGCGTGGCCTCGTGACCGCGGCCGGCTCCGAAGAGTTGCACAAGATCGCGTCGGAGACGCTCGAGCAGGTTCTCCGGCGGAGGGCGAGGGGGCAAGTCCTCGAGGCCGGCGAGCTTTTCGAGAGCCGCACGAGTGTGCCGCGCTTCGGGCGGGGCCATTCTGGGCAGACGACCGGCCAGTGCCTCGAGGATGTCGCGACCCTCCCGGAGCGTCGTCACGGAATCGTCTCCAGGACCTTTCGGATCTCCTCGCGCAACCGCTCGATCTCCTCGGCCGTGCGGGCACTCAAGATGAAGCGGATGTCGATTCGGCGATTGACAGCGTGGTCGCGCTCGCTGTCGCCGAGCGCTCCGGGCAAGGGCCGTGTCTCGCCGTAGCCCGAGACCCCGAGGAGCGGTTGCTCTTCCGGGTTGCGCAGCACCAAGAGCGTCGGCCGATCGGTGACGAGCGCCCGGTAGACGGTGAGGGCGCGGGCAGCCGAGAGCTGGTAGTTGTCGCGGAAGTCCCGATCGGGGGTGAGCGGACGCTTGTCGGTGTGCCCCTCGACGAGCACCGTCTCGAGGAGCGGCTGATCGTCCGCCGCGCAGCCTGCGCGCGGTCCGCCCAGAGCGAAGCAGGGCAGCACCTCCGCCATGACCTCGGCGAGGAGCCGGACAGCTTGGCGTTCCTCCGGGCCCAACTCGGCGCTCCGGGTGGGAAAGCGCAGCTCGCGTTCCGGTAGGCGCAGCACGCCGGACCGGTGGTCGATCTGGACGATCACCCCGCGCTCGCGCAGCCGCTCGCGCATGCGTTCCAAGAGCGCTTGGCGCGCCTGTTGCCGCGAATCGACCTCGCGGTCCAACAGATCGAGAGCCCGCAAGAGCGCTTGGCGCTGGCGGGCGAGCAGGCGCTGCAGCTCGGCGTTGCGCTCCCGTTCCGCCTCCGCGAGCCGGCGCTGCCGCTCCGCCTCGGCCCGCTCGATGTCCGCCAGCCGCCGCTGGCTCTCGGCCTCGATCCTCGCTTGCTCGGCTTCCCGGCGCGCGCGTTCGGCGGCCTCGGCGCGTTCGCGGGCCATAGTCTCGAGCCGAGCCAGTTCGGCCTTGCTCGCCTCCAGATCGGCCTTGAGAACTTCCACGTCCTCCGTGGAGGTTTGAAAGTTCAAGGCGAAGACGGTGAGCATGAGGAGAAACACGAAAAGGATCCCGACCATCAGATCGGAGACCGAGGCGAAGTAGCCCTCACCCTCGGTTTCGTCGACGGTCGGCCTCGTCGCCTCACTCGCCACGGCACGTTACCTGCGTGGAATGTTCGGACGTGCTGGTTGGAGGTCTTCGATCGCCTCCGTGAGATCGCTGACGAGCGATTGCAGGTTGTTCACCGCCTTGGCGAGGTTCCCATCGACCTCGGCGACCACGTCGCGGATTCGCAGTGCGAACGCTTCGTATTGCGTGGCGAGCTTCTCGAGCGTCGTGCCGAGGGATTCGTCGAGTCCGGCGAAGCGTTGGCTGGTCGCCTCGAACTGCCCCGCGACCTGTTGGAGCTGTCGAGCGCCTTCGGCAAGTCCGCGGCCGACCGTCGTCAAGCCCGAGACGGCTTCCTGAAGGGCTCGTCCCACGCCGTCGATCCGCTCGTTGGTCTTCTGCAAAGTCTCGGCGCTCGCCGCGAGGCTCCGCGTCGCAGCCGCGAACGGTGCCGCGGCGGCCTGCAAATCCTGCGCCGCCCTTTGGGCAGCAGCCTGGAGCCCGCGTGCAGCTCGGTCGGCGGACGATTGCAGCGCCTCGGCCCCCTTGCTCAGCGCCGCGGCCAGGCCATCGAGCCGGGTTCCGAGCCCGCCGCTCGCCCGGGCGAGTTGCTCGGCTCCCCCGAGGGTGCGATCTGCGGCGGCTTCCAGCCGTCCGGCTGCCGCGCCGAGCCGCTCGCCGAGGCGGTCGGCGCTCGAGGCGAGCATCGCCGCGGCCTCACGGGCCTTGGTTCCCAGGGCCTCGCCGGCACGCGCGCCGCTCTCTTCGACCAGCTTGCCGGCGTTGGTCGACGCGGCGTGCATTGCCTCGACGATCTTCGGTATCTCGACCGTCAGCACCTCCAGTCCCGCGCGTGCCTCCTCGCTCTGTTGGCGGACGACACGCGCGAGCTGTTCGGAAAGCTCGTGCATCCTTCGGGCGAGCTCGTCGGCCGCGGCCTGCGAACCCGTCGCCAGGTTGGCGAAAAGCTCCGTTGCCGCGTCCGACAG
>Ga0308408_1001051_pt1 | contig 13682 bp, 7 predicted proteins | sample HotsprSampleMSe3_FD_203466 | JGI IMG/M metagenome (GOLD analysis project Ga0308408, IMG submission 203466) | Hot spring phototrophic mat microbial communities from Mushroom Spring, Yellowstone National Park, Wyoming, United States - 20060912_MSe3 ... | reverse complement strand
ACGGGGCAGAGCCGGTAATAGCGCTCGACTTCGTATTCTCGGGCGTAGGTCGCGATCCCGGCGCTGGTCCAGACCCGACCGGCCGCCACGACCTCGGCACCCGGCGCATACTCGGAAATGGCGAGCTGCGCCTCCCGGGAGAGATCCACCTCCTCGCCCGCCGCGCGATGGGCGGCTTCGGCTTTCTGGCCCGGCCGTCGCACGATCTCCAAGCGCACGACGTCGACCGGAAAGCTGTAGCTCGGGACGAGCCCGCTCCGCACGAAAAGATCGACCAGCCTCTGGTGGTCGAGGTACTCACGAATTCTGTTGCTCAGCGCCGCAGCGACCGCGTCCCTTTTCTTGCTGCGCGCCGTCTCGCGCCGTCTCTCGAAGTCCGCGAGCCGTTCGTGATGCTCGTCGACGAACCCCGCGAATCGGGACCGGAATGCCCGCTCGAGCTCCGCATGGGCGAGACCCAGCGAGCGCACCGCTTCCGCGAGACGTTCGCGCAGGCCGCTCGCGAGCGCGAGCGCCTCCCGCCCGGAACGATCCGCGAGCCACCGCTCCAGGCGGTCGCGCAGCTGCTGCGCCGCGTCGGAGGCCGCAGCATAACCCCAGAGATCGCGCAACGTGGGGGCGTTGCGCGGTGTCGGCCCGAGCGCTTCACGCAGGAAGCCCGCGAGCAGGATCGAGAACTGATGGCGCAGGAAAAACGGCTCGTTGTCGAGATGGACCACGGGCGGCCGTGCCTCTTGCGCGAGATAGCGGTCGAACTCGCGGAAGCAGGCTTGGTCGTAATTGCCGCCGCGGGCGAGGGTGACGACGAGCGGGGCGGCTTGTGCACGCCGTCCGGCCCTTCCCGTTCGCTGCTGGTAGTTGGCGATCCCGGGCGGGACGTTGGCGTTCATGACGGCCTCGAGCTCGCCGAGGTCGACGCCCAGCTCCATCGTCGTCGTACAGCTCAAGAGATTGATCTTGCCGTTACGGAACCGTTGTTCGAGCCGTTCGCGCAGTGGGCCGGCGATGGCCGCCGTGTGTTCGCGGGCGAGCCCCATCAGCGCCGCGCCGCGCCGGTAGAGATGGACGTAGTGGTTTTCTTCGGCGAAGCGCCGGCGTTCCTCCGACGAGATTTCCTCGACTTCGCCGAAACAGCGGTCGGCGGTGCACCGCCCGGCCACCGGCACGAGCTGACGGAGTCCACACCGGCGGCACCGGAAAAGCGGGGTGATCTCGGCACTGCGGAAACGCAGTTTCTCGAGGTCGAGCACGTAGCCCCGTTTGCCGCCGAACACGCCGGCCGGAACGAGGAGGCCGATCCGCGGATGCGCGGCCGCCTCGAAGAACCGATCGAGAATCGCCCGAGCCTCGTCCCTCGTCAGGCCGAATGCCGATTCGAGCAACCGGGTCCGCTTGTTGCCCTCGCGCGCCCGCGGCGAAGGCAGGAAGAAAAATCCCGCCTCGCCTTCCTGCGTCGCCAGCTTTTCGACCCGCCTCTGGCCCGAACCGTGGCGCCCCCAAAGCGCCTCGTCCTGATGCGAAACGCCCACGAGGTCGGAGATCGCGCGGCGTTCGCGGATTTGGCCGGTCAGCCAGGCAACGAGCTCGCGGGCGTGCGGGCGCAGCCGATCCGGCAGGTCCCGCTCCCAGCGTTCGACGAGGTCGCGCTGCACGCGGTCTTCCGGCTCGACCCGAACGAGCCCTAGGCTTTCGAGCCCGATCCGTTTGCCGGATCCCGAACAGAACTCGGCCACGATCCGCGCCCGCAGTTCGTTGCGGGCCAGATCGTCCGGCAAGGGGTCGAGCCCGAGCGCGCGGTAGAAGAGCGGCTTCCGGGCCCCCTCGTTGGTGAGCCGGCGGAAGACCCGGTCGAGGAGTTCCTCGAGATTGCAGCCGCCCGGACCCGCGGCTTCGACCGCCCTGCAGATCGCGGCGCGGATCGCCAGATCACGGCTCGTGCGCTCGAAGTTCGGAGCGAAGAAAGCGGCATCCTGGCGGTTGTCGGAGAAGACCAGGATCTTGCGCCCGTCCATGGGCGCCAGCGAGCGTTCGCCTCCGGCCGCGGGCAAGGCTTCGAGCAGGGCTTGTGCAACGACTGCACCGGTCGGCTCCTCGGGAGCCTGCATCCGCGCGATCGGTTCGGGAAAGCGTGTCTCGCGGTGGCCGCAGGCGGGGCATCGCCGCAGGTAACGTCGCTGCTCCTCTTCGTCGAACTCCAGCGGGCACGGTACGAGGCCCAGCGCGCCCTCTGCCGGCTCGGCGAAGATCGCCCCGGTCTTCGGCTCGAACCACAGCAGATCCGACCGAGACGCCGTGTCCTCGCTTTCGTCGGCCGTCTCGTCGGCTTCGATCCGGTGCGATTCGTCGCCGAGGCGGAGCACGACGCGCTCGGACCGAGGCTCGGGAAAGGGATGGAGCCGGTCGCCTACCCGCCATGCTTCGATGTAGGGCGCGCCGCAGTTGCGACAGGTCAGCAAATGCCAGAACCGCTCGCCTTCCGAACCGGCCGCCCGCCTCGCGCGCAGTTCGGCCACGTGCTCGCCGGTTGCCGGGTCGAGCTTCGCCACGACCGCTTCGATGCCCGTCACGGCGAGGTGGTACCGGGCCGGAAGGAGGGGAAAACTGCCGTCGGCCGGGCGCGCGAGGATCCCGACCGCGATCACCCCGGCGAGACCCGCCCGGGCGCGCGCCGGCTCCTCCCCCGGAAAGACCCGTTCGGCGAGTTCTTCGAACTTCGGCAACCGGCCGCGCTCGCGCGGCAGCGTCTCGAGAAGCTCGGCGAGCGTGCGCAGCTCCGCGTTACGGGCGAAGAGCTCGAACGCCTGCTGTTCGAAGTTCGAGGACGGATCGAACTCGGGCAGTCCGAGACGGGGGGCCCTCTCGTTCCACAGCTCGACGCGGTAGTTGTTTTCCGTCCGGGCGAGCTCTCCCGAAAGTTCGCCCAACTCCGCCCAGCGGGCCGCGTCCATGGACCAACCCTCGGCCGCGCTGCGTAGCGCCGCATGACGAAGCCGACGTCCGCCGATCACCCGGGCGAAGCGAACCCCGCACAAGTCGGAGGCGAAGGCGAGGGCGCGCCGCTCAGCCTCTTCGCCGCTGCCCAAGCTCGCGCTCGTACCGATCACCAGCGGCTCGTGCTCGATCCCCAGAACGTGGCGCAGCTTGCGCAAGAGGAACGCGACCTCGATCGCCTGGGCGCCACTGTAGGTGTGGATCTCGTCGAGGACGAGCGTCTGCAGTGAGCGTTGCGCGAACAGCGGCGCGTTGCGCGGCAACAGCAAGAGATGCTCGAGCATCGCATAGTTGGTGATCAAAATGTGGGGTGGAGCCGAGAGCATCTCCTCTCGGGTGAGCTTCCATGTCTCGTCGATCCGGTCCGGGTGCCCCAACGCCTCGGAGACGGCATTGTTTTTCAGGAGCTCGTGCGCGATCTCGTCCCGTTTCTGCTCGGCCCGCACGGCCGAGGTGAACCGGCCGAACGTGATACCTGTCCCGCGAAGATCGCGCAGCAAAAGCGGCGCCAGCCGGAAATAGAGCTGGTCGTTGGCGAGCGCGTTCAAAGGATAGAGCAAGAGCACGCGTACGCCGGGCCGCCTGCGATCCGGATCGCGCAACAGATCCTCGATCACCGGGTACAGGAAGCACTCGGTCTTGCCCGACCCGGTTCCGGTCGCGACGAGCACGTTTTCCCGGTCGAGGAGGATCCGTCGGATCGCCTCCTCTTGGTGCCGGTGCAGCGGGCGATCGCGGATCTCGGAGGGGAGCTCTTGCCACTCGGGTCGGAGGAGCCCTTCGGCCACCAGATCGGCGAGGCTGCAGCCCTTCTCGAAATCGGGCAGGCTTTCGACGTAGGGCCCTTTCACCAACTCCTCGGCCTCGAGAAGTCCGCGGAACTTCTCGCGAAGGACCGGGAAGCGCGGCGAAATCGGCAACGTCGTAGCCAGATAACGGCGCAGCGTGTTCTCGAGGTCGCGACGGAAGCGGAGTGGGTCGGCGTCACGCACGGCGGTCCCCGGTGATCAAGAGCACTTCCCAGAAGAGGAGCCAGAAGGCGAAGAGCTCGCGCGCGAGCCCCCAAAGGAACTGCAGGCCGTCGAGCGCGCGGCGCCGATCCGAGGTTTGCTCGGCGAGGGCGGCGAGCAGCGCCTGCAGGCTGCCCGACCGTCGCGAGTCGAGCCGACAGGCGAGTGCCACCGCCCCGATCGCCCCGGGCAATGCGGCCTGTAGCGCGTCGCCGCCGGCGCCGCCGAGCTCGAGCTCGCCCGCGAACTCGCCACGCAACTCCGGAACCCGCTCACGCAGCCACCTGAACCCCTGGCGATCCATCCAGCGCCGGGCGCCCGTCAGCACCGTCATCGCCGTCGGTCGGTGGTGTTCGAAGCCGTCGCTCGCTTTCACGAGATCCCAACGCCGCCGGAACGCCCGCAGCGCGTCGGCGAAGTCCCCCGGATCGAGGACCGGCGAGGTGCCTCCTCGCGATCCGCCCGAGCCGGCAGCCTCGCGCAGGAGCCGGGTCCAAGCGGCAAGGTCGAAGCCCCGTAACTCGACTTCACCTCGTGTTTCGTTCGCCCGGGAGAGATTGGCGAAGCAGCCGAGGAACGCGGGCGCCACCTGGAGCCCGGCGAAGAGGGCGCGAGCGAGCCCACCCACCGCCGCGATTTCCGCCGCCGCCGCGAGCCATCGGGCCGATTCCTTTGGCACGCTCGCGAGCTCGGCGAAATGTCGTGCGGCAAGTGCCAAGTGATCGGGAAAGACGTGCCAGAAGCCGAGGATCGGCAGCCAAGAGGGAGCGGCGTCCAGCGGGGGATCTTCGCAGGCGAGCGGCAACAATGCCGCGATCAGCCGAGGGCGCCCGGGATGCCCGTCGATGACGAGGGCCGCCCGCCGCCACCAACGCTCGACGCCGAGAACCCCCGCATCCTGCCAAGCCTGCAGCGCCCAACAGCGCAACAGCGCCCGATGGGTCCGGGCGAACAACGCCGCGGTTCCCGCGATCCCGAGCGCGCTTTCGAGATCCGCACGAGCGAGCCGCTCGGCCGAATGCTCGATCAGCCAACCGAAGGCGTCGCCGCGCGGGTTGGAGGGCGCGCGCCGCCGTCTATCGCTCGGCGCATCGCTTTCGCTCACCTCGAGGCGCAGCAGCCACAGGCCGTCCGGCAAGCTCGACCGGGGAAGCTCGAGCCGGAAGGCGTAGGGCTCGCGCCCCGAATCCTGGCGGAGGCGAGCGACGAGGCCGGTTGCGGGCTCGGTGCGGTCGAGACCGTCGGGGGCGAGTTCGAGCTCGGCTCGTCGGCCGCTGACGAGGTCCTCGGCGCCCAGCCACGACAGTCCGACCGGCTCGCGCAGCCGGAACGCCAGCGCCTCGACGGGACCATCGACCGGCTCGCGCAGTGCCCGCCATTCGAGTGCCTCGGTCGCGACGGTGAGCCGGCCCAGTGGCAGCTCGGTGCCCGAAGCGAGCCGCACGGCGAGGGTCGGCTCGGCCGTGCGGCAATGTTCGCCGGCAGCGAGCAATGCGCAGCGGAAAGCCGGGCCGCGGCGGAAGGCCCCGCGGATCCATCGGCTCCCCAACCGCAACTCGGCCGCGGGGTCCGGGCAGCGGATCTCGAGCATTCGCGGATCGCCGGGCTGGACCACGATCGGCTCGGTCGGCTCGAGGAGCTGGACCAGTGGGCGTCCCCCCGGCTCGCGGCGCTCGACCAGGGCTACGGGATCGGGTGCCGGCAGCCGCAGCTCGAGGCGCCCTTCTCCGAGCGCGAAGACGAGCACGGCCTCCAGGTACCGTTGGTCGCGCGCAAGCGCGACCCCGGCCGCGTCGACCACGACCGGTCGGCTTTCGCGTCGATCGAGATTCTCGGGTGGTGGCCCCCGGAAGCGGCCATCCTCGACCGCCTCGAGGTGGTTCCAGACGAGCAGGCTCGCTCGCGCGAGCGCCCGCCGCTCCCCCTTTCGAACGAGCCCGAGCCGACAGCGCAGGAGCCGGGCCGGCACGGTCTTCAGGACCGGCGCGAGGTCGGCGGTCGCCGCACCCGCGTCGAAGTGGAGCGGCAGCCGCCCCTGCTCGACCGCATCGACCTCGACCCGGAGCTCGTAGCCGTTCACCCCCTCGTGCGCAGGGTGCTCGACGTGGACCTCGAGGTCCGGCCCGGCATGGATCGTCTCGCCACCGAGGGCCACCAAGGCCGGTGCCGCGGACGGCACGATCCGCGGCCGCGCTCTGGGCGCGAGTTCCACGGCGAGGGCGCCGCGCCGGAGCGTCGACGGTTCGCGTCCGAGCTCGATTTCGGCGACGAACAACCCGTCGTCGAGCGCTTCGGCGGGGCCGTCGGGGCCGGTGAAGCGCCCGGCCGCCACGACGACGAGCGGGCCGGGCGCGAGCTCGCGCCGCGGCGGCGGGCTCGCGAAGGCGGCGCGCTCGACGAGCGTTCCACCCGGCAGCGCGAAGATCGCGAGCTCGGAGCCGTCGGCAGCCGGAAGTGGCAGACTGCCCCCACGCGACGATCCCTTGGCCTCGATCCGCCAGCGCAGCCCGGCCGAAAGCGCGCGGCGGACGCCGAGCTCGGCGAGACTCACCCGCTCCTCCTCCCGTGGCCCGTCGAGCTGGAGAACGGAGCCACCGGCCTCGAGCACGATCCGCCCTTCGGCCAGCCGGGGCAGGCGGACGGCGAGGCCGCCCTCGCCCCACACCAGCCTCGGCACGGCGAGCGCCGCGGTCCGTTCCGGGACCTTTTCGAGCGCCGCCCGGAGCGCGGCCGAGAAATCGGGGTCGGCGGGATCGTCGAGATCCAGGCGCAGAGCGATCCAGCGGCGCAGGTACCAACCCGTCGGGTCGGCCTCGAGCACCCGGGCGAGGCGTGGGTTGTTCGGCCGCAGCCGTTCGGCCACGGCGGCCGCGAAACGCTGAAAGCCGGGCTCGTCCTCGGGATCCGGTAGACCTTCGACGCGCTCCGCCTCGAGGCAGCGGCGGACGAACATGTCGAGCTGGTGGGTGGGCGCCCCCGCCTGGACGACGATCCGATCGACGTGGCTACCGTCGCTCGACCGGGCGAGATCGAGCTTGCCGCAGGCCCAAGTGAAATTCTTCGCCACGATCGCGCGATCGTCGGTGTGGACCTCGCGGCCGAAGAGTGCGCCCAGGAGCGGCCAGAAGCGTTGATCGTCCTCTTCGCCGTACCGTTCGCGTACGTGGCGGGCGATCCAACACGCGGTGAGCGCCGGCCATTTCCAGAAGAGACCGCGCAGGGCCTCGAGGAACTCGCCCGTGACGAGCCTCGCGCGCAACGCCTCGGAAGCTTCGGGCGGGAAGGGATGGTGGCCGAGAAAGGGCGCAGCGTCCGCGTCGGCCAGACGGCCACGCAATGCCGCTTCCAACCGATCGAGCCTCGCCCCCGCTCCCGCCGTCACGCCGCCGGCTTCCGTCCACGGTCGTTTCAACTTTTCGGAGAAAAAACCCGATGGACGCGGCGGGTCAACCGCTCCCGCCCCGGCGCGCTACCAGACGGCGAGCTCGCGGGCGGGTTCGCCGCGGAGCTTGGCCCAGGCCCGGCCCTTGGGCAGTCGTTCGAGGCGGGCCTGGGTCCCGAAGATCCGCCGGGTGGCCCCGGGCGCGGCGTTGGTCGCGAAGGCCAAGACGAGCCCCATCTCGGCCAGGAAATCCTGCTCCTCGCCGTCGAAATCGTCGGGCGACTGCGAGATCAGCCAGACCATCCCGCCCTTCGAGCGCGACAGCCGTACGAGGTTCGAAAGGCCCGGCAGCTTGCACCCCAGCACCCGGTGCGCCTCGTCGATCACGGCGACGATCCGCAGCGCCCGGTTGCCCGCGCCGTCGACCGGCGCGTCGGGCAGGCCGTTCAACCAGCGGTCGAGGGCGTCGGTCGTGAGCGTGACGACGACGGTCCGCACGAGGTCGGGGAGTTCCTGGCCGATCCGCACGACCCGCGGGCGCGCGAAGAATTCCTCGGGCGGCAGGTCCGGCGTGAACAGCTCGAAACGGCAGAGATCGTTGAGCGTGGCGACCGCGCCGTCCGGGGCCTTGTCGCGTTCGCGGTAGACCTCGAGGAGCGCGTCGCGGACGTCGGAGAGCCGGCAGGGCCGGTGCGCGGCGAGCGCGCGTTCGGCCGCCTCGGCCAAGAGGTCCCGCTGCTGGGCTCCGAAGCCCGCACCTCTGAGCGTGGCGAGGCTGTCGCGCGGTCTTTCCGCACCGCGCGACCACCGGGTTTCCGGCGTCCTCGGCGCTGCCCGAGGGACCGCCTCGGGTCCGATCCGGCTTGCCCGAGCGACCCGTTCGGCCGCAGATCACCGGTATGACGACGGGAGACGAGCAGAGTAGCGGATCTGCCTACGGGCGCGGGCTGCAAGAGTTCGCCGCCCGCTACGAAAGCTTGCAGCCGGAGGCGCTACACGCCCGCCTCCTGCCCTTCCTGCCGAGCCCGCCGGGGCTGGTGTTGGACATCGGCGCCGGGACCGGCCGCGACGCCGCGTGGCTGGCCGACAAGGGCTTCGAGGTCTGGGCGGTCGAGCCCGAGGAAGGTTTCCGGCGGATCGGCGAGAGCCTGCACCCCTCGGCGACCGTGCATTGGCTCGACGACCGCCTGCCCGATCTCGCGAAGGTCCACAAACTCGGGCTTTCGTTCGATCTGATCTGGGCGAGCGCGGTCTGGATGCACGTGCCGCCCGCCGACCGCGGGCGGGCGTTTCGCCGCATCGCTACTCTACTCCGGCCGGGTGCCCGGCTCGTCATGAGCCTGCGCCTCGGTCCTCCGGACCCGGACCGGGTCATGTTCCCGGTCTCGGCCGAGGAAGTCGAGCGATTGGCGATCGGCCACGGTCTGCGCACGCTCGCTCGGATCGACGACGAGGATCGGTTGGGCCGGCAAGACCTCCGCTGGTCCAACCTGGTCCTGCAACTGCCCGACGACGGCTCGGAGGCCTTGCCCCTCCTCCGCTCGATCATCCTCGAGGACGTCGAGGCCGCCAACTACAAGCTCGCCCTTTTGCGGGTCTTGGCCAAGGCGGCAGACACCGCCGGATCGCTCGCGCGCCACGACGGCGAGGCATTCGTTCGCCTACCCCTCGGTCTCTTGGCCCTGTTCCGGCTGCGGAGGTTCGAGCCGCCGATGGAGCTCGGCTATCCGCAGTCGACCCGGCACGGGTCCGGGGCCGGCCTCGGGTTCGTGAAGGAGCCCTTCCACGCGCTGCGGCCGGTGGCGCCGACCGAACTGCGGATCGGCGCGCGGTTCTCGGCCGAGCTCGGCTCGACGGTCGTCCGGGCCCTCGGGGATTGCGCTCGGACCATCGCCGAGATGCCGGCGCACTACATCACCTGGCCCAACGGCCGGCCCATGTTTCCCACGACTTATGCCGGCCGGCCGCGGCTGCGCGGCTCCGTCCTGCTCGATCCCGAGCTCCTGTGGACCTTCGGGTACAGCGACGTCCCGGTCGAGCTCTGGTGGGCGCTTCGCCGGCTGGCCGCCTGGATCGAGCCCATGTTGGTGGCCGAATGGGTGCGGCTCACGCGCGCTTACGCCGAGCGGCAGGGGCGCAACCTGTCCGGGGATGCGATCGCGCAGTCCGTCCTTTGGATCGACCCGAAGCGTGACACGGGCACGGTGCACACGCTGGTCGGTCGGATGTTCGAGAAAGGCACCCCGGTCTATTGCATCTGGAGTGGCAAGAAGATCCACGATCCTTCGCGGATCGAGATCGACCATTGCTTTCCGTGGACCGTCTGGCCGTGCGACGATCTCCGGAGCCTTCTGCCGGCCGCGGTCGAGGTCGCCCAAGCCAAGCGCGATCGCCAGCCGAGCCGCGACGCCCTCCTCCAGGCGCGCGAACGGATCGCCTCGTTCTGGGAGACGGCGTGGACCCGAACCGAGGCGTTCGCCGAGCGGTTCTTCTTGGAGGCCCGCGCGAGCCTGCCTTTCGAGCCGGCCGAAGGCACCGCATCCCGGCTCGACGATCTGTTCACGGCCGTGGAGGTCCAGCGGATGCGCCTGCGCCGCGATCAGCTGGTGCCCGAATGGTCCGGACCGCCGAGCTAGGGCCGCGCCGTCTGACCTGCCGCCCGGCTCAGAGGATCTCCTCGGGCAGCGCGAAGGGGCCGAGGCGGGGCGGCGGTGGGCGCTCGCGCTCCTCGTCGAGCGCGCACCCGAGCTCCAGCATCGCCGCGTGCGCGAGGAGCGGCGTGGGTGCCTGCAGCCGCAAGGCGTCGTCGGGCAGCCAGAGCGCGCGCGGATCGGCGGCCGCGGTGCCGAGCCCGAGGGCGGCGGCGACCGGTCCCGTGGCGAGCGCGTTCGGGAACGCCTCGAGCAGCGCCCGGGCCTCGCTCTCCGCCTGGGCGCGGGCGGTGGCGAGGCCGGCGGCGACCTCGGCCGCCCAATGCGCGGCCGCGGGACCGCCCGCGTGGACGACCCGGCCGGGGGCGGCCAGGGCTTCGAGCACCGGGCGGGCGAGCTCGAACCCGCGGGCGTCGCCGCCCACGAGCAGGATCCGGCCCTCGGGCCCCGCGAACTCGGCCACATCCAGGTGATAGAGCGAGCGGTGGCGCAGCCGGCGATGGCGGCGCAGCGTGTCGCACCACCAGGAGGGCGCGAAATCGAGAACCACGTCGCCCGGCTCGATCTCGCGCGAGGCCGGGTCGATCACCGCGTCGACCGCCTCCGCGGGCCCGTCGAGCAGGAACAGGCGGGGAGGCTCGAGCCGCTCCTGCAGCTCGAGGAGATTGTCCACGGTCGCGATCCGACCGCGCTCCGGGGGTGCCGCGCCGGAAAGGTCGGCCGCCCGCACCCAGGGTTCGAGCCCCGCGGCGATCACCCGGTCGAGCCAGCGCTCGACGGCACCCAAGAGCACGACCACGAGCGGTCTCACCCCTCTTCTCCCACGCTGCCGGCCCGGCCCTGCTAGAGGGAACGGGGTCTCGGGAGAAGCGAAAAGGGCCGGGGTGATCCCCGGCCCTCTCGCCCGACCCGCGGTCGGCTGCGATTCGTGTCGTGCAGCTCAGCTCTCGGGTGTGGGACGGCTCTGGTTCGGCTGCGCCTGGCTCTGCGCGACCGTCGTCTCTTTGGACTTCGAAGCGGTCGCGATCCAGTTGGCGCAGCCGCCTTCAGCGAAGGCGGCGCCAGCCGCGGCCACGAGCATCGCCGCTGCGAGCACGAAGGCAGAGATACGCACTGGATCACCTCCTTTCGCTGTTGTGGCCCACGATCGCGAACATGACAGGGCGTTCGCCGAAAGCAAGCGGAAAATCGCGGACGATCGCCGCACCGAGGCCAGGGTCACCCGACGGTCACGGGGTGCGGTGCCGTAGCACGAGGCAGCGCGGGATGCCGGCCAGATCGGGTCGGACCGCGACGCGGAAGCCACCGACTTCGGCCAGCGCCGCGAGGGCTGTCGCCTGGCCGGCGCCGATCTCGAGGCAGGCCACGCCTGCCGGTGCCAAAAGCCGCGGCAGATCGGGGAGGATGGCCCGGTAGGCGTCGAGCCCGTCGGCTCCGCCGTCGAGCGCCGCCCGCGGCTCGTAGCGGGCGACCTCAAGGGCGAGCTCGGTGAGCTCGCCGCTCGCGACGTAAGGCGGGTTGGCGACGATCAGCTCGAACGGTCCGGCGAGCCCACGGCCCCAATCGCCGCGGACCAAAAGAGCGCGGCCGTCGAGCCCGTGCCGGCGGGCGTTCAGGGTGGCGTGGGCGAGCGCTTCGGCCGAACGGTCGACGCCGACACCGACGGCGTTCGGGTATTCCCGCAGTAGCGCCAAGAGCAGGCAGCCCGAGCCCGTGCCGAGGTCGAGGATCCGCAACGGCGCGGTCCGGTCGGGAAAAGCCTCGAGCGCCGCTTCGACGAGCGTCTCGGTCTCCGGCCGCGGCACGAGCACGCCGGGCCCCACGAAAAGCGGCAAGGACCAGAATTCGCGCTCGCCCAGGATGTACGCCATCGGCTCGCGGGCGGCGCGGCGCGCCAGGAGCGCTTCGAACCGCGCCGCCGCCTCGGCTTCGAGCCTCCGGTCGGGCTCGGCCACGAGGACTTCGGGCGACAGGCCGGTGACGTGGCGCAAGAGCAGCCGGGCCTCGGCCCGCGCCCCCTCGATCCGGGCCGCGCGCAGCCAGCGCGTGGCGGCACAAAGGGCCCGGGCGATCGTCGTCATGTGCCGGGTTCGGCGCCCCGGCCCGCCTCGGCGAGCCGCGCCGCTTCGTCGGCCGTGACGAGCGCTTCGACGATTTGGCCGAGCGCCTCGCCGGTCATCACCCGATCGAGGGCGTAGAGGGTGAGATCGATCCGGTGGTCGGTGACCCGGTTCTGCGGGAAGTTGTAGGTCCGGATCCGCTCGCTGCGGTCGCCCGTGCCGATCTGCACCCGACGGTCGGCGGCCCGCGCCGCACTCTTGGCCGACCGTTCCCGCTCGAGCAGCCGCGACCGCAAAAGCGCCATGGCACGGGCCTTGTTACGGTGCTGCGAGCGCTCGTCCTGGACGACGACACTGATCCCCGTGGGCTTGTGGGTGACCCTGACCGCACTCTCGGTCCGGTTGACGTGCTGGCCGCCCGCTCCGGAAGCGCGGAACACGTCGATCTCGAGCTCGCGCTCGTCGAGGGCGAGGTCGACCTCCTCGGCCTCGGGCAGGACCGCCACGGTCGCAGCCGAAGTGTGGATGCGCCCGCCCGCCTCGGTCACCGGCACGCGCTGGACCCGGTGCACGCCGGCCTCGAACTTGAGCTCGGCGAAGACACCCTTGCCTTCGATCCGGGCCACGGCCTCCTTGATCCCACCGAGATCGGTCTCGGCCAGGTCCAAGAGCTCGAAGCGCCAGCCGCGCAGTTCGGCGTAGCGGCGGTACATGGCGAGCAGGTCGGCCGCGAACAAGGCCGCTTCCTCGCCGCCCGTGCCGGCGCGGATCTCGAGGATGGCGCTCTTCTCGTCGGCCGCGTCTTTGGGCAGGAGCGCCCGACGTACCGCTCGCTCGAGCTCGGCGAGGCGCTTCTCGAGCTCGGCCCGCTCTTCGCGCGCGAGGGCGCGCATCTCGGGGTCGGTCGCCGGATCGGCCAAGAGCTGATCGAGGCCTTCGAGCTCGAGGCGGGCGCGGCGATAGGCCTCGATCCGCTCGGCCACAGGCTCGAGCTCGGCGAGCTCCTTGGCGAGCGCGGCGTAGCTCTGGGGCTCGGCCTCGGCCAAGAGCGCGGTGAGCTCGTCGCGGCGGGCGAGAATCGAATCGAGGCGACGGTCGAGATCGGGCAGGTTCACGATCCGGCAGGTGGGCCCGCCCCGCGGGCCGATCAAGGGTCCGGAGCGGCCGGGGCCGGTGGGGAAAGGCGGCTTCGGGCGAGCTCGCCGCGCCGCTCGAGGATCGGGTAGGCGACCGCCGTGAGATGCGAGTTGATCCGCTCGAGATCGCGGATGACGTCGAGGTGCAGGCTCGAGGTTTCGATCGAGGGGGCGAGGCGGGCGCCGAGCCGGGCGAGATGGCGCTCGGTGGCCAGCCGCTCGGCGTCGCGCGCGGCCACCTTGCGCTCGAGGAGCTCGCGTGCCAGGCGCGCATCGCGGGTGATGAAGACGTTGACCGCGAGCTTGAAATTGTCGAGGACCATGGCGTGGAAGCGGCGGATCTCGGCGAACCCTTCCTCCGAGAAGCGCAGCCTGTGGCGCATCTTCTTGGCGGCGAGCTCCATCAGGTTCTTGTCGATGATGTCGCCGATGTGCTCGAGGTTGGTGGTGAA
>Ga0308408_1001030_pt1 | contig 13900 bp, 14 predicted proteins | sample HotsprSampleMSe3_FD_203466 | JGI IMG/M metagenome (GOLD analysis project Ga0308408, IMG submission 203466) | Hot spring phototrophic mat microbial communities from Mushroom Spring, Yellowstone National Park, Wyoming, United States - 20060912_MSe3 ... | reverse complement strand
AAACTATCCATTGGGGCTCTGTTGGAGGCTTGTTTGTCAGTAGCACAAGTCTACTCCTCAGAGCCCCTCTTGACCTCGCGTAAATCCGAACTGACGTTAATTCAGGCACTTATCCCCTAAATCCACGTTTCTTCGGCTGCCCAGCGTAATTGACCTCTTCGCTTATTATGCCCTACACGCTCGTATCTCTTGAAGCCTCCTTGATTTATAGGTAATGCTAAGCTTCTAGGCGGCGGAAGATGCCGGCAGGGATGCTACGCTTTCTATAAAAACATTCCGCGTTTCTCCGCGTGAGAATCAGCTTTGTCCTGAATGCATCCCATGATCCTCGACGAATAGATCAACGCTGATTACTCATCAATCAACCCTCACAAGATAAACAGCCCGCCTGCGGTGAGCGCTTTGGTCATTTCTTGCTCTTCGAGCATCATTTCAAACGGCTCGATGACCGTCGCAGCACCGTCGCGCCGCACGTTGAACAGCCGAATCGCGACGGAATCCTCCCGCGCGATCTTCAGCATCGCGCTGCAGAACAGCGGCGAATGGGTGGTGATGATGATCTGCTTGCCCTGCTCCAGGGCCAGGGAAGCCAGCAGTTGGGCGATCAGCTCCAGCCGGCGCGGGTGCACGCCGTTCTCGGGTTCCTCGAAGGCCAGCAGCGAGCCGCTCCAGGGGTTCACGGCGATGGCGCACAGCGCGAGGACGCGCAGTGTGCCCTCCGAGACCACGCGCACCGAGTAGTCGACGCCGGCCTGCCGGATGAAGATGTCCAGCGTGCCGCGCCGCTTATCCAGGTCCACGGTCAGGTCTTCCACGCCGGGGATGAGGGCGCGCAGCGTCCGCACGACGGCCTGGAAGGCGCGCGGGTGTTCCGCGCGCAAGCGGTATAAAAACGGCGCGATCTCCGATCCCAGCACCCCGATGTCGTGAACCTCCAAGGGGGGCTGCGCCGCGCGCATGGCCATCCGCGGATCTAGGTAATACACCCGCCAGCCCGAAAGCTTCTTGCGCACTTGCTCCAGGGCATGATACCCTTCGCCACCTAGACGGGCATCGGACAAGATCGCGTGATTCAACCCCAGCGGCTCCTGGCGCGGGTGAGCCGGCTTGCCCTTGCGCCGGATGTAAAGTTCCTCACCGACGCGCTGGATCGTTGGATTGCCGCGCGGCTCGCCCTGCGCGGTGAGCTGAGCCAGGTATTCATCGGCCACGGAGAGCCGCCAGGAATCCGGTGCAATGGCCACCTCGATGCGGTAGCGGTATCCCTCATCGTCAATGCTCAGATCGGCCTCCAAGCTGAAGCTGGCGCTGGGTTTCTCCAGCAGCGCCGGCAACCCGCCTGCGGGGAAGGTGAACGCCTCGATGGGGTATCCGCGGATCGGCGCGCCGAGCGCGTCGGAGAGGGTGCGCAGCGTGCCGATGCGCGAGAGGGCTTGCACCGCGTCCAGCAAATTGCTCTTGCCGGCCGCGTTCGGGCCGAAGAGCACCGTCAGGCGGGGGAACTCGATGCTCGTTTCGATCAGGGATTTGAAGCCGCGGACCGCTAATCGCTTCAACATGCGCTTGCTATATTTTGGCATGGCCAGGAGCATCAGCAGCCGCTTCTCCTCGCTGCTGAGCGGGTAGAGCGCGTTCGCCAACCGCAGGAAGTCCAGGCGCACTCCTTCCCAGTCTTGAGCAGCGCGCTCAGCGCCTGGATGCACCCGCTCGCCTGCAGCAGCATCACCGCGTCGGCTAGGCGCAGCGCCTTGGCCAGCTCTGGCGCGGGATATCCTCCAGCGTTACCTTGAGGACCAAGCAGGCCACGGCGGTCAGGTCGCTGGCGGAGGCCTCATCGCCGACGCGCAGGGCGTCCAATCTTCCTGCGCAAGTCCTCCTTGCCTTACATTCAGCCCAACATGGCCAATCAGCCAGCGCATCACAGATTCGTCCACGCTCCCTTCAACGGGTGCATTCACCAATAGGGGCAACGTGATTTCTGGACGCCCCGCTTCTGGGCCGCAGAAGACGCCGGTAGGGACGCTGTGCTTTCTATATCATCTTTCCGCGTTCTCCGCGTGAGAATCACCCTGGCCGTGAATGCACCCCCTTCAACTACTGACGAGTGGGTTCAGCATGCTCACCTGTCTGCAAACAAGGCGAGCTGGGCAGCCTGTTTCGGTGCGGTCATCGGGATGATGGCGTCTGCCAGCGGCATCCCGCCGGCCAGCAGCGCGCAAATATGAGAACCTGCCGTCCTCACCTCAGTGCCCTCGCGCCCGGGGGTCAGTAACAACACCTCGTCCAGGCCGATGCCCTCATCATTCAGCAGGTCGGGCGAGTGGGTGCTGAGGAAGACCTGGCGACCCGTCCGGCGCTGCGCGCGGGCTAACATCTGGGGTAGGACGCGCACAACCCCTGGGTGGAGGGAAAGCTCTGGTTCCTCGAGGAGGAGCGGACCCTGGCCGTCCATCACCGCCCAGAGGATACCCATCAGCCGCAGCGTGCCGTCGGAGAACTGCCCCTCGGTCTGCCAGGCACCCCGCGCGCGCCAGTGTTCGTATTTGCCGCGCAAGTGGGGCATCCCCAGCACGTCGCGCCACAGCTCGATCTCCTGGAGCTGAGGGATGGCAACCTGGAGGGCCGCTTTGATCCGGCTCAGGCGCGATTGGCGCGTCTTCTCCGGCGTCTTGGCGACTTGTTCGAGGAAATCCCCGCCGAAGGGGTCGTGAGTTTGGTCAACCAAGTGACCCGGCTCGCGCACGAGCTGTGGCACGATGTGCAAGTAGTGGATGGAGGCGAAGAAGGTCGCCAGGTCACGGAACTCGCGGTTGACGTTGACCTGTTCCAGATAGGTTTGGGTCAGGCGCTCGGGGTCAGCGCGATCGTCGTCGTTCGGGCGGTTGAGGAGCGTCCCTCCGTTCAGCGCGACAAACTCTCTCTTCAAGAGCGGCCGGCGCTGCTTGTCTTGGTTAAACGCGACCTCGTATGTCCAGCGCTTTCCATCCTGGCCCTCAAGCTCGGCGCGCAGTTCGATGTCTGGGTAGCGCTGGGCGGCGAGGCAGCGGATCGCGCCCACCCCGCCGCGGCGCGCCACCGCCTCCTGGAATGACGCGACCAGGTCGCGCAGAAAGCGAAAGGCGTCCAGGAAGTTCGACTTGCCCGAAGCGTTCGGCCCGACGAGGAAGAGGCGATCGAGAATCTCAATTTCTCCTGTGTCTTCAAAGTTCTTCCAGTTCTTGAGTCTGAGTTTGCGAAATCTCATGTGTAAGATGGCGGTGTTTTCCGCAGTTGCATCGGCTTCGTCAGCACATACACCGAGAGGTAGTATAGGTGATCTCGTGCCAGGGCAGCCGGGCAGGGGCGCGGATTGGCTCTTGGGGCGTGGGGGCGCTGTCGCAGTGGGTGATGACGTATAGCAGTCGCGGCGGTCTTCGGCGACGCAACGCTCATTCCAGGATTGCCCCCGTCGCGCCGCCGATGCCCTTCACCTCGATCAAGCGTAGCTGAGGTCTACGCTGGTGATGTCGCAGCCCATGTTTTTGTCGGAGGCGTTGAAGACCTGTGCGCGCTCGTGCTCGATGACCACGCGCATGGCGATTGATTCAGCCTGGTTGGAGGCGACGCACCTTAGTCGCTTCGCGCTCGACGTCCTGCAGCGTCAGCGCGCGCTGGCGCTGAAGTTCTGCGCAGCGCTGCTCGCGCCGGGTCAGCAATTGGGCGCGGCGCGCTTGCGAGCTGGCCCTGTTCACCGCGCTGGATTGCCTCTTGCGCGCGGTCGGTCTCCTCACCGGCTTGCTGGATAAGCTCGGTCAGCGAGATCTCGACGCGGTTTGCGATGCGCTCGACCTCAGCCTGCTGCTCGTCGTGCGCTTGCTCGCGGAAGGGTGTGCTGTGCAGCCAAGCAGTCGCCTCTGGGAGCTGCACAACGGGCGGGAGCGCATCAGGTGCTGCAGCGGGGATAAGCAGGCTGAGTTCGCGCAGGCGCGGCGCACCTAGCGCTCATGCACGACCTGGCCGAGGCCGTTCACGAGGTGAGCATGGTAGAAGTCTATGCGCGCCGGCTGCTCGTGACGGAGCGAGTAAAAGACCGCCCCTTTCTTTAATTCGCCAGCTGCGCGGTCAGCGACGAATCACCTCGGAGAGCGGGTAGCCGGGGGTCACCCATTCGACGTTGTGCTTCGCCGCTGCCCCTCGGTCAGTGGAAAAGCGCGGATAGCGGTCGGCAAGTGCGGGCAGTTCCAGTTCTCATAGCACGAGCCGGGTCGAAGGTGTGGGGTAACCCCGCGACGGGTTTCAAGGTCCAACTCCGCTGCTTCGCGCAGGAAGCGGACGGTGGTCTCACGCGGCGTTCCTGGTCGCGGGCGCTCGATCAACATTTGGAGATTGAGCGTTTTGCTGGCCAGGCCCTCGGGCGCGTTCTGGCAGATCGCGCGGAAGCCTTCCTCGTCCACGTCGCGCAGCAACCGCTCTTCCAGGTCGGCGTCGCCCAGCCGGCCTGTGTGGTCATCGCGCAACACGCGCTCGATGTGGGCAGGTGTCAAGGCTTCGCCGACCACGTTATGGTCATCCCGCGCGTCGCGGATCTTTTGCAACTTCTCCAGCGCGCGGCCCTCAATCATGTTGGCGGCGACGAAGTTGAAGATCAAGCAGCCCTTGCGTAGCGATGGACGCGCCCAATGCGCTGCTCAAGACGGTTTGGGTCCCAGTGGATGTCGTAGTTGAAGAGGATGTTGCAAACCTGGAGGTTGATGCCCTCGCCAGTGGCCACCAGCACCTGGATCGTGCCCTCGCGAAACTGTTGCTCGACATAGTGCCGCGCGAGCCGATCTTCATGGGATGAACCCGACGCGAAAGCCCCACGCCTTAAGCTGCGCTACCAGGTAGTCGAGCGTATCTTTGAATTCGGTGAAGATCAGCAGGCGCTGGTCGGGGTTGTCAAAGAATCCTCTCTCCCGCAACAGGGCGTTGAGCTTAGCTTCTTTACCTGAGACCTCGACGGCTTGCGCTTTTTGGGCCAGTTGCGCAGCTCCTCGACTTCGCGCCGGACTTGTCCGTTGTCCTTCGCAAGCGTCACCGCCTCGATCATCTGCTCGACGCGCTCGCGCTCGGCCTCGTCCATCTCCTCCAGCTCGTTCACGTCTGGGAGGTCGGGCGGGGCTTCGCGGGCAAGTCGGTGCGCGCGTTTGAGCGCTTCTTCGAGCCGCCGGGCGCGCTTCTCGAGCGAGCGGCGCACTGCGTTGGTATAGCGACATCAAGAAGCCGATTGCGCAAGACCGAGGGTCGTTGATCTCTTCTGCCGCGCGCCTGCTCTCGCGCTTGATGAACTTGTTGACCTCTTGGTAGAGTGCAAACTCGTCACCATCTATCCGGGTATGCGGAATGCGCCACGTGAAGATCGGCTTAGCCGCCCATCTCCCATCTGGTTGGCGCTCTGGAAAGTAGATCATCGCCTCCTTCCTGCGGCGCAGATAGAAAAGCGCACGCCGGCGGTTTCGAATGGACTTGACATCAGCATACACATCCGCGTCGAGGAGCTGAAGGAACAAGCTAAAGTTATGCGTTGTGCGGGGTGACCGTGAGGAGCAACAGGTGGTCTGTTGTGTCGCGCAGCAGCTCGCCAAGCTTGTAGCGCAAGCGCTTGTGCGATTCATCAGCCGCCGACATGCGGTTTGCCCCGTCCGCGATCACCAGGTCCCATCGCAGACCAGGCAGGATGTCCTCCTGCTTGGCCAAGTCAAGCGAGGTAATGATCCGGTTTTGCTCCAACCATTGGTTGATGCCGAACTGCTCTCGGATATCATGCCCCTTTATCACCTGGAACGTCGATCCGAACTTAAGCTCGCGCTGCCACTGGAAGGCCAGATTGGCTAGGCAGATGATCAAGATGCGATCGGCCAGCCCGCGCAGATCAAGCTCGCGAATAAGCAGGCCGGCCATGATCGTCTTGCCAGCGCCGGCGTCGTCGGCCAGCAGAAAGCGCACCCTTCCCGGCTTCAGCATGTAGTCTTCAATCTGGTGCGACAGCGGGTCAACGCGAGAGATGGATAGCCCAAAATAATTCGTAGGCAATCTCCAGAGAATATACCTGCAGGCCAAGTCTAAACATACAAGCGTTGCCAGTGAACTGACCTTCGGAGTCAAGTATATCCGGTTTCAAAAGATCGCTCTCCGACAAGGTGACCCAGCAAAAGCGATCGAAGCGGGTGCCGACTTAGTCCAATCCCCCTCGTCGATAGCCTCTACACGAATTGGCTCGTTGAACATAAGAACCTGACCTGGGCGAAGCGCAGGAGTTTGCAGAGCTATCTTCTTCGCCTCGCTTACATTTCGTCATACGGCGATGAGTAACTGCCTGTCATTGTAGTGGGGAGCCGGGTGCGTTGAGTGCATTCACCAATATATTTTCTGGACGCCCTGCTTCTAAGTGACGGAAGACACCGGTAAGGACGCTGTGCTTTCTATATTATCTTTCCGCGTTCTCCGCATGAGAATCACTGAGTTATGTAAACCTTAGCTGACGTTAACAGGCCAAATCTGCAATATAATATCAGTATGCAAATCTTGGCCCTCTTCAATTGTGCCGCCAAGACCGGCAAAACTACCTTAGCCTACCACATCGCTTGGATGCTCACAGAACTCGGCCACCGCACCCTGCTCGCCGACTTTGATCCCCAAGCTCACCTCTCGGCTATGGCCCTCGGTGAGGATAAGCTGGAAGCGTTCTGGTCAGACCGTTCAAATACCCTCTCTGCAGCACTCAACGCAGACGAAGTGCGCATCCCACATACCGAATCGATTACCGATGGCCTCAGCATCATCGTCGGTGACCCCTGGCTCGCCGAGTGCGAGGATGCGCTGGCCGAGGCATGGCCGCGCTGCATGCGCGCACACCCCCACCCCTCCGCCCTGTGCCGCACCACCATGCCGTCGCAAATCATGCGTACCGTCGCCCAGCGCGAAGACGCTGAGTTCGTCATCGTCGACCTCGCTTCCAACTTGGGCGCGCTGACGCGAGCGACGCTGCTGGCCGCTGACCATATCCTCATCCCAACGAAGGCAACGCTCCTTTCGCTGCGCGCACTCAGCGTGCTGGGTCCAACGCTCCTGCGCTGGCGCGCTGACTGGGAGCGTGCCCGCGCCCCCGTCATGATGACCCAACCCCACGGCGCATTCGCCGCAGTCGGCTACGTCTTAACGGGACCCCCAGACGAAAAGTACCAAGCAGCGCTAGAGACAGCCTATCCACAATATCTGCCTGCGCCAAGCTTCTCTGGCTCCCCTCAACTCTGTCGCATCCGGCACTACCCCGGCCTGATTGAACTGGCCGCGCGCGCCGGCAAGCCCATGTTCGCCCTGAAGCCCGCAGACGGCGCTATTCGCTCGCATGCTGCTAGCGTCCAAAATTGTTATGAGGACTTCAGAAGGCTCGCGGATGCCATTATCAGGATCTCTGCTGCTTACCAGCCCGAACAGCAGACCGCCGCCGACCTTTGCGCGCATCAGACCACAGCTTGCTGCTCAAGGCCGAGACACGAGATAGGGCCTCAGATGTAGATGAAAGCGCGTCGGCAGCGCGCACGCGCTGTCAGCGTGGGAGCTGCCCAGCCCGCTGACTATGCACCCGCCCCCGCGGATGCACTCACGATTGGAGCGCGACCACCTGCCCAAGACCGAGCGCGCGGCGCTGGAGAAGAACCAGCGACACCTCTTCAGCATCCTTGTGGAGAACCGGCCAGTGCAGCGCTTTGCTCTTCTGCCTGGGCTATGCTCAGAGGAGCACTGCTGCTGCGGCCGGCGGCGTGCGCCAGCGCTTCTCGGTGCCGGCGTTCCAGACGCTATTCAGCCAGGTGAATCAGTTCCGCAACCAATACATCGTCCACGTGGGACAGCCGCTATGCGACGCAGAGGAGGCGTGAAGGGCGATGCAGATGTGATTGACCTGCTTAAATCAGATGGCGCAAATCATACACGGATGTGGCTCGTGAACTGCTCTGAAGCGGGCATCGTCGAAGAATCTAAACTCGCGGCTGACTAAAGTGCCGCGGAGCCAGTATGGCTGGCACGGCCTTGGCCAACGCGGCTGCTTAGATGCTTCACTTCTTTCCCCCGCTTGCGGGGGAATAAGAAGGGGGCGCGCTCAGCATGACACAGGGTGATGGCGCGAGGTCAGCGCAGCCTTGGTCAATGCAGCCGCTTGGATGCCGAGCGCAAGCGAAACGTGATAGTCCCCTTTCTTTCCCCCGCTTCCTGGGGGCGCATTCACCAATAGGGGCAACGCGCGAGTCAGGTGCGCCGCCTTCCAGTCAACTAGCAAGGATGCTGCGCTTTCTATTTCTCCGCGTGAGGTCAGCCTTACTGTGAACGCGCCCGACATGCCCATGGTTAGGAAAGCGCCATCCGGCCCGGCCAGCCTGTTTGTTAGGCTAAAAGCAAGTCCGGTGAACCATTTAAGTTCACCGGACCCGAGTGAGGTGTCAATGTCGGGAATCATTGTATCACACTCGCGCAAGCAGAGGGGGCATCGACCAATCGGGACAACGCGATTTTCTAGACGGCCCGCGTCTAGCAGCAGCAGAAGATGCTGGTAGGGGCGCTGTGCCTTCCTCTGCGCCCTCCGCGTGAGAATCAGCTAGCTGTGAATGCACCCCTTCCTGGGGAAACAAGCAGCTATGGCTGCTGTTTCCCCCAGGAAGAATAATGGCCACGCCATCAATAGGTGTTGCGGGGGAAAAAGAAAGGGGCGCTTCGCTGGCATGATAGCTTGGGTGGACTTTCACTCCGCACTGGAATACGGGAGTGTCCCACTATTGGGTGTGGTCTTGCGATCTGCATTGATGCTTCTGTATGCCACTGCGCGCATCTCTTCGCTGCCGCAGAACTGCCAGGAGGCTGGCTGACTGCCCTCCTAGACGTGTCCCTGTTAGAATACTTTTAATGGACTACTTGATGCGATATAGCTAAGGTATGCGATTCGTCGAGGAGAGCGGCGGCGTTGCCTGGGGTGACGCCGACTACGAGCTGGACGCGATCCCGTTGCTCGGCAGCAAGCTGGGCGACCTGAGCAAGACCAACTCGATATTCAGCGTCGCGTTTTTCCGGCATGGCATCCCGGAGCGCGATCTGCCCCCTGACTTAAGCCCGAAGATGCGCGCGCGGATGCGCCGGCCGACGATCGTGTTGTTCGAGGGCGAGGGTAGCCTGCGTTCATTTCGCCTGCGCTGGCCGCGCGAGAGCGAGCCGCTTGAGGCGCTTGCGCGCGTCTGCGCCATTGAGCGCCGCGTGGGCGGTGAGGTTCCCCCCTGGTTGGTGACGGCCTGCTACGTCGCTGGGCAGGCCTGGCAGATGGGCGTCATGGACGAGATACGGGTTGGCATGGCGGCCAGCGTCGCTAGCGCTCTTGCCTTGGCGCTCAGGGGGGCACCGGTCGCGGGCGACCTGGACGACGTGGCGATCCGCGAGATGGCGCAGCAGCTGCTGCTGGCGCGCAGGGGCGACGCGCTGCGCGTCCCGCGCGACCCGTGGGGAATGGCGCGCATGGTGTGGCAGATCAGCGCCCTGGTCTGGAGCGACGAGGGCGCTGAACGAATCGTCGAGGATTACATCGGGGGAGGGATGCCATGGGGCATCGCCAGCAGCGTCGCGCCGGTGTGGGGGGTGCTGCATAAGCCGCGGCTGATCGAGCCACTGGAGGACGACTGGCCGTCGGATTTGGAGGAGATGGCCAGGGTAGTGCTGAGCTTCTGGATGCAGCGCATCGCGCTACGCGGGGCGACGCTGGCCGAGGCTCAGGCGCTCTACACGCCGTGGCGCGTGAACCGGCGGTGGTGGGAAGCCCCAGATAAGCCGCCTGAGGGCCTGCCGGATCCTGATCTGGCGATGGCGATGGCGCAGCGGCTGATCGCCGAGGCCAAAGCGAACAGGCAATACAGCGAGCAGGGCATCTACGACGCAGAGTTGCCTCCGGCGCTGCCGCTGGTGCGCTGGGGGGTGAAACGCCTGCGTTGGGTGTGCCTACGCGCGGGCTACTGGTGGGTGAGCCTGCTTGACGAGGCGGGCGAGTCGCTCGGCGCGTTTCGTTGGCGCGGGGAGGGAACTGCGCTGAAAGAGCTGGAGCTGGCAATGCCAGACTGGATCGCCCCGTATGTCCACCTGGCCGTCGCAGCGCTGTGGCGTGACCTGGTGGTGGCGGGGGAGACGGTGCTGGTCTACGCGGGAAAGAAGGGAGAGGGAAAGGGGGGAGAGGGAGCGAAGGATGAGCGAGCGATGCGCGAGGCGGTAGCGCACGCTGAGCGCGTCCTGTGCCTGCCGCGAGCGCGCAAAATCCCCCTGCACAAAGTTTGGCCGAGGGGGATCGAGTCGCGCGCGTGGGGTGACGCCGAAGACCGGCAGACGCTGGAGGCGCGCCAGCGCGCTCTGCACGCGGTCCGCGGGCATTACCGAAAGTTGGCAGCGGGCTGGCGTGCGCACGAGGCGGAAACGCGCGCGGCAAACTACGGGATGCCCAGCCCGCCGGATGGTTACACCTTCGTTGCCCCGCACGTGCGAGGCGGGGAGCGGGGGATGGATGAGAAGGCCATGGAGCAGATCAGGCGACGGGTGCGGGCGAGGGGGCTGGAGTCGCTGGTTGCAGCACTGGGGTAGGATGGCTACGACCGCAAAAATCCCTACCAGGTCTTCGCTGCGTTTGGTTTGCTTGATTTATCCCCTCACGATGCGCCCGACATGCCGCGGTCGTCCACCGAGGACGGCTTCTTGATCGGGGGTATGGAGCAAAGTGGGCGCTGCTGCGGTTGGCGGATGAGGATGGCTTGCGGCTGGTTGGGGTGCGCGCGCGTTGGTAGCAGCCGCTGAGCGATCTGCGGACATGGAGGTGCAGGAAGGACGTCGGCGCGCAGCTGACGATATCAAATCGAAAGTGCAAAACGCTCAGGGACGAGCGCATGGCAACGCGATAAACGCCGTCGACAAAGATGAGGTTTGATCGCGCAGATAGATGCCGCATTGCCCTGACCTGGCTGTATTTCTCAGACTCATCAAGCCTTGGCTTGCGCCAAGCTCCAGGATGACCAGACACCTAGGCGACCAGATGTCCTCGACGATCTGCGCTGGCGCGTCGCGCACGATACGCCAAACCGCGCCGGCGTTGGGCTGGCTAGCCGCTTGTATTTCTAGTAGGCAATTGGATAGAGGACTTCGATATCAGCAATCACGTAGCCGGGCGTGTGACTTACTCCAATGCTCACTAGTGTATCTTCATCCAGGCCTGCGCGTCTCCTTCGCCGGCGACTCGAACATCAAGCTGATTCATGTGAGTTGGTCTGCCACAGGTTGTGGATCGGCAGCTATCTGCGACTTGATGGTGCACTTCCCAATCCGCCGGCTGGGTCGTCATGTCCTCGCCGTCCAGCAAGCCGGCGACTCGCGCTGATTCGGCTCAGGGCATGGTTCAGCGGTCTAGCGCATGGGCTTGATAATCCGCGGCTCAGTGTAGGTCGCGATGTATCTCTCAATGATGAAAGACCGTCCGACCATGCGACTGACTAATCAACACTAATTAGGATTTACATCACCTAGTGATTTTCACATGCATACGCAGAGAAAGTAATAAAAAGCGCATTTAGATACCTGGAAGGGTGTCTTCTAGGAAATTGCATTCACCCTAATACATAAACTTTGATTAGATAATCACTTAACACATATAAATTGAATTATTTATTTTATTACGCGGCATTACCACTATAAATGCTATTTTTAAAAGATCTATATATCTAAGATAAATCTTAACTCACATCGCTTTAAATATCATAGATACTATTAACATCCAGCTCGCGCAGATCGTGTGTGGCAATACATGTCCAAATAAGTATAGGCACTGGCATACACATACCAGTCACTTAAGATGAAGATTTACTACCAGCACACAAAACAGTAATTTTTACATATTAGCATATAATATTTATTTTTAATATAAATAAAAAGTATGATATTAGAAATTACAATTGTAATTTAAATGTCGCTTAATTTTTATTAAGTAAATTATCGTATCTTGTGATTTAGTATGTATCCAAAAAAATCAAATAACCTTGAATTTCTAAATCTCAGTCTCAGCGCAATAGCGGCACGCTTTACCACACGCCAGATGCTCATGTTCGTCAGCGTTTGTCCCAGCGGTAGCTGATGAAGAGAGCAGGGAGGGATCGTCACGTTAAGCGCGGATATCCGCCTGTGTCTCCGGCACCAGGAAGAGCATGCGCTGCTTATTGCCCTTGTCAGCGATCAGCGACTCACTGGCATGCCCATTGGGGACGGGTAAGCGCAGCGACTTTGCTGACTCGGCTGACAGAGGTATACCATGATCGCGCGGTTGCGCAAGATATCCAGCCGCCAGCACATCGAATGTTTATTCGACGGCTCCGCTCGTTGTAATAGGCGATCACCTGCGACCAGTCGGGACCCACGGCGTGATGGCGATAGCCGACGCGGGCGTCGCCGCGCACGACCTTGAGCCTGGTCTTGGCGCGATTGAAGCGATCCAGCAGGTCATGGGCATCCATCCACTGGAGCAGCCGGCGCAGGGCAGTTAGGTAGAGCTGGCGGGTAATGCGCGCGAACCTGCACTGGGCCAGCAGCGCGTTCAGGATGTCCTCGTCAATCGTCAGCGGCTGCTGGTGCGAGGCCGGCTTTGTAGGCCGCGCGCGTGTTGTCGCTAGCGTCGTGCGGGGTTCGGGCAATCTGCCCACAGGCCGCGCCGCGCCAGGCGCGCCTCGCGCTCCGCGGCGCGCAGACGCTCTTGGTATTTCACGTCCGGCGGGAAGCTGCGCACCAGCGCGTAGCCCTCGCGCACCAGCACCTCGTTCACCATCTCGCCGTTCGGCAGGTATACATAACGCAGCAGCCGGCCAAAGCGGTCGGTTTCGCTCACGTCGCGCTCCAGGCGCACAGTCTGGCCATTGACCAAGCTGCGATTGAAGTGTGTCGCTTCGCGCCCGTAGCACTCCTGCTTGGTGGTGCTCTCCGGCGTGTCCACGCCGATATAACGCACACGGTATTCGCTGCCGGCGATGTTCACCACGATGGTGTCGCCATCCACGACCCTCGTCACCGTCGCTTGATCGGGCTGACTCTGCATCTGCAGAGCCGTCAGCAAGCGATCAACGAACTCGCCGAGGGGGCCTTGGTCGCCGAAGACAAGCTGGTAACCCAACGCCAGTCCCAACAGCAGCGTCACAACCAAGCTAGCTTTCGAGCGCGGCAGCCGGCTGCGGGGGCCTCTTGGTTTTCTCATGTGATGGAATTATAACGTGGGTTCGGATATACCTGCGTCTTCTGTCTATTTGTTCGTGCAAAGGCGCAGGGATATCTGCGTGGACTTGCGTCAATTAATTACTATGAAACAATCGCAAGTAGCGCTAACTCGTATCTGCCCCGAGTATCGGCAGGCAGGGTCACTTGCTCAGGCTCGCGCAACTGACATAATTGTAGGTTGGAATTGACACTGCGCCGTCGAGAGCGGCGGGGCTGCGTTATTTTCCAAGTCGTGAATAGATTTCATTCAGGTGAACTATTTTATTGTCAACGCTAGCTGACGCCGCTGCGATAAGCTGCCTGCGAGACACACCCTATAGTCGTACTTATCGCGCACGACAGGTGAGCAAGAGCACGCTCCTACAACGGGCTGAGCCATTACGCCATGGAAGACCTCGATGCGCTGATCCAAGCCCGTGAACATCCTGTAGGCCAGCACATATGAGGTCGTGGTGGATGAGGTGCAGAGAGTTGTTCATGAGCGTCAAGCGCACCGTTGATGTGTATCCAGGGCGCTATCGGTTCCTGCTCTCTGGATCGGTCAACTTGCTGCTGATGAAAGCGAAAGCCTAGCCGGGCTGCGCGCTCTATCTGGTGCTTGACCTTATCCAAA
>Ga0308408_1001026_pt1 | contig 13932 bp, 10 predicted proteins | sample HotsprSampleMSe3_FD_203466 | JGI IMG/M metagenome (GOLD analysis project Ga0308408, IMG submission 203466) | Hot spring phototrophic mat microbial communities from Mushroom Spring, Yellowstone National Park, Wyoming, United States - 20060912_MSe3 ... | reverse complement strand
GATCGCGGCGATCGGTTCGGCTTCGGCCAGGAGCGCCCGGCGCCGCGCCGGGGCGGCGGCGAGCTCCTCGCGCGCCTGGGCGTGCAGCCGGGCATCGACGCTCGCGGCCAACAGCGCCCGGCCGGTCGCCGACCAGAGGATCGAGAGCACGAAGCCCGGGCGGATGTTCACCACGACCGGGTCGTCCGGCTCTTCGAGGCGGACCACGGTCGGCCCGCGATTGCCGGGCACGGCGAGGAAGGCGGTGGCGCCGAGCGCGTCGCGCAGGCGCTGGAGGGCCGGTTCGGCGGCGCGGATCGGATCGCTCTGCCGCATCGCCGCGAGGCCCACGAGGATCGCCTCGGGGCCCAACAGATAGGCCTGGGAGAGCGGGTCGCGAGCGACCAGGCCCTCGGCCACCAGGCTCTTGAGGTAGCGGTGCAGCTTCGAGGGATGGGCGCGGAGGTGAAGGGCCAGGGCGGCGAGGCTCGCCCGACCACCCAGGGCCGCGAGGCCTTTGAGCACGGCCGAGGCGGTCGTGGCGGCCTTGACGCCACCCCGGTCCCCTCCCTCGCGGTTCGGCTCGGCCTCGATCACCGCCTCCCTTTCCCCGGCCTCGTTACGCATGGCGTATTGCGATTGCGTGCTGCGCAACTATCCTCGCCCGCGGCCGCCGGCAAGAGCCCGCCCGCCTCCGCGCGGGAGCGGTCAGCGGCCGTACCGATCGGGAGGCCCCAGGAGCATGGCCCGAGAGACCCTCGCCGCTCAGTCCCGCTGCCCCGTCGCGGGAGGCACGGTGGATCCCGCGCTCAGTTGCCCGTTCGATCCGTTCACGCCCGAATACATGGAGGACCCGGCGGGCTTCGTGCGCAGAGTGGCGGGCGAGCGGCCGATCTTCTTCGCCCCGGAGCTCGGCTATTGGGTCGTCACACGCTACGACACGATCAAGGCGATCTTCCGCGATCCTTGGACCTTCAGCCCGGCCAACGTGCTGGAGCCGGTCGCGCCGCACACCCCCGAGGCCCGCGCCATCCTCGAGCGCTACGGCTACGCGATGGCGCGCACCCTCGTGAACGAGGACGAGCCGCAGCACATGCAGCGAAGGCGCGTGCTCATGGCGCCCTTCACCCCCGAGCATCTCGCGGCCCACGAGCCGCTCGTGCGCCGGCTCGTGCGGGAAGCGGTCGACTCCTTCGTCGACTCGGGCCGGGTCGATCTCGTCGAGCGGCTGTTGTGGCCCGTGCCTTTCACCGTGGCACTCCATTTCCTCGGCATCGACGAAGAGGATCAGAAGCGCATGAAGCGCTTCTCGATCGCCCATACGGTCAACGCCTTCGGCCGGCCGACCCCCGAAGAGCGCCTCGCGATCGCCGAGACCGTCGGCCAGTTCTGGCAATTCTCGGGTGAGATCCTCGAGAAGATGCGTAAGACCCCGGACGGCCCGGGTTGGATGCGCTATTCGATCCGCCAGCAGAAACTCTACCCGGAGATCGTCACGGATTCCTACCTCCATTCGATGATGATGGCGATCATCGTGGCGGCGCACGAGACGACGGCGTTCGCCGCGGCCAATGCCGTGCGCACCTTGCTCTCGCGACCCGGCGTCTGGCGCGAGCTCCACGAAGATCCGGCACTGATCTCGCCCGCCGTCGAGGAATGTCTGCGGCTCCAGGGCTCGATCGCCTCTTGGCGGCGGCGCACCACCCGGCCGGTCGAGCTCGAGGGTGTCTCACTCCCGGCCGGTGCCAACATCTTGATGGTCGTGGCCGCGGCCAATCGCGACCCGGCGCATTTCCCCGAGCCCGAGGAGCTCGACATCCGGCGCGAGAACGCCCAGGACCACCTCACCTTCGGCTTCGGCGCCCATCAATGCCTCGGCAAGAATCTGGGTCGGATGGAGATCCAGATCATGCTCGAGGAGCTCACCCGTCGCCTGCCCCACCTGCGATTGGCCGAGCAGATCTTCGAGTATGTCCCGAATTTGTCCTTCCGCGGCCCGCAGCACCTCTGGGTCGAGTGGGATCCGGCCGAGAACCCGGAGCGGTGCGATCCGAGCCTTCGCGCCCGTTCACATCCCGCCCGGATCGGGGCGCCGCTGGCGCGCGATCGGGTGCGCCGGCTCGTGGTCCGCTCGGTCGAGCGGCTCGCCGAGGACGTGGTCGCGCTCGAGTTTTCCGCCCCCGACGGCGCCCGCCTGCCGAGCTGGACGCCGGGGGCGCACATCGAGGTCGAATGCGGCGATCCCGACCGGGCCCGTGCCTATTCGCTCTGCTCCGACCCCGAGGACCGCACTCTTTGGCGGATCGCGGTCCTGCGCGAGCCCGAGGGCCGCGGCGGCTCGGCCTGGATCCACGACATGGTCCGGCCGGGGACGATCCTGCGCGTGCGCGGCCCGCGCAACCGCTTCCCCTTCGACGAGAGCTTTTCGGGGCCGATCCTCTTCCTCGCGGGCGGCATCGGCATCACGCCGCTCCTGCCGATGGCGGCCCGGGCCCGCGCGCTCGGGCGCGACTACCGGCTCGTCTATTGCGGCCGCCGGCGCAGCCGGATGGCCTTCGTCCAGGAGCTCGCGGCGCTGCACGGCGACCGGCTCGAGCTCGCGGTGAGCGAAGAGGGCACCCGCCTCGACCTCGAGGCGCTGCTCGCCGACACACCGGTCGAGACACGGATCTGGGCCTGCGGCCCCACGCGGATGCTCGAGGAGCTCGAGCGGCTGGTCCAGGGGCGGCCCGAGGGCGTGCTCACGACCGAACGGTTCGCCTCGACCACGAGCCGGCTCGATCCGAGCAAGGAGCGCGCCTTCGAGGTCGAGCTCGCCCATTCCGGGCTCACCCTCACGGTACCACCCGACCGGACGCTGCTCGAGGTCCTGCGGGCGGCCAATGTCGACCTTCCGAGCGACTGCGAGGAGGGCTTGTGCGGCACCTGCGAGGTCGCGGTGCTCGAGGGCGAGGTCGACCACCGCGACGCCGTCCTCTCGCGCGCCGAACGCGCCCAGAACCGCAAGATGATGGCCTGCTGCTCCCGCGCCCTGGGCGCACGGCTCGTGCTGGCGCTCTGAGCGACGTTCAGCCCATCACCTGCCGTGGCAGCCAGAGTGCGAGGTCGGGGACGAGGGCCAAGAGGCCGATCAGGACGAGCATGGCCGAGAGGAAGGGGAGGACGCCGCGGATCACCTCCTCGATCCGACCGTCCGGGCGCAGCGATTGGACGACGAAAAGGTTGAGGCCCACGGGCGGGGTGATGAGCGCCGCTTCGACGAGGACGATGATGACGACGCCGAGCCAGACCGGGTCGAAGCCGAGGGCCGTCATCACCGGCACCACGACCGGTACCGTCGTGATCATCATGGACAATGTTTCCATGAAGCAGCCGAGCACGAGGTAGAAGAACACCATCGCGACGAACATCGCCCAGGGCGAAAGGCCGAGCCCCGTGATGGTATCGGTGAGCTGGCGGGTGAGGCCGATCGCCGAGAGGACGAAATTGAGGATCGCGGCGGCGATCACGATGACGAGGATCATGGTCGAGGTTTTGACCGTGCTCTTGAGGGCTCGGCCGAGCATCGACCCGGACAGACGGCCCGCCGCCGCCGCCAAGAGGAGGGCGCCGATCACGCCGAGCGAAGCGGCTTCGGTCGGCGTGGCCCAACCCAGATAGATCGAACCCACGACCAGGAAAAAGATGAACAGCGGCGGGAGGAGGTGAACGAGGGCCGCGAGGCGCTCCCGCCGTGTCGGGACCTCGGCGGTGCCGGTCGGGCGCGATCCGAGCCCCGAGGCCACGGCGACGACCACCATGAAGCCGAGCGCCAAGAGCACGCCCGGCAGGAGGGCCGCGAGATAGAGGCGCGGGATCGAACTGTCGGTCAGGACCGCGTAGAGGATGATGTTGATCGAGGGCGGAATGAGGATTCCGAGCGTCCCACCGGCGGCGAGCGAGCCCGCGAACAGCCGTTCGTCGTAACCGAAGGTCCGCGCCTGGGGGAGCGCCACGGTCCCGACGGTGGCGGCGGTCGCCACGGACGAGCCCGAGGTCGCGGCGAACAGGGCGCAGGCGCCGATGTTGGCGTGCATGAGCCCGCCCGGCAGCCAGGCGAGCCAGAGGGAAAGCGCGCCGTACATCCGCTCGGCCACCCCGGCCCGCAACAGGATCTCGCCCATGAGGACGAAGAGCGGGATCGCGACCAGCAAGAAGTCTTTGCCGGTGTTCCAGGCGATTTCCCCCGCCGCCACGGTCAAGGGAACGGCCGAGAAGGAGGCGTCCAGCACGACGGCGAGGACGCCCAGGGCCGCCGCGACCGGCAGCCCGGCCGCGAGCAGGACCAAAAGGACACCGAGCGCGGTCGCGATCACGGGCCGGCGCGCCGCTCGGCCGCCGCTTCCTCGGCGAGCGTCCGCGATCCGGCCAGGCGGAGAACCGTCGCGGAATCCCCGCGCAGGAGTGCCAGGAGGGCGCGCGAGGCGAGCGGCAACGCGACCAGGAGGTGGAGGACGAACCCGGCGAACCAGAGGCCCTGGGGGATCCACAAGGGTGTGGAGAGGGGTGTGGTGGCGCGCGAGCCGAAGGCCAGCGTGTCGGCGAGGACGAGCCCGGCGCGCTGGCCCAACAGCGCGAGAAAGGCCGTGAGGACGGCGAGTGCCAGCACGTCGAGGGCGGCCACGAGGCGCGTCGGCAGACGGGTGTAGAAGGAGTCGACGCGCACGTGGCCGCGCTCGAGGAGCACGAAGGGAAGACCCCAGCTCGTGGCGATCGCGAGCGCGTAGCCCGAAAGCTCGTCGGCGCCGCCGAGGCTCACGGCGAAGAGGCCGCGCAGGGCGACTTCGACAGCCACGAGGAACGCCGCCGCGAGGACCAGGAGGCCGCCCGCCCGGGCGAGCGGGCGGGCGAGCCGGCGACCGACGTCGAGCCAGCGATCGAGGAAGGCCTCGATCGCCGCCACACCACCCGACCCGGTCGCCGGCCGTGGAAGAGGCGCGCGGCTCAAGGCTTGGCGGTGATGCCGACGATCGCTCCGACCGTCGCGTTCCATTCCTGGACGCACTCGGCGCCGCAGCGGGCGGCCCATTTCGGGACGACGACCTCGCGCAGCACCCGGCCGAGCAGTTCGCGATCGCGGTCGGAGACCGGGACGAGGGTCATCTTGCCCTTGCTTCCCATGGTGCAGCTGTCGCGGCCGATGTTGCAATCGATCCCCTGCCGTGTCTCCTCGTCCATCGCCTTCCAGATCCGATCCTCGAGGTCCCGGATCTCACGGAGGAGGAAGTCGCGGACCGCGGCCGGCAACCGCTCCCAGGTCTTGAGATTGACGGCGTGCATCACCTGGCTCCAGCCGACCGGCAAGGCGTAGAGGTGGGTCGTGACTTCGTACCACTTGGCGGCGTTGCCGGAGAGTGTGCCGGTGATCGCGCAATCGACGACCTTGTTCTGCAGAGCCGGGACGACCTCGGAGAACGACATGGTGACACCCGTGCCGCCCAAGGCCTCGGCGAACTCGGCGAGCGTGCGATTGCCGGTGCGCACCTTCTTGCCGCGGAGATCCTCGAGGCCGGAGATCGGGCCGTTGCAGAAGATCACCTGCGCCGGGTAGGGCCAGATCGCCAACACCTGGATCCCGAAGCGCTCGCGGTAGAAACGGTCGTAGACCGGTCGATAGGCGTCGGAGATGCGCCGGGCGGTGTCGACGTCGGGGGCGAGGCCGGCGAGATCGATCGCCTCGTTGCGGGCATCGTCGGCGGCGACGTAGCCCAGCACCGTCGAGCCGAAATCGATGACCCCGAGGCGCATCAAGCGGAAGATTTCCGCACCCTTGAGGCCCATCTCGTTGAACGGGGTGATCTCGGCGGTGACAGCACCTTTGGATTTCTCGGGGATCTCGCGGGTCCAGAAGGGCTGCTCGAAGTTCTTGTATTGCGACAGGTTACCCCAGGCGCCGACGACTTTGAGGTGGGTGCGCGGGAGGTCCTGGGCGGCGGCCGAGCCGATCACCGCCGCGCTCCACACGCCGATCGCCGCGAGCCACAGCGCACGCATGCTCCTCTCCTTTCTTTTGGGTGGGGCTGTCTCTTCTCGCCGGGCGTTGGCCGCGGTCACGAGAGCGCGAGCCGGGCGTTGCGCAAATCCGTGACCAGCATCGACCCCGGTGCGTGGGTGATCGCGAAGGGCAGGCGGGCGGCGCGCAGGACCGCTTGCGGGGTTACGCCGCAGGCCCAAAAGACCGGTAGCTCCCCCTCGCGGAGCGGCACCGGATCGCCGTAGTCGGGTCGGGCGAGGTCGGCGATGCCGATCTGCCGCGGGTCACCCAGATGGACGGGCGCGCCGTGAACGGCGGGGAACCGGGCGGTGATCTGGATCGCGCGGATCGCGTCCGCCGGGGAGAACGGCCGCATCGAGACCACCATCGGGCCGCGGAACGGGCCGGCCGGCTCGCACGCGATGGTCGTCTCGTACATCGGCACGTTGCAGCCGCACTCGAGATGGCGGAGCGGGATCCCCGCCTCGAGCAGGGCTTCTTCGAAGCTGAACGAGCAGCCGAGGACGAAGGCGACGAGATCGTCGCGCCAGAACGCGGTGATCTCGGTCGGCTCCGCCACGAGTTCGCCCTCGCGCCAAATCCGATAGCGCGGCAGGTCGGTGCGCAGGTCGAGGTCGTCACCGAGGGCGGGAAGCCGCGGATCGCCCGGTTCGGAGACCGCCAGGAGTGGGCAGGGCTTGGGATTGCGCTGACAGAAGCGCAAGAAGGCCGAAGCCTGGGCCTCGGGGAGGACCACGAGGTTGCCCTGCACGTAGCCCGGCGCGAGCCCGGCCGTGTGACCGGCATAGCCCTCGCGGGCCAACCTGCGCGCGTCTTTCCCGGTGGTCGCTTCGACCGCGGGTCGGGCTCGTTCCATCCGAGGCCTCCGCACATCCATCGATCCTTAAGATCGACCCGGGGCACCGGCAAGCCGGTTGCTTTGGAACCGCTCGGCAGCCGAGCACGGTTCACCGTCCGAGCAACGGCACGAGTGCGGCCGCGCTCGAAACGAGAAGGTCGGCGGCCGTGAAGTCGTCGCTTGCGGTGTAGAGGCTCGGGATCGCCACGACCGGCACCCCGGCCCCCTTGGCGGCGAGCACACCGTTCCTCGAATCCTCGACCGCGAGCGCCCGGTCGGGCCGCACGCCGAGCCGCTCGAGAGCGAGCCGGTAGACCTCGGGGTCGGGCTTCTTCCGCACCGTGTCCTCGCCACAGACCAGGACCGAGAACCAGGCCCGAGGCAGGGCCTCGGCGTGGGCGTCGAGGAGCGCCTCGACGTTCGCCCGGCTCGTCGTGGTGGCGATCGCGAGCGCGATGCCGAGCTCCCGGGCCCGGCGGACGAGCTCGGCGATGCCCGGGCACAGAGCGACCTCGCCGTGCCGCACAGCTTTCGCGTAGAGCTCGGTCTTGCGGGCGTGGAGGGTTCGGACGAACGGGTCCTCGTGGCCCGAAAGCGCGGCCGCCCGTTCCGGCTCGACCTCGCCCAAGAAGCGGAAGATCCGCTCCCGGCCGCCGGTCGTCGCGAGCAGCCAGCGATAGTCGTCGACCGACCAGGACCAGGGAAGCCCGGCCTCTTCGAAGGCGCGGTTGAAGCAGAGCCGGTGCAGCTCCTCGGTCTCGGCGAGCGTGCCGTCGACGTCCAAGATCAAGGCGTCGAGGGAAAAGCCGGTCATCCTTCCTCCATTCCCGAGCCCCGGCAGGTCGGCTGAAGGGCTTGGTCCGTCCCCCCTCGGCCTCGCGCCCCTGCCCGCCCGGTGGTAGGCGAGGGCCGGCCCCTTGCCGAGGGACCGCCCATGGAAATTCTCACCTTTCTCGTGGGCACCGCCGGTGTCCTCCTCGCCTGGCGGTGGCTCGCCCGCAAGACGGCAGCCGAGCGGGAAGCGCTCGCGCGGAGCCTGGGCCTCGAACTCCGGCCGTCCGGCCGGGTCGAGACCCGAGCCGAGCGCGGCTTCGAGCGGCAGGAGCTGGTCGCGGCCGGGGCGATCGCCGGCCGCCCGGTCGAGCTTTGGACCCGTTATTGGCGCCGGTCGCGGCGCGCCGGTCGGGGCCACGCCGTTTTCACCGTGCTCGTCCTGCCGCTCGCGGCCGATGCCGGGGCACCGGAGGTCCGGGTCGAGCCGCGCCTCAGGGGTGCCATCCTCGATGCCTGGTACGGCCCGAGCGAGGAGGTCGCGACGGGCGATCCCGCCTTCGATTCCGTCTTCCGGGTGGTGGCGGCGGATTCCCGAGCCGCGAGCCTTCTCGATGCGGAACTGCGGGAGGGCCTTTTGGCTTGGCGCCGGCGCTTCGTGGGCTCGGCCGGCTCGGGTGCGCTCGAAAAGCTCGCCGATGCCGTAGCCTCGGGCTTCCTCGAGGTCGAGCCCGGGCGGATCGCCTGGATCGTGCCGGGCTCGCCCAGGCCCGCCCTCGAGCCCCAGCTCCGCGCCGCGCTTCCGCTCCTCGAGGCGGTGGCTCGGCGGATCGAACGGGCCGGCTCGCCGCGAGCTTGAAGGCTCGCTCGGTCTCCGCGCGGACGACCCGGCTGGCCCACCGGCTTTGCAGCGGCGAGCCTTACGCGCTGCCGCGGGTCGCGCTAGAGAGGGAGGTGAGCCGGGAGGCGACCCGGCCATCAGGGAGGTCGGATCATGAGGATTCGCAGGCGCGACGTTCTGGTTGGCGCCGCGGCGGCGGGCGTGCTCACCGCGACCGGGCAGCCGGCCCGGGCGGGATCGGCCGCGGCGATCGCGGTCGAGGCGGCCAAGAAGCTCGGCCCCCAGGAGATCACGATCGTCTGGGAGGCGGGGCTGCAATCGCTCGATCCCTTGAACTTCAGTGGACCGCTCTGGGAGAAGCAGACCGGCATCAAGGTCAAGGTGATCGAAGTGCCGACCGCCGAGATGTTCACCAAGATCCTGCAAGAGCATCGGGCCGGCACCGGTGCCTACGACGCGTTGAACGTGATCCCGGCCTGGATGGCCGATCTCGTACGGGCGGGCGCCCTCGAGCCGCTCGATCCTTATGTCGACAAATACGGCTATCGCGAGGAACTGAAGGAGATCGCGCCGGTCTACCGCGACAACCAGATGACCGTGGGTGGCAAGATCTACGGCTTCCCGGACGACGGCGACGTCTTCGTGATGTACTACCGGAAGGACGTGCTCGGCGACCCCAAGGTCCAGGCGACCTACAAGGCCAAGACCGGCAAGGACATGCCGGTACCGCCCAAGACCTGGGAAGAGCTCGCCGACGTGGCCGCCGCGATCAACGAGGCCACGGGCAAGAAGCCCTATGGGTGCGCCTTCTTCCGCGAGCCGCCCTACATGCAGTTCATGTTCCAGGAGCGGTTCCGCAACAACGGCGGCCGGTTCTTCGACCCCGTGACGATGAAGGCGCAGATCAACGGCCCGGCCGGGCTCGAGACCTTCCAGGGCTGGCTGCGGGAGAACGAGCTCGGCCCGCCGGGCATGGTCTCCTGGGGCTTCGTCGAGAACCTCGCGGCCTTCCTCAAAGGTGACACCGCGATCACCATCTCCTGGCCGCCCTACGGCCGCTGGGCGGCGGGCTACGGCACCGAGGAGAAGGCCTTGGCCTGGGTGCCCAAGTCGCAGATCGCGGGCAAGGTCGGCTACGCCATGCCGCCGGGCGGCCACCCGCAGCTCGCGGCCGGCTTCTCCTTGTGCGTCTCCGCTTCCTCGAAGAAGAAGGAGGCGGCTTATCTGTTCATCCAGTGGCTCAATTCGAAGGAGATCAGCCTGCAGCGCGTCCAACTCCCCTACGCGCTCCGGGATCCCTTCCGCGAGAGCCACTTCGCTTCCGAGGAGTACAAGAAGCGCTGGCCGGAGGCGCCGGAATATCTGGCGGCCCTGCAAGCGGGTGCGGTCAACGGCCTGCTCGATCTCTCGCTCATCCAGACGGACAAGTACGAGGAGGCCTTGCGGCAGGGGATCAGCCGGCTCTGGGCCGGGGAGAACCCGCAGAAGATCCTCGACGACGTGGCCGCGCAGTGGGACCGGATCACCCAGCAGATCGGCGTCGAGCGGCAGAAGGCGGCCTACGCCGAATGGGCCGCCAAGCCCAACGCCTATCCCAAGCTCTGAGGGACGGGCCGCCCGGGCGCTCGAGGCCCGGCCGGCGCCGCTCGCCGAACCCGTGTGGGACGATATGCCGGATCTAGGATCACTGTCAAGATGGCGGCGCGGATCGGGCCGGCCGAGCGGCCGGCCCGGGGTCCGCCGCGGCGCGCCCTAGGCCCGGGGCGAAGGGAGAGGGAGGCGGGATGGCCGCGGCGGTCGAGGCGGCGGGGATGCGGCGCGTTGCGCCCGGAACGCCCTGGTCGGAGCGGTACTTCCGCTACCTCCTCGTGGCCCCGGCCACCTTCGTGATCCTGCTCGTGGGCCTCTTTCCCTTCGTCTACACGCTGCTCGTCTCCTTCCAGAACATCACGATGCTCGAAGAGGACACGAGCTTCCAGGGCTTCGCCAACTACGCCCGGCTGCTCGCCGACACCCGCTTCTGGGAGGCGATCGGCCACACGCTCGTCTTCCTCGCCGTGGCGCTCCCGGCCGAACTCGCGCTCGGCTTCCTCTTGGCGCTCCTGTTCCTCGAGAAGATGCCCGGCCGACAGGTCTTCATCGCCTTGATCGTCTTGCCGGTCGTGGTCTCGCCGATCGTCGCCGGCGCCACTTGGCGGCTCCTGTTCGACAACCGCTTCGGGCCGATCAACCAGATCCTCTCCTGGATCGCCGGGGAGCCCGTGACGATCCTTTGGATCGTCAACCCCACCTTCGTCTACCCGGCGATCCTCTTGGCCGAGATCTGGCAGTGGACGCCCTTCATGTTCCTCCTCCTCTGGGCGGCGTTGAACGAGGTCGACAAATCCCAGCTCGAATCGGCCGAGATCGACGGCGCTTCCTTTTGGCAGCGCTTGTGGTGGGTCGTCTTGCCGGCGATCCGCCCGGTCGTGATCATCGCGCTTCTGATCCGCGGGCTCGACCTCTTCCGCCTGTTCGACGTCGTTTGGGGGCTCACCCGCGGCGGTCCCGGCACGATGACGGAGACCATTTCGATCTACACCTATGTCGTGGGCTTCCAGCAGTTCGAGACCTCTTACGCTGCGGCCATGGCGCTCGTGATCATCGTTCTTCTCTCGGCGGCCGTGATGAGCGCCCTCGACCGCGTGAGAATCGCCCGATGAGGGCCGATCGCGGCCTCGGCCTCGTGTTGCGGATGGTTGCGGCGGTCGTGGCGACCGTCTTTTTCTTGTTTCCGATCTATTGGCTCTTCATGATCTCGTTCAAGACACCGGACGAGATCTTCGCCTACCCGCCGGTCTGGTGGCCGGCCTCTTTGCAGACCGGCAACTACGCCGTCTTGTTCAAGGACGGCGACGTTTGGACCGTGTGGAACAGCCTCGTATTGGCCGGGACGAGCACGGTGGCCGCCACGATCCTCGGCACCATGGCGGCCTACTCGATCGCCCGGTTCGGCACGGGCGGCAAGCACTACACCAACTGGATCATCTCCAACCGGATGATCCCGCCGATCGCGATCGTCTTTCCCGTCTTTTTGCTCTACGTGAAATTGGGTTGGGTCGACACCTATCACGGGCTCATCGTCCTCTACACCGCCTTCAACCTGCCCTACGTCATCTGGATGATGCGCGGCTACGTCCAGGACGTGCCGCTCGAGCTCGAGGAGGCGGCGCTGGTCGACGGCTGCAGCCGTTGGCAGGTGCTCTGGAAGGTGGTCTTCCCGGTGGTCCGCGACGGCCTGTTCGCGACCGCGGTGTTCGCCTTCGTCTTCGCCTGGAACGATTTTCTCTTCGCCTTGATCCTCTCGCGCAGCCAGGTCGTGACCTTCCCGGTCCTGGTGACCCATTATTTCGGCGGTCAGTCGAACTTCTGGGCCAAGATCGCGGCCATGAGCGTGCTCGGCACGTTGCCGATCTTCATCGTCGTGGCGACCCTCCAACGGTTCCTGGTGCGCGGCATCTCGCTCGGTGCGGTCAAGGGGTAGGTCAACGGAGCCCCTCGAGTCGGGCGCGAAGCTCTTCGTCCGCCCATCGCGCTTGGCGCTCGTAGGTCTCCGCCAGCTCCCGGAGCGTCGCCGCGGCCCGCGGAAACGTGATGGCGAGGCCCTCGGCGAGCTTCCAGTATTTCTCCGCCAGCGCGCGTTCCTGCTCGCCACCTTCGTCGTAGCGTCTGTTGACCACCCCCCGCTTCGTGTAGACGCCCAACCAGAAACCGAAGCGGACCTCGTCGAGGTCCGGTCGATCGAGGAGGGCCGCCACAGCACGGCACGGCCAGACACCGTCCGCGTCTTCCGGCGCGTTTGCCAAGATACTTCCCAGACGCAGATCGCATACCTTCAGTCGCCCGGCCTGCCTCGCGAGTTCCCGCGCCCGGTCGACGAAGGCGGCCAGGGCCTCGGCGTCGATCGTGCCGTCCGGGCGCCGGCCGGGGATCCGAGAGCAAGAGTCCAGGACGTCCCACGCCCGCTCGGCGAAGGCCTTCGACCGCTCGTCGAGCTCGCGAGCCGGCTCGCCTGCGGCCCGGAACACGGCTTTCAAGAGGTCGACGAAGAGCGCGGGATCTGTCGTCACGGCCTCGAACAGCGCGCCGGCCAGCGCTCCACCCCCGGGCACCCGGAGGACCGGAAACAGGGCGAACTCGACGCGGGCGAGACGGGCGCGGTCTACGTCGCTCGCTTCCTCCAGTCGCTCGACAGCCAGCCGGATGTTGGTGCTAAGTGAACGGTCGACGTCGGCACGCGTCTTGAGGAGTTTCTCGAGGGCTTCCAAGACCAGATTGGGATCGTAGGCGTCCCTTTGGCGTATCGCGAGTTGGAGGGCCTTTCGGGGCTCGCCTTCGGCAACGAGCGTCCGGATGTCCTCCGCACCCGCGGGGAAGCGGCGCCGAAGCTCGCGACGTACCTCTTGCGACTGCGCGTCGATCAGGTCTCGGAAGGCCGGATCGTCGCGCACGGGGCCCAGCCAAACGGCGATCTCGCGCGCCGGGCGGCGGCACTCGACCAAATGGCCGAGCACGATTTCCAACGCTTGCCGCCGCAACGGCATCGGCGCTTCGTGCACGGCGGCGCGCGCCACGACCACGATCGGAGCGTCTCCCCCCGTCCAGAACGCGTTGCGCGAGATGGCCTCGCGAACGAGGTCGCGGGGATCGATGCCGGCACGCGCTGCCGCCCGACCGACGAGATCCGGCAACTTGGCGCGTTCGCCGAGACGTAGCAGACCCGGGATTCCCTCGACGCGAGCAACAGCGCGAATCGCTCGGATCCGCTGGCGCTCCAGGATACGGTCCGTGACTTCGTGACTCGACGCCGCCCCGGGAAGGTCGGGGCCGAAGGCACCGAACAGCCAAGCTCGTCGGAGCACGGGATCACGGGGGGCGAGTGCCCGGTAAAGCCGCGCGAGCTGCAGGGCCGAGGGCCGGAGCGGAAAGGGTTTTTCCCAACGCAGCTCGTCCATGCAAATGGGTTTCCGAAGGGCTTGCCAGACGGGGCTGCGGACGTCGTCCGAGTGTCGCCCTTTCACGAAGGAAGCGAGAGCCTCCAGGAGCATCTCCTCGCGCCTGGCTTTGCGAAAGCGGTCGAGCTGCTCGATCAAGGTCGCGAGCCGTTCAGCGTTGCCTCTTGCAGACGCGATGGCACGGTCGGCGGCCGCTCCGACCGCCCGCCGATATTCGTCGATCGTCACGCGCGGCTCCCGAAGCCCCTCCTCACGCCAAAGCGGGCGGCGGCTCGGAAGCATGATGGCGGGAACCAGCGGCGGGAGCATGCCGAGGCGGAGGTCGAAGACGAGGTCGGGATATGAAGTGGCCAAGGCATCGAGAACTTCGAGCCGGTCCTCGAGCGAAGCAGACGTCTGCGGAAGCCATGGACAGAAAATCTTCCGGAGTGTTTCGTCGAGCCGGTTGCGGAAGTCCTCGGGGACCGGCATCGTC